>OLRT01001166.1_pt1 | contig 18896 bp, 19 predicted proteins | sample 1672021 | NCBI WGS metagenome assembly OLRT01 (sample SAMEA3136637, study PRJEB25190) | human gut metagenome | reverse complement strand
AGAGATGCTATGAAGCTTGCAAGAGAGGCAGAGCTGGATTTGGTTAAGATTGCTCCTAAGGCACAGCCGCCGGTATGTAAGATTATCGACTACGGCAAGTACAAATACGAACAGAGCCGCAGAGAGAAAGAGGCCAAGAAGAAGCAGAAGACGGTGGAAGTTAAGGAAGTACGCATGTCACCGAACATCGATGCTAACGATCTGAATACAAAGGTAAATAATGCCAAGAAGTTCATTCTGAAAGGCAATAAGGTTAAGGTAACTTTGCGTTTCCGCGGAAGAGAGAAGGATTATGTGGCGCGCGGCATGGAAGTAATGAACAAATTTGCCGAAGCTGTTTCGGAAGTGGGCGATATCGATAAAAAGCCTAATTTCGAAGGCAGAAGCCTGACGATGATCCTTACACCGAAATCAGATAAGTAAGTATTAAGCATTATTAATATAAAAACAGGAGGAAAACACCATGGCAAAGCAGAAAATGAAGTCTCACAGAGGCGCATGCAAAAGATTCAAAATAACAGGTTCCGGAAAAGTAAAGAGAAATAAAGCATATAAGAGCCACATTCTTACGAAAAAGAGCCAGAAGAGAAAGAGAGGCCTCAGAAAGGCTACAACATTAACAAGCGCAGATCTGAAGAGAATTAAGGCAGTATTGAGCAAGTAAGGAGGGTCGAATAATGGCAAGAGTAAAAAAAGGTGTAAACGCACATAAGAGACATAAAAAAGTTTTAAAGATGGCGAAAGGCTACTACGGTGCCAAGAGCAAGACATTCAGAGCTGCTAAGCCGGCTACGATGAGAGCTCTTCGTTCCGCATACGTAGGCAGAAAGAATAAGAAGAGAGACTACAGAAAACTGTGGATCGCAAGAATCAACGCTGCTGCAAGAATGAACGATATCTCCTACAGCAGACTGATCGACGGCCTGAAGAAATCCAGCATCGATATCAACAGAAAGATGCTGTCCGAACTGGCTATCCACGATCCTGCTGCATTCGCACAGCTGTGTGAAACTGCTAAGAAGGCTCTCTAGGCTTACTGGCGAAATAAAAACTGTGAAACATAAGACTTCGGAAATCCCGGGGTCTTATTTTTTTATCCTGCGGATTTTATGAAAGGGAAGGGTGCGGGATTCGACAGATTGTGCGTGTCGGCAGGTGTATAATCCCTGGTATCATATGCTGAAGAGATGGCGGAGGTGCGCAGGGTTGATCGTATATGGAGATATTCTTTTTGTGGAAAATTTCATAACGGGCAGTGTGCTTCTGTATCTGACGGCGGTGATCTTTCGTGTGGATCTTCATAGGAAAAAGCGGCTGCTGCGGTTTGTGTGCGGGAGCATGATGTGCGGAGGGATCGCCTTCGTGCTGTTTCTGCCAGTGGGGATGCCCTGGAATATTGCTTTGGAAGGGGCGTTTGCGGTGCTGGTGTGTCTGGTGGTATTTGGACGCCGGGGCGTGCTGCTGCGGGCGGCGGCCTTTGCAGCGCTGACCTGCTTTCTGGGAGGAATGACTATGGCTTTGCTGCTCGCCTTTGGTCATACGGGTATGTATGCGCCGGGCGGGATCTACACCGGTGATTTAAAGGCGGGAGTGCTGGCTTTGTTTCTGGGAGCATCGGTTTTCGCAGTCAGGCGGATCCTCGCTTTTGTGGACCGGATGAAGTTTTACCGGGAGCATGTGTTTTCTGTAAAGATCAGGATCGGAAGCTGGGAACAGACGATAGAGGCTTTTCTGGATACCGGTAACGGTCTGCGTGATCCTGTCAGTGGGAAAAGTGTTGCCGTGGCATCTTCTCTGCTCTGGCAAAAGCTGAAGGAGGAAGGCGTGATCACTGATGACAGGTTTCGCATGATCCCGTATTCTGCGGTAGGTGGATCCGGACTTCTGCCTGCTGTACGAACGGATTTTCTGGAATTCGCCAACACTCGCTGCTGTGGTGCTTTTCTGGCGGGAGCAGGAGAAGAGCTGAAGGTGGCGGGCGGAGCCTTTGCAGAAACAGAAGAGCCTTGCGTATTGTTGTCGCGGGACATGGTGCAGCGATGAGTGAGAAAAGGGGGAAGAGAAATGAGTTACTGGAAGGTTTTGCTGGAAAAGTGGAAAGCGTTTATCTGCAATAAAAAGAGAAAAGGGAAAAACGGACTTTTTTACATAGGCGGCAGTGATACCCTGCCGCCGCCGCTTTCAGCAGAAGAAGAGCAGCAGGCGGTGCGGGCGTTCATGGGAGGCAGCAAGAAGGCCAGAGATCTTTTGATCGAGCATAATCTCAGGCTGGTCGTGTACATTGCCAGAAAGTTCGAAAGCGCGGGGATCAATGTTGAGGATCTGATCTCCATAGGGACGATCGGGCTGATCAAGGCAGTGAACACGTTTAAGATCGAAAAAAACATCAAACTGGCGACTTATGCGTCCAGGTGCATCGAGAATGAGATCCTCATGTATCTGAGACGAACGAGCAAAACGAAAGGTGAAGTTTCCCTGGATGAACCTCTGAATGTTGACTGGGATGGAAATGAACTGCTGCTTTCCGATATTCTGGGGACGGAGACGGACGAAGTTTACGGGCATCTGGAGGAGGAAGTGAACCGAAGGCTTCTGGGATGTGCGATGGAAAAGCTCTCCGGCAGAGAGCGGGAGATCGTGGAGATGCGCTTCGGACTTGCGGGCAGCAGGGAGATGACGCAAAAGGAAGTAGCGGAGCGTATGGGAATTTCGCAGTCGTATATTTCCAGGCTGGAAAAGAAGATCATAGGCAGGCTGCAGAGTGAAATTCGAAAACTAGGATAGATTTCAGTAAAATCCCCGAAAAAGGAATGATTTTTCGGGGTTTTTTCACAATTTATTTTGCAAAACGTCTTGAAATCCTCAAGCAACTGTTGTATTATTATACATTATCTGAATAAATATGCACAGCGGGAGGATGCTATGAAATACAACGTTTTTATCGATGGAGCAGAAGGTACCACGGGTCTGAAAATACATCAGTACTTTCAGAAAAGAGAGGATATACAGGTATTAAAAATCGAGGAAGCAAAGAGAAAAGATATGGAGGCGCGTCTGGCACTGATCAGACAGGCGGACCTTTCATTCCTTTGTCTGCCGGATGCAGCTGCCAAGGAGATCGCAGAAGCGGCGCCGAAGGATTGCCGGATCCTGGACACCTCTACGGCTCATCGTACAGATCCGGAATGGGTGTACGGCATGCCGGAGCTTTGCAGCACGCAGAGAGACAAAATCAAAGAAAGCAATCGCGTAGCCGTACCGGGATGCCATGCGACAGGCGTGATCCTGCTCACAAGACCGCTTCTTGAGGCTGGTCTTTTACCGAAAGATTATCCGGTGGCGGCATTTTCCCTGACGGGTTACAGCGGCGGCGGCAAGAAGATGATCGCACAGTATGAAGCGGAGGAGAGAGACGGGCTGGATCCTGCAAAAGATCCTCTTAAGAGTCCGCGGCAGTACGGCATTTCGCAGATGCATAAACATCTTCCGGAAATCAAGGCAGCGACAGGACTGACACAGGCTCCTGCGTTCATGCCGGTCGTAGCGGATTACTACAGTGGAATGGAAGTGACCGTTCCTGTGACGGGGATCTGCGGAGGGACCGCAGCGGTAAAGAAGGCGATGAAGGATCATTATGCAGATCAGGTTCTGGTCAGCGTGACAGATGAGATGGATGACAATGGATTTATTGCAGCGAATCGACTGGCGGGGACAAATCGCCTTGAGATCGCTGTAAGTGGAAATGATGATCATATCCTGCTGGTAGCCACATACGACAATCTTGGCAAGGGAGCATCCGGTGCTGCCATCCAGAATATGAATATCATGCTTGGACTTGATGAAGGAAAGGGGTTGTTATAGATGAAGTATATTGATGGAGGTGTCTGCAGCGCGAAGGGGTTTCGCGCAGGAGGCATGAACTGCGGCATTAAAGCCGGGAGCACGAAGAAAGACCTGGCTATGATCGTCAGTGACACCATGTGCAGTGCAGCGGCGGTGTATACGACGAACAAGGTGAAGGGAGCACCGCTGGCGGTGACGCGGGAGCATCTGATCAACGGAACTGCTCAGGCTGTGATCTGCAACAGCGGGAATGCCAATACCTGTGCGCCAAATGGTGTGGAGATCGCTGAAAAAACATGTGAGATCACAGGCAGCGCACTGGGGCTGGCAGCGGAAGATATCATCGTGTGTTCTACCGGGGTCATCGGCCAGGAGCTTTCTATAAAACCGTTTGAATACGGTGTGCCGAAACTGGCGGAGAAAGTCAGCTACAATGGTGGACAGGAAGCGGCAGAAGCTATTATGACGACAGATACGATACTGAAATCCATTGCGGTGGAATTTGAGATCGACGGGAAGACCTGTTATATCGGAGGGATAGCCAAGGGCAGCGGGATGATCGATCCTAATATGGCAACCATGCTTTCGTTTATCACAACGGATGCGGCTGTTTCTCCGGAGATGCTGGACAAGGCTCTTAAAGCAGACGTGAAAACAAGCTACAATCAGATCTGTGTCGATGGCGATATGTCCACCAATGACACGGTGGCGGTGCTGGCAAACGGAATGGCCGGAAATGATGAGATCGCCGAAGCGGGCACGGAGTTTGATGTTTTCTGCAAAGCACTTGCGATGGTAACCAGGTATCTGGCCAAAAAGCTGGCGCGTGATGGCGAAGGTGCAACGAAGCTGATCGAATGTCAGGTGAAGGGGGCGCCGGATCATGAGACCGCGGCCAGGATCAGCAAGACGGTCATTTCTTCAAATCTGCTGAAGGCTGCCATTTTCGGAGCGGATGCCAACTGGGGAAGAGTGCTCTGCGCGATCGGCTACGCAGATGGTGAGTTCAGCACAGAAAATATCGATGTGGAAATGGCTTCTGCAAAAGGCAGGGTGCTGGTGTGCCAGGGATCCCGTCATAAGGAATACAGCGAGGAAGAAGCATCGAAGATCCTGGGAGAAGAAGAAATTCAGATTTATGTGGATATGCATCAGGGAAATGAGTCGGCGACAGCCTGGGGCTGCGATCTGACATACGATTATGTAAAAATCAATGGAGACTACAGGAGTTAAACATGGTTGATCAGAAATATTTAGACAAAGCGGAGGTGCTGATCGAAGCACTTCCATATATAAGAAGATTTCACGATAAAATAATAGTTGTAAAGTACGGTGGAAGTGCTATGATAGATGAAGAGCTGAAGCGGGAGGTCATACAGGATGTCGTTTTGCTGAAGCTGGTAGGATTCAGACCCATCATCGTGCACGGCGGCGGCAAGGAAATCAGTCGCTGGGTGGACAAGGCCGGCAAGGAGACGGAGTTCGTAGGCGGACTGCGTGTGACGGATAAAGAGACTATTGAGATCGCGCAGATGGTGCTGGGAAAGGTCAACAAGGATCTGGTGGCCAACGTACAGACTCTGGGTGTGCAGGCTGCCGGGATCAGCGGCATGGATGGCGGTATGCTGAAGGTCGAAAAGAAATATGTGGATGGTCGTGATATTGGATACGTCGGTGATATCAAATCGGTGGATACGAAGATTTTGCATGACCTCATGGAGCAGGACTTCCTGCCGATCGTGTATCCGATCGGTATGGACGATAACGGTGATGCGTACAACATCAATGCAGATGAAGCGGCAAGTGCCATCGCGACAGCACTGAAAGCGGAGAAGCTGGCATATCTTTCGGACGTGGAAGGTGTGCGGCTGGATCCGGAAGATCCGTCGTCCGTTATTTCAGAGCTTTATGTAGAGGAAGCAGAAAAACTGGTGGAAGAAGGCGTGATCAAGGGTGGTATGCTGCCTAAGATCCGCAACTGTATCGAAGCATTGAAGGATGGAGTTTCCCGGATCCATATCATGGATGGACGGATCCCTCACAGCCTTCTGCTGGAATTCTTCACAAACAAGGGTATCGGTACAGCGATCATACAGGAAAGCGAGGAGAAATACTGGAATGAATAAAGAAGAAATCAAGAAATTAGATCAGGAAAAGATCGTAGGAACATATTCGCGTTATGATATGGTGGCAGACCATGGCAAGGGTGCCAAGTGCGTTTCTGTAGACGGAAAGGAATATATCGATTTTACGGCAGGGATCGGCGTAAATTGTCTGGGATTCTGTGATGACGGATGGGTAGAAGCAGTAACTGCACAGCTGAAGAAGCTGCAGCATGTGTCCAACCTGTTTTATTCCGAACCACAGGTCAAGGCAGCAGATCTTCTGACAAAGAGGACGGGATTGAAGAAGGTGTTTTTCGGAAACTCCGGCGCAGAAGCCAATGAAGCGGCAATAAAGACGGCTCGGAAATATGGTACGACACAGCGTGGCGTTCACGTGAACAAGATCATTTCTCTGGCCAATTCTTTCCATGGCAGGACTATGGCAACGATCACTGCGACGGGACAGGAAAAATATCATAAGTTTTTCACTCCGTTCCTGGAAGGCTTCAAGTATTGTGAGGCCAATAATATTGAACAGCTGAAATCGCTTGTAGACGATGATACTTGTGCCATCATGATGGAGATGGTACAGGGCGAAGGCGGCGTGCTTGATCTGGATCCGGATTTCGTAAAGGCTGCAGAGCAGCTTTGCCATGAACATGATCTGGTCTTTATCGTAGATGAAGTGCAGACAGGAATAGGACGTACTGGTAAATTGTTTGCATATGAATACTTTGACGTGACGCCTGATATCGTAACCTTTGCAAAAGGGATCGGCGGAGGCCTTCCGATCGGCGGAGTGCTTTTTGGCGAAAAGTGCTGCGATGTCCTGAAGCCGGGAGATCACGGAACGACTTATGGTGGAAATCCGGTGGCATGTGCCGGAGCGGTAGAAGTGCTCACAAGGATCGATGATGCGTTCCTGAAAGAAGTGCAGAAAAAATCTGCATACCTGAAAGACAAGCTGCAGACTCTGCCTCATGTGACATCTGTTAGTGGGCTGGGTCTGATGCTAGGTGTTTCGCTGGAAGGAAAAGAAGCTCCGGATGTTGTGAAGAAAGCTCTGGAAGAGGGTCTTATGGTACTGACAGCGAAGGATAAAGTAAGACTTTTGCCACCGCTTACCATTACATATGATGAGATCGATCAGGGAGTTGAGATCCTGAAAAAAGCTCTCAGCTAATCGCAGGAAAACAGAATAAAAACAATCTTATTTGCACATAAATATAGTACGGCATCGAGTTGCTTTAGGGGAGCAAAAGGGATGTGAGGTTCATGATTTATGGCCAGTAAGGTTGAGATTTGCGGCGTGAATACGTCAAAACTGCCTCGGTATCGGGACAGGGAGATGCAGGAAATGCTGGAGGCGATCAAAGCCGGAGATGAACGGATGCGGGATGAATTTATCCGCGGGAATCTCCGGCTTGTTCTTAGTGTGATACAAAAATTTTCGGCTCGTGGAGAGAATCCTGATGATTTGTTTCAGGTGGGCTGTGTAGGGCTGATCAAGGCTTTGAACAATTTTGATCTCTCTCATGGAGTGAAATTTTCAACATATGCGGTCCCGATGATCGTGGGGGAGGTGCGGCGTTATCTGAGGGATAATAACAGTATACGGGTATCTCGATCCGTGAGGGATACGGCATATCGTGCTCTGACAGCAAGAGAGCATCTGGGACGTCAGCTGCAGAGGGAGCCGACGGTGGATGAGATCGCCAGGGAACTGGAGCTTCCCAGGGAAGATGTTGTGCTGGCACTGGATGCGATCCAGGACCCGGTGTCGCTATTTGAGCCGGTATATAATGATGATGGAGATCCGATCTATGTGATGGATCAGATCAGGGATATGAAAAACACCGATGCGAAATGGATCGAAAATCTATCCCTTTCGGAGGCGATGAAAAAATTATCTCCCAGGGAACAGCATATACTGACAATGCGTTTCTTTGAAGGAAAAACGCAGATGGAAGTTGCCGGTGAAATCGCTATCAGCCAGGCGCAGGTTTCCCGTTTGGAAAAGAATGCGCTGAAGTATATGAAAAAGTATATATTATGAGCGTTTATAGCCGGCATAAAAACAGCTATAGCCGGCATAAAATCAGTTTGCGCTCCGGGCAGACGCTGACGCACAGACCACCTCCGTCGCAGAGAGATTCATGGATCTGGATCGGAGCCTCTGGATCTTCCGGGGAAGAAATCGCATTATGAAGACAGCAGTCGATGCACTTACGGCACTTCGTGCAAGACGCACCGTTCTGTTCTTTTATAAGTTTTACCTGTTTCATATCACGCTTGATCTCTTCAAAGGAATAAAGCTCCGGCAGAGCTCGACCTCGGATCTCTTCGATGGATTTGATGCTGTGAGCTTGCATCCATGTTTCCAGATGCTGTATTGTCTGGGTGACCACATCGTAGCCGTGAAGCAGAATCGCTGTTCCGATCCCGCCGGCACTGGCGCCTGCCATAATGTATTCAATGAGATTTTCGTAGTTTTCGATCCCGCCCATGCCAATGACAGGAAGATCGGTGCATTGTGCGATACTTGCGATGGTCGCAAGACCGATGGGACGGATCGGCGCACCGGAATAACCACCGTATGTAGGAAGATCCGGTTTGCCGCTTTCTATGTCGATTTTCAGGATGCAGCGAAGAGTATCGATCCCGCTGATCCCCGATGCGCCTGCTTTTCCAGCAGCTTCCACGACAGCGGATAAATTCCCGACAGCAGCACTCAGTTTAACAGAGACAGGCACGTGGACGGCCTTGACCACTTCACAGGTATAAGCATAGACACGCTCAGGGTCGCCTGCGATGATATCCTGACCTTCGCCCATAGGGCAGGCAAATCCGATCTCGATCCCATCAATCCCTGTTTTTTCTATTTTCTTTGCTATATAGCTAAGCTCGGAGGGAGAAGTACCCATGATGGATGCGATCAGTTTAGAGGAAGAACCATAGCGGTTCTTTTTTTGTGCTTCACTTAGCCAGTGGATCCATTCTTCGAGTTCCAGAGCGCTATAAAGCCTGATGTTCTGGATCCCCCGGTTGTCGTTGCTGTAGGTGTATCGCGGGCAGGTATCGGAATAGGATTCGCTGACGATGCTTTCGGTGATGATAGCTCCGGCGTTACACTGCAGGGCATCCTTCAGTTTTTCGCCGCGGCTCCAGGGCCCGGGGGCTATGATAACGGGATTGTCGAGTGTCAGTCCCATGAGATCAGTTGCGTACATGATAATTCCTCCTTACCAGATTTCCTTTAAACGTTCTTTGTTGCCGCAGGATTTTCGGATCTTCAGACGAGACTGAAGGACGATGGTCTGTGGATCATCGTCTGCAGATTCTTCTTCGATGATGTCAAAGAGGAGCCTGCCGGCGGTCATTCCCATACGATAGGACGGCTTGGTAACGGTCGTCAGCTTTGGTTCGATAACAGCTCCGACCTTCAAATCATCAAACCCTATGACTGCGACCTCATCCGGAGTAAGGCTCGCCTGATTCAGTTTCTCGATCGCTCCGAAAGCCATAGTATCCGTTGCTATGAATACAGCATCTGGACGGACAGGCATATCAAGCAGTTTGCTGAATGCGATGTAGCCGTTTTCCGGAGTGTTGTCTGCATGCAGGACGTTGGAATCAGGCAGGGGCAGCCCATGTTTCTGCAAAGCGCGTTTGCATCCTGTCAGTTTATCGTGGTTATCGCTTTTGGGGTGGTTAGACAATACGATGGCGATGTTTTTTCGTCCGGACTGGATCAGATATTCCACAGCTTCTTCTGCTGCAGTATCGTTGTTGGTACAGACGGTATTGGCTTCTTCCATAAATCCTGTCTTTCCGATAAAGACGAAAGGTACGTCACGGCTTTTTAATCGGTCAAACTGTTTTCGGTCAATGGAAGGAGAGGTGAGGATCAGTCCATCGATACTTCGCTCCGTCAGTGTGGTGATATAGTCCGCTTCCATGTCTGGATCGAATTCGGTGCTGCAAAGTATGATGCTGCAGTTTTTCTGCCGCGCGATCTTTTCGACTCCTTTGGTGATTTCCATATAGGATTGTTCCAGCGTGTCGGGGATCAGCATGCCGATTACGTTGGTGCGGGATTTCTGCAGGTGGCGGGCAAACCAGTTGGGTGTGTAATTCAGTTGATCCATAACGGTCAAGACTTTATTCTTAGTCTTTTCGGAAACCATTTCCGGATTATTGAGGACGCGTGACACCGTAGTGATGGATACGCCCGCTTTTTCTGCAACTTCTTTGATATTCAATACTCTGCTCCTCACGTTTTCTTTGATTTTATCAAAAAAATCTGAATTTGTATAGGGCGGTTGCGGGTAATGCTTTTGAAAAACGGTTTCAGTCAGTTCAAGGACTTGTAGGGATGTAAACTGACTGAAATGGACTTTGGCGAATGAGCGGTCAGAAACGTAGAGAGAAAGCATGTCGTTTGAAGAACATGCTTTCTCAAAAGGGGAGATGTTTTATAATTTAAAATCCACATAAGACGGTTCTGCATCATATGTCAGTTTCCGCTTTGCCGGGGTCGTCTGGCAGATGACCTTTCCTTTGCGGATCACGTAGGTGCATTCCGACTGCAGACGCAGGATGTCGTCTTCTGTAGCAGCATCGAAGATGATCAGGTCTGCCTGATTGCCTTCTGCAATGCCGTAATTGTCCAGATGCAGAGTCTTTGCAGAATTGGTAGTGATCATATCGAATACTTGCTGGATCTGCTCGGCTCCGTTCATGTGACCGGCGTGGAGCATGAGGAATGCCTGCTGGAGCAGACATGCTTTGCCGAGAGAATACCAGGGATCCATAACGGAGTCGTGTCCGATGGATACATTGACGCCCCGTGCCAGCATTTCATCAGCCCGGGCAATGCCGCGAGGCTTCGGATAACCGCACATTCTGCTTTGCAGAAGGAGATTTGCAGAAGGATTGACGATCATATTCATATTGGCTTTCGCCAGATTTCCGATTAGTTTGTAGGCGTAGTCGTTGTCGTAATTGTGCATGGCCGTAGTGTGACTGCCGGTAGCGCGCGGCCCCATATGGCGGTTGATGCTTTCTTTGGCCATGACTTCAATGAAGCGGGAGTGAGGATCGCCGGTCTCGTCAATGTGGATATCGATCAGCTTATCGTGTTTTTCGGCCAGTTCAAAGACTGTTTCCACATCGCGGACGCCATCTTCTCTGGTGTATTCGATGTGAGGTGCTCCGCCAATAACGTCAACGCCCATGCGGATAGACTCTTCTAGCAGTCCCAGGTTGGCAGGATCGGAATAGATCCCGTTTTGAGGAAACGCAACTACCTGAATATCTATGAGATCCCTTACTTCTTCTTTTAATTCCAAAAGACTTTCCACGGTAACAAGCGTTGGATCAGTACAGTCTGCATGGGTACGTACCCGGAGCACGCCATTGGCAACATACCAGTCAATAACTTTTCTGGCGTTTTCTTTTAACATTTTTTTTGTTAGCCCCGGCTTCCAGTCGCTCCAGATATCGATGGCTTCCAGAAGGGTGCCTGTCTGATTTTTGCGTGGCAGGATGCCTGCTACGAGAACAGCGTCCAGGTGCACGTGGGGATCGATGATCGGTGGAGTCACGAGGTTCCCGGTAGCGTCAATGATTTCTGTATCGGCAGGTGGATCTGTGATTTCCCCGATTTTCTGGAAAATCCCGTCGCAGATGAGAATGTCGGTCAGTTCGTTGGTATAGCGCAGTTTGGCGTTTTTGATCAGTAAGTTTTTCATGGTGTTTATGTCCTTTCTACTTTTTGAGTCTTAAGCTTTTAGATATACTCCGCATTTTCGGCAACTTCATGCTCATCTTTCAAACCACATTTTACGAAAATGTTATGTATGATTGGCATGGCAATCATAGCGATTAGAATCCCCTGTAAAGCAGGCATACCCACATTGAAAAGTCCTCCTAAATACGCAGATGCACATCCTAGTATATAGGCGATAATTGGTGCGATTCTCCACGTTTTAAACGTTACATATTCCAACTTAGGGATTCGTCCTTTCGATACAAAGAAGTAGTCTCCGATAATGGCACCGCCAAGTGGAGGAACGAAAGTACCAAGCAAATTAAGCATAGGAATGAAGTAGTTAGAAATTCCAAAGATTGCCATGAGAAGCGCTATGATAATGCCTCCTATGATAAATGGTTTCTTATTATTTTTTTGGAACAGTTCTGCTCCGGCCATACCGAATGCATATGCAGTAGCATTATTTGTAGTCCAGATGTTTAAAGTGAGTATTATCAATGCCCAGAATACGATTCCCATTGAAATCATCAATTCAATTAAATCTCCGGTTCCGAATACTAGTCCACCTAGCATTCCAGAGAAGATCATAACACCGTTTCCTATGAGAAATCCAAAGAGTCCGGCAATAAATGCAGCTTTCCCGCTTTTAGCAAATCTTGCCCAATTACCTGCTTGCGTACCACCAGATGCGAAGGTCCCTACAATAACGGTGATAGCAGATGTAACAGTCATAGAGGATGATGGCGTGATTGCTCGAATGGCATCAATGCTGCCTGCTTCCCGAATTGCCATGACCATAACTATAACCATTAGAACAGCCATTAACGGGATGGCTACATAAGAAACGATTGCCATGGCACGCACACCATATAAAGCAGTGAGCCCCATGATCACTCCCCAGAAAAGAATAAAGAATACTTTCCAGCCAAATGTATCCAGCCCTAAAGCCATAGCGAACAGACTACCCATGTATTCCCCAGTAATAGCGTACCAGAAGACTTGTGTGCCGCCGAGAATAATATCAGCCCATTTAGCACCCGCTTTGCCGAAAGTATACTTAGATTGCAATACAGAAGTGAGACCAGTGCGAGCCCCGATACAACACAGAGACGCAACATATAATCCGAGAATAATGCTTCCTGCTGTGATGATCAAAATAAGCTCATCAAATTTGAATGCAGCTCCTAAAGAGGCTCCAGAAGCCATGGTTGGTGTAAAAAATGTAAAGCCTATCAGTACACAGCTGATGGAAAGTAGACTTTTGCGTGCGGATTTTGGAACGTGCTCCAATGGGTAATCCTGATCAACAACACGTTCTGTGTTTTGTTGATCCATAGTTTGTTTGGTTATCTTACTCATAATTACCTCCTAACTATAAATCGTAACGATGAGAAAATATTTTCGTAAATTATGATATTTAACAAGTTAAGGATATCCTGTAAATGCTTGAAATAACTTGAATCATCGAACAAATTCACCTAATGAAAATATTTTCATTAACGCAACTATAACAGATGCGTTGAAACTTTACAAGAGGTATTTCTAAATTTTTAGAAAATTTTGCAGAATCCGAAATATCGCAGGAGTTTTGGAATTCCACACCAAATATACAAATATCTATGATAAACTAATAATACATTTATGCGAGCAGAGATGGCGGGAAGGCCGCCAGGGAGACCAGAAATGATACTTGAAAAAAATGAAACTTTTACAGTGACAGAGGCTATGATCCCGCCACAGATGAGCGTTACGATAGATGATGCACGAGAAGCAGTGAGGATTTTCGCTGACCTGAGAATGCGCTATCAGGGGGCGATCAAGGAAATCAGCACTAAGCTGGAGGTGCTGGATAATGAGTTTAGTGTGAAGCACGATTACAATCCGATACACCATATGACCAGCCGGATCAAGAGTGTTGACAGCATATTTGAAAAAATCAAACGAAAAGGATGGCCGATGGAAATGGAATCGGTATACAAGGTAATGGATTTTGCAGGTGTGCGGGTAATATGTAATTATCTGGAGGATATATACCGGGTGGAAGACAGTCTGCTTCGTCAGGATGACATAAAACTGCTGAAGCGCAAGGATTATATAAAAAACCCGAAAGAAAGCGGATATCGCAGTCTTCATCTGGTCATTGAAGTCCCTATTTTCCTGTCGGATCGGACGTATCATATGCCTGTGGAAATCCAGATCCGAACCGTTGCTATGGACACATGGGCCAGTCTGGAACATGAACTGAAATACAAACGCATGGAAGAAATGCCGGAACATGTGGCGCAGGAGCTGAAAGACTGCGCTAAAATGATGGCTGAGCTGGATGATACGATGCAGAGTATACATAAAATGCTTTAACCCGAAAAGGGGTATCATAAAAGAGAAGAGGAGATATTTCATGAAAAAAAGAATTATTGCGGGGCTGCTTTGCGGTATGATGGTATTGGGACTTGCTTCCTGTGGATCTTCCATGTCTTATGAAGATTACGACCTGAAAGATTATTTGAAAGTAGGAGAGTATAAGGGCCTTACTGTAGCACCGTATTCCGTTACCGTAACGGATGAGGATGTGGATGCCCAGATCCAGAGCAATCTTGATGCTGCAGCAACAGATAAAAAGCTGGATAAGAATACAGCTATCGAAGATGGAGATACGGTCAACATCAATTATACCGGGAAAATAGATGGCAAGACTTTTGACGGGGGATCTGCAGAAAAACAGGATCTGACTATTGGAAGCGGCAGTTTTATCGATGGTTTTGAATCTGGTCTGATCGGACATAAGAAAGGGGAAACTGTAACGCTGGATCTGAAATTCCCGGATGATTACAGCGAAGACAGTCTGAAGGGCAAGGCAGTGACATTTACTGTCAAGATCAATTCTGCTACCAGATCTGTTGTGCCGGAGCTGAACGAGGCATTCGTGAAGAAACATTCGGATTACGATACGGTAGAGGAGTATACAAAGTCGATCCAGAAAGAGTTATATGATCAAAAGGAAACCGAAGCTGTCAACAACCAGAAAACGACTCTCTGGTCAGCTGCGCTGGACAACACGGAGGTAAAAAAATATCCGGATCGTGAGCTGAATCATTATATCGAATTCAACAGTGACCAGCTGGACCAGACGGCGAAGCAGTATGGAGTCAGTCGTGAAGATATGCTGAAACAGTACGATCTGGATGACGAGGATGAATTCAATGCAGTCAACGAGGACAGCAGCAAGCTGCGCGTCAAGCAGGAAATGCTGATCCAGTACATTGCAGACAAAGAAAATCTCAGCTATACTGATAAGGAAAAGGAAGCACTGATCAAAAGTTTTGAGGCACAGGGCTACGATGCGGATGCCATTGAGCAGCAGACAGGAAGGACGCTGGAAGACTATGTGCACATAGAACTTTTGTATGAAAAAGTGCTGGATTTTCTGCTTGATAATGCAAATATCACAGGTGCGCCGACCACCGAATAAAAGGATAAAATAGGAAAAAATTGAATATAGAACACTGTATACATGTACAACTTTGTGTTTTTTAATTGAAAAAGACTGTAAGGTATGGTAACATCTTGTCATTAGTTCACAAGGCATACTTTGCAGTTTTGGTTTTCTGTGAAGCATGACCGTAGCTATGATTCTCTGGAGAGTCTCTACATGGGCGCCGAAGGTGTACGCAGAAGATGTGATGCCGTTTGCACAGCTTCTACAATCTCTCAGGCAAAAGGACAGGGTTTTAAAAGCACTGAAACGAAGCATCATGTATACGGATTTCTCTGGAAAGTCGATAGTTTTTATCGGCTTTTTTCTTATTACTTATTTATTTTTATTTACTTATTACTTATTTTTTTGCGCAGGTCGAAGGAGGCTGTCGGCCTGCGCGGTGTGATCCACAGAGGAGAGGAGAAAATTATGACTTTTACAGATGTACTGGGAAAGATCGATAATTTCGTCTGGGGAGTGCCGCTTATCGTACTCATCATGGGTACCGGTATTTTCCTGACCTGCAGACTGGGTGTGCTCCAGTTCCGTAAACTGGGCAAGGCGCTCAAGTACATGGTCAAGAACGAGGCAGACGGAATCGGTGAAGTGTCGAGCTTTGGAGCGCTGTGTACAGCACTGGCTGCAACTATCGGTACAGGAAATATCGTTGGTGTTGCAACTGCTATTATGCTGGGCGGACCGGGAGCTGTATTCTGGATGGTGCTGGCTGCATGCTTCGGTATGGCGACCAAATATGCGGAAGGCCTGCTGGCTGTAAAGTTCCGCGTGGACAAAGGCGGCGGCAGATTCCTGGGAGGACCATTCTATTACATCGAAAACGGTATGGGCAAGAAGTGGAAATGGCTGGGCAAACTGTTTGCATTTTTCGCGTGTTGTGCCGGCGCACTGGGAATCGGTACCATTACACAGGTAAACGGTATTGCTTCCGCAACGAAATCATTCTTCGACCCGAACAATGAACATATGGTTTCCATCTTCGGAACAGAGTATTCCTGGGCTACCGTTGCCGCAGCTGTTGTCGTAACGGTACTGGCAGCGCTGGTTATTATCGGCGGGATCCAGAGAATCGCCAAGGTTTCTTTCGTTGTTGTTCCGTTCATGGCTATAGCATACGTTGTTATCTGTCTGGCTGTTGTAATCTATAATTATAAAGCGATTCCAAATGCTGTTGTAGGAATCATTCAGAGCGCATTCGGTATCAAGGCGGCGGCAGGCGGAGCACTTGGTACTATGCTGATCGCGATGCAGAAGGGTGTTGCGAGAGGTATCTTCTCCAACGAAGCAGGTCTTGGTAGTGCGCCGATCGCAGCAGCGGCAGCGCAGACGAAAGAGCCGGTAAGACAGGGGCTGGTTACTATGACCGGTACGTTTGTAGATACAGTCTGCATATGTACACTGACTGGTCTGACGATCATGACATCCGGTGCTTATGAATATTCCCAGGCAAATGGTCTGGAGGGAGTAGAAGTTACAGCAGCAGCATTCGGAAATGGTCTGCCGTGGGCATATTCGGCAGGTACGTTTGTTCTGATGACAGCACTGGCATTCTTCGCATTCACGACGATCCTGGGCTGGGATTACTACGCAGAAAGATCTCTGGAATACCTGACAGATAATATGAAGGCGGTCATGGTCTACAGATGGATCTACATCCTGGCTGTTCTGATCGGACCGTTCCTGACAGTATCTGCAGTATGGACCATCGCAAATATCCTCAATGCATTCATGGCGATTCCAAACCTGATCGCACTGCTGGCATTAAACGGAGTGATCGTGGCGGAAACGAGAAGCTATTTCAACCGTTTGCATGCGGGAGAGATCAGAGAGTGCGCCAAAGGAAAAGAAGAGAAAATAACAGTAAAGTACATTTCAATAACATAATTAGAAAAAGGAAATCGGAAATTTTTTCTGGTTTCCTTTTTCTAATGCAGAGCATATTTTTGCATCATGAGCATACATATATACAAACAGAAGAAAAGGTTCCATAGGGTACAAGGAGGAAGCGGGAATGCTCAATACAGAAGAAATCAGAAATAAAGAAGTGATCAATATTTACGATGGAAAAAGCATGGGTTTTGTCTGCGACATCGAGATCAACCTGAAGGAAGGCCGCATTGACGGGATCGTGCTGCCGGGAGACAAAAGCTTTATGAAAATTTTTGGACGTGAGACAAATGATTACATCGTGAAATGGAAATACGTGAAAACCGTGGGAGAAGATGTGATCCTGGTAGATGTTCCACCAGTTATGGATTAATCTTGGCAAATCATACGAGATGTAGTACAATGAGGATACACGAGTTACTGCATTGCACAAGGAGGGTCAAGATGAAGTGTCCGTATTGTGAAAATGAAGAGAGCCGGGTAATAGATTCCAGACACACGGAAGATGGACATGCCATCCGGAGAAGGCGAGAATGCGAGTCCTGTGGCAGACGGTTCACAACATATGAGAAGGTGGAAGAAATGATTCTCATGGTGATCAAAAAAGACGGTCGCAGAGAAGCTTTTGACCGCAGCAAGCTGTTGAACGGAATCATCAGAGCCTGTGAGAAACGACCTGTCTCTATTGCTGACATGGAGAAAATCGTAGATGAAATCGAACGCGGTCTGAACAACACCATGGAAAAGGAAATCGAGAGCAAGATGATCGGGGCGCTGATTATGGATGAACTTCGGAATCTGGATCAGGTAGCTTATGTACGTTTTGCGTCGGTGTACCACAAATTCACGGACGTGAATACCTTTGTGCAGGAGGTGAACCGCCTTCAGGAGAAAGATGGAGTTCGACCGGAAGAGCGGAACGAAAAGAAATAGCGGATTGACAGATAGAATTCAGATAGGTATAGAGAGGGAATAAAAAAATGATACGGATTGCAATAGACGGACCGGGAGGTGCCGGGAAGAGTACGATTGCCAAGATGGTGGCAGAGAAGATGAACATGGAATACATCGATACCGGTGCCATGTATCGTGCCATCGGCTGGATGTTTGCGAAAAACAAAGTGAATACAGAAGATTCTGCGGAGGTGCAGGATGTTCTGGATCGCACGGTCATTGATTTCGATAACGGAAAGATTTTTCTGAACGGCGAGGATATCAGCGGAGAAATTCGTACCCCGGAAATCTCCAAAGCGGCATCTGTCTGCTCCAAGCTGCCGGAGGTTCGCAGCAAGCTGGTTGCGCTGCAGCGGGAAATCGCGGAAGGAAAGAGCGTGGTGATGGACGGAAGGGATATCGGCACCAATGTGCTTCCGAATGCGGAGGTGAAGATTTTCTTGACGGCGGATCCGATGGTTCGAGCGAAGAGAAGATACGATCAGCTTCTGGAAAGCGGGAAAGAGGCGGACCTGAACTCTATCTTTGAAGATATTAAAGAACGGGATTATCAGGACACCCATCGGAAACTGAATCCGCTGCAGCAGGCGGAGGATGCGGTACTGTTGGATACATCCGATATGACAATCGATCAGGTCTTGGATGAAATCATGAAGATGGCAGAGGGGAAAAATGAGTAGCAAGAAGTTCAAGAAAAACAGAAACAACAATGCGAGAAAAAACAGACAGCTGAATCGGGAAGGTCTGGGAGCACTGCAGAAATGCCGGTTCTTTGTATATCTCACTTTTGTGTTTGACATTCTCATGATGTTCTATGCACCGATTGCACATCTCTTCGGTG
>OLRT01001164.1_pt1 | contig 18919 bp, 17 predicted proteins | sample 1672021 | NCBI WGS metagenome assembly OLRT01 (sample SAMEA3136637, study PRJEB25190) | human gut metagenome | reverse complement strand
GAATCATTGTCAATGGAAAGATCGTGACCGGAACCCACGGTGCAGGCGGAGAGATTGGCCATGTGCATGTGGAGGATGACGAGCACGAGTCCTGCAACTGTGGAAATCAGGGCTGCCTGGAGCAGTACGCCAGCGCTACCGGCATTGTCCGTCTGGCAAACCGTATGCTGGCTGCCACCGATAAACCCTCCGTACTGAGAAACGAGGAAGGGACTGCAAAATCCGTTTTCGACGCTGTAAAAGCAGGCGACGAGCTGGCTATGGAAGTTGCCGAGAAATTCGGTAAATATCTGGGAACCGCTCTGGCTGTTGTTGCCGGCGTGGTAGACCCCGAGGTTTACGTTATCGGCGGCGGCGTTTCCAAGGCTGGTAAGATCATTCTCGACTATATAGAGAAATATTACAAGAAATATGTCTTCCAGGGCAGCCGCGACTGTGCCTTCGCACTGGCTGAGCTGGGCAACGACGCAGGCATCTGCGGAGCTGCAAAACTGGTATTGGGCTAAATAGGTTATGAGTTTCAGGCAGGGTCTTCTTTGCAGGGCCCTGCTTTTATATTATAGGTATCTGATGAAAAATAGCTGGTTTTGTATTTTACAAATCCAATAGAAAGATGTTGGGGTCAAAAGGTATTTTGCCCCCAACTGATGCCTACGAATTGCTCCGCTGCAAGGCAGCTCACGCAATTCTACAAACATTCGAAATCCGCTGATTTACTGCGTAAATCGCTACTTTCTCATGTTTGGCGGGTCCCAAGTTCAAAAGCCTTATCGTGCAAGCACGAACGGCTTTTTGAGCTTTTGACCCTGGCATCATAGAAATGGAGCATTAAATTATGGATATGAAAAAAAGAAGAGACATGCAGCTTTTGTATGTTGCTGACGAAGCGATTATTGAAGAACAGAGTGTGTGCAGAAAGAAATTGCAGAAACTTAACTTTATGGATCGGTCCGATTTTGATGGAGTAGCAGAAACCGTAAAGGATCTTTTTGGCAAGACAGGAAAAGACTGCACGGTCAATCCTCCGTTTTACTGTGACTATGGCTCTCATATTGAGGTGGGCGAGAATTTTTTTGCAAACTATAACTGCATGATTATAGATGTGGCGAAGGTCAGAATTGGTGCTAACTGCTTTATGGCTCCGAACGTGGCTATTTATACAGCAGGTCATCCGGTTCATCCGGATACCCGCAATTCCATGTTTGAGTACGGAAAAGAAGTAACCATCGGAGATAATGTGTGGATCGGAGGAAATACGGTAGTTTGCCCGGGAGTACATATTGGAAATAATGTGGTGATCGGAGCCGGAAGCGTGGTGACAAAAGATATCCCGGACTGGTCGGTTGCAGCCGGAAATCCATGCCGGGTGCTTCGTAAAATCACGGAAGAGGACAGAAAAAAAGCGTTTCATAAGGAAGAAATCGATGAGGAAGCATGGAATGTGATATGCGGACAGGAAGAAAAATAATCATCATCGTGATTGGTTCGATTATAGCGGCCTATGGCATTACCCTTGCGATGTATGCAGGATTTGGAGGCGCAACCCTTGCGTTTTTCTATGACCGGTCCCAGATACAGATTGGTACGATTCTTTATCAGGTGATATATAGTTTCTGCGTTGATCTGTTCGCAAATACGCATGTGTACAGCATTCATGTGTGGGTAAATGCGCTGATTATGCTATTGGGAGTCCTGCTTTTTGCAGTTGGAACCGGATTTTATGCAGCTGCTTCACTGGGACGCGGTTCCTATGAGGCCTTAACCTTTTCACTTGCGGAAAAGAACGGCTGGCAGGTAAAAACAGTACGGATGATACTGGATCTTGTGATGGTGGTTGCCGGAGTTCTGTTAGGTGGAAAGTTCGGCGTATGTACGATTGTAACCATTCTTATTTCAGGACCAATGATCCAATTTACAGCAGTAAAAGCAAAAAAGTTATTTAAAATATAGAACCAATAGGGACGGAGATAAAGGCTTTTTCATTCTCCCTGCTGATCAGGCATATATTGGAATGAATGCTGCATCAGGCGGTAAGTTATGAACGATCAAAAGCTTGAAAATCTCCTGAATCTGGCGCTGGATGCCACGTCGGAGGAGCTGGAGCGCTCGGAGCGGCTCTCGGAAGGCTACGACCGGGCGGATAATACCTGGGATCTCATCATCAAATACAATGGAGATCTCACAGAGCTGGAGCGGGAAGGGGCGGTATTCACCCCGCTGGTCAATGAATACGCTATTGTGACGATCCGTCAGGAGCTGATTCCCTGGCTGGCGGCCCAGGTACAGGTGGAATATATTGAAAAACCAAAGAGGCTGTCCTTCACTGTTAATCAGGGAAGGGCAGCCTCCTGTATTAACGGGCTTTCAAGAGCTCCTCTGGGACTAAATGGAAAAGGTGTACTGCTGGCAATCATCGACAGCGGCATTGACTATACTCATCCGGATTTTCGGAATGCTGACGGAAGTACCCGGCTTCTGGCCCTGTGGGATCAGACGGCAGAAGGAACGCCGCCAAAAGGCTATCGGATCGGAAGTGAATTTACCCAGGAAGAGTTAAATCAGTCTCTATGGGAAAATCAGGTCCTGAGCCGGGATCTTTCCGGTCACGGAACCGCAGTCGCGGGGATTGCGGCCGGAAATGGAAGGGCTTCCAGCGGAAGATATCGGGGCGTGGCGCCGGAGAGCGAGCTTCTGGTAGTGAAACTGGGGATTCCCAGACCGGATTCTTTTCCGAGGACAACAGAACTGATGCAGGGCGTGGATTATGCGGTCCGGAAAGCTCTGGAGCTATCCATGCCGCTGGTGATCAATTTAAGCTTTGGGAATGGATATGGGTCCCATGACGGAACCTCCCTTCTTGAAACTTTCTTGGATGACATTTCCGCTTACGGCAGAAGTTCTATTGTGGCAGGAACCGGAAATGAAGGGGATGCCGGCGGTCATACGGGCGGCTGGCTGACGGAAGGAGAAGAAAAAACACTGGAACTGGCGATTGGAGAGTACGAAACGGGGACAAATATCCAGCTCTGGAAGTCCTATGTGGATAACTTTTCTGTCTCGTTGATCGCACCGGAAGGTGTGGCCATTGGCCCTTTCCAGGAAAATATGGGAAGTCAGCGATATCGGGCCAGTGGAACGGAGCTTCTGATCTATTACGGAGAACCAAGCCCATACAGCTTGGTTCAGGAGATTTATATGGATTTTCTGCCTGTAGAAAATTACATTGACAGCGGCATCTGGAAAATCCGCCTGACACCGGAAAAAATCACAGAAGGCCGTTATGACCTCTGGCTTCCAGCCCGGGAGGAACGGAACCAGGACACCTATTTTTACCGGCCAGATCCGGACACAACCCTGACGATTCCCTCCACCGCCGGGAAAGTGATCTCTGTGGGAGCCTATGATTCCCGGCTGATGACCTACGCTTCCTTTTCCGGGCGGGGCTATACGAGGGATGGGCGTAACATCAAACCGGACCTCTCAGCCCCTGGTGTTAACATCATGACCACAGCCCCCGGCGGAGGCTACGCCCCCCGGACCGGCACTTCCTTTGCCACGCCTTTTGTCTCCGGCTCAGCCGCCCTCCTCATGCAGTGGGGGCTGATTGATGGCCGCGATCCCTACCTCTACGGCTCCAAACTCAAAGCCTATCTCCTCAAAGGCGCCCGTCCCATTCCCGCTGTCAAAACTTACCCGGATCAGCGATTAGGGTATGGAGTGCTTTGTGCGGAGGAGAGTCTTCCGCGGAGGTGAAAGTTACAGAAAAGATTGATGAAAACGACGCCACCTGTTTGGGAAGTGCCGTTGATTTCTACTGTTTTTTAGTATTTGAAAGTTTTAATTTTCTCCTTTTCCTTAGAAATAGAAAAACGACACAAAATATGCCGCAGCTATCAGACAGGGGCTGCGACGATATTTAATGTCGTTTTTTATTTCCATTTATGTAATTTTTCTCAATGTCAGCCAGTATAACATATTTCTTTTTCAAATGTAAGCTCATTTTTTAACTAACATTTATCCCCGATATGTTATACTGGAAAAAAAGCGAAAGGGAATGAGATTCCGGGAGGAGAAGAGATGAAAAACGCACCAGCTTATATAAAAATTTACAACCGATTAAAAAACGAGATCCAGAAAGGAACCTATCCGGTGGGAGGTTTTCTGCCGAAGGAATATGAACTGGAGGAAATCTATCAGGTAAGCCGGACGACGATAAGGAACGCGGTCAAAATTCTGGCGAAAGAGGGGATGGTGGAAGTCCGTCAGGGGCGTGGAACCAGAGTGCTGGATCACAAGGCCATCCAGAATTACAATAAGGTCACGTCCGTGACGGAGGCTCTGAGGAAAAAAGGTTATGAAGTGACCACCGGAGATATGCTGATCGATGTGATCGAGGCGGATAAACAGACGGCAAATGAACTGGAAATTCCGGAAGGCACCAGGGTGGCAAGGATTCAGCGGCTGCAGCTGGCGGACGGAGAGCCGGTGACACTGATGGAAAACTATATCGAGTACAAACGGGTTCCGAAAATCGAGGAATTTCAGAATGAGTTTGTAGCGCTGTATCAGTTCCTGGAGGAAAAATACGGGCTCCAGATCGATGGAACCAGAGACCGGATCTCAGCGAAAGCAGCGACCTTTATGGAGGCGCAGGTCCTGAAAACAGAGCCGAAGGATGCGCTTCTGGTGGTACATCGCATCACTTATTATCAGGACAAACCGGTGAGCATCGACCATGTACGGATCATCGGAAGAAAATATGAGATTGAAATCTCAGGAAAAGGACGGAGTAAATGACGGATGAAGTGGAAAGAATAAAACTGGCAGGACAGATCGACATCAGCTGTGTGCAGGCCTTTCATACGCTGAAAGAGATCGATGAGATGATAGAAATCGCGAAAAAATACGGGTTTGCCGCGGTTTTTACTCTGCCTGCATTCAGCGCTCATGTGGCGGAACGGCTGAGAGACTGTAAGGAGATTCATACGGGCGGCGTGGTGAGCTTTCCCGGAGGCGGAGATACCATAGAGCAGAAAAAGAGACAGGCAAAAGAACTCTGGGAGACAGGCTGCGAGGAAGTGGATATGGTCATGAACCTTACAGCGCTTAAAAGCCAGGAGTTTTCTTATATAAAGGAAGAACTGACCGCTGTGAGGGAAGCTATTCCGACGGCCATTCTCAAAGTAATCATAGAAGCGCCGCATCTGACGGAAGCGGAGATCCGCCAGGCAGTGGAACTGTGCATAGAAGCCAGAGCGGATTATGCGAAGACCAGCACCGGCTGGTATCCGGAATATCCTTCCACCGTGGAGCAGGTACGGATCATGAGTGAAGCGGCAAAAGGAAGAATCCGGATCAAAGCGGCCGGAGGTGTCCGCACCCTCGTGACGATCCGGGAGATGCAGAGAGTCGGCTGCAGTCGTTTCGGCCTTGGAATGAAGTCGGCTGAAACTCTTATGGAAAGATGGATGTAACGATTCGGCAACCACTGTTCCACAAGACATTAAAAAGTTATGTATTGATAACCTATTATGCAGGATAGCCAAAAAGGTCATGAAAAAATTAGATATTTTTCCACAACCTTTTTGTTGAAATAAGCACCTATTAGTGATATATTTGAGATACAGAAATGACAAATTATTAACAATCTGAAAGGAGAACTGAATATGAAAGGTTATGCAATGCTGAAAATTGGTGAGTCTGCATGGATTGAAAAAGAGCGTCCGAAATGCGGACCGCTGGATGCGATCTGCCGTCCGCTGGCAGTGGCAATCTGTACTTCTGATGTTCATACATTATGGGAAGGCGCTATCGGCGACCGTCACAACATGATCCTGGGCCATGAGTGCTGTGCAGAGGTTGTGGAAGTCGGAGAGCTGGTAAAAGACTTTCAGCCCGGCGACCGCGTTCTGGTTCCGGCAATCACTCCGGACTGGAATTCCCTCGAGGCACAGGCCGGTTACTCCATGCACTCCGGCGGAATGCTCGCAGGCTGGAAATTCTCCAACTTCAAAGACGGCGTATTTTCCGATTATTTCCATGTAAATGATGCAGACGGAAACCTGGCTCTGCTTCCGGAGAATATCAATGTGGTAGACGCCTGCATGCTTTCCGATATGGTTCCCACCGGTTTCCATGGTGTAGAGCTGGCAGATGTGCAGTTCGGCGACACGGTTCTCGTGATCGGAATCGGCCCGGTAGGCCTGATGTCCGTAGCAGGCGCCAACATGCGCGGAGCAGCCAGAATCATCGCTGTAGGAAGCAGACCGGTCTGCGTGGAAGCTGCCAGAAAATACGGTGCAACGGATTTCGTAAACTACAAAAACGGCCCGATTTTCCAGCAGGTTCTGGATATGACCGATGGAAAAGGTGTGGATAAGGTCATCATCGCAGGCGGCGGTGTGGAGACCTTTGCCGAGGCGGTGAAATGCCTGAAACCGGGCGGAAAGATCGGTAATGTCAACTATCTTGGTTCCGGCGACAACATCGATATTCCGCGTGTGGAATGGGGCGTAGGCATGGGCCACAAACAGATCAATGGCGGTCTGATGCCCGGCGGCCGTCTCCGCATGGAGAAGCTGGGCGCTCTGGTTTCCGCAGGAAAACTGGATGTCAGCCCTCTGTGTACTCATGTTTTTGAAGGCTGGGAGCATCTGGAAAAAGCTCTCTTCCTTATGAGAGACAAACCTAGGGATCTGATCAAACCGATCGTTAAGATTGCGGACTGATATGAAGATCCTGATCGTATCCGGTTTTTTAGGCGCGGGAAAAACGACATTTATCAGGCGGCTCTCCCGGAATATCGGAAAAAGGTTTGTAATCCTTGAAAATGAATATGGGGCGGCCGGGATCGACGGAGCGCTTCTTGGTAAAGATGTGGCGGAAGAAGGAAATATCTGGGAAATGACGGAGCAGTGTATCTGCTGCTCCGGAAAAAAGGATTTTGCCTCTTCTGTCCTCACGATCGCCAACGCGGTGGATCCGGAATATCTCATCGTGGAACCTACGGGAGTAGGAAGGCTCAGCAAAATCATAGAGAATCTGAAACAGATCGAATATGAGAGGATCCGGCTTCTGTCACCCGTGACCATTGTGGATATCTATAGCTTTGGCCGCTATCTGGAGGAGTATCCGGAACTTTATAAGGATCAGATCGCCAGTGCGGGTACGGTCATCGTTTCCAAGACGGAGCAGTCCGGTGTGGAAGAAAAAGAAAGGATCCGAAAATTTATTGAAAAGATAAATTCTTCTGCCCAAATTATTACGGATCCCTATGCATCCATGGCCCGGGAAGAATTTGAAAATTTTCTGAAAGAAGAATGGGGCGGTGGGAAAATACAGAAAGCGGAAACGGAAGAGAAGCTTCCAGATGTATTTTCCCTGGAGACGGTTTCCATGGAAACCCCTGAAAAGCTGCTCTGCTTTCTGGAGGATATGGTTCGTGGAAAATATGGAAACATCATCAGAGCCAAAGGGCAGCTTCAAGCAGGCACGGATTTCCTCAGGTTCGATGTGGCGGACTCGCGCTACAGCGTTACCGGAGCGGAGGAGAAAACGGCCGGAAAAGCAGTCTTTATTGGGGAACTGATAAAAAGAGAAGACATCGAAGAAAATTTCAAAAAGGAAGCCCGGGGCAGAAAAATGAAATATATGGCCCGAAAGGCTCCGTGACAAAATGGCATGAAACAGCGAAAGAATCTGTTTCGTGCCATTTTTTCTTGACAGTCTTATATAGTTGTACTATCATCTAACTGGTTGTAGGTACAACTAGTACAGTAAATATTAAGTAACCGCCATATTGACTTGTCTGATTTTTCATCTGCTGCGTTGTCGTCAATCGACGTAGCCACCGCTACGCCTCATTCCTCCGCCTTGCATATGAAGAAATCATCCTGCGTCAATATAGCAGATACTTAATTTTCACTGTACTAGATGTGTGCTCGCAGGAGAGAAGGGAGATATTTATGGATGCCACGGAAAGAAAAATGACAAAGATCGCCCGGGAGGTCAGCAAGTTTACGGTGCAGACCATGAAGGAAGAGGGCGTGGGGACCGCGGAATTTGATGTGATCCATCTGGTTCGCCACAATCCGGGAATCACCCAGACGAAGGTCCGGGAGACGTTGAAGATTGACAAGGGAGCGGCGGCCAAGCGGGTGGCGAGTCTTGAAGCAAAAGGCTATCTTGTCCGGAAGCCGAACCCGGAGGACGGCAGAAGCCAGCTTCTCTACGCCACGGAAAAGGCGGAAAAACTGAAAAATTCCAAGGCCCACATCGAGACGGTCTTTTATGAATGGCTTCTGTCAGAGCTTCCCGGGGAGGAAAAAGAAGCCTTCTGTAAGACTCTTGATACGCTCTACTGGAAGTCCAAACGGCAGCGGCAGAAGGGCTTTACAGATGTGGCGAAGCTTTTGGAAGAGGAGGAGAAGCGATGAAAAAGGAACGGTTTCAGTCGGACCGGGTGCTGGCCTATTTCAGGCTGGAGTGGAAAGTGCTTGTCCTGATTACTCTGTCCGGTCTCATTTACAACCTGGGGCTTCTGGCAGGACCCTGGTTTGAAGGAAAAATGACCGGCTGCCTGGTGGATATCCTGAACGGAAACAGTGAGACTGCCGCCATGTTGAGCCTGGTGCTGGGTTATGTGGCGGCCATCGCCATCGTACAGGTTTCCAGATATGTGAAACGTTTCTATGTGAGGCGTTTCGCCAACAACGTCAACCGTCGGATGAAGCAGGTGCTCTACCGGAGCCTCGTTACAAAGAGCCGGGCCAGCTTAAAGGAAGAGGGCGAAGGCGATGTGATGATCAAAGCGATCCTAGACGTGGACGACTGTGCCGAGGGCATGCGGAAGTTCACGACGGAGATCTTCGATACGGGCGTTGCTCTGGCAGCTTACGCGGTCATGCTTCTCTGTTATGACTGGCGGCTGGCGCTTCTCAGCATGCTCTTTCCGCCAATTTCCTATATCACGGCGGAGAAAATGAAAAAAATGATCCAGCGCACGGGCGCAGCCTATAAGAAACAGTCCGGGCTTTTAAGCGCGGCAACCCTGGACCGGGCCCAGAATGCCATCACCTACCGGGTGTTCGGCTGTGAGAAGGAACGGCAGGAAGCCTATGAAGCTGACCTTACCGCCTACGAAAAATCAGCGATAAAAGCAAATATCTGGAACACGGCCATGCCGCCGGTTTACCGGGTCATTTCTATGGCAGGCCTGCTCTTTATCCTCTGTTTCGGTCAGAAAAATGTGCTGGGAACCGGCTGGAAAAGCTGGAGTATCGCCGCTTTCACGACCTTCCTGGCCTGTTTTGTGAAGCTTTCCGTCAAGTCTTCCAGCGCGGCGAAGCTTTTCAATGCCGTACATAAGGCCCAGGTTTCCTGGAACCGCATCAAGCCTCTGATGGCGCCGAAGGAGGAGCCGGAAGAAGACAGATCTCAGGAGAAAAAAGTCTGCCGGGAGCTCAAAGTGGAACATGTCAACTTCGCTTATCCCGACGGAAAGAAGATCCTGGATGACATTTCCTTTACGGCGAAAAAAGGCGAGATTATTGGTATCACGGGTTCTGTGGCCTGCGGAAAATCCACGCTGGGAAAAGTTTTCCTCTGCGAATATCCCTATGAGGGAAGCATTTCCTGTGATGAAAAAGAACTTCGCGCGATGAGGGATACGGAGCGCACCGGAACCATCGGCTATCTTGGTCACGATCCGGAGCTTTTCAACGACAGCGTGAAAAACAACATTCTGATGGGTGAGAACAAAAATGTGGACGATTTCCTGAAGGCCGTCTGCCTGGATCAGGAAGTTGCCGGAATGGAAGATGGAACAGAGACCCTCGTTGGAAACGGCGGCGTGCGCCTCTCCGGCGGACAGGGACAGCGGCTGGCACTGGCCAGAACCCTCTGCCATAAAAAGCCGGTGCTGATTCTGGACGATCCTTTCTCAGCCCTTGATAAGACCACAGAAAGACAGATTTTTGCCAACTTAAAAGAGCTTGTCAGAGATAACATCGTGCTTCTGATTTCCCATCGGCTCTATCTTTTTCCGGAGATGGATCAGATCATCTGGATGGAAAATGGCAAGGCGAAGGTAGATACTCACGAAAATCTGCTCCGGGAAGTGCCGGAGTACCGGGAACTCTTTGAGGAGCAGGAAGAGAAAGGAGGGAGAGAGTCATGAAACAAAAAGGAATGGTCAGAAATGTAATCTTTGACACCGTGAAAAAGCAGAAATGGCTTTCTCTGGGCATTGTTGTAGCCGTTGTGGGCGCCGTCGTTGCGACGCTGATCCCTCCGCTGATTCTGGCGAAGATCGTCGATACCATCACGGCGGGGACAGGCGTTTCCGTGCCCTTCATCGTTCTTTATTTTCTCATGCTGGCGCTGACTGGTTTTCTGGAGTCAGCAAGAGAAGGACTTCTCACGGTCTTCGGCCAGAAGATCACCCACGCCTTAAGAAGCAGGCTGATGGAAAAGTTTGTGAACCTCACGGCGGACAGCATCAACCAGCAGGAGCCGGGTACGCTGGTTTCCCGTTTTGTCGGTGATGTGGACACCGTGGAAAATCTCTTTACCTCAGGTATCATCAGCATGTTTGCGGACGCCTGCAAGATCGTCAGCATTCTGGTCGTAATCTGGTTTCAGAACCGCGGTCTGACCTTCGTTCTGCTCGTGATCCTTCCGTTACTCTTCGGGTTTACGAGACATGTGCAGAAAAATATGCTGGCAGCCTAGATCGCGAACCGGAAAGCCGTTGGCCGGGCTTCCGCTCATGTGCCGGAGACCCTGCACAACATCCGGACGATCCATTGCCTCGGCAAAGAGAATTATATGGAAGAGCGTTACGACCAGTACATCGGCGAGAGCTATCAGGCTATGGAGCGGACGAATTTCTATGACGCCGTCTATTCACCGGTGATCCTGATTCTGAATGCGATTGTGGTAGCCGTTGTCATGCTCCTTTCCGCCGGCGGAAATCCGGAAGTTCTGGCCTTCTTCGGTATGTCAGCCGGAACGGCCGTGGCTGTCATCAACTATATTTTCCAGATTTTCGGCCCGGTGGAGAGCCTTGGCATGGAGATTCAGACGATCCAGTCTGCCCTGGCCGGCATCCACAGGATCAATGAATTTTTCGAATTGGAGGAGAAAGAGCCTCTGGAAGAAAAAGAACAGAAGATGCAGGAAAACCTGCCCTTTGTAGAACTGAAAAACGTGACCTTTGGTTACGACGAACATGTGGTGCTGGATCGCTTAAGCTTCCAGGTGCTGGATGGCGATCAGGTCACTCTGGCGGGCCGGACCGGAGCCGGAAAGAGCACGATCATGAAGTTGCTCCTTGGTCTTTACAAACCCCAGAAGGGCAGTGTCACGATCCACGGCGTTCCCTCCTCCGAAATCAGGGAAAAAGACCGGCGGAAACTCTTCGGCTATGTGGAGCAGTCCTTCCACATGGTGCCGGGAACCGTCCGGGATCAGATCACCCTTTATGATAAAAAGATTTCCGAGAAACAGGTGCGGGCCGCAGCTGCGCTCACCGGCCTTTCCGGGGCCATCGAGAGTCTGGAAAAAGGTTACGATACAGTCTGCACGCCGGAGCTTTTCTCACAGGGTCAATGGCAGCTCCTCTCCATCGCGAGAGCCGCAGCCGCAGAACCGCACCTTCTTCTCCTCGACGAGATCACAGCCAACCTGGATGCCGAGACCGAGAAAGAAGTCCTCGATGCCCTGAAACGAGTCTCCGAAAACCGCACGGTGATCTCTATCTCCCACCGGACTTCCGCGAAGATGGGACGAATTCTTCAGATTTAAGCGTTTTTCCGGAACTCACTGGGGCTTACGTTCGTCAGTTTCTTGAAAATGCGGCTGAAATATTTTTCGTTGTTGTAGCCGGTAAGAAAAGCGATCTCCTGGACAGTCTTGTCCGTGTTAAGGAGCAGCTCTTTGGCGTGAGAGATCCGGATCTGGCTGCAGTAGTCGCTGAAGGAGACGCCGATGATATCATGAAAGCAGCGGCTGAAATAGCCGTAGCTCATCTGGGCGTTCCGGGCGATTTCCGTGGAGTCGATGGGCTCCTGATAGTGGGCGTCCACAAAGTTTTTCACATTCAGGATGCTTCGGGTGACGGCGCTTGAGTATCTCGAATTTTCCTGAAAATAATTTGTTTTTTTATACACAGCCAGAAGCCAGTTTTCCACCTCGGTCCAGTTATGGAAGACGGCGGGAAGCTGGATGGCGTTGCCGGTCAGCTCGCTGTACGCAGAGTTCCAGACATTTTCCAGTGAAAGGAGCAGATGGTACAGGCTGGCCGGTTTTAGTCTGCTGTTCTTTAAATCGAAGCGGATCTGATCGAAGAGGGAATTTTCGTGAACCCAGTTCAGGGAGAGCCATTCCTTTTTCAGAGCTTCGATGCTTTCCGTCTGATGGATGGAGATCTTTTCCTGGAGCTCGTAGGCGTGCTTCTCGTTTACGGCGTGGATGGGTCGGTAATCGTAGAAAAAGAGATTGCGGACGTAGGAGCGCAGCAGTTTTCCGAGCTCCGCGTAAGTCATCTCGGCCACATCCTGAATGTGGAGCAGCATGGAATTGGTGAAATTTTCCGGAAAAAAGAAACTGTTCTTCTCGGAAGGAAAGACCCAGACGCCGGGAAGCAGTTCATACAAATCCTTTTCTTCATTCAATTCATTCATTTCCAGAAATTGAAATACCGTCTCCTCGTTTTCTGTGTCCACAGTGACCAGGGCGAAGAGAGCAGGATAGAGAATTTTACATTCTTTCCAATTAAGAGAAGCGGAAGCGGCCGTCTTTTTCTGGATGGCGGCGGAGATCCGGTCCAGGATCTGATCAAAATTTTCTTTGTCAAACTGGGTCTTGGCAATGTAGTCGATAGCCCCGGCCCGTAGCACTCCCTGAATGTATTCAAATTCCGTGTGGACCGTCAGGACCACATAGTTGAGGTCGGGATAGAGCTTTGAGGCCTTTTCGATAAAGGTCATTCCGTCCATGACCGGCATATCGAGATCCACGAGGGCCAGGTCCACGGCATGATCTTCCAGAAAACCCAGGGCCTCCTGTCCGTTGGAACTCTCTCCAACGATCTTCATTTCATGTTTTTCCCAGGGCATCAGCATCTGGATGCCCTTTCGTGTCAGCATATCGTCATCAATGATCAGAATTTTCAGCATAATATCCAGCTCCTTTTTGTTTGGGCATTTCTATCAAAAACGTCGTTCCTTTCTGTTCCTCGCTCTGCACTTCAAAAAAGCAGTCCTCCGAGAAAAATTCATGGAGACTCCGGATGACATAGGAAAGGCCGATTCCGAAGGCGGGAAGGGCTTCCGAGTGAGCGCCCTGCCACTGGGCGTTGATGGCGGCTGCGGTCTCCGTTTTCATGCCGGAACCGGTGTCGCTGACGGTGACGGAGATTCGTTCGCCGACGCTGACGGCGATCCGGATTTCCATACCAGGAAGGTAGCCGTGTTTCAGGGCGTTTTCCACCAGGGGCTGTAGAAGAAACTTGGGGCAGGGATAGTTCAGCGGCTCTCCGTTTTCAGGCCGCAGGATCTCAAACCGGAAATCGTAGCGCACTTTCTGAAGCTGGACATATTCCTGGAGGGCGGAAAGCTCCCGTTCCAGATTGGTGGAGACGTTGTCCTTGTCCAGGTTGTAGCTTAAGAGGTGGGAGAGGGCCTGGGTGATGGAATCGATCTCCGGCTGTTTGTTGATAAGCGCCATCCAGTGCATGGTATTTAAGGTGTTTAAAAGAAAGTGCGGGTTGATCTGGGCCCGGAGCTTCTCGGTCTGGGTCTTGGTGTTGACCTGTTCCTGACGGATGATTTTCTGGATCATCTCCTGGATCTGGCGCTGGAGCTTTGAGACTTTTCCGAGGAGATGTTCGTATTCAGGAATGGACGAATGCATGGCGGAAGCGTCAAAATCGTCGGTGAGAAGCTCCTCCAGCTGCCGGTCGAAAAGCTGCAGCGGCGTGTAGACGCTCTTCCAGAAATAGAAGGCCAGAGCGCCGATGAGGACGGCGATCAACAGCGTGCAGAGAAGGACATCCCGGAGGGAATGATAGTAATCCCGGATATAGATCTGGTCCGGAAGGATGAGGGAGACTTTCCAGCCTTGAGACATTTCCTTGGTGAGGCTCCGGTAATCGGCGTTTTTTCCTTTTTCCAGGAGAGCCGGAAGTGCGGAAGAAGCCGAAGGAAGATTGGTGTAAAGGAGCTCTTCGGAAGCGCCGGTGACGGCGAGAAAAGCCTCTTTCCGGGAGGCGATCTCCAGAAGGCGGGTCAGGGAGTAGAAGCCGGACTCGATGGAGAGGGTGACGTTTTTTCCATTGGGAAGGGTTTCCGTACGGTTTAAGATCAGTACCGGATTGCCGTTGTAGTTGCTCTGGCTGAAGCAGGGCCCGCAGAAGACAAAGGCGGAATTTTCGTAGAGCACGGGAAGTTCGCCGGTCCTGTTTTCCTGAACGGGAAAGCTGCTGAAAATAAAATCCTCATCCTCATTGTCGTAGAGATAGAGCAGGGAAACGTCGCTGTTTGCCATGGTCAGCATCGTGATATCTTTTAATAAGGAAGAGTAGTATTCCTGACGAATGTAGGGTGAGGAAGAGGACTGATAGGCGAGGATCGTATCCTGAATCTCGTCCTTGTCCAGAAGCTGGCCGGAAGTCAGGGTGAGATTCCAGAGAAGGTTCTGCATCGTCTCGCTGACCTCCAGAAGAAGGCTGTTGTAATCATCATTCAGCTGCTTGGTGGTGAAGCGGGTGATAAAGCGCGTGACGGTGAAAAGATAAGAGCCGACTAGCAGAAAAAGCACGCCGAAAAATACGATAAAGACCCGCATTTTTAATGAGATTTTCATAAACTCCCTCCCGTTTTATGATATAGTTTTATTATAATTGACGGAAAATCCTTGTCAATAGAGGAAGGTGGACTGCTTTTACGAAAGGGTTCACTTTTATGATATTTCGGAAAAAACAGGAGAGAAAAGTCCTCGTTCCGGTGGGAAAAGTGAGTCTGAATCTGGCGGAAAAAACGCTATAATAGGCTCATCAACAAAACCAAGAACGTATGGGAGGTAACGAGAATGAAAAGAAAAATGGTCATTTTAAGTCTTGCCTGCCTGATGGCCCTGAGCGGAGCCACTGGCGTACATGCAGAGGAAAATCTTCCGGTGGATGAAAGCGGAGCGGTAAGTCCTTTGGGAAAATATGAGGATCCGGTAACGGTGGAGATCGTGCAGTCCATCAATCCGACCATCACCATGCCGGAGGGCGATTCCGCCACAGACAACTATTATACCCGGTTTATCAAAGACAATATGAACATTGATATTTCCGTAAAATGGTCCGCTTCCTCTTCCGATTATAATGAAAAACTGAATCTGGCCATCGCAGCCAACGACATTCCGGATATTCTGGTGGTGAACGAGCAGCAGTTCCGGAAGCTGGCTCAGTCCGATATGCTGGAGGATCTCACGGACTATTACGACACTTACGCCTGCGATATCATCAAGCAGAACATCGATTCCACAGACGGAAAGGCCCTGGAAAACGCCACCTATGACGGCAAGCTTCTGGCGCTCCCCAGCGTGCAGGTGGAGGCCGACGGCTATGTGCTCATGTGGATTCGTCAGGACTGGCTGGATGAGCTGGGACTGGAAGCGCCAACCACGATTGAGGAGCTGGAAACGGTGGCAAAAGCCTTCGTGGACAATAAGATGGGCGGAGAAAACACCATCGGTATCGTGGGTCCGACGATCAACGGCGCGGTTTACAACACCTTCCTCTCCACGAATAACCTGAACAATCTCGACGGTATTTTCCAGGCATATCAGGCTTACCCGGGCTACTGGGTGCAGGATGAAGAGGGAAAGGCGGTCTATGGATCCACGACAGAGCAGACGAAAGAAGCCCTGGCAGAGCTGAATAAGATGTATGAGGACGGAATACTCGATCAGGAGCTGGGTGTCCGGAAAGACGCAGACGAGGCCTGGAAGAGCGGTAAAGTCGGCATCCTTTTCTCACCGTGGTGGCATGGCTATAATGTAAAAGACGGCATTGCCAACGAGCCGGATATGGAGTGGAAAGCTTATGCGGCTCCTCTCGCAGCAGACGGTCAGTGGTATGCGAAGCTTGCCGGTGTGGGTGGTTCCTACTGTGTCGTACGGAAAGGCTACGAGCATCCGGAGGCAGCTTTCCTTCTGAATAATTATCTCCGTGTCAATGAGGGAACCTTCCAGTCAGAGACCGATCTGGACCTCAGCTATTATCCCGGACGTGTCGTTATCGCACCGCTGGATGAAAATACCTATTCTGTTCAGGCTCTCAATGCAGAGATGAAAGGTGAAGAGGTTCCGGAATTTGATCCGCTGAACTACAAACTCTTACAGGCAGATCTGGCTGCTCTGCCAGATTGTCTGGAAGCGCCCTACGACGATATGAGTATTGAAAAATGGAACACCGACAACACCAACTTCGGCAGACTTTACTCCCTGCTGATGGGATCTTCCGCTGTGGAAAAAGCTTCCACGGAAGGAATTGTAAATAAAGTGTACAGTATCACCTACACCCAGACAGAGACCATGGAGCGCAAATGGACCAACCTGAAGAAAAAAGAGGATGAGACCTTCCTGAAGATCATCATCGGCGAGGAGCCCATCGAAGCTTTTGACACCTTCGTAGAAGAGTGGAACGCTGAGGGCGGAGCTGAGATCACAGAGGAAGTACAGGCACTGACAGAGAAATAAATCACAGGAAAAGGGTGGACGGGATGCAAAATATTCCGAACACCCTTTTTCAGAAAGGAAAGCCTTATGCAGAAAAAGAATATCTTTCAATCCAGAAAAGGAGCCTACTGTATCATGGTGATCCCGGCGCTGGTCTGGATGGTTCTCATCAATATCGTTCCCATGTTCGGCATCATCATGGCCTTTCAGGATTTCAACCCGGGCAAGGGAATCTTCCGTTCCAAATTCATTGGACTGGAAAATTTTGAGTATATGTTTCAGCTCAAAGACGTCTCTCAGATTTTTACCAATACGATTGTCATCGCCGTGGGCAAGCTTCTTCTGAATGTGCTGGTTCCGGTGATCTTCGCCCTGCTCCTCAACGAGATCAAAAATGTGGCCTTCAAGCGTTGCATTCAGACAGTCGTTTACCTGCCGCATTTCATTTCCTGGGTTATTATGGGCGGTATCCTTCTGGATGTGTTCGGCCTCTACGGCCCGGTCAACATGGTACTCTCTGCTCTTGGAATGGAGCCCATCGCTTTTTTCCGAATCTCAAAGCTTTTCCGGACCCTGGCCATCGGTACCGATGTCTGGAAAGAATTTGGCTTTAACGCCGTGGTCTATCTGGCGGCCCTCACCGGCATCAGCCCTTCCTTATATGAGGCGGCAGCCATTGATGGGGCAGGGCGCTGGAGCCGGATGTGGCACATCACGCTGCCGGGACTCAAGCCGGTAATCGTGCTTATGACGATCCTGGCTCTGGGAAATATCCTCAACGCGGGCTTCGATCAGATCTACAACATTTACAATCAGGCTGTTTATTCCACCGGCGATATCATCGATACCTGGGTTTACCGGGTGGGCTTAAATGATCTTCAGTTCTCCCTGGCAACGGCTGTGGGACTGCTGAAATCCGTCATCGGTTTTCTAATGATCTCGCTGTCCTATCTCATTGCGTATAAAAAAGCAAACTATCGCATTTTCTGAGGAGGTTTTCATATGGTAGAGAAAAAAACAGTGGGAAGCCGCATACTTCAGGGATTCTTTGTGGTGATCCTGGTCATTCTGGCCTTAAGCTGTCTGCTCCCGCTTCTTTATAATCTGGCCGTTTCCTTCAGTTCCAAGGAGGCGGCGGAGGCCGGTCTTGTGACTTTCTGGCCCGTGGGCTTCACCCTTCAGGCATACAAAGAAATTATGGGTGAAAAAGCGTTTTTTGTATCCTTTTTTGTTTCTGTAAAAAGGGTTATACTCTCCTTGGTGATCACCCTTCCGGTGCTTACCATGGCGGCTTATCCCCTGGCGAAGACGAAACAGGAATTTGCGGCCCGGAATGTGATCCTGTGGATGTTTGTTTTCTGCATGCTGTTTTCCGGCGGAACGATCCCTTGGTATATGGTCATGAAAAAATATGGCTTGACCAACAGTGTTTTCGGCCTGGCTGTTTGCGGCGGAATCCCGGTTTTTAACCTGATCCTTATGGTAAATTTTTTCCAGGAGATCCCGAAAGAGCTGGAGGAAGCCGCCATGGTGGACGGAGCGGGAGCCTGGTATATTCTGGCCCGGGTGGTGGTTCCTCTCTCCAAACCCGTGCTGGCCACCATCGCTCTGTTCACGATCGTAACCCAGTGGAATGACTTTTTCCAGGGTCTGGTTCTTTCCACCGGAGAGAAATATTATCCCCTGCAGACCTATATCAAGCAGCTGATTTTCCAGGTGGACACATCCACCATGACCGCGGAGCAGATCAAGCAGGCATCCATGATGTCCAGCGGCACGGCGCAGGCCCCGTCCAGCGCCTCGGCCAGCACAGCGGCCTTGCGGGCCTGCTGTTCGGGCGTCTCTCTGGGCAGGCCGTAGGCCGCCGCCAGAGGCGTGAATGCGTCGGCGTCAGCCTGCACGAGGGCTTCCAGCCGTTTGCGCAGGGCTTCAGCACGGGCATTCAGCGCCAGGATCTCTTCTTCCACGGCAGAGTATTTCTTTTTGCCGGTGGTGAGATTCCCCACCATATTGCCCAGCGCGACGCCTGCCGCGCCCACGAGGGCCGCTGCGCCGCCGCCGCCCGGGGCGGGGGCTTTGCTGGCAAGCCGGCTCAGAAAGTCCTCACAGCTTAGTTGTGTCAAATCCAAAGTAAAGTCCTCCCTCTGTCACGAATCCGTCCAGTTTTTCGTCATGGGCGTCCACTGCC
>OLRT01001162.1_pt1 | contig 18949 bp, 21 predicted proteins | sample 1672021 | NCBI WGS metagenome assembly OLRT01 (sample SAMEA3136637, study PRJEB25190) | human gut metagenome | reverse complement strand
AGCAGCTGCCGTACCTCGCTCGCCGTATCGGCACTTAGAATTATGCGGTATTGCCTTAAAAGTTCCTTTGCCTACTTTCTTTTCAAAGTAAGTAGGTCAGCTCTCGTCGTCCTCGTCCACAGGTTCCAGCTGGACCAAACGGGTGCTGTATTTCTCCAGCTCCACGCCATCGATGTCTACGCTGTGGTCGTTGCAGTTCTGCATAAATACGAAATCACCGCGGCGAGTGGCCAGCACACCGGCGGGCAGCTGCTCCGGCCAGGCAGGCTGCAGGCCTGCTTTCTCGCATACCTGCGCATAAAAGTCATTGTAAAAATCCGCATTGAAGCGGCTGGCCAGGTAATACGCCTGGCCCTTGCCAAAGGCATGCACAGCAGCGGCGGGGCAGCCGGCGTAGTAATCCTCCGCATACAGCATCAGCGGGGTGGCGGGATCGGTGTCGTTCAGGGCAGCCACCTCGCACAGGATGCTGCCGTCCGCTTCCATCGCACCATCGTCAGTGGCAGCACAGTGGCAGGTCTCACCATCGTACAGGGCGTCGATTTCCTCCCGACGCAGGCCCAACAGATCGGTCAGGCCGTAGGGGGTGTCGCCCAGGTAGCACAAATCGCTCTCATCCACCACGCCGGTCCAGTAGGTCACCACCACGGTGCCGCCCTGGGCCGTGTAATCGCAGAGTGCCTGCGCAAATTTGTTGCGCAGCAGGTACTGCATCGGCACAATGACCAGGCCGTAACCGGTCAGGTCGCTTTCCTGGTTAACGAAATCCACGGTGATGCCGCGGCGGGCCAGGGCGTTGTAGTGGCAAGCCAACTCTTTCCAGTAGCCCAGGCCGCAGTTGCGCGGTCCGCAGGAACCTTCCATCGCCCACTTGTTCTCCCAGTCATGCACGATGGCCGCCTGCTTGACGCGGCGAGTGTCCACCACAAAGGCCATCTGCTCCAAAGTCTCGCCGACTTCGGCAGTCTCGCGGAAGGGGCGGGCATCCTCGCGGCCGTCATGGCCGACCACTGCACCGTGAAGCTTCTCCTCGGCACCGCGGCTAGCACGCCACTGGAAGTAGCAAACGCTGTCCGACCCATGGGCCACAGCCTGCAGGGCAGACAGCTCGGCGATGCCGGGGCGCTTCTGCTTGCTGACAGGCTGCCAGTTGGTAAAGCTGGGGCTGGACTCCATCATCAGGAAAGGCTTGCCCTTCAGCGAATAGTACAGGTCGTGCATCATCGCCGTGTCTAGGGCAGTCTCCTCGATGGTCTCGGTGGGCTTGTGCCAGGTGGGGTAGTTGTCCCAGCTGGCCACGTCGATCTCCTTGGCAAAGTCAAAGTAGTTGATGTCGTTGAAGCGGTACATCATGTTGACGGTGAACTCCGCCTTGGGGGCCAGTTCCCGCACGCAATCGCGCTCCCACTTGTAAAAATCGATGCTCTGGTAGCTGACGAACCGCTTCCAGTCCAGGGCCAGACCCTGCACGGCGTTCTCTCCATGGGGCGCCGGGCTTTCGATCTGGCTCCATTCGGTGTAGTTGTGGCTCCAAAAGGTAGCATTCCAGGCTTTGTTCAGCGCGTCCAGGCTGCCGTAGCGCTTCTGCAACCAGGCGCGGAAAGCGTTCTGGCACAGCTCGCAGTGGCACTCGCCGCCAAACTCGTTGCCGATGTGCCACAGGATCACGGCCGGGTCATCACCGAAGCGCTCGGCCAGTTTGCGGTCGATGATGGCCACTTTTTCGCGGTAGATCGGCGAAGTGTAGCAGTGGTTCTGGCGGCGGTTGTACAGTTCGCGCACGCGGTCGCCGCGCACACGGCGCACCTCGGGGTACTTCTGGGCCAGCCAGGCCGGGCGTGCGGCGCTGGGCGTGGCCAGAATGGTGGAGATACCGTGGGCGTACAGGTTGTGGATGATGTCCGCCAGCCAATCCAAGTGAAACTCGCCCTCCTGCGGCTCGATGGTGGACCAGGAGAACACGCCCAGCGTAACTACGTTGACATGTGCTTTTTCCATCAGTTCCACATCTTTGGCCAGAATATCCGGGCGGTCCAGCCACTGTTCCGGGTTATAATCTCCGCCATGGAGAAGTTTATCGAACTGCATAGCTTTTCCTCCGCTTTGCGTTTGCATAAAAAGTAATGTGCGTCTTTGATGTTCAGTATAGCAACAAACCCCACGCGGCGCAAGCCGCCTGGGATAGATATTTGTTGCATCCAGCCGGAAAAAGGACGCAAAAAGGCCCTCCCGCACGGGGAGAGCCTGCCATAATTTTGCTTATTTTCCGTAACTGGCCAAAAATTTGCGGGTGCGTTCCTCCTGTGGGTGGTCGATGACCTGCTTGGCGTCGCCCTGTTCCACCACCACACCGCCATCCATAAACAGGATGCGGTCAGCCACATCGCGGGCAAACTTCATCTCATGCGTCACGATGATCATGGTGGTCTTGTGCTCGGCCAGATCGCGCAGGACCCGCAGCACCTCGCCCGTCAGTTCGGGGTCGAGGGCCGAGGTCGGCTCGTCAAAGCAGAGGATGTCCGGCTGCAGGGCCAGGGCGCGGGCAATGGCCACGCGCTGCTGCTGCCCGCCGGAAAGCTGGTGCGGGTAATGCCCCGCCCGGTCGGAAAGCCCCATCTGGGCCAGCAGTTCCCGGGCATGCGCTTCCAGCTCGTCGTGGATCTGCTTGCGGTTCTGCTTGTAGTCCGGGCGCTCTTTCGCCAGCAGTTCGCCCGCCAGCATCACATTTTGCAGCGCCGTATACTGCGGAAAAAGGTTGAAATTCTGGAACACCAGTCCGAAGTGCAGCCGCTTTTTGCGCAGCACGGCCTCGCTCTGGGTGCGGGCATCGTCCGCGCTCCACAGCGTTTCGCCCGCCACGGTGATAGAGCCCGTGTCGGCAGTCTCCAAAAAGTTCAAACAGCGCAGCAACGTTGTTTTACCGGAACCGGAGGACCCGATAATGGCCAGCGCCTCACCTTTTTGCAAGTCAAACGAAATATCCCGCAGCACGGCGGTGCTGCCGAAGCTTTTGCCGATACCGGCAACTTCCAACAATGCCATAGCCGTGCCCCCTTAGCGGAAATAGTCCAGCCGTTTTTCCAGCCAGCCAAAAAACAGCGTCAGTACGCCAACAAATATCAGGAAGAATACAGCCGTGGAGAACAGCGGCCAGATCAGGCCCTTGGCACTGTACTCCTTGGCCATCATGATGATGTCCTTGTTGGCGATGACGTTGGCCAGGGAGGTATCCTTGACCAGGGTGATGATCTCGTTGCCCATGGGCGGCAAAATGCGCTTGACCACCTGCAGCAGCGTGACCTTGAAAAAGATCTGGCTGCGGGTCATGCCCAGCACCTGCCCGGCCTCGGTCTGGCCCTTGGGCACAGCCTCAATGCCGCCGCGGTAAATTTCCGAGAAATAGCAGGCGTAGTTGATGGCAAAGGCCACCACAGCCGCCACCAGACGGCCGCTACTGCCCGATGGCCACGGGTTGGTAAAGCCCATCAGGCCGGGGCCTAAGTAGATGACCAGAATCTGCAGCATCAGCGGTGTGCCGCGGATCGCCCAGACAAAGGTTTTTACCACGCCGCGCAGCGGGGCAAAACGGCTCATTGAGCCGAACGCCACCACCAGGCCCAGCGGGATCGCAAACAACAGCGTCAGCCCGAACAGCTGGCAGTTCAGCCAGAAAGATTCGGTCAGGCGTCCCCAAATAACAGCCGCCCCGCCCATCACTCGGCCAGGGTCAGGCTGTACTTGTCAGCCAATTTCTGCATGGTACCGTCAGCTTTCAATTCGTCAAACGCAGCGTTGACAGCCTCGGCTACATCGCTGCCCTTACGGAAAGCCACACCGTATTCCTCGGCGTTCAGCTCGTCCTTGATGGCCAGGTTGGCGTAATCGGTGCCCTCACCGATCATGGCGGTAGCCAGGGTCAGATCCAGCACGGCGGCGTCGGCGGTGCCGGCGGCTACTTCCATCAGGCAATCGGTCTGGACGCTCTTGCTCACGTAGTCTGCCTGGGACAGGCTCTCGTCATCCTGAATGGCGCTCTCGCCGGCAGAACCAGCCTCGGCCACCACGGTCTTGCCCACCAGGTCAGCAGTGGAGCTGTAGTCAGCGTCGGACTTCATCACGACAACCTGCGCATTTTTGGCGTAAGCCTTGGTGCAGGCGGCGTTGGACTGGATCTCATCGGTCAGGGTCATGCCGTTCCAGATGCAATCGATGCTCTTGGCGTCCAGCTCGACGATCTTGGTATCCCAGTTGATCTCCACAAAGTCCGGCTCCACACCCAGCTTTTCGCAGACGGCGGTGGCCAGCTCGGTGTCAAAGCCGGTAAAGTTGCCGTCGGCGTCGGTGTAGTTCATCGGCTCGTAGACGGTGTAACCGATGGTCATCTTGCCCTTACCCTGGATGTAGGCCAGGTCGCTGTCGGCAGCGGCCTCGGTGGTAGAAGCAGCGGCGGAATCGGCTGCCGGGGCAGACGACGAAGCTGCACCACCGCAAGCGGCCAGACTGACCGCCATACCGGCAGCCAGCGCCATGCTGATGAGTTTTTTCATAGTTGTGACCTCCTCAAAATACTTTGCACAGTTCCCTCTCACGCTTGCTTTATTGATTCAGGGTGATAAAGCAAGCGTATGCTACAATTTTACCGCAAAATGTAATTTTATGCAAGTTTAAAATGCAAAAAGGCGGATAAATCGGCAGTTAATGCGCCCAAAACGCAATCAGACCCGTACCATATCCCGGGAAATATCCTTAAGTGCAGCCGCACCGCACAGCCGCATGGTGTCAGCCAGCTCGGCCCCCAGCTTCTCGGTCAGGCAGGCAACGCCCTCGGCACCGCCGCCATACACCGCCGTAACGTAGGGGCGGGCAACCAGCACGGCGTCTGCGCCCAGCGCCAGCGCCTTGAACACATCGCCGCCGGTGCGGATGCCGCCATCCACAAACACTTTGGCACGGCCTGCCACGGCTTCCACGATCTCCGGCAGCACTTCCTCGGTGGCTGGGCAATCGTCCAACACGCGGCCGCCGTGGTTAGACACCACGATGCCCGCCACACCGGCCTGCACAGCCTTTTCGGCGCCCTTGGCGGTCATGATGCCCTTCAAAATAAAGGGAACGCCCGCCTCCCGGGCGATCTCCTGCAGCTGCTCCACGTTCTTGCTGCCCGCCGGCGGGGTCAGGTTCTGCAAAAAGGGCAAGCCCGCTGCATCAATGTCCATGGCCAGCGCAAAGCAGCCGGACTCGCGTGCCATCGCCATTTTCTTTGCAACGGTGGCGTTATCCCAGGGCTTGACCGTGGGGATGCCGAAGCCGCCATTGGCCGCAATGGCCGCGGTGGCCCCCTCCATCACCTTGGGGTTGGTGCCGTCACCGGTAAAGGCGGCAATGCCCGCAGCCGCACAGGCAGGGACCAGGATGGCACTATAATCCATGTCATTGTACTTGTCGCCGTAGTGCAGCGTCATCGCACCCACCGGTCCGGCAAAAAATGGGTATTTAAATGTACGGCCAAACAGCTGCAAGCTGGTATCGGGGGTAAAATTCTCGTGGATGGTGTCCATATTCAGCCGAACATTGCGCCAGGCGTCAAAGTTGCGGATGGCCACGGTGCCGCTGCCCTTGGCGCCGGGGCCGGGGATGTTGCCGCCGCAGGCACGGCCGTTGCACACGGGGCAGGCGCGGCAGGGGCCCATCTGCCCGCGGGCGGCCTGCAATAGCTCTGCGTAATTCATGATTTTGCCTCCTTTAAATAAAAGGCCTCCGGCTTTGCGCCAGAGGCCGCAGTCCCTTACAGGACCTTGCTCAAAAAGTCGATGGTACGTGGTTGTTTCGGGTGGTCGATGACCTCTTCGGGGGTACCCTCCTCCACGATGTAGCCGCCCTCCATAAAGATCACGCGGCTGGCCACCTCGCGGGCAAAGCCGATCTCATGGGTGACGACGACCATCGTCATGCCGTCCGCCGCCAGCTGTTTCATAACCTGCAAAACCTCGCCGACCATCTCCGGGTCCAGCGCCGAGGTCGGCTCGTCAAACAGCATGATGTCAGGGTTCATCGCCAGCGCACGGGCGATCGCTACACGCTGCTTCTGGCCGCCGGAAAGCTGTGCCGGGTAGGCTTCGGCCTTTTCGGCCAGCCCCACGCGGTCCAGCAGGTGCAGCGCACGCTCCTTAGCCTCGGCTTTCGATGCCTTTTTCAGTTCCACCGGGGCCAGCATCATATTGCCCATGACGTTCAGGTTGTTGAACAGGTTGAAGTGCTGGAACACCATACCGACGTTCTCACGCACTTTATTCAGGTCAGTCTTTTTGTCGGTCAGGTCGTGGCCGTCCACGACGACCTCACCTCCGGTGATCTCTTCCAACCGGTTCAGGCAGCGCAAAAAGGTGGACTTACCGCTGCCGGAGGGACCGAGGATGACGACGACCTCACCCTCATAAATATCGGTCGAGACATCTTTCAGCACTTCCAGTTTGCCGAAGTTTTTCTTCAGATGCTCAACGTGAATTTTAACATTGTTTTTATTGACGCCCACGGTTGAGCCTCCTCTCTACCTTTTTGGCCAGACGGGACAGCAGCGTAATGACCACCAGGTACATCACAGCAACAATCGTCCATACCTGGAACGCGCTCATCGTGTTCGCAACCACGTTTTTGGCGGTGTTGACCAGCTCGGGGAAACCGATGACCGACAGGATCGAGGTGTCTTTCAGGGTAATGATAAACTGGTTGATGATCGAGGGAATCATCGTACGGATCGCCTGCGGCAGCACCACGCGGTACATGGCGCGCCAATAGGGCAGGCCCAGGCTGCGGGCTGCCTCCATCTGGCCTTTGTCCACACTTTCAATACCGGCACGGATGATCTCTGCCATATAAGCGCCGCAGTTCAGCGCCAGACAGATGGTGCCCGCCTGTAGTGCCGAGAAGGTGATCTGCCCTTTCATGCCCAGCATCGTATTCAGGTGCAGGATATTGTTCAGCAGCATCGGCACGGCAAAATATACATAAAACGCTAACACGATCATTGGCACACCGCGGATGATGTCCACAAACACGGTGGCAATGATGTTGCAGGCCCGGTTTTTCAGCACGCTTAAAATGCCGAACACCAAGCCCAGAATGCAGGCAAAGAACAGACCGCACAGCGCCAGCAGCAGGGTTTGCCCCATTGCCGCCAGCAACAGTCCGCCATAGTTGGTAATGATTCTGGCCAAGTGGCAGCACGCTCCTTTTCCCTATCGCAAAAATGCGGGGACCTCCTGCGAAAACAGGCGTCCCCGCGCAAACCTGGTTCAGTTGTTTATGGCGCAGATCTTAGCCCAGATACTTGGCCAGGATCTCGTCATACTTGCCGTTGGCCTTGATATCGGCCAGGCCAGCGTTGAACATATCCAGCAGTTCCTGGCTGTCTGCGCTGAAGATCGCAAAACCGTAGGGGGCGGGGTCACTGGCGGTATCGTCCAAAACCTTCAGGGCCAGGCCGCCGTCCTTGATGGAAGCCTTCATGATGGGGGTATCCTCGAAGCAAGCCACGCACTGGCCGCCCAAAACAGCCTGGTACATCGTGGGGGAATCCTCAAAGTAGGTGATGTTGAAGCCGTACTCGTCCTTCAGGCTTTCGGCATAAGTAGCGCCCTGGGTGCCGGTCTTGACTGCAACGGTTTGGCCGTTCAGGTCAGCAAAGCCGGTAATGTCGGAATCCTCCGCCACGGTCATGGTCTGGGTGGCATCGTAGTAGCCGTCAGAGAAAGTCCAGCCGGAGGCCTTGCGTTCATCGGTGATGGAAGCGCCAGCGATCATACCGTCGGCCTGGCCAGCCTGGCAGGCAGCGATGGCAGCATCCCAGCCCAGGCTCTTCATCTCGTAGTCAAAGCCCTGGTCCTCGGCGATGGCCGCAACAATATCAACGTCAATGCCGACAAAGTTGCCGGAGGCATCGGTGTACTCAAAGGGTTTAAAGACGGTGTCGGTAGCGATGACCCAGGTTTTGCCGGTGGCATCGGTGGACTCTGCAGCGGCTTCGCTGGAAGCCACCTCAGAGGAAGCTTCGGAAGTGGCTTCAGACGGTGCAGCGCTGGAAGCAGCGCCGCCACAGGCAGCTAGAGAGAGGGTCATGGCAGCAGCCATGCCGAAAGCAAATAATTTTTTCATGTTGATACGTTCCTTTCCACTCCATAAAATGCTCCACTGCCGCGCAGCGGGCAACCGCTTAAAAACAGAAAAGGGCAATAGGGCCCAACTGGTGCCGCTATCGCCCTTGATAGTTTTTAAAACGTATGTGAATATTATATCATCTTTTCCTTAAAAGTCAAGCCGAAGCCGCGTTATTAGGTTAATAAAATTAAGCCTTTTTGATTTCTCGCAAAAAAAAGTATGGTTTTCAGCATAAAAATGCAAAAAGAGGGGCAGATACCCCTCTTCCGGTCCACTCAAATCTCAAATGTCCTTCGCCGCACAAAGCAAAATTTCCAGCGCCTTATCAATGCCCAACTTGCTGGTGCACAGCGTCAAATCGTAGTTGCGGCTGTCGCCATACACACGGCCGGTATGCTTTACGCAGTAATTTTTGCGGGCGCGGTCGGCCTTGTCCATGTCGACTTCCAGCTGGTCAAAGGGGGTGTCCGGCATCAGCTTGCGCATGTGCAGCAGGCGCCAGTTACGGTCGGCATGCACAAACACGCGCAAGCAGTGGTCGAACTCGCGTAGGATGTAGTCCGCATTGCGGCCAACGATAACGCAGCTTTCCTTGTCAGCGATCTCGCGGATGGCCCGCACCTGAGCGTCCCACAGTTCCTCGCTCAGCGGGCGCTCGTAAAAGTTGAACAGGCTTTGTGTAAAGCCGAACTCGTGAGGCACACGCTCGTCCCAGCGACGCACCTGTTCCGGCGTCAAATGGGCGCTGACCTTGGCCGTGCGCAGGATGATGTCGCGGTCATAGTAGGCGATACCCAGCTCCCGAGCCAGACGGCGTCCCAGTTCGCCGCCGCCTGCACCAAATTCTCGTCCGATCGTGATGATCTGTTTCATAAAGGTTTCCTCCTTCTGCGGGCTGCTCCACAAGCCACCCGTTCTGCTGCCTTTATTGTAACAAATCTACAGCGATTTGCAAGGGGCATAGCACGTTATTTTTGTACATGCGCCTGCGCAGGGTATAGCGCAATCATAACTATATGTAAAACGGGCTATTTTTATGTAAACATCACATGTTGTGCCTTTTTATAAGCAAGCAGCAAAAGAGGCCCGCACTCAGTAAAAGGCTCTTTTTATGCAGCTGGAACTCTCCCGCGCTCTAAAAATGCCCCACTGGGCATTTTTTGCCGACCGGGACGCAGGCGGCCGGCGCAAGCTGTTCTCGTCCCCGCTGGTGCACGGAAACGGCAGTTCCCTCAAAAACAAGCAATAAAAAAATACCCCGCAGCTTCGTGCGAGGTATTTTGTGGTGCACCAAAATGACCCAAAAACGAACCTACGCATAATTGCCCACAGGATTATCATAACTGCGTACATACAATAGGCTTTTTGTTGTTCTCCGCATAATTATAAAATCAATCCAAAGTCCCAGTAAAGAGGCTTTTGCGGCATATCCTCGCCTTATAAAATTATGGCTGCGGTATTCCACATTCCTCTTTACTGGGACTTTTCCTTGCTTTTTTCCGCTAATCGCGGAACAACCCGCAACCCCTTATCCCGACGGGATACACGATTTTATCTTGGTAATATGAAAGCGAGGAACACACCATGAAAGAAACCATCAAAACAAGCCGCACCGCAGGATACTTGGAAAAGATTTTCCGGGCAGTGAATGCTAAATATTTTGGCGGGCAGCTGGAAGAACCTATTATTACGATTCAGAGCTCTCCGAAAGCCTACGGGCATGTGACCGTTGCTAAATCGTGGCAACGCGGCGATACCACCCGGCACGAGCTGAACATAGGCGCAAGCACGCTCAATCGAGATATAACCTGTGTCGTGAGCACTTTAATCCATGAGTGTGTACACCTCTTTGCACTGCAAAACGGCATACAAGATTGCAGTCGAGGCGGGCAGTATCACAATAAGAAATTTAAGACACTGGCTGAAAAATGCGATCTTAAAGCCAGCTATGACCCACGCATTGGCTGGAGCATAACAGAACCAACCGAAGCACTTTGCGAATTTATCTTAGAGCAAGGTTGGACGGACATTAAAATGAATCGTATAGAATGGAGCTACACGCCCAGAGGTGCGGACGCGGGAGATTCTACGGGAAAGCCCAGCGGAAGCAGCCCGAACAGCCATAGCATTAAATATGTGTGCCCGTGCTGCAAAACCAGTGTGCGAGCTACCAAAGTAGTAAATATCAAGTGTGCCGACTGTGATATGTTGATGATTGCCCAATAACAGCGAAACCGGGAGCAAATGCCCCCGGTTTTCTGTTTTCTAAATTCGGGCCGCAAGCGGCCTTGATGTTAACTTTTCAAAATTTCATCAGATGGAACAGTGACCCGTCCCCTATTCATTCAGCACGCCCAGAACCGCCCAGAGCTTTTCCTTGGCGGTCCTAATTGCATTAAAAACAATTAGTCAAAAATATCTGTTCCAATCCCGTCGTCCTTGCTGCCGTTGGAATTGTCCTGCGTCCAGTCAGTACCGGAACCCTGTGTTCCGTTCGGGTCGTGAGGAATCTCACCGTAACTTCCGACTCCCATTCCCCCACCGGAGCTACCACCACTCGGCTGAGAAGGTTCAGCAGGAGCAGGTGCGGGGTCGGGAGCGGGAGCCGGTGCCGGTGCCGGTGCAGGCTCAGGCACATAAGTGGGCGTGGACGCGGAAGGAGTAGACGGTGCAGTGTAACTCGGCGTGGTTGCTGCCGCAGCCGGGGTGTTTTGCTTGGCTTGTTGCACAGTCAGTTCGTAAGTTGCTTTTAGCGTACCATCGGGAGTGGCCGCAGTAATAACGCAGCTGCCGGGGCCTTGTGCCGTCACCGTACCGTGTGCGTCCACGGTAGCAATGCTCTCGTTGCACACGCTCCACACCAATTCGGTGTCCGTGGTCGTTTCGGGGAGCAGGGTAGCCTTAATAGTGTGCGTGTTCCCCACGGTCAGCGTGCCCTTGGTGCTATCAATTTGTATCTCCGTTGGGGCGGTTTCAACCGTAATCTTGGTCGTTGCTTTAACCTTGCCGCATGTTGCCGTCAGCGTAGTTGTTCCGTTACCAACGGCCACCACCTTATTACCGTTCAATTTAGCAACGCTGGGATCATCGACTGCAAAAGTGATGTCCGTCTCGGTTGTATCTGCAGGGGTCAGCGTATACTCAATCGCCGCGTTATCCGTCCGGTTAATCACCAAGTCCAAATTGGTCAATGCAATCCCCTGTAGCGGCTGGCTAACTGTAACCGGGCAGCTTGCCGCAAATTTGCCGTCTGCCGATGTTACGGTAACAATCGTATTGCCGCCCTTAACGCCTGTAAGTACGCCGTTTTCGTCCACGGTTGCGATTGAATCATCGCCGGTTTCCCAGTTCCATACGATTTTATCCGCTGCTGCTTTTTGTGCGGCTGGGTCAGCTTCCTGCTTAGTCTCATAAGACGCGGCAGTTTCAGCGGTTGCCCCTACCCTGACCTGTATCTCTTCCGGCAAGTGGACAGCAGTAACAGTTATGCCGCAGGCTGTCAGGCTCATGGTCACTGCAAGCACCAGCCCCACGCCAAGAACTTTTGATTTTGCGCGAATCATTTTTTCTATTCCTTTCTATTTTATATTCTGCTTTTTATGTTTCTTGTTGTTTACTCTAATTATATCACAATTATAGCATAAGTTTTGCGTACGCGCAAAACATTTGTGCTAAAAATCCCGTAAAATGTGCGTATAGACACAACAGCGGGAGGGATAGTAATGAAATTACAACAGGCTATTTCTCTACGCATATCAGAACTCGCAAAAGAAAACAACCTCACTCTTAATCAACTGGCCGAGCGTGCGGGGTTATCTGCCAGTAGTATAACACGCACCGTGCACGCGCACAACCGGGTATCTAATACAAGCACAGCGACAATTCACAAAATTTGTGTCGGCCTAAATATAAGTCTTTTGGACTTTTGGAGTAGCCCTCTCTTTGAAAATTTGGAAATAGAAGATGAAAAATGAGCGCCATGGTTTTGAAGCCTTGGCGCTCTATTGATGTTAACTATTCAATTTTTATGGGGCTAAATATTCCTCTTCGGCCATATCCAGCTTAATGGCGTCTTTGACTTTTATTTGCACCTCTTTGGGTAAGCCCATCTTTTTTATGTCTACAAACCTCTCGCTGTCATTTGAGACTAAAAAGCTACCGCTCTGTTCAAGGCGAAAATCCAGTGCTTCTTCGCCCACAATTACTGTGCCTATACGATCATGGTCGTAGTTGCAGGCTGACAGCAACTTAACAGTAATCTGCGCTTTGCTCATTTTGGATTCCTTTCCGCCCTGTTAAAACCAGGCTTTTGGGTCAGCACTCTGCAATCTATCAAGCGACTGCAAGTAGTACAGACTTTCCGCACATGTCAGCAGCAGCCGATCAGTTCCCGGCTTGTAGCCCTGTTCTGTTGGCGTATGCCATGCGGTGTGCTCTCCCCCGCTGCCGATCAGAAGCACTGTTTTATCAGTCGAACTGCCGGGGCGGGTGTAGCACTTTTCATCGCGCCATACACCAACACCGCCCACATCGTCACGATGGATTTCCTTGCCGAGCGTCCAGCCCGCCAGATCATCGGTATGCGGTTTGCAGGCAGGGTCTTTGCGGTAGCCTGCAATGATTGCGTCTGCTGCTGCATAGCTCACAGCCTGTACAGATTTAACATTTTTCATTGTTGTTTTCTCCCTTATTACTTTCGTCTATAATTTCGTCCATCGTTGTTTGATGGTACAAGCCTTCCCCGTTCATCAAGAACTCCCATGCCGGAGATTTTTTGTCGGGGAGGTCGCGCAGCATGGTATCGAGGAAATAGTAGCCCTGCAAAATCTGTCCCTCGTTCGTCAAAAAACGCCCCGGCGTATCGTTAGGAATCAGCTTAGAAGCATCGGCATTATCCAGTGCCAGCATGGACAGGTTAGCGTCAGACTTGCCAACCAAACGAATGGTCAGATTGTTGCGCAGTTCGCCCGAAAGCACCTCAGCGGAAGGGCGCTGCAAGCTGACCAAAAAGCTGAAGCCCACAAAGCGACCTGTACAGGCCAGTTCATTGAGTGCTTCTACAATCTGCTGCCGAGCGGCCTTTTTAGCCTTGTTGTTGGTGCGAGTGTCCAGCGCAATGGCTGCTTCGTCGATCAACAGCATTACCCGGTGCAGCTTGTTTTCGGGGTGCTTCGCATTGTAATCATCAATGTTGCGGCAGTCATGCTCTGCCAACCAGTCGCGCCGATCATGCAGGCGCTCAATTAACTGCTGCATTACCCACAGCAGCCCATCATCATCGTGGACAATGTAAGTGCCCTTGCTGCTCCAAATACCGCCGTACTCGACATACTTGTAGTCGGCCACAATCAGAATATAATCGCGCCACAGCGCCTGTGCAGCAATGCCTTTTGTTTCCATCGTCTTGCCGCCGCCCGTTGCACTGGCCGTCAAGATACCGGGGTCGTTTTGAATGTCTGCAAACACCGTACCTGTAACCGCTTCGCCCAAAGCAAATTTTGTTTGCTCTGCGGGAATAATATCCGGTGACCAGTCAATTTTTGTCGGCAAGCACTCATTGGCAACGGTATGTACTGTGTAGGTATAAGGCGCATTGCCCTCTTTGATTTCTACAATGTACAATCCCAATGAAGCCGCAATGATGGGCGAAAGGTCTTGCCAGCGTTCCAATGGTAGGCCGGTAATTTTGAATGTTAACAGACAATTTCCGGCCTTTCCGTTGATAGCTTCTTTTTTCAGCAGCAACGGGGCTTCTCCTGCCGAATTGACCACGCCACCGCGCAAAAGGTCTTGGTAGATTCTTTTCGCACCCGGTACGCTACCTTTATAGTAGCAGCCAATCAGCGCAACAGTCACTGCCAGAACCAGCAGGCTCACGGTCTGCACAACTGCCATGCTGTGCCCGATTTCTCCGATTGATGCCGTTGCTTTAAGATCAAGCACGCTGTACAGCAGCCATGCCATGACCACTGCCGCGATGATCTGCAACGGGCAAAAGCTGACAGCCCCTGCCATCTGCTTAATGCCGTTGATGGTTGTGCCAATGTAGTAGTGCAGCATGGTATTGTGCTGCAATTCGTTCTTGTTTGCGTTCATGGTGTACTCCTTTTCTGCCCGATCAGCCGATGGCCCAGCATTACAATGTATCCCAGATGTGCAGATACTTGTCTGCTTCCTCTGGTGTGAGGGGTAAAATGTATTCGTCATCGTCTGTTTTTGTATGGAGAAAATATTCTCCGTTTGCTGCCTGATACACGGTGTTGGTGTATGCGGCAACGCTGCCATTCAGCAATTGCAGCGTGTGATTGATGGTTTCCAGCAGTGTTGAACTGTTCGTGTTGTACTTGATTTCATTGATGATACTTTTCATGTTTGTTTTCTCCTATTCTGTCAGTCGATTATGTAGTCAGAAGGCAAACCCTCTGGTTTGTATTCAACCCCCAGCGATTGGCAAAAATCCTTGAGATCGTCCTCGCTGTCATCGGCAACATCTGCATATATTGCTGCTACAGGATTAGGCGCAGACGCAATCTGCATATAATCCTGTGTTGCCGTGCGGTAAGCGTAGACTTCCATCGTGCTGGAAGTTAGGTGTATCAGTTTTTTACAACGGCGTTTAAGCTGTGCTATTGGTTCTTTGTTGTCTGCAACTTCTCCATAAAATTCATCAATCGTAAGTACGCTGGTTATGATAATCAGCGATACTTGTAGCCAACGATCATGGTAGCGGGCAGACACCGAGGAACCAGAATTGTTGTCCAACATTTTGAGCACATCAGATAACGGCATAATGTTCGGACGAAAATCGTCTAATATCAGTGCGTCCTGGCCCTTGTAATCCTGTACCGGGTCACGGCTACTGCCAGACAGACAGTAGCTTAACCCCTTATCCTCGCACAATTTTTTTGCGAGTGTAGTTTTTCCGGAGCCAGCGTCACCCTCAATATAGATGACATCGACCTTGCGGTTTTGCTGGCTTTTTAATATTTTTTCACGATACTCAAACGCCCTCTCGTAGTCCTGTCTGTTAGCAACATAGTTATCTATGGAGATATGCTCCTCAATGTTATATTGCCGGATTTTCCCAGATAGGATGCCTTCGATTGTCTTTTGGTACGACTTATTTGCCTCCTGCGCCTTTTCACTTTTGGCCCGTACCGCTTTCCAATCGAAACCCGGTTTAGCGATGACCCGATCATCACTATACTGATGTTTTTCCGGAGCATTACGGTGAGTAAGATATAGCAGAGCGCCGCCTATATCTGCACGATAGCCACGCCCTGCTTTGATTTTTTGTCGAATGGCTACAACATATTGCTGCTGCACTCCGACTATGTTAGCGATGGTACTGATATTAAGTGACTCATCGAGCACTATAACCAGATGGATATGTGGCTCAACAGGCTTATCATTGTCATCAATATCGCTATCATGCACGATGTAAGCCCATTGCACCACATTGGGGTGATTGTTCAGCTTTTGTTCAAGCTCCTGTTTCCAACTATCAGGATAGCCGGATAAAAACTTGATTTGTTGAACGATTTCACATTTGCGGAGGTTTATTTGATTTTCCCCCTTTCCCAGACCGTAGCAGCCTACCACGAACCTACCACAATATGGCCTGTTTACACCCCATCAGGACAAGCCCTCCTGATGGGGAAAAGCCCTTTGTTTGGGGCTTTTACAGACTTTTTCGGTAGATCGTGAGAAGCTACCACAATCGGTATTTTGTTCGGCCTTTTATTCGTCTGCGAGACGAATACTTGCGATCTTGCCGTAACGGTTGTAGAAGACCTTAATCTCCTTGCCGCAGAGATTAGCGAGGGAAATTCCCTCGTTGTTGATCTTGTTCTGCGAGAGGTACTGGCGATCTACCTCGAACCCCTTGCCACGGTGGGGGTCGATCTCCATTTCGATGTAGATCATGTATCCCTTGATCTCTTCGTCTTTGGTCTTGTCGGGGCGGAAGTTGGATTCCTTATAGCCGATCAGTTTCATAGTTCGTTCTCCTTTTCTGTTCATGCGGATTTTTCTTCGGTTTCTTCTTCTGCGGCGCGTGCCATGGCTTCTGCGCGTAAAGCTTCGATCACGCGAGAATAGATACACGCGGCAAACAATCGGTTCTGTTCGTCGGAATACTCAATTTCTTCCATGGCTTCGCCGCCTTTCTGTAGACATATTTTGAATTTATTTATTTTGTCTACGCTTATATTATACCGCTTTATCGTCCAAAATGACATGACCGCATTTTGCATCTATTTTTTCAAATTATTTTTCGTCTACCCATTGTAAACAGATACCCTCTATTATATAATGTATATAGATAATCTATAATGAGGTATGCAATATGATTGTACAGGCTGATAACCTTAATCTGACCTTAATTGCAGATAATGGCCAGATTCTTGAGAAAAGCGTTGATGATATTTTTTCCGAGCTATACTCTTTATACGGAAACTATATACCATTACCCAACTTTAACGATCAATCTCTGGCACACTTCTTTAATATCGAAGATCAAATTGAATATATTGCTGAAGCGCCTACCTCTTGGAGCGATCTAAACTATCCTACGCCTAACTTTTTAGAAATCTTTAAGATCTCTTTCTTTTACACTTTCTTTCCGGGCACAAGCAGTGATGACATTTCATACGCTTTTTCACAGGTAATGCGCACTTATTGGAAGGTTCAGTTTTGTAAAGCCTTCAAATGCAAATTAGATTATGCCAAACTTCCATTTTTATACGGCAGCTTAAAAGACCCTTTTCAGACTGTGTGGTTAACGCATGGAATTATTGATAATTTAACAGATTTTGCACCTCGGCAGTTCAAATTCAGTGTATCTCCTAACGACTTATCTTTTCGCTATGAAGTAGACGATTTTTACGATTTCGTTGCGCTTTGCTTATTATTGTATCTAAAAAATCCAGTTTACAGCAAACTCACCATATGTCCTATTTGTGGTAAGGCCATCACCAAAAAAAGACTTGACGCTATATGTTGCTGCACTGAACACGCTGCTGCTTTTGGTAAAATCAAAATTGATTTTGTCGCTGGCAAAAAGGACACGCTTTCTAAGGTTTGGACAAGGGCCAGAAAACGCACAAATAAGATGGCTAATGTGTACGATTGGCAAGAAATTTACAACCAGTGGTATCTTGAAGGGAAGGCTCTTTATACAGAGGCAAAAAAAGCGGCCCTATCGCCTGCTGAATTTGACAAGCAGTTAATTGAGCTCTGGGATAATTTAACGAAAGGACAGGCCAGAAAATGAATGTTGTTGTATACGCCCGCTACTCATACCAAGGACAGAGTGAAACATCTATTGAGGGTCAGCTCGAAGTCTGCCGCAAGTACGCTGAACAGAATAATTTTCATATTATTTATGAATATATAGACCGTGGCATTAGTGGCCGCACAGATCATCGCCCTGCCTTCCAGCAAATGATCTCGGATAGTTCTAAGCGAAATTTTTCAGCTATTCTCGTTTATCAACTTGATCGTTTCGCCCGCGATCGTTACGCTAATGCAATCTATAAGCAACACCTAAAAAAGAATGGTGTTAAGGTCATTTCTGCAATGGAGCCTATATCGGACGATGCCAGCGGTGTGCTTATTGAGGCCGTGCTGGAGGGCATGGGCGAATACTACAGTATCGAGCTTGCGCAAAAAATTCGGCGCGGGCAAAAAATTTGCATTGAAAACGGTACTACTCTCGGCGGCCAAACTCCGCTTGGATATAAAATTGAGAATAAAAGATATATAATAAACACAGATACAGCCCCCGTAGTTCGCAAAATATATGAAATGTACCTTGCAAATGCTACTATGGCCGAAATTATTCGCTATCTTAACGGTCAGGGTATTAGAACGCAAAAAGGAAATGAATACAACAAAAACAGTATTCGCCGCATTCTGACTAACCGCAAATATATCGGCTGCGTTAGCTATAATGGAGAGGAATATAAAAACAAGGTACCTGCAATTGTAGACGAAGATACATTCAATCGGGTGCAAATTATGATGGAGAAAAACAAAAAAGCCCCAGCTCGCGCCAAGGCTTCAGATGAACAATATATTTTGACCACTAAATTATATTGCGGAGAATGTAACGCTCCCATGACTGGTATAAGCGGTTATTCTCACACTGGTGTCCCTTACCAATATTACTCTTGTGTCAACGCTCGTAAAAAAGGGCGCAGTTGCCACAAAAGCAATGTTCGTAAAGATTTAATCGAAAATGCAGTTGTCCGTGTAATACGCGATAGCATGAGTGACAGCAATATTTCCAGCATCGCGAAAGAAGTAGTTAATCAGTACAAAAAAGCAACCGCATCATCTAACTTGCCTGTTTTGCAAAAGCGTCTGAGCGAAGTCAAAAAGGCTCAAGATAATTTATTACATGCAATCGAACAAGGACAAGCTATTGAACCATTGACAGCGCAGCTTGCCAAACGACAAGCCGAAGAAGAAGAAATTAAAGCAAGTATCGCAAAAGAAAAACTGCAAGATGGATTTTCTGCGACTGTGGAAAGTGTTATATCTTATCTATCTCATATCCGCGATGGTAGCGAAAATGATATTTTTTACCGTCAAAGTTTGGTAAATATATATGTAGATTCAGTTTACCTGTACGATACTTCAGATGGGAAAAATAAAAAAATCTCCGTTCACCTCAACACAAGAAACGGAGTAAAAGAAATTCCCATAGACGATCTCGAAAGTTCGTCTATGGGAAGCTTGGTGCACCATCGGGGACTCGAACCCAGGACCCACTGATTAAGAGTCAGTTGCT
>OLRT01001160.1_pt1 | contig 18971 bp, 16 predicted proteins | sample 1672021 | NCBI WGS metagenome assembly OLRT01 (sample SAMEA3136637, study PRJEB25190) | human gut metagenome | reverse complement strand
ATGGAATTTACTCTTGCATTTGGTCCAAAACCGGAATTTAGTTTTTCATTTAAGTTTTTTGAGCAATATGTTCTTTTTTTATTATAATACAATTCCACTGCAAGAACAAGTGTTTTCTTTTTTATCTGCAAAAATCTTTTGGGTATTTATGAGATTTATGGGTTATTTATGAGCATTTATGCTCAAATCTACAATTCATCTCACTACCTGAAGAGGTAGGAGAATTCTTGTTATATATTATGTTAAATTGTTCTCATTAACAATAATAACGTATTTCTCCAAAGTATTTAATCCATGCATAGATCACATCATCATGTCGAGCTTCAATCATACGCATCATATTACGAAGCGCATGACTGGGAATACGTGAATTGTTATTACAGAGCAAACAGTTCCCGCTACTGGTAATCCAGATTTTTGTTGCTTTCGCAGTTGGAGCACCTTTTGCAATATGAACATGAACTGGTTCGAGAGGCTTATTTTCATTAGTCCAAAAATAGATCCAATAATCGCCAAACCTAAAAATTTGAGGCATTATCAAATCCTCCCTCCTGAGAAAATTCAATAATCAAATGTGCCATAGAGTGCACTATCTCATCAAACTTTTTTATTTCTTCATCTGTATAGTGAAAAACATCTTCCCAGGTATAATCCGGAAGCCAACAGGTAGCATGTTTAAAACAATATTTTGCGTCCGGTGTCTCAATATACACTTTAACTCGTCCATCTTCTTTCATTTCCGAATGCGTAATTTCTGTATTATCATTAAGTGTCATAAATGGATACATCATAATATTAGCCCCTTTCTACTCTTACATTATATGAATAAGCCATGCATGTTCCATGGTTTTATTATACATCATTTTATTACAATAAACTATTATCTGTTGTCTCTTTTTCCGCAATAATATGCCGTAAAAAATTTACACCGGTGGATGCATCGCTGTAAGCGAAGCCAATATGATTAAAATCCTTCAGACTGTCGACAAAATGTCAAAATCTGCATTTATTCGGCATCAGTTTATAAAAATTTAATGGGGTCTGACCCCATTAAATTCATTCGTGATTCCTCCTGTTGATTTGTTAAAAATTTTATTAAGAATATTTAACCTGTAAATCAAACCCTGCGTCAAGTATCTTCTGACATCAAAAGAACCCCTGACCTGAATCAGGGGTCCTTTTTTAACTTGTTATTTCTTTCTCTTTCTGGATCTGTAACCAATAAATCCGATGATCACAACTGCTGCTGCAAGAAGCACTACCCAGATTACGATGTTGGTATTATCGCCTGTCTTAACAGGATGCTGTGAAGTACTATTGCTGCCATGTGAACCTGGTTGATTTCCACCGTTATCACTGTTGCCAGGTGCCGGTGTTGGTGTATTGGTTTCAGACGGAGTCTTAGTCACTGTCGGAGTGGCAGTATCTTTGCTGTTGGTCAGAGTAATGGAACCCTTATACTGTCCTTCTCTTGTGACTTCCAGATTACCTTCACCACTAATCTCGTATGGGAATTCATCCGGGTCAAGGATATTACCGTCTTTATCCGTTTCTTTGATCACAAAAGTTACCTTATCCGGTTCTTCGTTTTCAGCAAGCGGGATCTCAGTTTTCACAGTATCATTCTGTATCAGTTCCACATTCTTGATCAGTGTCAGATCACCATTACTGTCCTGAGTAAAGACACCTGCATAGAAGGTATCGTCCACTGTCTTCTGCTGACCGTTGACCAGCACCTTCTTGGTGATCTTGATACGGGCACGAAGGGAAAATCCATCCGGCAGATCATAGTAATAGTTGTTTACATAAGAAACTGTCCGGGGTGTGGAAGTCTGGTTTACCACAGCCGTATTATTTTCATTTTCAGAACTGTCAGTAACATTATAGTAGAACAGCTTGCCATCTTTCATTTCTATGGCATCATTCATTGCCATTGGATTACCATTCTCATCAAGCTCAAAAATATAATAAGTGCCATCTGGAATATTTGCGTAAGAGATATCTCCAGTCTCTGCATTCTCGATGTGAATATCTTTCATATAATCACTGCGGAAAGGAATCGTCCCTTCTTTATCAAGGAAAATGCCGACTTTGTATGTAGCATCTTTTGCACTTACAGGAACGATCGCATAATCATTCTGTGTGTCAACGAAATAAAGTCTCTTTGTTACATTAATTCCTGTCTCAGCAGTATTGGACGCACATTTCGGATAAGCCTGCACCTGATAAGTCCAGCCTGTGCCTTCCTGTGCAAAAGGAACGGAAAGAAGCATCGGTGCAACAGAAACCTTACCATTCGGATCGCTCTGAACAATCAGGTACATACCCTGTTCCAGATTATTGTAGACTACTTTACCCTGTGCATCAGAAGTCTGTTCCTGATAAGTTATACCAGCCTTCTCTACAGCCTTGGAAAGTGTCTCTGCTGTTTCCAGCCATACACTGGCAGCGGAACCATCCAGTGCATCAAAATCAATTCCTGTAGAAGCCAGAGCACTGTCAATGACAAAATGAACATTTCCGTCATATTCCACACTGCTTACTTTATAAAGCCTCAGCCCTACATTCGCCAGTGGAGTCTGATTTCCATCTGCATCTGCTTCCTGAAGAGTCAGTTCAAAACTTCCCTTCTCATCAGGAAGATAATTGTCTGCCTGAACTTTTCCCGGAAGGCATCCGATCAGCATGAGTACAGCTCCCAGGCAGGCAAGCAGTTTATTCCAATATTTTAATTTCTTTTTCCATTGTCTCACCACTATCGGCCTCCTTGTTGATTCTGCAATTTACAATTACGCTTCTTTTTTACTGTTCTTTTTATTTTTGCGGCGAACCACCAGATAAATGATCACGACAAGGATCACAAGTGCTACCAGACCAGCCGCAGCTACCATCTTCGGATCTACCTTGGCCAACATCTGTGCCGGTGTTTCGTCTGTTGTTTCTTCTTCTACATAATCTGTACGGATTCCCCGGATAAGAAGTCTGTGTGTATTAACTCCATAAGGAGTACAGGTTACCAGTGTTACATGATCCTCTCCCGGAATGATATCCAGTTCACTAGTTTCCTCCGGCAAAACTGTCTTGATCTGATCTACTTTGTAAGCCAGTGTCTTGCCCAGCACATGGATAAGAAAAATGTCTCCCTTTTCCATCTGGTCAAGGTCTGTAAAAATCTTGGCACTGGGAAGTCCACGATGTCCTGCCAGAACTGCATGAGTACCTTCGCCGCCTATAGGAAGGCTGGTGCCTTCTACATGACCAACACCCTTTTCCAGTACGTCGGTACCAAGTCCATGGTAGATCGCAAGAATTACCTTTATCTTCGGTATCTCAATACTTCCCATAAGACCGTCACCGTTAGGATCAAGAACCTGGTCATAAGGATGGCTGAGTACATACTCATCATTTTCATCAAAAGCATCCAGGACTGTGTTTACTTCATGATGATCATTATATTCCTGAGCTTCCTGCCAGAGCTTCTCGTATTGGTCTTCTGACAGATTGCTGACTGACGTATCATACTTACTGACCAGCTGTGCATTGCGGTACTGGTTCCACATATCACTGATGGTAGGATATGCAAAAATACCTGCACCCACCAGAAAGATCAGTATGATAAACATATTGACAAATATTGAACCTTTTTTCTTAGTTCTTTTTTTCATAAGCTATTTCCTGTGTTTCCTGTTTCCCATGCGGTTCATCGCTGTGACGATCACAACCGCAATTACAATTCCAATTATAACACAGAGTGCCAGCATTAGCAGGCTTGGATTACCAAATCCGGATACTTTCTGTTCTGTCTTTTCGATTTCTTTGGCTTCTTCGTAAGTGGTACGATGCCCACGTACAAGAATTCGGTGAGTATTTACTGCATATGGTGTACAGGTTACCAGTGTCACATAATCTTCGCCTTCTGTGATTGCCAGAGAGGATGTCTCCTCCGGAAGAACTGTCTGGATCTGATCTACTTCATAGGCAAGAACCCGATCCAGTACATGAAGATAAAACACATCACCTTCTTTTACAAGATTCAAATCTGTAAAAAGTTTTGCACTGGGAAGTCCTCTGTGTGCGGAAATAATACAGTGAGTGTCCGATCCTCCTACCGGAAGACTGCTTCCAAACAGATGACCTGCACCTTTCTCCAGAGATTCTTCTGTAGTGTAATGATAGATGGGGATAGATTCTCCGATCACCGGAATCTCCACATATCCCATCATGCTATCTCCGTTAAGGTTCAGAAGGGATTCATAAACAGGATCTGTCTGACCATCTCTTACAGAAAATGCATCAGGAACACTTTCCTGCTTGATCTGTTTGTTATATTCCTCTGCTGCTTTCCACATTTCCTGCAGTTTCTCTGAGTTATTATCAGAGGAAACACTGCTGCTGTATTTGCTGATCAGCCGACTGTCTCTGTACTTGTTCCATAAGTTACTGACTGTAGGATACAGCAGTATGGACAGACCTACCAGAAACAATAAAATAAATCCGATATATTTTTTGCGATTCTTTCTCATAGGTTTCTCCATACTGTTGTTTTTGTTATTATTTATCATCCGGTCTCCGAAGAGACCGGATGTAAATGTCAGGTTATTTTACTGCTTTGTTTCTGTTACTTAAATCAGATGTTTCTTATTCCTGAGTTTTTTTGCGGCTCATGAAGAATGCACCAGCTGCGCAAGCCATAAGTACAACACCTACGATTGTGAAGAGATATGTACCCATACCACCTGTGGATGGAAGTTCACCGAGTTTGGTATTTTCAAATCCGAATGGATTATTTGGGTGATCTGGATCATTTACAAGTGTTGTAATTCCATCCTTTTCGTTATAAGCGTAATGTGTTTCTGCGCCATTGATATCTACTGTGTATCCGGTAAGAACATCTTCTGCAAAGGAAGCTGTAATCTTAACCCTAATTGCAGTTGCAAGAAGTTTGTAACCTGTAGGAGCCTTTGTTTCCACTAAGTAATATTCAACATCACTGTCAAGTCCATTGATTTCAAGTCTACCGTCTTTATCTGTTACAAATGTGTCTTCTCCGTTTGCATCTGTAAATAAATCTCCAGTAGCGCTTCCGATATGAAGCTGGAATTCAGCACCGCTAAGAAGTTCTGTCTTTTCAGTCTTTGTAACTTCACCTTTTTCATTATAGCTAACATCACCATCGGTGTTAATCTTGATAAATTCACCAGTTTTACTTGGGGTTCCTTCACCTGTTGTTCCTTTAATACTTGTATCAATACCAAATGTATAATGTTTAGTTACATCTGTTTTGCTGTGAATATTATTATTTGCAGAATACTCAAGTTTTGCTGTGTTAGTATTCAAATCTACAGAATATTTTGCATTTGTAACTCTTGCGTAATATGTGATTGTAATCTTCTGTCCTTTATGTGCAAGGATCCATTCATCATCAAGCGGTGCTGGAGTTTCACTATTTACAGTAAATTCTGTTGCACCATTCTGTACTGCTGCATTAACAGCTGCTGTTAAATTCTCATCACCGTTTCCCGCTACGGTTGCCTTTGCTTCATGATCTTCGTCTACAACAAGTGTTAAACCATTCAGTGTATCATTGATTGTATACTTAATATTCTTTTCGGTTGTTTTATAGTTTGGAATATCTGCTTTAATTTCAAACTGAATGATATCACCATACTGAACACCATCAACCTTTGGAGTTACAGCAGTTTTTGTAATAGTAGGCTCAGACTTCTTCATGTAAGTAACGCCATTTTCTACCATTTCTCCTGACTGATCAAGTGTTCCGTATTTAAATCCATTTTGAGTCTGCTCAACACTGATAACTGCTGGGTTATATAAATACTGTGTAGAACCTTCTACAATAACCAGCCACATACCAGCTTCTGTGAATTCATAAGTAAAATCTCCCTCACCAGACGGTCTCTGGAATTCAACATGAGTACCATCAAGAATATCTTTATTTACAGACAGCTCCTGAATTTCAGTAGGTGTCGGGTTAGATGGATCTGCCGGTTTTCCGGGTACTATTGATCTGTATGAACCATTTGCATCGTAATTAACAAATTTTATATGCTTTTACTTTAACATTAGATCCATTTTCTACATTTTTAACAGTCGCATGACCAGGTTCGGTTGTAGTTGTCCCTTCATCTGCTGCGAATACAGTTGCGCACATAGTCAGCACCATGATCGCTGCCATTAATAATGCGCTAATCTTTTTAAAATATTTTTTCATTCTGTCATCCTCCTAACATTTTCTTTCCGGTTTTTCTCCCTCCGGCAGCTCTTAGATAAGAGCTGCCTTTCAATCAATGGGTGCTTCTGAATTTTGCTTCGTCCTCCTTTCGTTTATTGTTTATAAACAACAGGAGTGCAGCTGTAATAAATGCCACGCCACTGATTGTAAACCCGTAAATTCCAGGTCCACCGGAGCTTGGAAGGGAGTAGAGCTTGGTATTTGTAATCTGATAGATTACTGCTTCTTCGCTTCCGGCTGGAGTAATATCGTTTCCGTTATAAGTTACTGTTGTTGTTCTGTCACTGTTTACTGTAATCAGCCAGGTTTTTTCTGAAAGCTGATAACCGGTTGGTGCTTTTGTTTCTACCAGTACATATTTTCCTACCGGTAAATTATCTAATGTAAATGCACCGTTGTTTCCGGAAGTTACATTTTTGATCGGATCGCCTGTTTTTTCGTTATTTTCATCTGCTTCATATAAAGCAAACTCAGCACCAGATAATTTACTGCCTGCATCTACCTTGTCTACCTTTTCAAAATCAATATTTACAACTGACTTCTTATTGGTAAATTCGGCAACTCCGATTCTTCCGTTCGTTGTGTCTTTGTTTTCACCCTTAAGAACTTGTATATTATCTTTGTCGGTTCCCATGGTGAAAGTAATCTGTGTTGCTTTTTGCTGCTGGTCTTTGGTAATTATCGAGAGACAGTTTGTTGTGTCCCTTGCTACAATATCATCCAGTTCATAATGGGCATCATCAGAACGAACTTCTGTAACTGTATAACCACCTCTTGCCAGCTCTGTCAGCTTCTCTTTATTTGAATCAAGTTTGGCATTTACACCTTCCTTAAGTTCAAATTTTGCGATTACTTCTGTTTCACCTTTTTTTACATTTGCTGTTGCTGTTGCAATCACATTGTCCTTGCTGTCTTTGATTTCAAAAGTGAATGTTTCATCTCTTTCTGATGCTACATCCAGTTTTTTGACAATCTGCATTTCTCCGGCGATTACATTTACTGTATAAGTACCTGTAGCAGTTAATCCCTCTGTTACTTCTTCTCCGCCTTTTGGCTTCTTAACCAGATCAGCTTTCGGAGCATCTTTTGATGTATATAAATCTGTGTTCGGCTTTGTCACTCCTGTTTCTGTTAAAAGTGTGTTTCTGGTTTCTGTTGAATATGGATGATATTCTACAGTTAACCGATACTGTTCTGCTGGTGTACCAACCTCGTTGGCTGTATGTTCACCTGCTTCTTCACCTTTTACCAGTTCATAAGTATAAGTGAAATATCCAACTGCTCCTGTTTCTTTATAATCGTACTTATAAGCCTGATCTTCACCAATCGTTAACTTCTTCTCTGTTTTCAGCTTATTTTTCTGTTCCTCAGTTAAATCCGTTAACTCTGGTAATTTTACAACACCATTTTCCTGTGGAGTAACAGCTTCCAAAGTTGTTGTTTTTCCATCAAGTTCTACAACCTTTATGTTTTTCGCCAATTCATTTCTGAAGTCCTGAGCCTTGATGGGATCACCCTTGAAAACAGTGATTTCTTTGTTGTCAATTTTCAGACTCAGAAGTCTTACATTAACGGAAGGCTGTTCAAACTTCTTAGAACCACCACCTTCCAGATAAATACCGGATGATGCCCCATTTGTTGGAATCATGTTGCCACCGATGAAATCATCCCTTGCCTGAATCTGGAAACTGGAGCTCCAACCTCTGTCTTCTTCTTTCTCAGCTTCTGCATTACCAATCTTGGCAGCATTGCCTGTCCAGGTGATTGTTGTAGTGCCATCTGCATTTTCTCTGATATCAACATGACCTGTTTTATCGCTGTTGTTTAATGCCTTTAATTTGTCTTCGGACTCTTTTGTAAGTTTAAATCTGGCATCAATCACATCTACGATTTGTTCTGGTTGTACTGTGAAGAGATCGCCGATTCTGCCTGCGATATCCTCAAAGATACCTGTAAGTTCAGAAAGATTATTGGTTGTGTACGCATATTTCTTACCATCACTTGCAGATGTTGCAATATAATCACTGAGGAATTTTTCTCCGGTCATTGACGAATGCTTACCATGATTGCTGCTACTGGTTGCTGAATGACCTTTTGTCCAATTAAATGAACCATTTAAGCCAACACCCACTGTGTAAATTACTGCGTTTCCATCCTTTTCATCTTTTATTGCAGATGCGTTATTCACTGCATTATTGGCAACCTGGCAGTTTTTGCTATCATATCCATAATATTCACTATAATCACCTGACCAATATCCAGGCAGACCATCCGTCATAAATACAATATATTTTTTATTATCACGATGAGCTTCACCAAGCTGGGTTCTTGCCTTCTGTAATGCAGCTCCCATAGGAGTTCCACCATTTATGCCACTATACTCACTTATTCCTTTCTTTAGACTGTCAACTCCTTTATCCGATAATTGTGTAAAATCTGTTACTGACGTCAAACTGTCTACACTATACTCTCCTTCTTCTGATCCATGGTACCATATAACTGATATTTCACTTTCCTTTGATCTACTACTCAAACTGTCTATAAAACTCCGCGCAGCAGTTTTTAATGCACTTATTTTGGTAACTCCATTACTTTTTTCATTCATAGAATTACTTGCATCCAGCACCAGTACTACACTTGCACCTTTTGCTTCTACACCGGCTTCACGTCCAGTTGTTGCTGCATTCAGATCAATCTGGTAAATTCTGTTCTGATAATCAACTACCTTCGCTGTCTTGCTGCTGGTCAGATTCTTTTCCGCCTCTTCTGTCTCTGTATAGTTGATGATCTTATTTCCTTCTACCTCTGTTGTACCATCTGCTTTATAAAGTTTTGCAGTAGCTGTCTCACCCTCTGCGGTTACTTTAATTTTGTAATTTTCTTTGATAGAAACATAGTTATCAGGTGCCATTGCTTCTGTTAATGTGTAGTCACCTTCTTTCAGGTTTTCAAATGTAACCTGTCCCTTGCTGTCTGTGGTCAGTACAGAATATGTATCACTGCTGTCGGTATCATTTACAAGTCTGAACTTTGCTCCTGCTAACGGTGCTCCTTTTGAGTTTGTTTTGTTAATAGTAATATTGGCAAAAGGAATATTGGTTACATTTACAAACTTCGCATCTGGAATTGTGAAATTCATCTGACAGTTTGATTTACCTGCACCTCGTTCCATGTAAAGAACCGTAATTCTGTGTGTCTTATTCTTCGTGTCCTCATCATCAGCTGCAGGACGGGCACCATCGTGGAATCCCAAATCTTCCCAAAGATCAGTACTTTCACTGATTGCATCATGAATTCCACCTACGTCGATTACTACTTTTCCATCAAGGAGAACCCACAGGTCATCATCACCTGTAAAGCTATAATCTAATGGACCTACATAATCGCCAAGTTTGAATTCGATGTCATAACGCATACCAAAATAAAATTGTCCACCATTCTTTTGGTCTGCCTTCGGATTGGATATAGGAAAGAAATCGGAACCATCACTATTTACAGTAAAGGTTGTGCCTCCCGGCTGCTGTACTCCTGTTAATTTGTAATTATTGCCTGTTTTTGTTAACAGAAGTTTATAATCTGTAAGTTTCTCTTTTCCTTCATCAAGATGTTCATCTGTAAAGAATCCTGGCTGATCAACATTCCACAAAACCGTTGAATAATCAGTTGACAGACCAGACACCAACCCTAAGGTACCCTTGCCACCAATTACATTATTTTTGTAATTACAATTGTTGGCATTTAATGTATATCCCGAATTATCGGTATTAGTACCATAGGCATTGTAATCTAATCCTGTTACCTGTCTTGTTCCCATTATCATCCGATTATTGGTATCTTTTTTGGAATAATGACTGTCAGCATTAATCCCCTTAGTTCCATCAGTTGGAGATATCTGATAATCATAAAATACAACATCGCCTTTTTCTGTGGATGTCTTTGGTTTATAGTAAATTTTTACTGTGGTGTCGCTGTATACTTTAATTTCATGAATATCTTTATCTTTTACTGATGTTTCTTTTCCATCTTTTACAATTGCAACCTTATCCACGCTATAGTTCTCTGTTGCTCTGTAATCCTGAATGGAATTTCCTACTGTAACATTTCTGACTGTGTCAGCATAAATCTTGGTCTCTCCATAATAATGCTGTAAAGTTACTTCTACTTTAGATGATCCTTTGTTTACAATTACATAAGTAGAAAAATGAGTGGTTTCAAACTCTACATTTCCTTCTTTGTTGATGCTGCCATCCATGTTTTCTACTTTTTCGTCCTGATCTACATGGTATACAGCTGCATCCTGTGCTGTCTCTTTATCAGGGAAGGAAACTTCTACTTTAACGGTAGCTCCCGGCTGAACTTCTTCGCCATCTACCAGAAATTTGATATCGTAAGAGCGAATGTTTTCGATTGCTTTTTTCTCTTTGATTGCTTCTTCTGCAATCTGCTCTTCTGCTTCCTGGCTGAGTTCTACTGGTGTTACAGAAAGTTCTGCATTATCCGGAAGGTCTGCCGGATCGGTAAGAGTAACTTTTACGTTTACTTCATCACTCTGGTAGTCATATCTGGTGATCTCTGCCGGTGCTTCTTCGGCAGGAACTTCTTCTTCCTGATTTTCATCAAGAACTATTGCCATGTCGCTTCGGACGTAAGCGGCTGTATCTGCTGTGTAAGATACTTTGTACCATGTGCTCTCATCTTCTGCTGTTACTGTTTCCAGAAGCGGGAACTGTGTACCTGCTGTTGTAATTGCCAGGATTTCGGCTTCTGTTGAAGGAGCTTGCCGAAGATTAACTTCGTCTGCTGTAATCTCTATAGTTCCGACTGGTGTAACTGCCTGAGTTCCTTCATTACCGGTATTATCCGTTGTCTCTGTTGTGCTGCTCCATACAAAGGCAAAAACAGCGGTATCTGCTGACTGAAAACCTGCTCTCTGAAGCTGTTTGTTTTCGTTTGTTTCCAGTGTCGCTTTATCTTCTTCAGCTTTGAGTTCTGTCAGCTCATACTCAGAAGTTTCTTTGTTTTTCTTAAGTTCTGCTGCTGAAACTGTGACTTTGGTCGGGTCTGTCAGTTCCGGAGCTGCTGCTTCTTTGTACTGGAAGCTGTAGGAAACTTTTGCAGCCGGTTCTGCCGGGTTACCTTCTGAATCTGTGAAGGATATATTATATGGAAGGAATCCTTCAAGATTCTGTGCTTTTGTCTGTAGCAGTTCTGTCAGTCTTGTGTTCAGAGTGTTGTATTTTTCTGTTTCTTCAACATCCTCTGTATTGTTTCTGACCTGCTTCACAACCAGCTGTGCACCTTCCGGTAATGCACCTGCCGGAGCTTCTGCTCTGACTTCTACGGTGTCATTATTGATCAGCTGAGTGTATGTGATTGTCTCTGCTGCAGAGTCATCTGAAATCTCCGGTTCTTCTGTAGTGAGCTCCTGCTCATCCAAGTTATCTCCGGAAGAGAAGTCTGCTTCGCTGGCATCCTCTGCCTCTTCAGCAGATACCTCAGCCGGATCTTCCGAAATATCCTCCGACAGTTCCGTATTTATCTGCGACTCATCGTCTCCCAAATCTGCTGCCTGAGCCTCTGCACCGGCCTCTGCTGTCTCTTCTGCTTCAGTCTCCAGGTAAAGCTCATCACCAAAGGCATATGCAGATATATGTCCCAGATCAAGGAACACTGTGGAAAGTACCAGAACCAGTGCACACATGAGACTTAAGAGTCTGCCGGGTAATTTCTGTTTCATGCCTCCTGATCGGTTTCTTATGAAATTCTTTTCATGTTTCCTTTTTTTCATGCTTAACATCTCCCACTTTTCATAAAACAGATGTACTTGTAAATAAAAAATGCAGGGTCAAAGAAATTCTTTTTTATCCCTGCAGCTGGCTGACCTTTTATTTAAAAAAGACCCCTATAGCTTTGCGTCACTACGTTACCGTAGCTTTGCCCTTTATTAATCTTTTAAGCTTCAATTTTGTAAACGCTTTGTTTTCATTGATGTCATTATATCAGTTCAACTGTTTCGTAACCTCTTTCGCAACTCATTTTTTTGACAATTTTTGTAAAAAAATCGAAATTTCGCACTTCCCCCATCTAAGTCATACAAAAACGACCCTCCGGTAAGAGGATCGCTTCTGTATACATGTGTCTATGAAGTTGAGTAGAATGAAATTACAATAATAAGTTATAAGATGTTATTCATACCTGCCTGATCGATGATCTTCAGAAATTCCAGTTCACTGCAAAACTCTTCCCGGGAAGCATCTGTCAGGTGATACACCACGCCCTGCCAGGTAGCACTCTGTCGGTACTGGACATAAACCGCAATGGTATCCAGCTGTCCTCTCTGTCCCAGTATCTTCTGGCAGATCTCCATATCCGGAGTATGAAGATATTTTGGGGAATTTCCGGAATATTGCTTCCTTTCACTGTAAGTTCGGAGTTCTACTGATGACTGGGGATAATTCAGGGCATCCATCAAAGCTCCCATCATTTTCATCAGTTCATGGGAATTTCTGAAATATACCGGTTCTTCCTGATAAAAGCAATACATTCTGCCATTTTTTTCTATGCCATCTGTGCTGTCAATACAAATATTTACGAGATTTGGTGTAGCAATATTGATAGCCTCCTGCATCCTTATTCCTCCGTATGTAATGCATCATCCATAAGTCTCATCAATTCAAGGGCACTGCGAAACTGTTTCTTGCGGTTTGCTTCTGCCCAGGTTACTTCTCCCTGCCAGGTGGCATTTTCGCAATGTTTGACATGCACTACAAAAGTTCCTGTCTGTTTTCTTTTGTTAGTTTTTTCTCCCAATTCTGTTCCCTCAGTAAGAATTCTGTCTATATAATATCCGTAAATTGTTTCGTGTATTACGCTCCCATAATCTGTCATTTATTTCACTTTACTGTAAATTTACGTTCATTATAGCAATTCTGCTCTTTCCTTACCTCTTTCTTATGGATGAATTTGAACAAAAATTCCAGCTTTCAGGGATATTTTTTTATTATTTTATGACCAGAGGCTTCTGTTTTTTGAAAAACTTTTCTCTTTTTTTGGGGGAAACATCATCACAAACTTCTCTAACAGAAGCAACATAATAATCTATCTGGACATTTTTCTTATTACCGGTCCGATTCTGAAAATCTTTGTCAATCCGGTTGGATACAATAGAACAGTTCTCCTGGCTGATACCGGTAAGCATCACCAGGTACTGACAACGGTTATATCTGGTATAAAAATCTCCTTTTCGTGCAGAATGCTGAATAGACTGGCGAAGAAATTCCGACATATTTTTTTCTTCTTCCTCTGTTACTTCCCTCCCACCAAAATCCAACGTACAAAGCATAATAAAAACTGAAATTCCTGTCCTTTCCATCATCCGGCTGAATACGTGATAGACAGCTACAAAGCTGGGGAAGGCACAATAATATGCGCCAGGTTCTGCTTCTTTTTCTTTAAGGCGGTATTTGATATCTTCAATGGCACCTGCTGCCTGTGAAGTCCTTTCTCCCATAAGACGAAATCTTTCCAGCATTCTGGGAGAAGGGGAAATCCCCATTTCGTCAAACATCAGCCTGACTGTTTTTTTGTAGACTTCCATACCTTCTTTGTATCTGGACATTCCGATAAGACTGTCGATCTCCCATATCTGCCAGTCATCAAAGGGATAAATATCCGCTGCTGCATGTGCTGCCTGGTGAAGTTCTTCGTATCGCTCTTCTGTTTTGAGATAATGACACAGTTCTTCCATACAGGTAACATACATATCCCGGAAACGTACATTCTCTACTGCCACCCAGTCTTCCCCGATCATGTCCGGCAAAAACTCTCCTGTATAAAGTCTGCCTGCTCTGGTCCAGATCTGTGCTTTTTCTTCTTTTCTTTTTTCGGCTTTGCCCTGAATGATCAGCTGTTCAAACTCCAGTACATCCACAGATACTTTTATCTGAGAATCCCAGGTACAGATTCCGGAATTGATAATTATGTAATTACTCTCTGGTAATCCGGCATTTTTCAGCTGTTTTCGCAATCTGAACAGAGTGTTATTCAGACTACCGTTTTTGTTTTCTACTTCTTTCCTTCCGTAAAGCGCCTCGATCAGTGCTGTCTTGGAAATACCACCGTCCCCTGTATGCAGCAGCATGATCTGCAAAAGCTGCATGGTTTTGGACGCGATATTACGGTCAAGTATAATTTCTCTACCTTTATATTCCAGCGTAAATCCGCCAAGCATTCTTACTTTCAGTGCATCCTGAATCATCATTAAGCCTCTCTTTCAGTATATCCTGCAAATTTTTACTCTTATAGTCACGTATCCTATGTCTAACCCTAATTTTATCATATATTATTTTTTTTGAGAACACCATAAGCATAATCTGCAATTTTGTTATCATTTTTTCCTGCATTTTTTATAATTACATACTAAAAGTCCTTTTTTCAGGATTCCTTTCACCAAAAATAATTTTTTTATTTTATATGGCGATTTTCTGTTTTATCAGCTATAATGATTGTTAATAAAAAAACATCTTAGTTGTGAACCAGCGATCTGCTGTGTCAGAATGGAGGAAAAAATGGAAATTGTTTGTTTAGACCTGGAAGGTGTACTGGTACCGGAAATATGGATTGCTTTTGCAGAAGAAACAGGCATTCCAGAACTTAAGAGAACTACCAGAGATGAGCCTGATTATGATAAGCTGATGAAATATCGTCTTAATATTCTGAAAGAGCATAACCTTGGTCTGAAAGAGATTCAGGAAACTATCGCAAAGATCGACCCGATCCCGGGTGCCAGGGAATTTCTGGATAAACTGCGTGAAATGACTCAGGTTATCATCATCAGTGATACTTTCTCCCAGTTTGCAGGACCTCTTATGAAGAAACTTGGTTATCCTACTATTTTCTGTAACTCCCTTATTGTCGCAGACAACGGTGAGATCACAGATTTCAAGATGCGCTGTGAAAAATCCAAATACACAACTGTAAAGGCACTTCAGTCTATCGGCTATGATACCATCGCCAGCGGAGACAGCCACAACGACCTTGGCATGATCCAGGCAAGTAAGGCAGGATTCCTTTTCAAGAGCACCGATGAGATCAAGGCAGAACATCCGGAAATTCCGGCTTATGAAACATATGATGAACTTCTGGACGCCATTAAGAAAGTGATTCAGTAAAAAAGCACAACAGGCGACAGTCTTTTTATAGACTACCGCCTGTTATTTTTCAGTCAATCAGATCATTCTGGAACCGGGACAGGTGTTCATAGGGCAGGATCAGCCGACCTCTGTACAGTCCACAGCCATCATTAATCAGTCTGTTGTCCACTGCTGCAAACATGTTTACATCTATTTTGGACAGATCCAGGTTCAGAAGCTTCATTCCACGTTCGTATGCTTCATCAAAGTAAATACACTCTCCCTCCGGGATGGCGTCTCTTCTTGCCCGTTCTTCTTCCTGACGTTTCTCGTAGCCTGTATGGTTGGCAGAACCGATCTCAGCCACATCGTCCATGGTCTTGGTGCGGATCTGCATCTCCATATAGCTTCTGGAGCTGTTATCATACAATGTAATATGAAGGGACTGATATCCCAGAGCCCCACGGTTACTGATATAATCCCGGTAATAAGGACGCACCGCATCATCCATAAGAGGTGAAGTGCTTTCTTTTACACCGTAGGCCGGCTCCGGCGTAAAGCCTCTTTCTTCCAGAAATCCCGGCAGTTTGTTGGCAATCTGATAAAGGTATTTCAGCTCCTCTGTTTCCCGGTCAGCTCCTTCTTTTACACGACATCTGGGCAGGGAAATCACAATCCGATATGCGATAAAATCCCTGAAACAGCTGAGTTTTGCCTTAAGTTCTGATACCGGCGGATAGGTTCCATGTTCCATATAATAATTATAAATATATTCTACAATATATCCGTTAAACTTCTCTTCTGCGCGGATCAGGGACTTGATTCTTCCCTTGAATGTAAAGGCAAGAAAAGGATATTCATGTGCCATGTATTTATAAAATTCTCTGATCTGCTGGGACTGTGCTGTCAGGAAATCGTTATGCTCCAGCAGTTCTCTGATCTGCAGAAGAAAATTACAGTGCATCAGATCAATTTCATTGCGGTTGGCTTTGGCATCTTTGCGGAGGTCGCTGGTATATTTTCGCAGAATCCGAAATAAAGTATCCCCGGAATACAGGTAATCGTTTAAAGCTATCATGTATATCACCATCCTTTGTGGTAAATTATATCTTGTCTTAGTGAAGTAATGAGCAATCTTCCATCGCTGCATGCCAGGCAGGACAGGCTGACGGCATGACTATAGTTATTGTTACTCACGAAATGGAATAATCTTAATGAAAGATAGTCTGCACCAGTACCATGTACAGGGTCGTACCACTGCCGATACTCAGAAGAGTGCTTTTTTCCATAGATAAGATAAGGTTTCTTCCAGCCTGTATTCTTGTATTTGTCCAGCATGGAGATTCCATAGAAAAGATGTCTGGCATTGACCATAAGTGCCAGAAAAAATCCATAAACAGGATTATAAGCTGACAAAAGCAGGTTGGCTGTAACAAATTCCATGGAACCTGCAAAGATAAACATACTCATAAACAAAGGATATACAAAGGAAAATCCTTTACTCTTCATCATAAAGCCATAGGACATGCCCAGAAATAAAAATCCCACGCATATGGGAAGCGTATAAGGAAACGCCGCCCGTAATGCCTTTTTTCTCATAATAAATAATTCCTCTTCTTGTCATGCAAGTCCCTGGATCGCTGCTACTGTCTTATTATATTCTGCTTCTACTTCTGCAAACTTTTCCTGGCTTCCAGGTACGATTTCTCTGCCTCTCAGCAATTCTGTAAGCTCTTCACTGGGTTTGTAGAGATTATCAAATCCCAGATTCAGGCAGATTCCTTTCAGCGTATGAGCTGCACGAAAAGCCTGCTCGGCTTCTCCTGCTTCCAGTGAAGTTTTCAGGTCCTGAAAGCTTCCATCGGCAAGAAATTTAACTGTGAATTTTTTTATCAGTGCTTCGCTTCCAAGTCTTGATAGCAGTCCCTCATAGTCTGCACCCATTTGTTCATAACATTCTTTTATTGTCATTGTATTTTCCCCTCTTATGCATCATAGATTCTCATATATTTTGCGGTTTTGCCCCCCCCCAGGAAAATTCAGTTCTCCGGATGCTACGGAAGTAATTTCTTTCTTCACATCTGTTGACATATTCTCCATCAGACGGCTATTGGTATTTTCATATTCCTGCATATCTTCCATAATCTTGTTTTTCAGATCATAATCTTCACTTAATTCCATATCCGGCCGGATATTCACTTTCAGTTTGGTTTCGATTTCAAAAAGGCATTCCAGAAGGAGTGGGTTAAATGCTCCCTGCTTTTCACTTAAAATTAAATCTATAGCTTCCTCTGTAGTAAAAGTTCTGCCATATTTTTCTCCACTGATCAGTCTTTCGTATACATCTGCCAGACCTACCACCTGAGCTGCAATGGGAATCTGTTCTCCTATAAGACCGTCCGGATATCCGCTGCCGTCATAACGTTCATGATGCCATCTGCAGATCTGATAGGCAACTTTTACAAGATCCTCATCTTTGTATACACCCATATTGTTCATCATGGATGCACCGATCAGCGTATGCTTCTTTGTTTCATTTCTTTCTGCTCTGGTAAGTTCCTTCTTATGAAGGATTTTATCGTCAACTCCTGTCTTACCAATATCATGAAGGGCTGATGCTGTAATGATCAGAAGCCTGTCGGACCAGTTGAGATTGTATCTGTCTGTTTTTTGCACAAGTCTCTCCAGAAGCAGACCGGTTATAGCACTTACATTCAGCACATGTGCTTCACTTTCCCCATTGCGGAACTCCAGGATCTGATTAAGAATCCCGATCATCATTCGGTTATTTTTTTCTTTTTCGTAAATCTGACTGGTGATCAGTGCGATCAGTCGTCGCTGCTTGGCATAAAGCTTGATGGTATTCACTACTCTTTGCCGTACAACTTTTGCATCAAATGGTCTGTTTATGTAGTCAGTTACGCCTAATTCATAAGCCTGCCTTACTGTAGCAGCAGAATCTTCACTAGAGATCATAATTACCGGAACATCTGTGATCCATTCATTCTGGTTCATATAATCCAGAACTTCAAATCCATCCATCACCGGCATGACAATATCCAGAAGGATCAGTGAAATACTGGTGCCATACTCTTTAAGTGTATCAACACATTCCTGTCCGTTGACCGCATCCAGAATATCAAATTTCTCCCCAAGAATATCTGTAAGGATGGCCCGGTTCATTTCGGAATCATCAACAATAAGAATTCGGGATTTTCTGGCATGTGCATTGTCTCTGGCAGCTGTGTCTTCCAGAACTTCTCGTCCCTCTGCTTCTGTTACTACAGAGTTCTTGCGGGTTTTTGCCTGATACATATACTGGTCAGCACGATGGATTGCAGATTCTATTGTCTCACTGCCGGTAAGCACACCACCGATACTGACCGAAAGTTTCAGCCTGTCATATCCGGGAACCTTTTCTGCATGAATACATTCCTGTATCTGCCGGAGTTTATTATCAAAAACATTCTCTATAATACCGGGCATCACAAGGAGAAATTCATCTCCACCGTAACGTACCAGCATATCAGTTTTACGAATATGCCGTCTGATCACCCGCACAACCGTATCCAGTGCCTGGTCTCCTGCAT
>OLRT01001156.1_pt1 | contig 18990 bp, 15 predicted proteins | sample 1672021 | NCBI WGS metagenome assembly OLRT01 (sample SAMEA3136637, study PRJEB25190) | human gut metagenome | reverse complement strand
TTCATTTTTCAGCGCAGACTACTCTTCCTGTGCAGTCAGCAATTCCATGATTGCTCCCTGGAGATCGTGGTCCAGGTTCATTCCCTGAAGCTCGGAAATCTTCTCCAGAATCGTGGTGTCCTTGCATATCACTTCATAGACTGCTGTTTTCAGATCAAACTCGATTTGTGCACTTTTCAGAATTTCAAAAATATGGCGCTTGGTCTGATTTCTGTACAGGCTGGTCTCCTCCGGCAGGCGGATCTGGATCTCGTCTTCTGCTGTGATGGCCGGAAGCTCAATAATGAGTTTTCCTTCCTCTGCCAGATAGCGATACGGAAGATCACAAGGAACACCATTAACAGATACCTGCACCGCTGCATCTTCCGGAAGCTCCAGAGCATTCCACTCAACGGTATAGGAACGTTTCTCCGGGATCAGCTCTTTTCTTCCTCTGACTGCTGAAATCGTGAATTTCTTTTCTTTTTCCCAATTCAGCGTGTACTCTGTCAGCGCACAGTCCCCATTCTGGTAAGCGGTCGTCTCGTTATCATCCTCATAAAGTGTAAAGGAACCGTCTGCTCCGCTGAAAATGCGAAGGTACAGTTTTTCCGGATTGGCAGCCGCTTCTTTGGAATCAATCTCTTCTGTCATCGGCACAATTCCGCCAGCCTTGACCAGAACCGGTATGGAATCCAGCGGACGATACATATCAAAAGTTCGTTCCTCCGACTGATAAACCACTCCTGTGAAAAAGTCAATAAAGGTCCCCTTCGGAAGCCAGGTGCTTGCCTTTCCCATATTCAGATTCTCAGCCATCGGCGCGGTGATCGGATTTACGAGCATCTCTGTACCATAATAATACTCATTTTTCACTTTTCCAAAAGCATTTCTCCAGCCATGCTCATAATGCAGCGGCAGAATCAGCGGAAGATCCTCTGCAAAAGCCCGGTGGTTCATGGTATACAGATACGGGATCAGCTTATGGCGGAGCCGTAAAAAGTTCTCCATGATCTCGCAGATATCTCTCCGATACTGCCAGGGCTCCTTTCCATTAAACTCGTTTTTCGTGGAATGGAGACGCATGATCGGAGAAAATACGCCCAGCTGATACCAGCGGCATTCCAGCTCATCATCCCGATAGCCAAAGTTATGGCCGCCAATGTCATGGCTCCACCAGCCATAACCAATATTGGAGGCTGTAGAAGTAAAGTAAGGCTGAAAATCCAAAGTTTCCCAGGTAATAAAGCTATCGCCGGAAAAGCCGATCGGATATCTGTGGGAGCCCGGGCCTGCATATCTTGAAAACGTCATGGGGCGTTTTTTCTTTTTCCCACTGTCCAGGAAATGGAAATGGTTCAGCATCCACAGAGAATCCAGGCCCTCGATTTTCGTTCTCGTACCCTGCTGCCAGTCGATCCACCAGAAATCCACACCAAGCTCTTCATGGGGATAGCAGCCGTATTCAAAATAAATCTTCAGCGCTTTTTCATCTGTCACGTCAAAGGGCACCGGCTCTTCTTTTTCGGCAGAGACCCCCATCGCCTTTGCAGCTCCCTCATAGCAGTCCTCAAACCCGCGGATTCCATCGGCAGGATGAAGATTCAGCGTCACCCGCATTCCTTTTTCGTGGAGAGCGTCGATAAAACGTTTGGGATCCGGAAAGAGCTCCCGGTTCCAGGAAAAGCCGGTCCAGCCGCTTCCGTATTTGGGATCTATCTGAACCTTATGCCAGTCCATATCAATGACTGCCACGCTGAACGGAACATTTTCCTTCTCAAAACGCTTCATGAGCTTCAGATAGCTTTCTTCGCTGTATTCATAATAACGGCTCCACCAGTTTCCCAGAGCGAAACGCGGCAGCATAGGCGTTTTTCCGGTCAGGTGATAATAATCCCTCAGGCAGCCCTTTTCATCCGACTGATATCCGAAGAAATAGAAATCCAGCCCTTTCTCCGTCCGCGGGCAGACCCAGCCATTTTCATCCAGAAGCAGTGTGTTTGAATCATCCAGCACAGACCAGCCTTCCAGAGACATCAGGCCCAGTCCCAGCTCACAGCTTCCATTTACCATATCCAGCGTCCGGGCGGTTCCGAACAGATTGCCGGAATGTTCCGGATCTTTCCCGAAAAACCAGCTGCGCGCCTGATCTTTCCCGTAACCCTTGACCTCGATCGTAAGACCATTTGCTGAAAATTCCTTCTTGTCATAATGCAAATGCAGGAAGGAAGTCTCCAGCTCCAGATCCTCTTCCGTCTCGTTCACTTCAAACTCCACCTTCGGAAAAGCGCGGTTCCAGACTACCTGAGAGGCCCGATCCTCAAAATGACCAGTCTCATTGTACTCCAGGCGGAGCAGCCGCTCTGTCAACACACTGATGCGGTAAGTAGTTCCCTGAATTATGGCAGTCGCAGCTGCCACAGGCTGTGTTTCGATTTTAGAAAACTCCATGATTTACCTCCTTTTCAAAAAATGCCCGCCATAGTTTCCTACAGCAGGCGTTTTCTTTTCTCATACATTCAATCTTACTCTTTCACCGAACCAATAACAATACCGGTGATGAAATATTTCTGTAAAAGCGGATAAATAATTAGCAGGGGAATAACCGCAATCACAATTTTTGCCGCGTTTAGGTTCTGGCTGGATACCTGAGACGCCCTTAAAATTTCAGATGCTGTTCCGTTTCTAACAATATCTTCCATGTTAATGGTAATGCTCTGGATGTAAGTCATCAAAGGATAATTTTTACTCCTGGTTATATACAGCAAACCACTGTAAAAATCATTCCAACTTCCAACAACGCTGAAGAGTGACACAGTTGCTATTACTGGTCCTGAACATGGTATATATACCCTTAATAAAACCTGCAACGGAGTGGCTCCATCCAAAATTGCCGCCTCCTCAAGGGCTTTCGGAATGCCATTCATAAAATTCATCATCAGAATAACGTTAAATACAGGCACAGCACCAGGCAGTACCAGAGCCCAGATTGTATTCAGTAAATGATAATTTTTTAAGGTAAGAAAGGTCGGTACCATGCCACCATTAAACAACATGGCAAATATCAACAGGTTCATGTAGATATTTCTGCCTTTAAACTGTCTCTTATTCTTTGTCAACGGATAAGCCATACTAACCGTCAGCACCGTATTGATGATAACAGCCAGAATCACCCTGCAGACAGAAATTCCAAAAGAACGCCAGAACTGTGTATCACCCAATACCTCTTCATAAGCAACTGTATTAAATCCTACCGGAAGCAATCCTACCATATTTCCTTCCACAGCCGAAGCCTTGGAAAAGGAAACAACTACGATATACCATAAGGGCAAAAGGCATATTATTCCAAAAAATATGACAATCACATGAATGGCATAACTGCCTACCCGCTTGCTGACTCGTCTGTTTTTTCCCATCATATGTCCCTTCCCTAAAATATCTTACTATCCGTAAATTTCTTAGCAAGTCCATTTGCCATGAGCATCAATATCAGACCAATCACCGATTTCATCAGGCCGATAGCTGTACCAAAACTATACTGCATACTGTTAAGCCCCACACGATATACATATGTATCAATAATATCGCCGCTCTGATAAACGGAGGCACTGTAAAGATTGTATACCTGATCAAAACCAGCACTCAAGACATTTCCAATTCCCATTGCTACCATCAGGAATATTACCGGACTAATTCCCGGTAAGGTTACATGGATCACTCTCTGCCACCAGCTGGCCCCATCGATCTGGGCTGCTTCATGCAGCCCTGGATCAATAGAAGTAAGTGCAGCCAAATAGACCACGGAATTGTAACCAAATTCTTTCCAGACATCCGTACCGATCAGTAACGGCTGAAACAGCTTGTTGCTTCCGATAAAATTGATATTAGTTCCAAAGATGGCATTGACTACTCCATCCATTCCAAATATGCTTCTGATTGCTGTTGCCAATACTACCCAAGAGAGGAAATGTGGAAGGTAAACAATAGTCTGAACTGACTTTTTCAGCCACATACTCTGAATTTCATTCAGGAGAATTGCAAACAAAACCGCCGCGATTGTTCCCAACGCAAGTTTTCCCAAAGATATTACAAGGGTATTGCGGAATATCTGCATTCCATCCGGAATCTGAAGCAGATATTTAAAATGCTTCAAGCCAACCCAGTTTGACCCCAGAAAACCTTTTGCCGGCTTATAATCCTGAAAAGCCATGATAATACCAAACATCGGTACAAAATTGAACAACAGGACAAAAATCATTCCAGGTAACATCATACCATGATAATAGACGGCCGACGAAATGCCATTTCTTTTTCCTGATTTCTTTGTTCTTTTCATATGACTTTTACCTGCTTATCAGTTTGCACTGTAATAGTCTTCAAGTTCTGCAATGATCTCGTCTCCACCATTTTCAGACCACATTGTCTTTAACTCATCAAAATAACTGATAGGTTCTTCACCGGTTACAATCTTGATATAAGCCTGCAGTAATATAGTATTTAAAGTCTCCTGTTTCTGCTCCATTACCGGAAGTGTAGGCGGATAAAGAGGAGAAATCCAGTTGCCATTACCATTCTGATTCAGCGCATTGACAGCTGCTCCGCAACCAACAATTCTGGTAGTATATGTATTCCAACCGAAGAGAATCTCTGTATTCCATTCTTTCCCTTCCGGATTTTCCATATAGTCCATATAATTCAACAATGCCTTACAGGAATTTCTGTTCTCTGTCGTCTGTGCTTCTTCCGGTGTAATCGTACCAGTCATAACACCATAGTGATCATCCCAATATTTCTGCACATTACCAGCCGAAAGGACTTCAATCTGGAAAGGTCTGCAGAAGTTATCGCCGCCATCATTAATAAATTGTAATACTTCTGGCGCACTTTCATCTGTAGCCTGAGCTAATTCGTCAAAAAGAACATTTAGAATTTTTACAGCAGCTTCCGGATGTTCAAAATCTTTATTCACAACAATATAAGAAGAAGCGGCATTTTCATGTGCACTGTTTACTTTTCCATCTGCATCTTTGATTGTGTACGCGATATACTCAGCTTCCGGATCAGCATCCTTTAAATGAGCCAGTCGCCAGCCGGGCATATGCCATGCGCCAAATGCAATCCCCAACTGCCCGTTGATAAGAAGAGAGGTCACATCGTCCCAGGTTCTTGTTCCGAACTGTGGATCCAAAATTCCTTCTTCATACCACTTATTCATCCGCTCCCAGGCATTTTTAACGCTATCATTAGCGAAAGTCGTGTTTTCAATGGTTCCATCCTCATTCTGGATCCATTTATTTCCAAAACCACCCATACCTTCATAAAGCCATTCAATATCATCAATACTGTCTGAAGCTGCAATACCAATGGTTCCCTTACCAGAAAGATCTGCCTCCATAAATTTCTTCGCAAGTTCTTCAATATCATCAATCGAAATACAAAGATCTCCGTCTTCATCCGGATTATAATCCAGTTTATCCAGCCAATCTTTTCTCACCCAGCAAAGAATCGGTACACCATTGTCCGGATTAGCTCCCGGTAAACACATAAGCTTTCCATCAAAGGTGACATTTCCCAGACAACGTCCATCATAGCTGTCATAAATACTCTTGATATAATCGCTGGCGTATTCTTCGTAATAATCTGTCATATCATAGATGAGTCCGCTGTCCACCAGATCCACCAGAAGATCATAATCCGTCACAGTAAAGACATCCGGTAATTCTCCAGCAGCTGTTGCCAGAGCAATCTGCTTTTTGTAGTCATCCCCGTCCGCTTCGATCACATCAGTAAAGGTAATATTAAGTTTGTCTTTGATATATCTGGTATAGGGGTTGTTCTCCAGTGTATCGCCTTTATACAGAGAAGAAACTGTGTGCTCTGAAGCCAGTCTTCCAAGAGAAATATTTAACTCCTCCTCGTACGGTTCAAAGGCAAGACTAGTTTCCGCGGTTGCGTCCTCGCTTGCAAAAGCAACGCCTGTCGGCTGAATCACGGTAGCTGCTGCCAGAAGAATTGCAAATGCTTTCTTTTTCATATCTCATAATCCTTTCTTTTTGTTTTTTCTTTGTTGATCGCTTCGCGAATGATCATTTTGGGATTATGATAACATTTTACTTTTCCGGCGTATATAATAATAATTTTGCCTTTATATCACTATTTTTAGTTTTTATCCTCGTTCATCATTAATGGAAGACGAATCCTTGCTTTCGTTCCTTTTCCCTCCTCACTCTCATAACTGATGCCATAATTTTCTCCAAAGTACAACTTTATCCGCTGATTCACATTCATGATTCCATAGCCCTTTGTCTCTTCTGTCAATATGCTTTTACACATCTTTTCATCCATGCCACAGCCATTATCTTTCACGGTAATTTGAATTTCATTTTCGATTTTTTCACCTCTTATAATGACTTTTCCTGTCTCCGCTTCATCTTCCCGGTAATCGATTCCATGTAAAATTGCATTCTCAATCAAGGGTTGAATAATCATATTGATAACCTGACAGGACAACAGCTGTTCATCTATCCAACACTCCGCAACAAAAGAATAGGCATGTACAATCTTCTGAAGTTCCACATAAGCCATCGCGTTTTTCCATTCTTCTCGCATAGTAATATGGCTGTTCCCTTTATTCAAAGTCGTTCGGTAAAAAGTTGACAAAAGAAGCGCCGTCCTGGCAATTTCCGGCTGTTCCGCACGAATTGCCTTGCCGTTTATCATAGACAGACAATTATAGAGGAAATGCGGGTTAATCTGTGCCTGCAACATCTGAAAACGATATTCCTGTTTCATAATACGGTTCACATACAGCTCATTGATTGTTCCCTGCAGTCTTTCCGCCATGACTTTAAAAGCAGCTATTAAATGAGCTATCTCATCATTGTATGTACTTTTTACAGTAACCTCAAAATTATTTACATCAATATGATCCAAATTTTCTGTCAACTTTTCCAATGGAGTGACGATATGACTGGTAAATGTATTCCCCAAAAAGAAAACTTGCAAAATACACAAAAAAATGATTCCCGCAACTACTCCCAAAAGTGAATTGGCTTTCGCGATTATTTTTTGATAGGGTCTTATAATTATTGTAGACCAACCAAATTCATTATCGCTAGAATCCCAACATGCAAATGTTGCTTTATCTGTTTTTTCCAACATTTCATTCAATAAAGGGCGAAAAAACAGTTTCTGCCTGTATTCTGTTTCCAAATCCACATACTTAAAAAAAATCTGCCCCTTCTGATCATAAATTCCCACTGCATAATCAGTATCAAAAAGTGTCTTACAGGTATTCAGGATCTTTTCCCCTGTCAATGTGATAACAATAACATTTTTATAGGAGGTATTTGGAATACCACAAATCATGAGAAAATTATCACTTCCTGGTTTTCTCACAAAAAATGGGCTATAAGTGGTAATGGCCTGCTTATACCAACTCTCATTTTGTATATCCTCCAACGCCGCAATCCGATTTCCATACGGATACATATTAGTATCCGTATAGATTGTAACCTGCAGAACATCTGCATTAATATTGCTCACCATAGGAAGCCTGACATCAAACACTTCTGACTTTGCCAGGAAGCGCTCATAATTACTCGTATACTCTTTATTTACCGCATTCTGAATTGATTTATCCCATACAAGACTGTTCATTGCATTACTATATAAAAACAAAAAATATTCTAATGATTGATTTGTTTGTTCCAATGTATTATTTACAAAAACTTCCTCCTGCCGACAAAGTAGTTCCCTACACTTCACCATACTGAATGTTCCAAGTATCACGGTCGGTATCATGCTGAGCATCAAACATAAAAGCATTATTTTTTTCCTGAAATTCAGATTTCTATACCATATTTTAATTTCGTTCACTCAAATCCTCTTTTCTTTTGTCTATTTCTGCCGTATCTTTGCAGGTGTCTGTCCATAGTATTCATGAAAACTCCTGATAAAATAGGACGTATTTAGGAAACCTACCTCCTGAGCAATTGTATTTACCTTTTTGTTGGTCTGATCCAACATCTGTTTTGCTTTTTCCATACGAAGCTTTTTGATATATTCATTAATACCGTATCCTGTCTCAAGCTTAAACCTAGTGCTCAAATAACTTGCATTCAGATAAACTTGTTCCGCCAGATCCGTTAAAGAAAGCTGCTCCATATAGTGCTCCGCAATATACTGCTTTACCAGCACTATCGCTTGATTTTTCTCGTCCTCTTCACTCACAAAATTCTGGCTGGAGAGCCGCAAAAGTTCTTCAATGATTCTCTCAATCTCCCAAATGAAAGAACAGGCAAAAATTTTTTCAATCCATTGCTGCAACTCCTGTGCGTCGCGCTTTTTACAGAGAACCTGCACTACCTGTGAGTAAGCATACCTCACAAAAATATGAGAAAAATTTTCATTTCGTTCAAAAATCCTGTTCAGTCGGCGGATATCCTCCTGAAGCTTTGCAAGATTTTGCTCTTCGCAATCTGCTTTGATCTCCTGAAAAACAGCTGTATATTTTCCCTCAGAATCGTCTGCCAGAAGCGGTTCCGTTTTTTCCAGAAATACATACCTCTTCTGATAAAAGAACCGGGTCTCCAACAGACTCACTGCATCCTCATAGGCCGCTTTCATGGGATAGCCCGCTGACAGGGGACTGCTGACCACAAAATAACACTCTGCCTGATATTTCCGGGAGATTTTCTCCCGTACCATCTCACAGAGTTTTTCCAGCTTTTTTTCATCATCCTCCGTTTTCAAAAGGAGAACGGACTGCGAAGAGTTTAAGTTTACCAGCTCTGCCTCTTCTCCGTACATTTCACCTAAGAAAGCCTCAAACTGATCCTCATCATCCTGACTCTGATCAAAAAACGGCGTATCAAAATAAAGGAGCAGGATTCGCTTATATTCTTCCGTAAATTTCTCTGAAATACCCACTTCTTTCAAATGCTCTGTATCATTGATTCCGTGAGCCAGATTCTGATACAGATAATGATTCTTGATGAAATTTCGCCTTTTCTCCCTGGCCGCACTGTCCTTTTCAAAGCCGTGTATCTGCCCCAGCGCCTGCTGCATGGTCTTTTCAAATTCCGTCGGGTCCAGTGGTTTCAGAAGATAATTGCAGGCTTTCACAGACAGGGCCGTTTTTACATAGGAGAAATCATCATAGCAGCTGAAGAAAATAATAGGCAACTCCTCATTTTTTTCCCGCGCCTTCACCGCAATTTCCAAGCCGTTGGAAAAGGGCATCTCAATATCTGTAAAAAGAAGATCAATCTTTTCTTTTTCCAGATACTCCATCGCCTGTTTTCCGTTTTTTGCATAAAAAATCTGAAATTCCGACTCCAGATTCAATTTCTTCAACAGATAGATGACCAGTTCAAATTCATCCTGTTCATCTTCTGCAATCAACATATTGTAACGCACGCTATCAACCTCTTTCGACACTTTCTCTCTGTATAGTAGCATATTTTTTCTTTCTGCGAAAGAGATCCTTTTCCCTCAAAAACCCCGCCGTCCCACCTTGCCATCTGCCCCAAAAAAGATTATAATAGCCAAAGAATACTGAACAAAAGGAGATTATGATTATGGCACAGAATCCGATCGTTACCATTACTATGGCAAATGGCGACGTTATGAAAGCGGAGCTTTATCCTGAGATTGCTCCCAACACCGTAAACAATTTCATCAGCCTGGTGAAAAAGGGCTTCTATGACGGCCTGATCTTCCACCGCGTCATCAGCGGTTTCATGATCCAGGGCGGCTGCCCGGATGGAACCGGCATGGGCGGCCCGGGCTACAGCATCAAAGGTGAGTTCGCCCAGAACGGCTTCAACAATTCCCTGAAGCATGAGGCAGGCGTTCTTTCCATGGCAAGAGCCATGCATCCGGACTCTGCCGGAAGCCAGTTCTTCATCATGCACAAACCGGCTCCCCATCTGGACGGCTCTTATGCCGCTTTCGGAAAGATCACCGAGGGCATGGATGTGGTAAACAAGATTGCCGAAACCGACACCGATTACAGCGACCGGCCGCTGGATGAGCAGAAGATCAAATCCATGACCGTTGAGACCTTCGGTGTGGATTATCCGGAACCGGAGAAACGATAAGTTTCTGCATAGCAAAAGGCACATGAAAGTCCCTTTATAGCAGGGATTTCTCATGTGCCTTTTCTTTTATTTCTTACGGCAACATCTTCCCGGCGGCCAGATACAGCTCGTACCACTCTTCTCTCGTGAGCACGATATCTGCTGCTTTTGCCACATCAGACAGGCGTTTTTCATTCATGGTACCGACAATGGTCTGGATTCCGGCGGGGTGGCGGAGAATCCAGGCAACGGCGATGCCGTTTGGCGTGGTGTTGTATTTCTCAGCCAGGCGGTTCAGGACCTCGTTGAGCTTCGGATATTTTTCGCTTCCGATGAAGATTCCCTCAAACATGCCGTACTGGAAGGGGGACCATGCCTGGACCGTGATGTTTTTCAGGCGGCAGTATTCGAGAACGCTGCCGTCCCGGTTACAGCCCGCGTCGTTCTGGATATTGACGTTGAGGCCTGCGTCAATGGTGGGGCAATGAGCTACGGAAAACTGGATCTGGTTGACCTCGACCGCTCCTTTTGTGGCCTGATTCAAAAGCTCGATCTGCATGGGATTGTGGTTGCTCACACCGAAAGCCCGAACCTTTCCCTGGGTTTTCAACGTATCGAAAGCCTCTGCCACCTCTTCCGGCTCCATGAGAGCGTCCGGACGATGAAGAAGCAGAAGATCCACATACTCGGTGTTCAGCCGTTTCAGGCTGCCGTCCACAGATTTCAGGATATGCTCCCTGGAAAAATCGTAGCAGATGCCCGGACGGATCGCGCATTTCGTCTGGATCACCACCTGTTCCCGGAGGGAAGGTGTCAGGATCTTTCCAAAGGCTGCTTCCGCCTCTCCTCCTGCATAAATATCCGCGTGATCGAAGAAATTGATGCCGTTTTCCAGAGCTGTGTCCACAATGGCCCGGACCTCATCGTCGGTCTTTCTCTGGGTCAGACGCATACAGCCTAAGCCCACTCTCGATACTTCTTTGACATTTTCACTGATCTTAAACGTTTTCATTCTGTAAAAATTCCTTTCTCAGTCTATATTTCTTATTTTTTCCCGCAAAGGCAGTACCCGGGAGGGCGGCACGGAAAGCTCATCCACGCCCACTTTTACAAAAAACTCCGTCAGCGACTCATCGCTTCCCAGATCTCCGCAGATTCCCACCGGGATCCCTGCTGCCCTGGCATTTTTCACCGTGTACTCGATGAGACGGAGCAATGCCGGATGATGCGAATCGAAATACTCCTCTGTCCTTGGATTTTCCCGGTCCACCGCCATAGTGTACTGGGAAAGATCGTTGGTTCCGATGCTGAAAAACTCTGCCTCCGCGGCCAGAAGATCGCTCAAAACCGCGGCCGCCGGAGTCTCAATCATGACACCCTGACGGACTTTTCCGCAGGGAATCCCGAAATCGGCAAGCTCCTCCTCCACTTCCCTTAAGAGGGCTTTGGCTCTCTTAAACTCCTCCACAGAAGTAATGAGCGGATAGAGAATCGAAACTTCACCGTAGGCTCCCGCCCGGAGAATGGCCCGAAGCTGCGTCTTGAAAAGCTCCTCTTTTTTCAGGGAAAGACGGATGCCCCGAAGACCCATAGCCGGATTGTTTTCCTGCTCCAGATGAAAAGGCTCTCCCTCCATATACGGCGCCCGCTTGTCCGCGCCAATGTCAATCGTCCGGATGACAACCGGTTTGCCAGCCATCATCTCCACCGCCAATCGATAGGTCTGGAACTGTTCTTCCTCCGTCGGGCAGTGATCCGCCTCCAGAAAAAGATACTCGCTCCGGAAAAGCCCGATGCCCTCAGCTCCGTTCTGCAGCGCCCCAGCCACATCCGAAACGCTGCCCACGTTGGCGCAGAGCCGAACCCTTCGGCCGCTCTTTGTGACGGTTTCCTGGTCTTTGTACTCCGTGAGAAGCCGAATCCGTTCCTGCTCTTCCTTCTGAAGCTTTCGCATATTTTCCAGAGTTTCCTCGTCAGGATCCACATAGAGAAGACCGTTCACTCCGTCAAGGACAGCCATTTTGCCATCCCACTCTTCCCTCACCGGAACTCCTATGAGGGCCGGAAGATTCATGGTCCGGGCCAGAATCGCCGTGTGGGACTGGCTGGATCCCTGGCGGGTCACAAAACCCAGGACCTTGGACTTGTCCATCTGAACGGTCTCACTGGGAGCCAGATCCTCCGCCACCACAATCACCGGCTCTTTTCCCATCTTTTTTCGCTTTCGTCTGCCGCTCAGAATGCCGATAACCCGCTCGGAGATATCCTGCACATCAGCCGCTTTTGCCCGGAAATATTCATCCTCCATGCCGGAAAACATCCTCGCAAAATTGTCCCCGGTGGCAGCCACGGCATACTCGGCATTGACGCCCTGGGTCTCGATGATATTTTTCACAGAATCGCTGTAATCCCGGTCCTCCAGCATCAGCGCATGAGCCTCAAAAATCGCGGCGTTGATCTCGCCCAGCTCACGGACTGCTTTTTCCCGCAGACCATTCAGCTCCCGGACCGCCTCGTCCCGCGCGGCCTCGTAGCGTTTCCACTCTTTTTCTGTGTCCTCTACCCGGTATCTCTTGACACTCTGCTCTTCTTTCGTATAAAACCAGATCCGCCCGGCAGCGATCTTCTGCACGATGGCCCTGCCTTTGTACTGTTCCATAGCTCTCCCTTTCCTTTCCGGTTCAGAGGTAGGTTTCAAAGAAATATTTCAACTTTGCCAGCACTTCCTCGTCGTCGGCGCTGACGATGACCTCATCCCCCTGATGGATTCCAAGTCCCATGACTGCGATGAGTCTGCCCGCGTCGATGGACTTGTCCCCTTTGGTGATGGTCACGGCGCAATCCGCATCCCGCACCAGCTTGGCCAGCATTCCGGCGGGTCTTGCGTGAAGTCCGGTCTCATCCTTGATTACATAACGAAATTCCAGCATTTTGTCTTCTTTGATTTCTTTTTCCATCTGTGTCAGTTCCTTTCTTCTGCAAATTTTCGCATCATCGCGATCTCTTTTGTCCAGCCTTCGTCATCGTTGGGTGTCTCCATGATAAAGGGCAGCCCCTGAAGCTTCGGATGTGAGGCGATCCTGCGGAAAGCCTCCAGGCCGATATGACCCTCGCCCAGCCTTGCATGCCGGTCTTTGTGCGCGCCAAGGGGATTCAGGCTGTCGTTGCTGTGAATGGCCTTGAGATAGTTCAGGCCAATGACCGCATCGAACTCCTCCAGCGCCTCATTGAAGTGATTCACAATATCATAGCCTCCGTCCCAGACGTGACAGGTATCAAGACAGATGCCCATTTTTTCTTTCAGCTCCACCCGGTCGAGGATCGCCCGGAGCTCCTCAAAGCTCCGGCCCACCTCAGTTCCTTTTCCCGCCATGGTCTCCAGAAGCACAGTGGTGGTCTGCTCGGTTTTCAGCGACTGGTTTAAAAGGTCGGCAATGAGCTCGATGCCTTTCTCCGCTCCCTGGCCCACATGGCTTCCGGGGTGAAAATTATAATAATTTCCCGGGATGTACTCCATCCGGACAAGATCCTCCTGGAAGGCCCGGAATGCAAAATCCCGGACCTCCTCTTTCGCCCCGCAGGGGTTCAGTGTATAGGGCGCGTGGGCAACAATCTTTCCAAAATGATGCTTCGCCGCCAGTTCCCGAAACCTGGCCGCATCTGCGGGATCGATGGCCTTTGCATTTCCACCCCGGGGATTCCGGGTGAAAAAAGCAAAGGTATCCGCTCCCAGCTTCAGGGCATTTTTTCCCATGGCCTCAAAGCCTTTGGCCGATGAGAGATGACAGCCTGTATAGATCATAATAAAACCTCCTGTTTAACCGAGTTTTTTCAGATAAGCCGCATCTTCCGCCGTACATTCCGCCTTGCTGTAGCGTGCTTTCTCGTAGAGAAAATGGGCCGTTTCGTCAGCCACACCGGCATTTTTTTCCGCTTCCTCCGGAGTGTTTGTGTTCGCCGGAGTCTGGCCGGGACCTCCCAGCACCCATTTCCGGTAATATTTCCGGATCTGCTCCCCGGGAGTCTTTTTCCGGAAAAATTTAGGCAGGACAATTTTTGGAGGAGCCAGGCTCTCGGTCACATCTCCGCTCTCGGTCTTTTCCTCGGGGGTCCATTTTTCATAGCGGTTCCGATAAGCTTTCAAAATCTTGTAGACCGTCAGTGTGACCAGCACGATAAGGCCTGTGATCAGCGCAATCGTCACCACATAATAAAGGATATTTTCCAAAGCGAGCATCCAGGCCGGAGGCTCGTAAGTCTCGTCGTCGCCGAGAAGCTCAGACATATCCATCTCCATGCCGCCAGAGGGCTCGAACTGCTCCATGGTAAAGCTGACATCCGGCGTGTTCTCAGACTTGGTAAACTCCGGGTCTGCCGGAGCCTTCCAGTAAGCCACAATCATGACCAGGGTTAAAAGAATGCCGAAAAAGACCATGACGCGGCGGTTTCTTTTTTCCAGGCGCTGCTTCGGGAAACGGTGAAGCTTTTCATTTTCCTTTAGATAAATCAAAAGCCGCTCCCTGTTTCCGCTGAGAATCCTTAAGATAATGACCAAGGCCGCAAAAACGCAGGCCCGGCCCTTGATATAATCCCATTTTTCCACATGGGCGACAAGATAAGCGATTCCCGGCACCGCCAGCATCGGGAGCGCCGGTCCGCCCAGGAACAGGTAATCCCCCTTCCAGCGACCGTAAAAATAAGCTGCGCCGCCCAAAACGATGCCGCCGGTCAGGCAGGCCTTCTCGATGAGATCCCGGCCCGCCTCAAAACCAGCCACCCCAAAAGCTGCCCAGAGCAAAAGATAGAAAAGAATACTTTTTCTCCGCAGGGCCGCCTCATAGAGACAGAAAGCCGCCGCCATGGGCAGGAGAAGCCGCCAGAGAGAAAGCTCTCCCGGGTAGAAAAAAATGGGAAGGCTCATACAAATGCCGCCGTAAAGGATCTCGTAGATCCGAAGTTCTTTATCCTTCATGCTCCACCTCCCATTTCAGGTAATCCACGCCGTGAATATTCGGGCCGGACCAGCCTTCCTTCTTATAGAAAACGCCCAGCCACAGGAAGCTCGCTCCCTTTGATGCCATTTTCCGGACGGCATCCTGGAGCGCTTCGCCCTGATTTTCTGTGATGAGGACCACTACCTGCTGGGTAGAGGTGAGCTCATGCTCCATCCTAAGCAACTCCACAGAGATAGGGCCGGGGCGCTTTTTCGCATTCAGATTCAGCCGGCTTAAGGAACGGTTGATCTTCTCGGTCTGGCCTCTTCCGCTGCCCTCCGGCACCTGAACCAGGCTGCCGGAAAGAAGATCCTCGCCGTTCGTGTAAAGAGATGCGGGAATGCCTTTTTTCAGGACGCTTCGCAAAAGAGACGCCGCCAGACGGATGGCTTCCTCGTGAATCTCCATATGTTTCCACATCGTCACATCCTCCACATCCACAAAGCAGGCCACCCGGGGCGAATATGTGGAATTCTGGAGATTTACCATAAGGTTTCCGGACCGGGCCGAAGCTTTCCAGTTGATGCGGTTCATCGGATCGGTGCCATCGTACTCCCGCATGCCCGCAAAGGCAAAGGGATCCTCCACCATGCCCCGTCTTCCTTCCAGCACTCCTCCCAGGCGGTGCATCGGCAGTTTCAGCCGGTCGATAGACACGTCGCCGGGATAAACATAGAGAAAAGTGTCCTGCGGAATATCCTTGTAATAATTTTTCTCCATCTGGAGGCCTCCGGCGATGAGGTTGGCCTCATGGATGTGATAATAGCCTCTCTTCCTGCATTTCAGCGGAATCGTACGGCTGATCTTCTGATAAAAAGATACAGAGAAAACGTCCCTTTTATACAGCTGGTCGGAAAGGGAGGCATTTTCCTCCTCGTCGATCCCAAGGCTTCGGTCCAGGAGAAATTCCACCTGAAGCATCGGTACCGGGAGCACTTTCCTGTTTTCGATGATTTCGGTGAGGGTGGCTTCCTCCCCCTCCCTGGCCGGGTGGGGCTGAAAATGGACTTCCACATGGAGATCCCTGCTCCAGAACCTCCGGTAGCCCCTTTCCAGAAGGAAGAGCAGAAGGAAAGCCGCCCCTAAGATAAGGATGAGTTTCATTTCTTCTTCCAGTCCTCCACAGGTACTTCCACTCGTTTTAAGATCTCCTCCATGACTCTCCGCTCCGCGTCGGTGTCACCGGCTCCCGCCAGCACCAGACGGTGAGCCAGCACCGGAACGGCCAGTGCCTTCACATCCTCTGGCACCACATAATCTCTGCCTTTGAGCCATGCATAAGCCCGGATTCCCTTAAAGAGGGCCAGCGTTCCTCTGGGGCTCACACCAGAGAGAAGCTCGCCGTCCTGACGGGAAGCCTCCGCGATATCCACCAGGTATTTTTTAATCTCGGGATGAACGTAAATTTTCCGGATTTCTTCCATGGCTTCGAGGATCTCCTCTCTCGTGCAGACCGGCTCCAGCGTTTTTAAAGGCTCCGCGAGCTGAAAACGGTCCAGAATCGCCAGCTCCTCCTCCTTGCTCGGAAAGCCCATGGAAAGCTTCATGAAGAAACGGTCCATCTGGGCCTCGGGAAGCGGAAACGTACCGGAGCTCTCGATCGGGTTCTGCGTCGCGATAACGAAAAAGACCTCATCCAGCTTTCTCGTCTCACCGTCGATCGTCACCTGACGCTCCTCCATACATTCCAGAAGGCTGGACTGAGTTCTCGGGGTGGCGCGGTTGATCTCATCCGCCAGAAGAATCTGGGTAAACACCGGCCCCTCCCGGAACTGGAATTCCCCTTCCTTCTGATTAAAATAGTGAAGTCCGGTCACATCCGAAGGGAGCAGGTCCGGAGTAAACTGCACCCGGCGGAACTCGCCGTTCATGGATTTCGCCAGGGATTTTGCCAGCACCGTCTTTCCCGTGCCCGGAAGATCCTCCAGCAGCACATGTCCCCCGGAAAGTAAGGCCGTCAGGATCCTGTCCATAACCTCGTCCTTTCCGATGATAACCTTTTTCATATTTTCTTTGATACGCAGTATATTTTCTCTCATGGGTCTCCTATCTGCCGTTTTTCGGCTGTTGTATTCTCACATTCCAGTCCACCATTTTCAGCGCGGTACTCCCATTTCAGTCTGACTTCATGTGGAGGCAGGTCGGAAATTCTTGGTCTGTCAAAATCTGCGTTATGAGCAGAAATCCATTGTCTGAGCGAAGCGAATTATGGATTTCTGTGAATGTTTTTAGCAGATTATGACGGGCCTTAGAATTTCCCCCTGCCGCAACTGAAAGCCAGACCGGAATTGGAGCACCGTGCATCCTGCCTCATAATTAACTCTTCTCTTTCTCCCCAATTTCTGGTATGGTCATAGTGTACCATAAATTTGAATCAGAAGGAGAAATTTTATGAAAAATTTTGTTTTTTTAGGAGACAGCATTACAGATGCGGGTCGTCTGTGGCTCCCTGAATACAATGGCCTCGGAAACGGCTATGTGAAAATCCTGTCAGAAAAGCTCTCCGATAAATTTTCTGTCATCAACAAAGGCCACGGCAGCTTCACCCTCCCCTTTCTCCTGCGGAACCTGACCACCGACTGCCTCTCCCTCTCTCCCGCCGCCGTCTCCATCCTCATTGGCATCAACGACGTAGGCGTCGCCAAAAATACAGGAAAAAGCCTCCGGGCTCAGGAGTTCGCATCCAACTACGATACTCTGATCCGAAGGCTTCTTGAAGCTTCCATTCCTTCTGTTTTTCTGATGAGCCCCTTCCTTTTTTCCCGGCCCCAGGAATATTTAAACTGGCTCCCGGAACTCCGGGAAGCCGAACATACCATAGAAACTCTCGCCCGCCAGTATCAGCTCCCCTTCCTGCCCCTCCAGGACCGGATGCAGGAAGCCGAAAAATACGGTACAGACGCCCTCACTCCAGACGGAATCCATATCACGGCTTTCGGGCATGAGCTGCTGGCGAAATGGTGGTTAGAAGCCGTTGCAGACTTTTACTGATTCTCTTCTGCGATCTTCAGGAAGGTAGCCGCATCGGCTCCCTTTTCCAGACTGAGAGAATAGGAATATCCGCCTCTCTGCCAGATCGCTAGGCGATAAATGCCATTTTCTCCTTTAACCGTGATTGAAAAGCTATCTTAACATATGCCAAGCAGGCCTGTATGTAACAAGTTCTCATTCGATCTTCTTTTTCAGTCTTATTGTAAGCTCGAAATAGCTTTTGGGCTGTAATCTTTCCCATTCTGTCATTTTTCCTACTGGGAAGTTCCGAGTGGTTCTCTTACATTTCTTTTTTCGTACAGATCCCTTCCCGGATCTCGTAGATCCCGTCGCAGACGTTCTTTGCCAGTACCTTGTTGTGGGTGATGAAAAGGTAGGCCGTCTCGTGCTCCTTCTGGTATTCCTGAAGGAAATGGACGATCTGGGCCTGGGAGATCACGTCCAGCATGCTGGTGGGTTCGTCCAGAATGATGAGCTCCGGCTCCAGCACCAGGACCCGCGCCAGGGCGGCTCGCTGAAGCTCGCCGCCGGAAAGCTCCAGCGGTGTCCGGTAGAGATGCTCCCGGTGAAGGCCAAACCGCTCAATATCCGCCAAAATTGCCTTCTCGCTGCTGTCCTTTTTCATGAGCTTATAGGGTTCCACCATACTCCGGATCAGAGGCAGCATCGGATTGAAGGAAACTTCCGGGTGCTGGAAAAGGATCTGGATCTTCTTCCGCAGCTCCCCTTTCAACGGATAGGAAAGGCGCTCTCCTTTGTAAAAAATTTCCCCGGAAGAGGCCTCGATCAGCCCCACGATCATCTGGCCCACGGTGGATTTTCCGCTGCCGCTGGGCCCCAGAAGGCCTACGGTCTTTCCCTCCGGAATTTCCACGCACACCTCTTTGGCCGCCCAGAAAACAGGCTCGCCTTTTTTCCGGCTCTTGTAAGCCTTAGAGAGCTTT
>OLRT01001153.1_pt1 | contig 19050 bp, 16 predicted proteins | sample 1672021 | NCBI WGS metagenome assembly OLRT01 (sample SAMEA3136637, study PRJEB25190) | human gut metagenome | reverse complement strand
CGCAGCTGTTCCTCGGGGAACGCCGGATCCTCGTAGGCGGCTTGCGAGGGAAACATGTCGCCGCTCGCGCACACGGTGCGGCAGCGCCGGAAACTTATAGGCCGGCTCGAAGTCATCATCACGCAAGCCGACCGTAAATAATCCCATGGAGTTCGGGAGCACCCCCGGACGCCACGACCGTCACCTCAGTAAGCCGGAACCTCCATCGAGGCCGTCGAGGGGAACACCGGGCACGATGCCCATCCCGTTCACGGCATCATTCGTCTTTTCCGCGACCCCAGACGATTGGGCCAAAGTCAGCCCGCCGGGCACATGGCCGACGGCGTTCTGTGAGAGCCAATCGGAGAGCCGGGAGTAGTCGCCCGTCTCGTAGTAGCGCAGGAGCATAGAGACGAACTGTGCCTTGTCTTCGGGAGGGATCGAGAAGACGCCGATGCCGTCGTGTATGAGCTGGTGGTTGGCAACCATCAGCGCGGTGCGCTTGTTGCCGTCCGAAAACCATTGTCCCCGCGTGACCGCGCCGAACAGCAGCATCGCAGTGTCCTCCCCTTCTGACTCCTCCAGGATGCCGCGAACCCTTTCCTGTGGGGATTCGACGGTGGGGATTTCCGGCACCCATCCCGTGCCGCCGATCCTCACGCCGTATTCACGCAAGCGGCCGGCGTCGCGCACGCGGCCTTCGCCGATGATGCGGTTGTATTCGCGGATGTACTGCCAATCGACTGGATAGTCGATGTTCCCGAGCAGGAATCCCCACGCGCGCTTGATGTTATTCACCGTGACTATATCGTCCACGCTCATACCCTCGGGGGCGCGCCCGTCGAAGATTTCCTGCGTGTCGGGGAAGGTGACGCCATCAACCTCGATCTTGGCGGTGCGCCAGATCAAATCGACCAGCAGCCGCTTCGCCAGTTCCACGGCCGTGCGCCTATCCGTCGTCGTATCGTTCCTCACCGGTTCCATCAAAGCCCCTTATCCGTTTCCGATAATTCTATCGAAGTGGCCGTGCCGGCAAAGGGCGCATATCTCTCATAGACGCCATGCGCCGCCGTGCCGGGCGCGCGGGCGGAGAATCATCGTATGATACCGAATATCGTCAGGGGTTCGGACCCGGCCGGCCTGGTGCGCTACCTGTTCGGCAAGGGACGGCGCAATGAACACACCGACCAGCATCTCGTGTGCGCGAGCGGCGACATGTTTCCCTCGTTTGACATGGATGGCAAGCCGGCGGCGTCGTATGCGGAGATAGGCCGCAGGTTCGACCGACGCTACCGCGTCAGGGAACGCAAGGACGATCCGTTCCCGCCCGACATGAGGGGCAAGAACAACCCCGAACGAGAGCATGGCAGGAAGCGCGTGTGGCACTGCTCGCTTGCCATCAAGGCCGGGCAGGGAATCCTGACCGACCAGGAATGGGAGGCCGTCATCCGTGATTATCTGACGCGCATGAACATCATCGACGGCGACGACGATCAGGGCGTCACATGGCTCGCGGTCCGTCACGGACTGTCCGCCAACGGCAACGACCACGTGCACATCATGGTGCAGCTCGCCGCCGACGACGGGTGGATAAACCCGTACCACGACCGGATCAACGCGCAGAAATCATGCAGGCGGATGGAAAAGACGCGCCCCGAACTGGTCGAGCTCGCACGTTCCGATACCGGCACGCGCGTCAGCTGGCAGTATGGGCAATGGCGTCAATGGGCCGAATGGAAGGCGCGAAACGAGTACGGCGACGACGAGGGATGGGATGCGTTGGACGGCAACGAGAGAAGCCGGCTCGTCACGGCGGTCGCCGCCTCAACGATGCCACGCCAATACATCGCCCGAATCGTGGAGGCGTGCGCCAAGGCATCGCACAGCGAGGACGAGTTCATACGCCGCGCGCGCAGGGAAGGCTTCTCCATCGACCCCAGGCTGCGCAAGGGAACCGCCAAAGACTCGTTCACCGACCCCGGCCAGGTGGTCGGCTACAGGATCACGTGGCGCAGCACGGACGGGTGGACGGAACGGTTCAACGCCTTCGAGCTCGGCGACGACATGCGATTGAAACGACTGCGCGACGACTGGGCGGACGATGCCAGAAGCCGCAGCCTCGCCGTGCAGGAATGGCGCGCCGCGATGGAGAACCGCCCGCCCTTCCTCGATGATGGACGCGAACGGCACCTGGAGAACCTGTCCACGCACGACATGGAACGCCTCGTATCCGAAGCGTTCTGCATCGCCGCCAGCCTCAACAACGCGGCGGACGACGACGAATACCGGGCAGCGATGCGCGAGGGCCTGCACACGTTCGACATGCTGCGCGAACGCTACGGAATCGCGCCGGAATACGGTCTATGGAGCATGGTCGCCTCTGACGAGGAGAACCGGCCCCGCCGTTAGGACGCTTCCCGGAAAAAGCTCAGATGGTACGGCCCGAGGAAGGAAAACCGAGCGAATCGGGCAAAGCCGATGCTGGATCGAGAGAGTTCGCCGGCTCGTCTCCCGGCATGATCGGCTCGATGGACTCGTTCGCCTTCGTCCAGCACGCGTTCAGGCGATCGGCCATCCGCGCGTCCAGGCCCTCGCAGGATTCGGATATGCCGGCGAGGACCTTCCCCGCCATACGCCGGGCCATATCCGCCACCCTCGAACCATCGAGACCGTGACGTGTCGCCAGATCCTCCCAATCCTGGGGCGTGGTGTGCTCCGCGAAGGCGTGATCCTCGTTCAACGGCATGGTGAGTTCCCAATTGAACTCGGGCCAATACCTGGTGGCGACCGCATCATACTGGGGAGACAGGCGTATCCCCGATGCGGGATCGAGGATCAGGGAATAGTTCTTCGCATGTGCGTCGCTGTTGGCGGACGACGTGTTGAAGGCCAGCCTTTCGAGCCACCGGTAGGACAGGGAACCCGACGCATCGATGCGTTGCAGGAGATCCAGGCAGTCATCGGCCGACGGATCGTATTTGTCGCGGGTCGGCAATCCCAACGCTTGCAGGAAGTCCTCTTGCCGCAGTCGGACGATTCGGCCTTCCTCCAGGCGACGGTCGAACCGTTCCACGATATAGGCCGTCTTGCGCTGCGCCGTGATCTCGCCGCGTGCCGGTGTGTCGATGCCGCACAGTTCCGACAATCGCATCGTCGCCAGTTCCACCTTGGTCGCCTCGGGAAGGTCATGGGGCTTCGGTTTGACGATGTGGGTGGAGGGCAGCATCATATCCGGCCAATACCACTTGCCGTCCACGCGGGACAGTGTGAACTTGCCCTGCGCCCCTCCCAAGGAGAACCGGCAGTGGCTGTCCTCGTCCCACCAGTAGTTCCTGGTCCGCTCGATGCGGTCGATTTCGTTGGCTATCTGGGAATCGGAGATCAGACGAAGCGTCGGCGATGGGATTGGAGGTTCCGGGGAGAGGGAGAACACCAGTCCGCCGGTGGCGTCAACCCGGTCCAGCAGATCGAAGACGCCGGCCGAGGAGGCATTCAGGTGCTCACGCATGGCCTGGCGGACGTTCGGATTGTCGGGCAATAGATTGTCCAGGAAGTTACGCGGTGCCTGGTCTCTCCATCCGCCGGTTCTGGGCAGGCTCAGACTGATCGGCAGACCCTCGTTCGCGTCGTACGCGAACGATATGCGCTCCTCGTCGTCTTCCGAGAACACGCCCACATGATGCCCGTTCTCCCAGGCGTGCAGTTCCCTCACAGCAGTCTCCCCGCGTAGGCGGACGGCAGCGTTTCGGTGCGGATGTGCAGCAGGTCGAACATCCTGTACACGTAGCGGATGGAGGTCAGACCGGTCTCCACGAGCTCTTCGGCGCTTGAGAGGGGGACCCCGGCTCTCCCGGCGAGTTCGGCGGCGTCGAGACCCATGACGGACATGCGTTCGCGCACGCAACGGCGGACCGACGAGGTGTCGGGGAAGAACCGCGCCGGGTTCTCCTCCTTCTCGTCGGGAAGACCCTTGTAGGCGGTCAGGGCATCATATTTCGACAGATCCAACGTCACGTGTGCCATGCTCGTCCTTTCCGGTTCCGAAAGCCGTTGACACCATGATACGGCCATCCGATGCCGGCGCACCCCACGAACCTCATGGCAAGGGGTGCGCCGGCATCGGCGTCAGCGTGCGTTGCCGTTGGTCTCGGGTTGCAGGATCTGCGGCGTCGAGACGTTGGCCTGGTCGGGTATCGGCTGGTCCGTGGGGTTCATGGAGGATTCCATGGCGGGACTGTATTCGCCGAACGGGTCGGGCCCGTTCCATTCCTCGGGTTCGTTCAGGTCGAGTGGCATCTCCTCGTATCCGTCGGGCTCCCCGGTCGTCAGGTCGCCGCCTCCCGTGGTCTCGGGCTCGGGTCCGGATGCCGGTTTGCGTTCATCGGCGGCGGGCTTCGTATGCTCCCGCACGGGTGTGGGGGTTTCGACGATTGGCGCGGCGTCAGCGTTCTCGGTGCGTTCGACCTCGCTTATGGTGCTGGGCTCGTCTCCTGTGGCCTTGTTGTCCGCGTGCGAGGATTCCGGCAGGCCCTGGTCCTTGAGGAAGCTGATTCGGGAGGCGGCGTCGTCCACGCCGTTGACCGGCGCGCACATCACGGCGTCAACGATCCTGTCGTGGTCGTAGCCCGTCCATTGGCCGGTGAGCCGCGAGTCCACGAAGAACGTGGCGTCGTCGCCGTGCGCGGCCTGGAACGCCTGCGCGTCCTCCACCCGTTGCAGGTCCACGGGCACGCCGGCCGTGTTGAAGGCGTTCAGGGTGGCCTGCAACGCGGGCGACTGGTCGGTGTAGGTGATGTTCACGTGGTTGGTCAATTGGTCGGCTGCGGCGTCGATGTGCGTTTCCGGGTGGCGTTTCGACCATTCGTCCTTCAGCCGGGCCTTCGCCTCGATGATCTGCCTGCGGTAGCCGGGGTCGTTGCCCTCCAGTTGGTCGGCGACCATCCATCCTTGCAAGAGGGACGAGTCGCGCATCTTCCTCCAGCCGTCGCCGTCGGCAAGCACGGTCGCGTTCAGGGTGGACTCGAACCCCTTGTTGAGGCGTTCCCTGTTGTCCATCTCCCATTGTTCGAGGCGGATGGATTGCTGCTGCCGTCTGGTCTGCTCGTAGCGTTCGTTCTGGACGGCGCGTTCGGCGCGTTCCCTGCGTCGCGCGCGGTCGCCGCTCAGCTCGTTGTGCAGGGTGCGCAGCTGCTGGGCGACGCTGTTCCAGCTCTGGACCATGATCTGGTCGAAGCCGTCCTCGGGATCAGTTTGAGCCATTGTTTCTCCTCCTTGTTGGCGTGATGGTGGTTTCCTTGTTTTCCTTGCCGCCTGCGGCGGGGACCGACAACGTTTCCAGGATCGGTTCGCGCCATGCCCGGTTCGGGCGTTCGCAGGGCAGCGGTTCGCCCTTCCTGGTGAGATTCTGCTTGCAGTCGAGGCTGGCGACGATGCCACGGTCCTTGTCGAAAACGCGGTCGAGCATCGACGCCGCCTGGATGTAGAAGATCATCATCTGGCCGGGTGCCTTGCGCGCGTTCTCGTAGGCGCGCCACATGGCGTCGAGCGGGAACACGAGCGCCGGATAGCGCCACCAGTCGCTCACCCATTGCATGTTCACGCTCGCGCTCTGGTGGTAGCAGAACACGTTGGCCACGAACCTTTCCACGAACGCGGCGAGGTTCGGATAGTAGGTCTCGCTGCGCCGCATTCGCGCGCCGAACTGGCCGGACACGTCCCTTGCCCGCGCGGGATCGAGGTCGCCGGATTCGTCTCGGCCGAGATCCGTCTTCCCCTCCGGCGCGGGCAGTATACGGGTGTCGGATTCCTCCGCACCGGCCTTTGGAGGGGTGTCGTCACGGTCCGTTGCGTCTTCCGGCGGGTTCTCGTAGCCGTTGCCGGTTTCCCCGGCATCGGCCGGAATCCCGGATCGGATGGGTTCCGCCGCGTGCCGGCCTGCCGGCACCTCGGGTGCGGTCGGCGTCGGCTCGCCTTGGCCCGGCATGGTTTCCTCTTCGATCTCCTTGTCCTCGGGGATGTGCGGCGCTTCGGGGTTGGGCAGTCCCTTGCCGTAAGGCACGCCCTTCTCCTCCAGGATGGCGCGGGTGAACAGTTCCAGCCATCCGCAGTCCGATGACAGCAGGGTCCTGGCGGCACCGACCGCGCGCTCCCATTCCTCCCCATCAGGGCCGGACGTGGTGTTCGAGGTGTGTTCGCTCATTATGCGGCCTTTCTCTGCTCTTCTCGGGCTTTCGCCTTGGCTTGCGTCAGGGCGTCGGCCCATTGCCTGTTGCCCGTCCATGGCAGGGTCTTGACGATCTGCGCCCGGGATTGGGATGCGAGCAGCAGCGCGCGGCCGACGGGCCATTCGGTCAGGTCGGAAACGTCGAGGATGTTCTCCTTCTGGATCGAGTTGTTCACGCTGCGCCGGCCGGTGCCGTCGATGTTGACGCTGCCTCGCACGATCTCCCTCTGGCCCACCAGCTGGCTGATCTCGCCGAGGAATTTCGCGTCCTTGATGCCGCCCAGGTAAACGGTGATGTTCGCGTTGTTGAACAGCGAGCCGAAGTTCGTCTCGCCGAACGCGGCCCTGCCCTGGTCGGGGTTCTGCCAGATCGTCATGATCGGGATGCCCGCCGAACCGAAATACGAGTACACGTCGGCCAGTTCGGGCCAGCGGCAGATGTTCGCGGCCTCGTCCAGCACGCAGCACAACGGGACCGGCAGACGGCGGTTGTTGCCGGTGAACTCGGATTGGGCGCGTTGGAACGCGGTGAACGCCACCACCGCCGTCAGGCTGGCGGTCAACGCGGTGGAGGGACGGCCCTGGGCGGAAAGCAGGTACAGGGTGTCCTCGCTCGTGGCGAACTCGTAGGGGTCGAACAGGCCGCGCCGCTCGTCGATGTTCCCATTCGTATCCCGGTGCGGGTCGATCCAGTCGATGATCTCGGGGTCCGCGAGGAACGCGACCATGGTCTGAAGGCTGCCGAACACGCCGCTTCGGGTTTCCGGCGTCAGCGCGATCACGCTGGACACGCGCGAGGCGATGCCCGCGTAGCGCGGGTATTCGCTCAGGATGTCGGCCGGCGACGTGTCGCGCTCGTTGGAGCACCACCTGAACACGTCGGACACGGAACGGCCTCCCAGATGCGCGGCGAACAGGTAGTCGGCGAGCTGCTGGGCGGCGGTGCCGGGGAAGAAGTCGTCGCCGCCGGTCTGCGGCTGGCCCGAGGCGTAACGCCAGCAGTCGGCGATGCGTTTCGCGTCGGCGATGGACTGCACCGAGGCGATCAGGTCCCACACCCACGGCGCGCTCTTCCGGTTCGGGTCCGCGATGCGTTCGGGGTCGAACGTCCATATTTCGCCGTTCGGATGGTCGAGCCTGCGGATCGGGGCGGTCACGTCGAGGATATCGCCCTTGTTCGAGGTCGCCAGGCACGGGCCCGGTGCCGAGAGCACGGCCGGGATCGCGTAGCACAGGGACTTGCCGGAACGTGGGCCCGCCAGAACGATAGCCATGTCCTCCCAGCTGGTGTACATCGACGTGTTGTCCACGATGTTGAGCCCCAGCGGATATCCCGGCGACATGCCCTTGCGCCAGTGGTCCGCTTCTATGAGCCTTGACGCCATGGCCTCGGCGCGCTGGCGCGTCACCTTCTCCACGGCCTCGCCATGGCCCATGGCAGGCGCGTACACGTCCACGCGGGTGCGTGCCTTGGCGCCGGTTGCCCACGGCACGGCCTTGCTGGCGATCAGCCACGCGCCCACGCCGCACGCCACGGCCAGTACGACGAGCACGGCCACGGCCAGCGCCCACTGGCCTGCGGTCAGCGACCATTGGCCGGAGACCAGGTACATGAGCGCGAAGATCTGGAAGGGATGCCCCGCATGGGAGCACACGAGGGCGAACGTCGTGAGGATCAGGGACACCGCGACGATGATCGCCAGTTCGATCTTGCGGCTGGGACGGACCGTGCCGCCCAGATCCTTCACTCGGTTCGATTGCAGTTTCGGATCGACGTCGGCCAAGATTCATTTCTCCTTTCAAGCATGACGGCGGAACCGATGGAAGCGGTCCCGCCGTCGATGCGCCAGGGCTTGCGTCATGGCTAGCGGGCGTTGCCCGTCGTGAAATCGGATGGGGTGGAAAGGAAATCCGGTGCCGCAGGGTCCGCCGGAGCGGGAGCCGCGCCCGGTGTCGGATAGCCCGACAGCGGTTCGAAGGGCTCGCCGTTGAAAGTGCGGGGAACGCCGTCGCCAACGTATTCGCCGCGCGAGGCGTCAACCTGGTCCGTCCATGGATCCGTTCGCCCGGCATCGGCCACGGCACCGGCCTGTTCCTTGTTCTGGCGTTTGCGTTCGCGGGCGAGCTGGATGCGCTGGGACACGATGGAATCGATCTGCATGGAATCGCCGATCACGACCGGGCGTGCGTATGCCTTACCGTCCTTCTGGCTGATGAAGGCGTCGGGATCGCCCATGCGGCCGGTCGCCACCACGGCGTCACCCTGGCGGAAATCCATGCCGTGCAGGAGCTCGGCAGCCTGGCCCCAGAATTTCACGGTGGTTCTCACCGGGCCGAGCGGATTGTCCGTATAGCTGCCGTCCTTCTGACGGACTCGCGGGCGGTCCTCATACACGGTGGCGCGCAGGTACGCCGAGCTCGTGGTGCCGTCCGCGTTGGTTTTCGCCGGCCAGTAATCGGGGTTCGCGGCGAGGAGACCGCGAACCACTTGCATTGACTGTGGCATGATGATGGTCCTTTCATTCGGGGAATACCAGCGCCTTCAATGGCGGCGGCGACTCCCATCATCCGGCCGGACCGGTGGCATCGCGGGGTACGGCGTCTACGTCAGCGCCCCAAATGCCCGCCGTTCTCCCACACGTTCGTCACCTCCATGGCGGGATCGGTTTCCGGCAGACGGTCGAGCACGCTTGACGCGAACCGGTCCGAGGCGTCGTAGCCGATGGCCTGTTCGGCGAGTTCCCGCGCCTTCTCACCGTCGCCCATGGCGAGGCTGAGCATGGCCTTCAGGCCGATGATCCGGTAGCAGGCGTCCGTCGGCGCGTTGGCCTCCAACGGGCCGAGGATCCCCATCGCCATGTCGATGCGCGCCGGATCGGGCGTGGTGCCGTTGTCGATCAGCCGGGAAAACAGCAGGTCGGTGTTCACCATGCCGTCCGGCGTATTGATGCGTTCGCGCAATGCCGGAAGGGATAGGGGAGCGTTCTCGGCCAGTATGTCGCTGGCGATCATCATGCATGTTGATTCGGGCGCGAACTGCATCATCACGCCCAATACGGCGAGCCGGTTCGCGTCGGACGACCATTCGCCCGTGGAGCGTGGTTCGGCCATGAGCTTCGACCAGTCGTAGGCGGCGGCGTTGCGCCAGGTGGTGCGCACATGTTCCGAGAATCCGTCGTAGGTCATGCCTGAGTCCAGATATTCGTGTGTGGCTGCGGTGATCAGCTCGTCCAACGGCGGTTCGTCCGTATCGGCGGCTGTGGCCTCGCTCTCCACGATGAACGGGATGCGGGGTTCTTCGGAGGCCAGGCCGTCCGTTTCTTCCGGCTGCTCCCCGTTGATGCGGTCCGCTTCCATGCGGTCCACTTCGCCGGCGAACCATTCGGAGCCCGCGAAATAGGTGCCGTCCATCGAGGAGAGCACCGGCTGGAGGATGGATGCCAGTTCGTCGTACACGGCATCGGGGTTCCGCAACGCCTCGATGGTTTCAGTCGCCGCGTTGTATTCGATGATGCGGTTCGCCAGCCGCATGGCACCGTCATCGGGTCGCACGTCGTCATACGATTCGCCCCAATGCTCGATCCATCCGATCATCGTTTCCCGTGTGATCCGCTCTTCGGCATCGGTGTTCTCCAAAGGCATGTTCGGCTCCTTGACAATCCTCGGCGGCAACCCGCTGTTCCCGCCATGACCCCGATCATCAGTCCAAGGCCATGGCGGGGTGGGGCATGGCGTCTACAGGGTTCTTACAGGTTTCGTCCCGTGCGGCCGGTCAGGTCGTCCACGAGGCCGAGGAGTTCCGGTTCGGGCCAGATGGAGTTGGCGAAAAGGTAGTCGTCCGTCAGGGGCCGGTCCTTGAATATGGTTCGCGCGTCCTCCCGGATCGAGGCCAGCGAGCCGTCGGCGATCATGCCGGTGAGGTCCTGTGTGCAGTACAGGTCGTATGGCGTGAACCCTTTGCCGTTCCAATCGATGTGATGGGTGATCGAATACTCGTATTCGTTCCAGTGCTCCATCCATGGAAGGGCGTGGTCGCCTTCACGGGTGACGACCGAGTAGCGGAACCAGCCCTCGGGAACCTGTATGGCATCGTCGTCATACGGGTCCGTCAGGGAATCGAGGTAGCCGGCGACGATGGATTCGCCGGCATGGAATTCCGTGTACCATGCGAGGTCGGGATTGCGCAGCGCGGCGTGCAGCGAGTCGAGCAGTGCGGCGTCGTTCATCGTGGTCCTTTCACCGGTTTTCCGTTTCCGGCAGGATGCCGGTGTTGTCGTATATTCTGAACGTTTCGACGGCGTGCGCGACCCGCGCCCTCGATTCGCCATAGGTGGCGGAATCGACCGTCTCACGCCATACGGGTTCACGGGTTTCCGCATTGCCGTACGGCTTGGGCTCGGTGGGGGTTATCGACATTTCGAAGTCCCATGAGGATGCGCCGTGCTCGGCGGGGCGGAAGTCGAGAGTGCTGCGGTTGCCCGTCAGCCGCAGCAGCCGGGATTGCTCGCCGAGCCGGTCGGAGAGGGATGCGGAGCGTGCCACGGCGCGGATCATGCGTTTCATGCCGGTGGCGAGGTGGTCTGTCATCGCAGGGTTCCCTTCTAGGCGTGCCATTTGAGGTTCGTATCGTTGAACCCGCTTTTTTCGAGCGGGCACATCTCCACGTTGATGGGGATTCCGGGCAGTCCTCCCAGTTTGATCAGGAAACGGCCCAGACCCTTGTGCGAGGCGTCGGAGCCGAAGTTGACCGGGGTGGCCCAATCCTCCAGCATGTCCTCCTCGCGCCGGGATACGGGCAGTCCGCATTCGCCGCGCAGGTAGCGGTCCACCTCGATGCGGCTCAAAGCGCCCAGCACCTTGATCTCGCTGCGTTCCACGAAGCCGCGCGCCTTGGTGTTCTGCGCCGGGGTCTCCATGCACATGAGGTCCTTGAACGTGTGCGTGATCATGATCTGGCCTACGCCCCACTGCCTGTTCAGACGGGTGAGCAGGTCGAGCTTTTCGACCATGAGGGGGCTGGCGCGCAAAGCGCGGTGCATCTCGTCCATGATGATCACGTGGTTGCGCCGGGGCTGTAATCCCTCCTCGGCGAGCATGTCGGCGGCGTTCTTCGCGGCGAACGCGCTCGTCCATGTGGTCGCCAGCACGGCGGCGACCACGTCGTCGCCCGACTGGGCCAGGGCGCTGATGTCGAAGTCCACGGGCCTGGACAGGTCGATGCGCGCGGTGGTCTGGTCGCCGAACAGACGGCCGAACTTCGTCATGCGGTTCGAGAATCCGTGCAGGTCGGCCAGAAGGCCGCGAACCTGCGCCCTGTAGAGCTCGTCGTTTTCCGGGTCGTCCCAGACCGCCGCCGTGCGCACCTCGTCGGGCCCTTCGCGCAGCAGGTCTCGCAGGTCCGCGATGACGGGAGGCTGCGGGTCGTCGCCGTGCCGGTCGTGGAGCACGCGCACGGCGACGGAAAGGATATCGGATTCGCGTGCGGTCACGCCCCTGGCACCGGCATCGGTGTCGTTCTCGCGGCCGGTGCGCATGATCGTCAGCAGCACCTCCATGAGCGCGGCGCGCGTGTCGTTGTAGTAGTCCGTGAGGTCCTTGCGCGCCTTGCCCTCCAAGCGTTGCAGCGCATAATGGAGGTCGCCGGGGTCCAGGGGGTTGACCACGCCGATGCCCGCTCCCAGCCGGATGACCTGGCCGCCGAGCATGTTGACCAGTGAGGCGTAGTCGGGCTTCAGATCGCCGGGGATGATCGCGTTCATGCCCAGGGCGCTCAGTCCCAGCACCTCGCGGCGCACGAACGTGCTCTTGCCGATGGCCGGCAGGCCGAGCAGGAACATAGAGGGCTGTTTGATGATGCCGGCCTTGAACCAGCTGATCGGGTCGCAGCACACGCCGGCACCCGTCATCAGGCTTCGCCCGACCGGCACCCCCTCGGCCGGCAGGGCCATGTCGGTGCCGAACGGCCAGAATCCGCCGCACACCTGGTTCGACGTGCCGAAGAACTCGTCTATCGTGGGCATCAGGGCCGCGTAGCCGCCTCCACGCGAGCGTTTCCCCCGCCACGGCATCGGGGGCACGGGCTCGTCCGGTTTGGCCTTCAACGGACCGAGCAGCATGGATTCCATGCGTGCCACGGGGTCCGTGGCCGTGGCGCTTGGCATGGTTCCCTTCCGTTTCGACGGCTTCCATGGCATCGGCATCATGTGTCCTCCGTTCAGGACAGGAGCCGGCCGAGGGGGCCGGCTGGAGTGTATGATCTGACGTTCAATCCAAGGGGCAGGCTTGCGGCGAATCCCGTGTCCTGTGCCCCGTAGCAGGGGCGCAGGTCGATCTTCGCGCCGCCTGCGGCCTGTTCCACGGCGCGTGACGCGGCTTCGAGTCGTTGGCTTTCCTGTTCGCCCCTGGACACGGTGACGGTGACGAGCATCCCGAAGAACACCATGACCGCACCCTGGTTCGTTTCGACGGCCTGGCGGTTGGCCTTGCCTATCTGGCTCATGGACCTCACCGTGGCGCGTTTCTCCTGGCTGACCTGGTTGGCTGCCTTCTGCCGGTTCTGTTCGGCCATGAACATGGTCTTGTCGGGCGGCAGCATCCGGTAGAGCACGGTGACGCGCTTGCGGTCGCAGTCCGCCAATGGGCTGAGCAGTCGGGTGAGCGTGTCGGCGGTCACGTTGCTTTGCGGCGGGTCCACCATCTCCCATGTGCGGCTCAGCCCGGAATCGTGCGAATAATGGCTCCAGCCGGCCTCGTGCATGAGCGGCCCGCAATCCTCCCATGCGATGTACGGGGGCTCGTCGGATTCCTCGATGGTCTCCTGCGCGGCCGGATCGTAGGCGACGCGGACCATGCGAGTGATCTCCTCCATGCCCAGGGCCCTCGCGGCACCGCCTCCCGCCTGCGCTATCTGCTCGCGGATCGAGGGCAGCAGCAGGCTTATGCGACGCGCGGCCTCCCCGGCCTCCAGGTATTTGCCGTCACGGTCGGTGTAGCGGAAAGTCAAGGTGAGCGTCACGTCGTTGGAAGCGCCGCCGGCTGCGTACTGGTCCATGATCTGCGCCATGGCGCGCGCGGCCAGCTCGGGAGCGTCCTCCACGATGCGTTTGCTCAGCGTGCGGCGGAAACGCACGCCGGAATCGGGTGCCGTGTCCACGGTCACGGCCAGTTGGGTGACGCCGGTCTCGGAGGCGAGCGATTCCATGAGCCCGGCCCACGAGGCCACGTACGAGTCCTCCACGTCGTCGTCGGCGAGGCTCGCGCCCTGCGGCTGGCATGACAGGAGCAGCGAGTATTCGCCGGTGTGCGCGTGCCTGACCAGGCAGAACTCACGGCCCAAGCCGTCCAGCGCCGAGGTCAGGACCACCCTGGAGAGGATGCCCGGCAGCATGGCCTTGCCGCCGTCGATCGGCGCGAGCAGGCCGGAACGGTACAGGTTTGCGCCGGTACGCTGCGCGGCCATCCACGTGCGTTTCTCCACGGCGCGGTCCACCATGTTGCGGTGCTCGCGGTCCCTGATCGCCAGCACGAGGATGACGCCCATGCCGACCACGAGGATCGCGATGGCCGCGACCACGCTCGCCATGCTGACCAGCAGCGTGCAGGTCAATACGCCCATGCCCGCTATCGTCAACGGTATGCCGATGTTGCGGATGCCTCCCGGCATCGGCCGCATCCAATCCCCGTATGTCGTGTTCGACGCCATGATTATCCGAATCTCCTTAATGCGTCAGAATGTCTTGCCTTTGCGCGTGGAGGAACGGTCCGCGCCGTCCGGTGCGCCCTCGCGGGCGAACCCGCCGGCATCGTTCGTTCCCTGCGGCCTGTTGCCGCCTGACGGGTCGGGTGGCGCGCCATCGGGTGCCGGTGGAACCGGGCTTCCCGTGCCATTGCCGTTCGTTCCCTGCGGTTTGCCGCCGTTGCCCTTGCGGTTCGCTCCCTGTGGCTGGTCGCCGTTGCCCTTGCGGTTCGCTCCCTGTGGCTGGTCGCCGGTGTTCTGTGGTTCGCCGCCCGTGGGATTGCCGTCCAGCGGCTTGGCGTGCTTGCCGCCGCCGTTCGTTCCCTGTGGTTTGCCGTCGCCCCGGCCGAGTCCGGAAAGCAGTCCGGCCAAACCTCGGCCGGCACCGGGTTTGGCACCGTCCGGTGACGCTTTGCCGCCACCGCTGTCGCCGCCTTTCCTGCCGCCCTTGCCGCCCATGGCCTTGCGCAGGCCGCCGCCGGCCACGGCGACTCCCATGCCGAGTATGGAGGGCAGGATTCCGCCGCCGCCACCGCCGACCGAGGATTGCACGGCGGGCACGATCACGCGGATCATGGCGGGAAGGAGGATGATGACGCTCAGGGTGAGCATCAGCGTGATGGCCTGGCTGTCGTCGCCGGGCCCGGCCGTGGCCATGATCGCCGAGCCGGTCGCCATGACCAGTGCGGCGACGGGCTTGTAGGCCAGGAACGCGGCCAGCCAGCCGATGGTCTTGGCGAAAGCCTGCTTGCCGGTCTCCATCCAGCTCATGGCGGCCCACATGGGTGCCACGCCCACCAGGATCGGCAGCATCCCGGCGCGGAAGTAGGCGAATATCTTGCTGATCAGCCCGCAGATCCACATCACGATGGTGAGCACGATGGCGACGGGCGCGCCGAGATTGAAGAACGAGCTCGCGGCCAGGCTTTTCGATTCCCAGGCGTCGTTCATCATGCCGCTTGCGGACCTGAGCACGTCGGCGGTCCACGTGTCGAATGTGGCCTGGAACGTGTTGACCAGTCCGGCAAGGCACACGGCGCTCAGGATCGCCCACATGAACGCCTTGCCCAACGGGATCAGGTCACGTCCCTCCTGTTGGGTGACGAGCTTCCAGCCGGCCGCGATCACGCCGCACACGGCCGCGATGATAAGGAACGGGTCAACCTGCATACGGATGTAGTCCGACAGGAAGAACGTGGTGCCGCCGCCCGGCGTCCATGACGGCAGGCCCGGATTGCCGCCGGACGAGCGGGAGAAGAACGTGAGCGCGATGCTCGCGCACGAGGAGCCGAGCAGCACGCCGAGCAGTATCCAGCCGATGCGGTCGAGCAGACGGCCCTCGCCGCCCTGGCCGATGTTCCACACGATGCGCGCGCTCAGCACGATCAGGCTGATCGCGGCGGCTGCGACGAGCACGCCCTGCGCGATGCGCAGGTACCGGTTCACCGGTGCGAACCATGAATCGTAGTCCGGGGTGGCGTTCGCCTGCAACGTTGATACCGTGTCGTTCGCGGCGACCAGCGTGTTGCGGCTGGTGGACAGCCATTCGATCGTGGAATCCGATTGGACCTGGTACATGTTCCACAGGGTCTTCTCCAGCCAGGAGAGCTTGCGCTGCTTCCGGCACGAGGAGTCCTTGTACTCCCATTTGCCCTCGTCGGACGACTCCTCCTGATACGTGTTCTCCAATGCCCTGCATTGCAGTTCCGGAGACTTCCTCAGCAGATCCTTCGCCGCCTTCTTGGTGCCGACCGCGACCACGCCGGTATGGGCGGGCGGGTCGCCGTACTGGTCGATGACCCATTGGATCTGGCTGGGGCCGATCAGGTCGCCGAGCCTGCCTTCGGGTATCTTCATCACGTAGGTGGTCTGGGTGTCGCTGACCTGCTTGTCGCCGAACGTGAGCTCCTTGCTGAACGATCCGAAGTCGGGTCCGCCGCAGGCGGCGAGGCCGGCAAGGCAGGCGAGGGCGAGCAGCAGCGCGCACAGGCGCTGCCGTATGCGTCGAATCCCTTTCATGGCTTTTTCTCAGCAGCTTGCGGTGACGGACAGGCCGAGTGCGGCGAGAATGGCGACAGCGCCCGCACCGAGGAAGATGCCGATCACCCAGTTGACGAGCTTGTCGAACGTGTCGTCGCGGTCTGGCACGCCGTCGCCCTGCTGGCGCAGGATGTGCACGCCGATGCGCACCAGCGCGACCACGCCGATCACCAGGCTCAGCGCCTTCACCCAGCCCAGGGCGGTGGATACCGGGCCCGAGAATCCCGGAGGCAGGCACGGGGTCGGGTCGGAAAGGGTCTCGGCGAGGATCACGCATGTTTCATGCAGCATTGGGTTGTTCCTTTCGTGTTAGGTTCATGCACCATCGTCAGCCGACATGGGCCGTGGCGCGGGGCATGGCGTCTACGTCCTTCACGAGCCGTGAGTACGCGGCCGGATAACGCCGGGGAAACCCGTCGAGTTCAAGCCCTTTGATATGGGGCAGCCGCCACACGCGGACGGCGGATGACAGTTGGATGCGCGCCGCCACCAAAGGCCGGGGCATACGGGGCACGGGGTCGGTGATGGCCGCGCCCAACAGGATCGATGCGCCGAACAGTCCGGCCGACTGGTCGGCGAGCAGCGCGCGCAACGATTCGAGGCCGCGCCCCGTGCCCATGGCGCACAGGATGATGCGCGAGGGCATGGAGGGATCCTGGCTCACCGGCAGCGCGCGGCCGGCGTCGGCGAAACGTTCCGGATCCGAATGGCGGATCGTGGTGCATCCGGCACCGCCGTGCGCGCCCACCAGCCACACGCGGTCGGTGACGGGTGCCGCGAACGACGGGATCAACGTGGTCAGTTGTGGCATGGTGTTGGTCCTTTCATAGGCTCGGGTCGGTGCCGGGCAGTTGCGAGGGGTCCGGGTTCGCGGGCACCGACCAGCCCGGAGACGCGGAACCACCGGTCGAGCCGGCGGAACCGCCGGAGGAATGGTATCCGCCGCCCGTCGGGCCGGAACCCGGGCCCGAAGCGGAGCCGGAGGGCGTGTACGAGTACTGTTGCGGTGCCGGCGTGCTCTGCGCCTGCGCCTGCGCCGCAGCCGCTGCGGCCTCCTCCTGCGCTTTCCTTTCCTCGTCGGCCTTGGTCTTCGCGTCGATGGAGGCGTTCACCTTGTCCATGGCGTCGGTGATGGCCTTCTCGTCGCGCTTGTCGATGGAGGCGCGCAGCAGGGCGCGAGAATATTCGTCCTGCACCTTGCCTTCGGAGGAGGAATACAATCGTTCGCCCTGTTCGACGGTATGGGCCAGCCGTGAGGAGAACACCGCGCCCGCCGCCTTCTTCAGCCGCGAGAGATTTCCCGTGTGCTTCTTTTCGATGGCTTGCAGCTTGGATGTGGTGGCGTTGGCCGTTTCCGTGTCCGTGGCGGCACATGCGGGGATTCGCTCGCCCTCGGAATATTGTTCGGCCAGCTTGTCGAGGGTTTCCAGGGTTTCCGGGTCGGCGAGCTTGTCGGCCGTGACCGCTTTCGCCTGTGCGAGCCGGTCGCCGTCGAGATATTCGACCAGCTTCTGTTCGGCTTTCTTCGCCGCAGCGTGGGCGGTGGCGCAGTCCGCCGTCGCCTGTTCCAGCTCGCGTGCGGCCGTGGCGGATTCATGCGATCTCCACGCGGACATGCCGGCGACCGTGACGCAGGCCGCGAGCAGGATGCCGCCCGCGGTCGTGGCCATGCGCCTCCATTCGCGCACGGGCATGGCGGCATCCCGGTCGCCGACCGGCGTGAGGTCGATCGTGTCGGCGAGATCGGCCGGCTCCACGGCACCGCCAACGTGCTGCGGTTCCGATGCCGGGGCATCGGCCGGGATATCATTCCCCACCGGATTCGAGGCCGATGGCAGCGGGCCGATCTCCCACGGATCGACGGCCGGGTTCGCCCGGTCTTCGCTTCCGGCGTCGTCCACGCATCGCGCATCCGGCTCCAGCCCGGGCCCGGGCCCGGGCTCGGGTTCGGGTTCGGCCGGTGGCCGGCGTTCCGGTTCCGGTTCCTGTGCCGGTTCGATGGCGACGGCGGTGCCGGCGGCGACCATGGGGCCGATCTCCCATGGGTCCGTGCCGGAGGTGTTCATCGGTTCGGGAAGAGGCGCTGGCGGAGGCTCGGGCGGTCCGGTGCGGTGGCGGTCATGCCGTCGGCGGCGTCGGCCTGCCGTTCGCGCAGCTGCCGCTGTTCCATGACCCATGCGGGATGCTGGCCGTGTTCGTGCGCGTCCATGAGGCAGCGCGTGACCTCGCCTTCGGGTGAAACCGCCGCGAGCCGGCCCAGATGGCCGGTGAACGCGGCCTCGGGATCGCCCTGCATGAAGCTCATGTACGCGGCGGCCTCAAGCATGCCCTCCCTTCGCGCGGAATCCGGGATGCTGTTGGACAGCCGCCACAGCAGTGCGGGTATGTCCTGGTGGAACTCGCTGTTGGCGATCTCGCGCACGTTGTAGTCGGCCTGGTACCACGGTTTGACCTGGCCCGAGGCGAACAGGGGCAAGGCGCGCGGATCATGCTCGGCGACCATGAGGAAACGGGCGCGTTCCATGCCCGGCGATATCAGCTTGGCGCACACGGCGTCGCGCAGCCCCGTGTCGCCGGACAGCGATGCCAGCAGTCCCGCCGTGGCATGGTCTTTTTCCGCGTCCGCGCCGATGCGGTATTGTCCGGCGCGCAGCGAGTCGAGAAAATCGAATACGGCCAATGCGGTTTGCCTGTCAGCCATGTGCAACCTCCAGAAGAATGATGATGGTGCGAACAATGTCAGAGTCGATGATGCGCCGGGTCGCGGGCCGCTGCGGGGCGCACCGTCTACAGGCCCCATCGGGAGCACGGTTCCACGGGTCTGCGGCTCCACGGTTCCACGGGTTCACGGGTTCCGGGCATGGAAAAGGCCCTTCGCCGGGGGAGAGGCTGGCGAAGGGCCTGGGGGTTCACACGCCGTCCGGGGCACGGGATTCGGAAAGCTTTATGCCCCTTTCCGGCATGTGAAGTCAATGGAGGGCGTCCCGGCCGTCATCGGACGACGAGGCCGGAACGCCACGGGGTCACTTGCCCGCGTTCACGGCCGTGTGGCGGCCGGAACCCTGTGCGTAGT
>OLRT01001147.1_pt1 | contig 19114 bp, 28 predicted proteins | sample 1672021 | NCBI WGS metagenome assembly OLRT01 (sample SAMEA3136637, study PRJEB25190) | human gut metagenome | reverse complement strand
ACCCCTAAAGAGAGAACCCCGCCCCCCACCCACCCCCGGGGGCGAATGTTATACATATATACATAACATATATGGAGGTATAAAGAAACACCCTGTATTATAAAATACAAGGTGTAACTATTCGTAAAATATTTATTATTGTGAAGAGTTAAGAAATGATTTTTCCATTATTATCCAGAAAACTAGGTAAATCAGGAATAACGCCAGTAGCAGTAGCATCCAGCCATTCATGATACCATTTTCCAAGTTCTTCCTTTTCTTCGGCATTCAGCATATCATACCAGACATTTCCCCTATTTATAATTAGAAAACATTCCCTGTTTCTTCTTGCTCTGATATGATCCTTCTCTATTTCAGATAATATAGAATGTTTAATTAGTTTACCTTCTTCAAAAGAATATTGTATATATTCATCAAAGAAGTTAATAGGAATCATTTCATCATCAATAATTACACAGGTATCATCAATTTCCATATTCTCTGTAAAATTTGAATATCCAATAACATTATTGTTATTATCCAGTATAATCATCATATTCCAAACACCCCCGTTACATTTCCGTCCCCAGATTTCTTGCTAATTTGCAGATTATTACCAGAAGGAATTACATTGATAGTAAGCCATGTATTTTCATCTGATACAATGATAGTATTTCCAGGTGAAACAGCGTTTGCGGTTGGATACACGGCATAAGACAGACCGGACGCGCCAGCGACTTGAAATACAAACACAAGAGCCGAGAAACGAAGAACATTCGATAATGTGAATGAAGTACTGGAACCAGTCCATATTTTTACGGATTTACAATTGACCCAACCAGGTAACGTTAAATTCCCATTTACATCAGCTGGGACAAATAATTTTGCTCCAGAATATTTTCCGCCTGATTTTCTGTTATAATATATTCCGTTGCTTTGAACGGTGAACACGTCTGAAACGCCTTGAGATGGAATATAATTCCCCCATGTAAAACCGAAGTCATGCCCACTCCATCCGCCGTTTACTCCAAAGATACCAGCTTGTCCATTCGCCTTTTGAATAATCAGGTCTACTTTCTTATTCATAAGTTCATTGATACTGGAAGCTGTTGTATCATTCATAGTTGTACCCCAATTATTCGGTCCCGCCGGTCCTTGCGGTCCCTGTGGCCCTTGCGGACCCCGCGCTCCAGTGTCTCCTTTAGCGCCTTGTGCCCCGGTATCTCCTTTCGGTCCTTGTGGTCCCGTGTCTCCTTTCGGTCCAGTCGCTCCTGTAGCACCTCTTGCACCTTGAGGTCCTTGCGCCCCTGTAGCACCTCTGGATGGCTTCCCAGTATCGCTTGAACCTAAGAACCAATTTCCATTCGAGCCAATTGTAGGAGTTGTTCCCGCCGGTCCAGTAGCACCTCTTGCACCGGTCGCTCCGGTGTCACCCTTCTCTCCTTTCGGTCCCTGAGGGCCTTGCGGCCCCCGTGACCCTACTACTTGCCCCAAATCTTCTTTTGCCATACTATCACCTCCTTAGTTTGTGAATAGGAAGCCATAAATTGAAATATTCGTGTTGGGTTGCATATTGAGTGTGGTAGTTGGTCCAATAAACTCGGTATCGACTGCCGTAAATTTACAAATATTACTAGCGGTATCCAGTCTACCATAGTGGGTTTTTAGCTGTCCGCCAACTAATTGAAGTGTATTTTCGCTGGGGTTTAATGTAATTGAACTATCAGTGTCGTTTTGAATGAAAGCATATATAAACACCACAACCCCCACCTTATACGTCTGATAATTTACAAGACTCAGTCCTGTTTCTGGCACAACTTCCAGTACATACTCCTGAGGTTTCAGAGGATTCAGTTCTTCTAAATCGCTCTGGATTTCTGTAATTTCCCCATCAATTCTATCAATCTCTGCACCCAGTTCTTCGGATAAAGTTTCAATGGCCTGATTTAGCTTTTCCACTTCAACATCCAGCCTTTCCCACGTCACTTCCGGTGTGATATAGTTCCATTTGTTATTATAAAACAGGAAAGAAGCAGACCCATGAATAGTAATCTCCCCAAAGGATAAAGCAACCACGCCATTCCCCCGGATGAGAGCAATGGTATTATTCTTAATGTTCTGATGAGGAAGCGTTACCGTTTCCCCATCGAACATAGTTACATAGAAGATGTTACCTTTAATAGATTCAAATTTCTGAATACTTGCCATTTTAGTTACCTCCTTAGTCTTTTATACAGTAAAACTGTAGTTTTGAGCCTCTCTTCCGCCTGAGCCAGAATATTCCCCAGAATCAATGGTAATCACTACCGGATTCGAGCCCGTTTTGTTGTTTGTTGCTGCGATCCAGTCCGTAGTCCACGTTGCACCACCGCGCCAGTTAGACTGATATACGATCAAATAATCACTTACTTTAGAAGCTCCATTTAGGGTAAGGGAACCGTAAACAGGGTATCCATAGTACGTTTCCTCGGTTTTAACCTGTACTTCCAAATATGTCTTAAACATATAGTACAGAACGCCACTTTCTCGTTTTGACTGCACTTGTATATCAACGGTAATTGTCGGTGAGGAAGCACTTGTACCCCAGTACGTCTCTCCCTGTGTAAGCTGTGTATAACCGCTTGCCGGATAATCTTCGGTTCCCCCACCAGGAGTAAGTCCTGAGTACCCCGCGTTCTTCAAGCAATTGTAAATATATTCGGCCATAAAATCATTATCATTCCACTGTACACGATTGAACGTAATGTTTCCGTTTTTATCGGCCGGTATATATTGAAGTGATTCTTCTAATTCAGTTCCACCGTTTCTTCTTCTGCTCCAAATTCTATTACTGGTGAACCAATAAGCATCGATTGCCTGTGTCGAACTAAAAAATGCACCGATAGTAGATCCAAAATTCTGACCCTGCCAACCGCCAGCTATATTATACATTCCAGTTACACCGCTCGCCTGAGTTTCGATTTTGGAGATTTTAGTTGCAAGAAGGGCATCAATATCATCAGCAGGATCATTGCTATAAGTCGGTGATAGATTGTTTGCCGAATTGGCTGTACCTCCATTTGTTTTTGCTCCCGCGAACGGACCGGATTTTAATGCTTGAAGCTGTGTTGGCGTTACATCGGATGAAGTAATCTTGCCATCACTTCCCACAATCGATACTGTATTCGGAGTTAAGGAGCCGATTCTATCATCCTGTCCACCGCCACCACCGCCTTGTGTAATAGAGACAGAAACATTGTCGGACCCATTGAATGTGGTAGGAGATCCGTCTACATTGATAGTAAGAGTTCCTGCTGTGGACTTAGCGGGCCCGCCAGCAGAGGCGGAACCAGCGAATGGTCCGCCTGTTGGAAGACCGGATTCAATGGAATCTACTTCTGAAGAAATGGAGTCAAGCTGGCTTTGTATGTTGCTTTTCGCTCCATCAAGATAATTTAGCTCTGTTGAAGAAATTGGAGAGGAAACAATCTTTCCGGATGAATCAACCTGAGCCGCCGTGTTCGGTGTCAATGTACCAATTTTGGTACCCAACTGATTCTCAACTTCTGTGGGAACCTGTGAGGAAACTTCGCTCTCTACCATAGAAGGTAATTTTAGATTAATAACTCGTTCCACTTCATTAGGGATTGTTGTGTTGGTAATGGTATTTTGGAAACTCGTCCATTGTGATTTCAGATCAGAAATCTGAGAATTGATAGACTCTGCGAACGCATTCCATTCACCTTCTAAGTCTGAAATTTGACCGTTAATTTTCGCTTCAAACTCTGCAATTTCCTGCTTCATCTGAGAAATCGCTTCATTGATGGTAGTCTGAAACTCTCCCCAATCTACCTTCATCTGTTCCCATTCTTCAAGAACTTCCTTGAATTTCCCTAAAATGGCATAGAGTAATTCAAGTTCTGTCATATCATCAGAAATCAGATAGGGCCAGTTCTTAAAGCACCATGCTCTAAAAGGTGTAAGACCGTTCTTGTCGTATCCGTCCATTGTATACCTCCTTTATATAATGAGTCCCATGAAATTCTTTTTAAGATCCATGGTTATCATGCTATCAATATTATATATGATTTTTTGTGCTTCTGCAAGTACCGAAGGGATCGTAAAGAACCCACGTCTTCCCTGCACCTTTCTCCATTCATCCACGTTCCCATCTGTCTTTCGGTTTGCTGTCGTGTCCGTGTTCTTACTGGAAGTTCCAGAATCAGAACCGCTTGATGTTGTATCCGTGTTATCCGTTCCAGAAGTCGTACCGCTGGAATTTGAATTAGAATTATTCTCCTCCTCGTCCAGCATAGATGCGTAGTCCCTCGCGTAGGTTCCCGATGCAAAGTTGACTTGCGGTTCATCAGAATGAAGCTTGAAACCGTTGAAATCATTAGAGGAAGTAGACTGTGCTTCTGAAGAGGAGGTTCCCTCCACCTTTCCGGTGTTCGAGAATTCACTTGAGGACGTTCCCTCTTCCTTGGTATTTCCTTTGTCGTCCCTTGTTTCATCGTACTTTCGATTGAAGATATCCGTGAAATCGGTATCATTGATCAGGTCCTCAATAGAGATATCAGAAATTTCTGATAATTGAGTCAGAGCCAAGGCGTTATAATAGGGCATGATTCTGTTCAAATTCTCGTTAAGATGAAAGATCCAGCTCTGCACGGTTTGAAACCCGATTTCATATTCATAATAATATTGAAGAATCTTTTCACAAAGTGTTTGCCGGTGGGACTCATTCCATATCGGGAAGTCTCTAAAAATATAGGGAACTGCTTTGGTAATCTGTTTCCACATATCCGGTTCATCTGGATTATAGTACCGGATAATGTCGGAAACCTGCATTGTGAACGTTGCTCTACTCATCTTTTGAAGGAACATCGTCACTACCTCCCTTCGATGGCTCAGGCTGTCCTGAAATATAATATTCATCCGCATTGGTAATGCTGGAAAGAATTTCAGAATTGAACCGAACCTGAATATTCGTACCCGCCAGCTTATTAAACCTCTCAAGCATTCGTTCCCTTGGCTGTAGACGGGCATTTCTATAGATTTCAATCGGCTGTGTATTGGAATTAACTTCATCCACTACCATTCTTTCTTTCTTATCCTTATCACCGTTTTCGATACCGAGAATGGTAAAGATATCATTCCAGTATTGATGAGACTGAATCTGAAGCTTGTCTACCACATAAGGCGCGTTTGTATTCAGCACGTCAAATTGCTTCATGTCAAGGATCCCATCCACACCCACAATCACGCTCATATTGGAATCAATTTGATCCACTGCATTTCTGACAGTCAACTCGTTTTCCTTGTCCGTCACCACAATGACGGGAGTCTTCTGTGCATGAATGTTTACATCCATTGTCCTATATAAATCCGTGAGACGTGGTATATAATCCATCAAAAGACCGTAGGTGGACAAGCCTCTTTTGGAAAGATCATAACAGCATACCCCATTGTCCGGTGTCACGTTGAAATTATAACCATGAAAACCAATCGCCTTACCAGAAGTTGGCCAGCCATACACGTCATAATCTTTCCGGGATCCACCTAAACCGAGAATCATATCCCCATCCTTGAATAGCCATGCGAATCCATCATAGAATAGCTTGCGTTCAAAGAAATACGGATTAAATGTATCCGGTGCATTCTCATAGATGAATGAATTGACGGCCAGTAATTCAATCATATTCTGAACGCGGTCGAACGTCCAGGCGTTTGACCAATTGGCGATATCACGTAGCTTGTTCCTGTTCCTCGCCATGTCCTATCACATCCTCTCTGAATCCTTTTACGCTTGGGGAATTGTCAAATGAGTAGTTGCCAACCTGAACAACCCCATCATTGACATGCCAGAACGTGATTCCGTTATCAAATATGCTTTTGATCTTTGCCGCGTCATTAAAAGGAAGAAAACCACCCAATTTACAGCCTTGCGTTTTGATGAAATTCCAATATTTCCTGCTATCAAGATTCGGTGTTTTTATCTCATTCACTGTGTACCCGTATGCCCATAGGAAGTCATCAATGATTTTTGCATACTCTCTTGATACGGTATAATGATAAACATTGAATCCCTTGATTGACATAGAAATATTTGCAGAGCCTGAACCGGTTCCTCTTACTTGGTCGGCTTTTGTCTCTATGGCTTTCTTTCTTGCAAGAGCGGTTCTTGCATCGTTGACAGAACTAGCGACTCCATAAGCTCCGCCAAGAACCCCTGATGCACTTCCACTTGTTAAAGAAAGAAGAGTGTTAGCTGACGCTGTAATTGCGGATATCAAATTCTGCTGCTGCTGGATTTCATACACTTCCCCATGCATAGCTGTCCATGCCTTAAACGTATCAATGGTATATGCACATTGCGGATAGTTGGTTACATTCATCTTTTCCTGATAATTCACATCTTGGTTCTTATATCCAATAGGGACCATTGTTATAACAGGAGAAGCAGAACCACTTCCCCAGCAACCAAGCCTGAGCTGTTTTTGATTTTCAAAAAACTCTACTTTTAGCGTAGCAGTTAGCCCCTCATTATTAGTGACTACCCAAAAGCTATAAGGAAAGGTGTACATTTTGTAGCATCTTGGCGTGTATCCATCCAATGTTAAAGGGAGGTTCGCGGTTAAGTTGCTTACCGCAACACTACCCGCGTTAAATGTATTAGTAACAAACTTCGGACACATAAATATAGAAGCAATACCCTCAGATTTATTCTGTTTCGTAGCTTCGTTTAAAAAATTATTGAGTGCAAGAATCCCTTCAGTATCCGTGTCGAAAACACTGTAGTGCAGACCTGAATAGATATTGGAATACATTCCGCCTTTAGCATCCTCGAATGAACCGCTCCCCGCATCGAACGTAAAAGAAGACGCGACAACAATTGACATTTCAGTCAAGGACGGATTCCAATCCCCATCCGCGTCTGAATATACAAAATCTCCTGTTTCCAGCTCCTCATCAATAATGGCATCCCCCACAATATCCGTGGTTGTGTGTTCGCGCTCCACAAAGCAATCTCTAAGAAGCCATTCAAATTGCCAAGACTGCATAACGTCAATTTCAAACGTCACAAGCGTCATACTTGGGGATACATATTCTAAACCTGTTATGAAAGCAAACCACCACTTGTCATAGTAGTTCGCGTTTTTGAACATGATATAATTATATCTGCTCAATTCATCAGAATTGACAGGAACACGGATGGTATCCGTGTTCACTGTCCTGACTTCTGTAAAACCGTTGATAGTAATTCCACTCAGACTCTCAAAATAGGAATATTGCGCGGGCATATCTGTGAAACGCAAAGTATCCGTATACGAGTTATCTAAGGGAACCTGAAGAAACCTAACTTCTCCAATTGGAGTTTTTGGTTGAACGTTCATTTATGCTGGACCCCCCCGCTTGGATTATTCCGGTGTGTATGGATTATCATAGTCCGCATATAGATGACCACCCTCAATGGAGAAAGTCGGACTAATACCATCCTTACCAGCTGGACCGGTTGCTCCGGTCGCTCCCTTTTCGCCTTGTGGCCCTTGAGCGCCAGTATTCCCCTTTGGCCCCTGTGGTCCCTGTGGTCCCTGTTCGCCAGGGTCTCCCTTCGGACCCTGAGCGCCAGTAGCGCCTTTTGCCCCTGCTGGACCCTGAGGCCCCACAACCTGACCCAAATCTACTTTTGCCATTTCTTCTCCCTCCTTATAGAATGCTATTAAATGTCCGTTTTCCACATCAAGATGATCGATCTGCTGATATTCAGAATTCGTGTTATATGTCACGATTAAATGCCCTTCTTCCAATACAGCTCCGGAAATATCCAGACTCCTCTAAGCCAGAGTAACAGACGCTGTCTTCGCGGTAGTTCCATCCTGATTTGCGACCGCTCGAACCGTAATGGTAGCCGCGTTCTCATCGGGGGCAATATACAATAGACCATTTTCATTGATATACGTGTTCGGGCTGTTTTCTCCGGAAATTTCCCAAGTTACACTCTTATCGATACCAACGCTTCCAGTAACCGTTGCTGTGAACTGATAAGACTGCCCTTTCTTGTACTGAGTTACAGAGGCCGGGTTAATCGTTACAGCAGTGACCGTCATTTCTGCTGTCGAGAATGCAATCAGCATACCAAACGGTGAGTCGCTCATAATCTTATGATGATGGTACCAGAAGAACTGCATCATAGTTTCTCCGATATTCGCGGATTCAGACTCAATCACCGTATCCAGAACCATGAGCTTATCCTTACTCATCATCATAATGGAAATCGTATTGAGGAAGGTTTCCTCATCCGACGTAAAACGACGGTACCAATTCTTATCGGGGAATAGCTGCTCCATGCGCTCGTATTCCTCTTCAGTAGGTACCAGACGGTCGAACCGTTTCTGGACGCCGCTCCACTCTACCTTATTCAGGTTAAAGGCATTCGCCAGTACATTGACATTCTGCACGGCCTTAGCACGCGGTGTCATGATAACCCATTGTTCAGACTTTGGAAATGTTCTCAATACGCCAGCCGCGTTATAATCCCTGCTCATGAAGTCCAGATCATCAGAAATCGCAAGAATATCCTCGGCCACATCCAACGCGTTATCTTTTGTGATCACGTCAATATGATTAATTTTGGCATGTCCGTCTACAATGTTTCGAGCGACAATGTAGCGCATTGCGAGATATTCATCATACTGTTCAGAAACCTCAGCTCTGGAAATCAGGTTGCTCAAAAGATCCTCAACGCCAGATGCATAGGAGAATGCCTTCCTCAGCTCGAACCTGCTGATGGGAATCTTATAGAATGTTTTGTAGTTAATAAAATGAAGCGCCTCTTCTACCTTGGGCTTATCCCAAGCGAAGTATTCGTCTGCCCCTGCATTCGGGTTATACAGATGAGGCATTACAATCTCAACGAATGCTTCCCTTGCAATTTCTCCATATTCCATCGTACCGAGCTTTGCATCAGCCCATTCATTATAATAGATGGCTGATTTGATGATAGTTAAGCCGATGGCGTTTAACATACCGACAAACTGATTGCGGATATCCGCGTTTCCAATAATCGCTGTTCCGATTCTCTGCAGGTTTGCATCACTTCCATCTGCAATCGGTACAGAAGTTGCATATCCGCCGCCTAACGTATTTCTGATAGCGTTCAGAATATCCGTAGACGTGGCGGACAATACTGTTGTGTCCCTTGACGGGATCATTGCCATTACAGATCACTCCTTTTTCCAAATAGATTTTGAATTGTGATTGTTTCTTCTTTGCTTGGTTCCTCTTCTTGAGGATCTACTTCTTTTTCTTCTTTTTCAAAGGACGTTCTACCCTTAAAAAGAAGATCCCTTCTTGCTTTTCTCTCGTCAGAAAGCTGTGTTGACAGCGACTCATATTCACTAATTCCCGCGTCAAAGCTTTCTCGCAAGGCTTGCAATTGAGCCAGTTCCTCATCATTCAAGCCTTCTCTTACAAAAGGCTCAAACTTGCTAAATAAATCCTTATCCATTATGACACCTCATCTTAGCCTATCAAAACGCCGTAAGTAATACATCCAGTTCATTTTCTTCCCCATAACAGGACCGGGGCCTGGGGCGATATCGGGATGATACACGAACCCATTCAATGTGGAATCAGCGCGCCAGATATACCCGTTAGAAGCATACAAACGTTCGGTATAAAAATACGTTCCGTTGTAAGCACTATTTGAAGTCACAATGCTGTTCACACTTCCATCCGCATTGTATTCAATTTCCTCCACAATAGCGACATGCCCGCCGCCTTCATAGTCCCATGAAACATTAGCGCCCAATCGTGGAATCATAGGATCATGCTCATAGCCAGCTTCAATTCCCATCTGATACCAATCCTTACCATCGTTATATCTGGTAAAATTGAATGGTTCAGAGGACCCCTGAAGCTCATACCATCTCCCTAACGCGTAACATGTACAGTTAGGCATACCATAGCCGCTTTTGTAGTAGACGTTATCCGCATACCAATACGGGTTATTGAGGATCCCATCATCTGTGAGACGTGGTACAAAATCAGCCATTATACACCACTCCCTAAAAGACTATTCCACGTTTCCACGCCGCAAATACCGTCCAGCTTCAGATTGTTAGCAATCTGGAATGCTTCTACTGCTGCTTGCGTGGAAGGACCGTATACGCCATCAATTCCATCCGGACCCAAGTCATAATCCAGCATATCCAGAATGAACTGAAGCATCAGAACCTGCTTACCCTTATCTCCACTGCTGATTTCTTTTGGTTCAAACATAACCTGAAGCATGGCATTCTTTTCGTCACCAATACCGCCATTCAATGCATACGTGCTTTCTTTCTCCATCACTGCACCTCCATTCTTTCATATAGCTTCGTAAGGATATTTGTGTTGTTATCAAGGCTCTCCTTTAACAACGCGATTTCTTCTTTATGCGCGTCTTTCTCGTCCATCAATGCGCGCCACATCAAAAGAAACGCGACAATAGGGAACCCGATTGTTGAAATTGACTGCATAATAGCATCCATTACTTCCATCAGCATCCCTCCTTCATGTTAATTTTACCATATTGACAATAAAAAAGCAAGCCCCACTGAATCAAAAGGGGCTTGCCATAAGGAAAAAATGTTCATTTACAGGGCAACTATATTATAGCATGATTTATGATAGAGATCAATACCTTCTATTATATTTTTTCGCTGGCTTCTTTTCCTCTTCTTCCGAAGATGGAACTTTCGCGTTATGAATGAAGTCAAATTGTTCCGCAACAACGTTCGTGAATGTCCTTCGGTTCCCGTTTTCGTCCTCATAATTGGAAACGTCAATTCTTCCTTCAATTAAAACGCGGTCTCCCTTATGGGTGTAATGACCGAACACGTCTGCTCTCTGTCCAAACATGATACACGGCACGAAAATCGCGCTCTTCTCGCCCTCCCGCGCGTTATAATGGTCTACCGCAACCGTGAATCGGCAAATCACCGTGTCATTAGCGCCCGTTCTGTTGTCCGGGTCCGCCGTTAATCTTCCTTGTAAAATCACTTTGTTCATACTACATCCTCCTAAAATATTATTACCTTTGAAAGGTATCTTCATTATATCATACAACTTGCTAGTTGTAAATAGGTTTTAAATAAGTTGCAACTTTCTGATAATTTTAAGTCTCCATTCCTGTTTTGGGCGGAAGAATCCTCTTCTGTCTTGCATCTAATACATCCATCCCATAGAAATAGGCGATTGTGTTATCTGTGTAGAACGTTGGTTGTTTTAAGCTTACTGCATCCTTATATGCCGTTAGAATAAAATCTTTAGACACAGCGTTCCTGCTGATAATGTTTTCAAATTCGGGATTGATATAATATATGTATTTTGAAGATAGTGAACCGGTTCCATCGTGGGTTACCACGTTGAATGTCTTCTTTCCATCCGTAAAAGAATGGACAAAATACATCTTGCCAGCCAGTGATACCCTAAAAAGAATAACATGTTTCAAATACTTATTCTTTAATAATAATTTGTATTGACTAAAGTCTATTAGAAATTCATCGTCTGCAAACTCGCCAGTAGTTGCGATTTCATTATGAGTTACCCGTAAGACCCTTGGAATTTCCTGCTCTGCTTCATAGCTCATTTCTGCATATTCGACACAAACCCTTGCTCCATCCGTGAAACCCGGTACCTGCAAATACCGAATATCCCCCGGTCGAATGTGCATCTTATCCACGTCAATCCCAAAATAATCAAAATATATATTATGCTTCTTTATGACATTTCCGATAAACCATACCCTGATAGAACGATGCCTACATATGGTAGACACGAGAGATAGAAGCAAGTTAATCTCATTCGGGAGATAATCTAGGTCGGATGCTGGCACAAATTCCTCAAACACTAAATTATCAAGCTTTGGGAAATTGGATGATTTATATTTATGCTGATTGAATAGCGAGAAAGCAAAACCTACTGTTTCATTTCCAATAAACCAATTTCCATGCTCGTAGATGATTTCATTCCCTGTTATATCCTGAATGTAGTCTTTTACCCCACCCGGAAACCAATCATTCAATAAGGAAGCTTTCATATCGGATTCATATCTGCACACGCGTCCGAACTGGATACCCTTGGTATACCAGTCATAAAATAATGCATCCTTACACACACTATAGGATTTCCCGTTAGAGCGGCCACCAAAAATAAAATTGTATTCACACCCACTGTCATACACTCTCTTACAATTGTAGTATTTCATACCACATCTTCCTCCTTGCATTTTACTTCAAACTTATCGCGATATTCAAACCCATATCCTGAATCTGTTTTGTAAATCCATATTGGAAAACAGGAACGGGGATCCACCCAACTATCCTTTTGAAACTTTAATAATTGATACAGAAACATTGAATTCAACTTACTGTTGGTCGCTAAAATCGTATAATCAGCCCCTACCAGTTGGACCCCGCTATATTCATGGACCCATCCCAATGTACCATTTTTGTCGCATACCTCCTTATCAAATCTTGCGTTGCCATAGATAGAAGCTAACTTGCTCGTGACGCTACTGTCTATTATAACATTCGGTCTGAAATAATTTTTGCATAAGAGTTCAAAACTGTTATCACAATATGTATGATAGAAATATGTATACATTTTGCTCCCCGAACGTTTATTGACTCCTGATATCGTGCACTTTACAGAGTCTCCCTCTAATACAATATATTTCTTCGCACCCCATGTACAGAACCAATCATATGCCGGTTCTTCGTCCATGGCTCCAATATTATACCATTCATCCAGACCCTTTACAAATCGCCTGAATAATTCATAACATTGTTTCATAACATTTCTTACCCCCTCTTCATCACCGTGTACCTTTATACTGTCAGTATCCCAATATATCACATACGCGTTTGTATGCTGAAATATACAATAGGTATATATTGCCAGTGAAAGACGAGAGAACGCCGTGATATGAAGTCCTACAATAAAGTTGCGCATGATTCCCTTCTTTTTAATGTCATTGAAATCCGCCTCTTCAGAACTGTACATCATGCCCAGCCTGTCATCCCAATCCATATGAATATCATCTTTTAATATCTTTTCCACATTGATACCATATTGACCGTTTAAGTGTCCTTTGGATTGCATGTATAATTCATGGATCTGCTCTGCAAACTCATCATAATTTGATTCTTGTAAACTCATCAGCACTTCGATGTTTTCCTTATTCATGATAGGCTTCCCATCCTTATAGAACTCTTTCCTGTCAATAGGCTTCCCTTCTTCTGTCTTCGCATGAATCGGTTTTAGGTTCGCCTTTAGGTTTAAGTATGCGTAATTTGTATTGCGAAGATATTCATGAACCTTTCGTATTTGATTCGCCACGAACAAACGTTTGCAATCCTCAATTTCAAAATCGTAAAATAGTGAATAAGCAAGCAGATCTACTGCTGTAGCCTTTAATTCCAGGCGCTTTGCAGAAAATACACGCCCATTAATCACCAACGTTTGAGAATGAATCCGTTCCCCCCATCCCATCTTTATGATGTCTGTTTTAGATTCTGATATCAAGGCCATCTGATTAGATTTCTTGTTTGTTCCATCTTTACCAAAAAACCTCTTAATCTTCACATCTTTCAATACAACTTCCGCCATGAAATAATACTGGACCGGCCTTCTCCAGTTCCTGAAAAGACCGTTCTCAATCTTTCCATACTTCATATTATAGGATATATTTCTTTCGTGCAAGTCTCTTACTGTCTCTTTTAGTTCTGAATTATACTCCACAAAATGGTAAGGAAACTCCCTTTGCACTGTAGACGCTGGATAAGAGGACCCAAAATCAAAAGACATGCACCCTTTTACCGGGACGCCTACAAAAGAGGGATTAGCCGCTACGAAAGCACCGCAAAAAAGGTCCTCCAGCCATTCCACTGTTTCTTTAGAATCAGGAAGTTCTCTTCTACATTCCGCTAAATATAGCTTGCTCAATGAAGATTCTTTTCTCTGCTTTCCGCTTTTCAAAAATACCTTTTTATTAATTGTTTCTTCTTTTAAGTTATTCTTTCTTGTGAATGACGTATATGTATACACACTTAAAGCATCCTCTAAAGAACAGATCCAGTCATATTTCTTATACTCTGAAACAATCGCTAAAAGAGTTAAAAAGCAATCTCTTCTATTATATTCATATTCCACTTCAGGCAATTCCGAAAACCAAAAGTATTTCTCTGAATAGTCAATGTCAAGCTTCTTATAGCCAAGCCTTTCCCCTAACGCTCTCAAGGACGCATTCAATAGCCTAGCAGAGTCTCTAAACTCAATATTTCCGCAAGCTATCTTCAAAGGCTTATTCGGTTCTGTATATAATGAATTATCATCATCATATGTAGTATGACAAAAGACAGAATTTTTATAGAAGAATGTCCATTCATAAGCCAGGTTATGAATAAAAATGACTGTTTTATAACCACTATTATTTATATCTATCAGCATTTCATCAAGTTCATTATATGTTCTATAAAACCCATGAAACCGCGCTTTCTCTTCAATGTTTGAATAGTTGATATTTTTGAAATTATCTGATAAATTAATAGAAGCCATGCTTCCTAAATAAAGCACGGCCCCTTCTTCTATATCCGTTGTCTCTATGTCTGTTACATAGATATTCGGATTATATTCCAGCTTCCCCATTTATTTCATCTCCTATTGAAAGAATGGCGCGGATAATAGATCATCAATCAACTTAATAAAGGCTTCACCCGATTCCTTATCCGCTTCAGGAATCTTCCCTTCCCGAATAAAATCTCGAACTTGTCCGGACAATTCTCTAAAATAATCCTCTACTACTTGATCTGAAGGGCGATTATACTTGGCTCTTCTTAAGGCGTCCATTGCAGAAAATAAATCATCAACCACGTTGAAACCAAACTTCTTCGCTAACTCGCGAACTTTATTAAAAGTCTCCATATCTACTTTGTCGGTAAATATACCAGAAGCAAATATATTGTAAGCTCTTGAAACTGCTTCTCTTCGCATTCCCTTAATACCGACAGGCTTCACACGCTCTTGTAACGCGTCTTGTAAATCCAGAACCATCTGTTTTCCAGAACGTCTGTTCGCTTTTAACATTTCCTCGGTCTGGCGAATATCCCGGATCCTTCCCTTAATCTCCTTTGTTTCTCGTTCAGAAAGAGATTCTTTCTCTAATACCTTTTGAAGTCTTCTTCTCGCGGCTCCCATGCTTTCCAACTGCTTATTCCTCAGCGCGTTTAAGCCCCGCTTTACAGCTGGATCCCTTAAATCCAATTCGAATAATTTTGACAGGTTCTTTCTTAAATCCACACTCCATGAGTTTTTACCCGTATTCTTAATCGGTATACCGTATTCCTTCAAACGGTATACGTCCTCATTCCAACGTTGCCTTCTATCAATTCTCTTCGCCATGAGTACACCCCCATAATAGAAAAGATGGCCGCCAGGTGAACCACTCCCGGTCGCATGCAATACCCCATGTATGGGGTGGTTCCAGCATGCGGTTTATCGACCATCCTTATTTTCAAATTATATCATAAAATGCGATCAAAATACAAGGGAACAAATGTTCTTTTATTGGTTCAAAAAATATTTTTATAAGTTGAAAAGATTTTCAAGGCCAGTTTTGACCCTGATTTCAGAGTTTTCAGACAATTCACACAATTCAGACGCACTTTGAGGTATAATATGCTTATTTATATGTATATTATGGTTCTTCAACCTCTGAAGCTAAAGAATCGAGATCATCCTTGTTTAAATGCCCCATATCATACAATGAAACCACATATCCCATGTAATAACCACTATCATATTCAGGACGCCTACCATTACGAACATTATCTATCCTAGCGTCTAAATCATTGATGCAATAATCGTCCATATAGAGTTCCTTTAATATGTCAATGTTCTCCTTAAGCATCATTTTCACCTCCATTTCTATCAATATATACCATGGAAATATCAACGTCAATAAATAATTCGCTCCGATAAGCTACAATTCCTTTTACATTAGAATCTAATATATCATCCGATAGACTCTCTAAAGGATCCTCCCTGCTGTCTTCATCAATATCAATGTAAAAGTAGTAATAGTCCTCACATTGTGCATCGATTCTAATCCGTGCAGGTGATGACAACTCAATACTTAAAATATCTCTCAATGTCATTCTTATCGTCCTTTCTCGCGTGATAGATGCAGTAGATTAATTGCCATAGTTTACCAATACCATATATAATGGCCGTTAAAATTCCTATGACGCTCACAATAAACAGAAAACATAATGAAACTTCATATATAGCACTCAGCATATTATTCTCCTTTTTTCTTTATATCAATTCTAACAATATCCTTTACTCTATAGATAGTATACTCGCGTTCTTCATCATGAACAACTATCTTCTTCGCCCTTCCATCCTCAACGTCCTGCACAAATAGTTCACAGATACTAATCATCAACCTTCACTCCATTCCTTTTTAATATTGCCTTTTCCAGATTCTTGTAAGAAATCTGATTCAATTCGCTTTTTAGCGGAAGCTGTCTCTTTTCATCATAGACCTCTTCAGTATACATAATGGTTCCACAATGCCGGCATTTCAAACACCGGATTATATCGCCATTATCACGATGAACCACCTTAACAACATTCGCCTTCTCATTGCAATTCGCGCATTTCATTTTCAATCTCCTCCATTTCAGAATCCATAACTTTCATGTATGTTCTAATAGCAATTTTAAGATACATTGTTCGATATCCTTTATCTAGTGAATCTAAAAATTCCACGATATCCCTATCTTTCTCATCGTTTAACGATAGGGAGAAAACTTTTCTCATAAATACCCATCCTTTCTTTTGAAAATGCTAAAAATGAATAATATTAAATTGTATGATTTCTACCTGTCTAAAATGACTGAAAAAATAATATTCAAAATTGAAAAAATCTTTCAAGTCCGATTTTGACCACGATTTTGAAGTTTTTAGAATTGTCACACAATTCAGACGCGCTTTGAGGTATGTTATACTTAATTTTATGTATAATCTTCATGTGCATAAAAACCTACAATAAATTTCTTCTTAATAAATATACTATTGCCGTTAACAGGAGATATATAAATATAATCTTTTTCGTCGTTATAAGTTTTTATAACAATATTCATTACGTCTCCTACGGACAAATCAGAAAACATACCTTCCTTATAAAAACGCATTATAAAATTCCCATATTTTGTGGTAAACACGACTTCTATAAAGCCCATTTTACTTCACCTCCTTTATGATGTCTATATGATATCACAAATATATTAGAATGTAAATAGGTATAGAAAAAGAAGTAATATTCTAAAAACGCTCTATTGCTTTAGTGTGGTAAAGTATCTGCATAAAAGAAAAAGGACTCTTTAAGAGTCCCTTTCTTTATTCTTCCTCATAATCCGCAACTAAATCTTGAATTTCTTCATATACTCCTTGTGTGATAATATCCGCTTCATATAATGCCCTTATATAGCCCTCATAAAAACCCTTGCACTCAGAATGTTTGCTCTCATCGTTAAAAGTCGTGTTTGTAAGAATAAAATGCGTAGTATTAAGAGTATTTGCGAACCTTTCAACGCTCTTCTTTGTCTTTGGGCGAAGCTTCTTTACCCTCGCCCAGTGATAAAACATCCATTTGATACTCTCCTTATACATGCTAAACCCTTTCCGCGCTTTTAGCTTTCGCCCAGCTTGTATGATATCGGATGCTGTCCGATTTCTTTATATTGATTATAGCAGATCTTTGTTTTTCTGTCAATAGGTTTTTGAAAACTTTTATAAAAAACCCCGCTTGCGCGGGGATGCATCAATATTTTTCAGTCTGTAGGAGTTCAAAAACATTATATGCAGAATTTTCCAGTTCATAAAAATCAATTTTTGAAATTACATTGGCCCTACATAATGCATATAAGTAAGTAGAATATTCAATATAGCATTCCCTTACTAAATCAACGTGAGCATTATAGTAATGCCCTTCCCGTATTAAATCGTATGTTACAAAATATTCATTAAACAGACGATTTGTGTATTTACGTAAATCATATTTCAATAATTCTGTAATGTCCATATTATTGATATAATCAAGTGTTTCTTTGCGTGTCATGGTTAATCCTCCTCAATTTGAATAGTCCTATTCTTATAAATAGTTGCGCCGTACTTCATGCGAATTTCTTCCATTTTCACCTTACTTCCGCCTCTCACGTGGCGAGGGTTCGGTGTCCAGTACCAACGCTTTTTTCCGCCAGAAAAACGAAAACCCATTGATTTTAGTTTTTCCTTATTTTGATAAGTATTCTCAGTGAAAAGCCATATCCATGAACCTACTAGCTCGCATGAAATGTTCATTGAAAGAATATCATTGATAATGGAATCAATCGTAAAATCCTCTTTTTCCATTTTTACGTTATTCTTACTCTTATACATTTCATAAGCTTCTTGCAAGTCTTGCATATCTTCGGTACTACCGCCAGCGTCCGGGTGGGCTGTTTTCGCCAGGCGGATATAAACCCGCCTGGCTTCTTCTAATGATGAACAGTTATTAAAGTAAGTATAAAATTTATTCATCAAGTTCATACTCCTTCCATTGCTTCCATAGATCCGCCGCAAGCTTTTTGATGTTCTCTTCGGTTTCTTGTTCGTCCATCGCCGCCATGTATTCGGCTTCCCAGAAATCGTCTTCATTATCTCTCACTCTGGCAAAAAACCTATCCGACATTTCCACCTCTTCCAGATCCATGCTATATTGCATGCTTGTAGCATCTGCATGTGTTATTTCAAACAAACTTTCGGCCTCTAAAATGGATTTTCTTTCCGTCTCTTCCTCGGCTTTATCGCCAGCAAACCAACGGGCATAAGAAACATATCTTTCATGTGTTCCTTCTATTGACACAAACATGTACATGTTGCCTTTGCATGAAAACAAAAAATCCCATGAATTATCGATAACTTTCCTTACATAATTTTCCATGTCCTCATAGCTTCTAATATTTTCCATCTTCTGTCCTTTCTATGCTTTTAGCTATCATCCAGCTTATTTGATATCGGATGCTGTCCGATTTCTTTATATTGATTATAGCAGATCTTTGTTTTT
>OLRT01001146.1_pt1 | contig 19122 bp, 18 predicted proteins | sample 1672021 | NCBI WGS metagenome assembly OLRT01 (sample SAMEA3136637, study PRJEB25190) | human gut metagenome | reverse complement strand
TCCAGACATAAAGGGGCCTCCTATTTCCCATGTCCAAGAAATAGGAGGCGGTTCATGCTTGACGACATGGACAAGTTCGCCAACGAGGACAGCTCCCACAGGGATGCCGAGGAGTACGTGACCGTTCAGTCGTGCCTTGACGAGCTGGCGCAATCGGGCGCCGAGGTGTTCGTGCTGGCCACCGCAAACGACACCTCGCATCTTCCGTATTCGCTCATGCGGTCGGGAAGGTTGGGTACCAAGATCGAGGTCGAATGCCCTTCCGGCGCCGACGCCGAAGCGATTTTGTCGCATTACCTGGCAGGAAAGAAAATGGTCGACGATATCGACCCGGCCTTCCTTGCTCGCGTACTTGGTGGAAACAGCTGTGCCACGCTTGAGGAAGTTGCTAACGAAGCGGGCTTGCTTGCCGGTTACGACCGAAGCGAGACCATCACGCAGGAGCACTTCATGAAGGCCGTGCTCAGCACGGTGCATGGCATTCCCGAGGCGGTCATCGATATGTCCAAGATGGAAAGCGCGGCAACGCAGAAATGCCTCTACACCGCGTATCACGAAGCGGGGCATGTGGTGGTTTCGGAGATAATCGACCCGGGCAGCACGACGCTGGCAACCGTGTTTCGAAAGAGGAAAAGCAGGTTTGGCGGTTTTGTCTTGTCGCAGCATTCCGATGCGAACCTGGTCAAGATGCAGCAAGCGAAAATCCTGGTGTCCCTTGGAAGCAAAGCCGCGCAAGAGCAGAAGTTCGGCATCATGGACAGTGGAGCGGAAAGCGATTTGGCCGATGCGTTTGGCCATGTCAAAGAGCTTGTCGAAGATTCGTGCTGTTGCGGGTTCAACCTGTATCGCGATGGCTATGGTGCTTCGGAAGATTTGAAAAGCCGAATTGAGCAGGCGGTGGCCGCGGAGATCGAGCGCTACTACCGCAAGGCGAAAGAAACCCTCTCCGCGAATATAGACTTTCTTGATGCCGTGGCGAACAGCCTGCTTGAGAAGGGAATTCTCACGATGCACGACATCGCCAAAATCAAGGAGACGTGCGACATCGTGTCGGTGCCGATGTAACCGGACGATCGCGGCAAGCGGAAAGCCCCTGAGCCGTTCGGTGCTCAGGGGCTTGAGGTCGTTCGCATCGGCCGGCCTGCTCCAACAAGCGCTAAAGCCAATCCTCCAAACCCATGAGCCATCGGGCTATGTCGATGACTTTGGCGCCTTCCCAATCGGTTGTTTCGTGCCTTGTCCGGGCAATGATGGTCTTAGGGTAGGCGTCGCGAATCTTGAGCAGCGGCGATATCTCGCGCTCAAACGTCGTTTCGCTAGAGATATCGTCGCTCACCTGGATGTATACCTTTTCGTCGCGCCTTACCGCAACAAAATCGATCTCTTTCTTATACAGCGCACCTACGTAAATCTCAAACCCTCGTCGGATGAGCTCGATTGCCACCATGTTTTCGTAAACGTGCCTAAAGTCGAGCTTCTTTGTGCCCAGCTTTGCATAGCGGAAGGAATGGTCGACAAGATAGTATTTGTCGCCTGATGACAGGTATTTTTTCCCGGCTATATCGAAGCGTCGCACGCGATAGAGGAGGAAGGCTGAGCAAAGGTACTCGACATAGTTCGCAAGCGTTTTCTCGCTCATCTTGAGCCCAGCTGCGCAAAGCCCGGCTGTAATCGATCGCAACGATACGATGTTGCCAATGTTATCGAGCAGAAAATCGCAGGTTCGGGCAAGTTGCTCGGTGTTCCTTATGCGATGCTTCTGCTTGATATCCCGCAAAATGAGCATGTCGAGAACGTCTGATGTGTAAGCGAATCGGGCCTTCTCGTCGGAGTAGAGGTAGGAACCCGGCATGCCGCCCTCGCGTAAATAGCGGTCAAGTGCTTCATCGGGTTGGGATAACTCGTGGTAGCGGGCAAACTCGCTGAGCGAGAAGGGGAGCACTTCAATCTGGAAGGTTCTGCCCGTGAACAAGGTGGCTAAATCGCTTGACATGAGAAACGCGTTCGACCCGGTGATGTACAGATCGTACTGTTCAAGTGCGTGCAGACTGTTGATTGCTTTCTCGAAGTTGTCGCACATTTGGATTTCATCGATGATGACGATGTTCGCCGTGCCCTCGACATGGTGTCTGGTCACGTAGCGGTATAGAGCGTGGTATTCCGTCAAGGGCTCGAACTCCAGCAAGTTGAAATTGATTCGAATGATGTTGGCGCGAGGATTGGCCCTAAGGACAGCATCGGCGAACGCTTCAAGAAGCTTCGATTTCCCGCTTCGTCTTACTCCGGTGATTACTTTAATATCAGGTGTGCCTTGCGCGGACAGAAGCATATTCAGGTAGTCCGGCCTATCGATGAGTTTCATAAGGCACTCCTATTCCTCAAAATTGATTAATAATCAATAATGCGTACTATATCAGATTAATAGGTATGCATTATTTAGATATCGTCAAAAATGAGTATGTTGCTTAAGTAGAATGTAGATAGCATGAGTAGTGATTTAAATGAAACTCATGAGCATGCATTGCGGCGTGCGTTTCGGGCGAAGTTCGTGCATGGCGACGAATAGGGTCGAATGCATCAAGAGCTGCGGCCACAAATCAAATCATAGCCGCAAATTGGCCGCAAAACAGCAAAAAGATACCCCCTTCCAAATACAGGAAGGGGGTATTTGGCCAGGTATTATGCATTCAATAACTACGTATAATCTATTCCCACTCAATCGTAGCAGCTTCAAAATACATTATGTCTCGTCTCTCTTCGTGTTATCTCGTTCATATATTATCTTAAAGTCCGAATCACTTTGTAATCAGCTGGGTGATTACAAACCACCGAAATTCAAGCATAAAGTCCGATTCCTGCGATTACTCCCTGGCGACTACTCCCAGTTTTATGAATGGGGATAGCAGCAGGTGGTTTGCAGTTCGGCGTTTTGGTCAAAATCGGCATTCCTATTCTTTGGGTGACTTCCTTTGAGGCCGTTAATGTGCCTATTCGTAAGCTCATTTTAGGCGTAGGCATTTCTTCTAAAAAATGCCAGGGACAACCCCGGCTCCTGGAAGCCCTTCTGCTTTGAAAGACCAATTGCATTATCTTATGGAATGAGGATTCTGGCAATTGTTCATAACTGCCGACCATATAGATCATTCATAAAACGGCGATGCGATACTAATTGCTGGTTTGTTGAGGTTACGCCGCGATCCTATCCTGCTCTTTCGTGAGATGGCCATGTTCGTTGTTGATTGCATGGATGTTTGAGGTATCGGTTCTTAAGTGAAGAACCAATCTCATGTCCAAATGGAACAATTCTGTCCATTTGGGCTAGGAGTTTGCCAATTGCTGTCGGATACTCCGCGAGTAAGTTAACATTAGCTAACAAAGGAGTATAGAGATGAGCAACGCTGATTCTTCCAGGACAAACTCACGCGTCCTTAAGGGACGAGATTTAATAACGGTGGGCATTTTTACCGCACTGTATTTTGCGGTGAATTTCGTGTGCATGCTCCTGTCTGGTCTTCATCCGTATCTATGGGTGTTTATGCCTGCTCTTGATGGCTTGCTTGCCGGTATCCCGTTTATGTTGGCATGTGCAAAGGTTCCCAAGTTCGGAACTGTGCTCATCATGGGAATGGTTCCTTCATTAATCTATTTCATTACCGGAATGTTCACACCGCTCATTCTCGGCATGATGCTTGGCGCATGCTTGATTGCCGAGGTGATTCGCGCAGTTACTAAGTACCGCAGTTTTGCTGGTAATGCTGTTGCTTACGCTGTGTTCGGGTTCGGTATGTGCGGCAGTCCTTTGCCGCTTTGGGTATTCCATGATTCTTTCGTCGCCCAGATCGCTTCACAGGGAATGGGGGCCTCTTATCTTGCGACGCTTGAAACGGCGGCTAATCCAACCATGCTTATCGCAATGTTCGTTGTTACGTTTATTGCTGGTCTCGTTGGCGCTTACGTCGCGAGGGGAATGTTTAAGAAGCATTTCGAAAAAGCGGGGCTTGTGTAATGGGGCAGGAGATGCTTGCCGATGAGAAAGAGCTTCTTTCTGGCGGATCCATTTTGGGGAAGCCTCATTCTCAAGGCGTCCTCGACTTGGATCCGCGAACCTTTATGGCGGTTCTTGTTGCGGTGTCAGTGCTCGCCTTTGTCGAAAAGGGACTTGTCGTCGAACTTGTGCTTGTTTGCGCTGTAGCAATCCTTCAGGCTCTTTGTGGCCATATAAGAATGGCTTTCGGCTTTATGGCGGGCTATGCTGTTTTGGTGGCAATACTGCATCTTGTTCTTCCCGCTATTGGGGGAATTGCCGCTACGATGTTCACGATTAGCCTCACATTTGCTAGGAAAATCTATTTGTGCTTAATGGTTGGGACTCTTCTGATCTCCGAGGCATCTGTTCATAGAATTGCAACTGCGTTAGCAAAACTCAAAATCCCTCAGTCTGTTCTTATTCCTTTAACGGTGACGTTGCGCTATTTTCCTACCCTTAAAGAAGAGGCATCGCATATTCGTGACGCTATGGCTTTGCGCGACATTCCTGTCGGTAACAGGGTTGAGTGCTTTGTTGTCCCGTTGGTTATGTCGGCGACTTCGACCGCTGATGAACTGGCTAGGGCGGCGACATGCCGAGGAATAGAAAATCCGTCGCCTTCTACGGATACCGAGCGTCTTTCGATGCGCTGGTTTGATTGGGCGGTTATAGCGATTTCCGTTGCTGTGGTTATTTTGGTCGCGTTGTTGGGAGGCGAGTTCTAATGGAATCCCAAAGTGACGATTCGGTGATTTCTCTTTCAGGCGTGAGTTGCGCTTTAAGCGATGGCACATCGATTTTAGATAACATCAACCTTCAAGTGAAACGGGGAGAATGCCTGCTTTTGATAGGACGCTCGGGCTCTGGGAAAACAACCATCACTAAGTGCATAAACGGCTTGATTCCTTCGTTTGAGCCAAACCTGGTTCTTGAAGGGGATGTCCGGGTTTGCGGTCTTGATCCGTCTAGTTGTGAGATGTATGAGCTTGCCGAACTTGTTGGAAGCGTGTTTCAGAATCCGAAAAGCCAGTTTTTCAACTTGACTTCAAATGATGAGCTCGCCTTTGGCCTTGAATCACGCGGCGTCGCGATTGATGAGATCGAAAGACGAATCGCTAGGACAGTCGTTGCACTCAAAGCGCAACGACTGCTCAATCGTAACGTGAATACGATGAGCGGCGGAGAGAAGCAAAGCCTCGTGTTCGCTTCTGTCGACTGCTCCGAACCAGATGTCTTTGTTCTTGATGAGCCAACAGCAAATCTTGATACGTCTTCTATCGAGGTCTTGCATGACGAGATAGCGGCTGTGAAGGCTCAGGGAAAGACGGTTGTCATAGCTGAGCATAGGCTCTATTTTGCTGCCGATCTGATAGATAGAGCAGTTCTGATAGAAAACGGGCGGATTTCTCGGGAATTTTCTCCAAAAGAACTATTGGCAATTAATTCGGAGGAGCGTGAAATTTTAGGCCTCCGCGCGACTGATCCGAGGGAAGCCCTATCCGTAACAATTCCAAGCTGCTGTCCTGGTAATGGATGCCAATCCGATGGTGCATCGAAGGGGGTAGAGCTCTCTTCGTATACAGTCCTTCGAAGAGGCAATAGCGTCTTTGAGCCTATGAGCGTTTTCGTACCATGGGGAAAGGTGCTCGGAATTTTAGGAGAGAACGGCACAGGGAAAACGACGCTCTTACGCGGACTAGCAGGTTTGGAGCGTCATGAAATGGGCGATGTGATGTTTGACGGAAATCGCCAAACAAGGAAAGAGAGGAAACGGGCGGTATCTCTTGTAATGCAGGATGTTAATCATCAATTGTTTTCGGACAGTGTTTGGAACGAGTGCCTTTTGGCGGTTGGCGGACAAGATAACGAGTCGACGCATGCGCAAATCGAAGCAACGCTTTCCAAGCTGGACCTCTCCGATAAGGCGCAGGTGCACCCTATGGCGCTATCTGGAGGCCAGAAGCAGCGTCTTTCTCTTGCATGCGCTCTGCTTTCTGGCAGGAAGGTGCTGCTCCTCGATGAGCCAACGAGTGGGCTCGACTTTGATCATATGCTCGAAGTTGTAAGCCTCGTGCGCGGTATCTCAGAAACGGGAACGGCAATCATATTGGTTACCCACGATCGAGAGTTTCTCAATCGGTGCTGCGATAGTGTCATCGAGCTCAACGCAGCATCCAAGGAGCCATTTTAATGAGTTATCGTGCAAAAAGCATCTTTACGGATGGGACTAGCACCGCCTTCCCTTTTTCTCTTGATACGACCCCTTCGGTTTTTGGCGGAGAAGTGCATCTGGCTTCAGCGTCGGGCGAGACTGTGATGCGCGTTGAAAGCGACGACGGTTTCGGAGAGATGCGTTTTACTGAGGTTCTTCCGGGGATCACTGTTTCGTTTAACGATTTTCACATGGGACGCTGCATTTCCTCTTTCTCTACCGAGAGTGATGTTTTGTGCATTGACTGGTGCCGGGAGGGCAGGATCGAGCAACCCGTGCCCGGAGGCTCGTATGCATACGTGTCTTCTGGGGATCTCAAAGTCGACGATAGGGCAAGACACACAGGGGAATTTGTTTTTCCCACGCGTCGGTACCGAGGGGTTACCATTTCGTTTGATCTTTCATTTGCGCCTGATTCGATAAGAAAGGCGCTTCCCGGTTTTGCGGTTGACCTTTTTGAAGTGAAGCGGCGATTTTGCAAAGAAGGAAGACCCTTTTTCCTGCACGCCAACAAGCAAGCTAGCCATATTGCCGCTGAGCTCTATCTCGCTCCCGTGAAGGTGCGAAAGGCGTATTGCCAAATCAAGTCTCTCGAACTGCTTCTTTTCCTAGACTCCTTAGAGCCCGATTTGCTAGTCGAGGGAACGGAATACTACCCGCGTTCGAAGGTCGCCCGCGTCAAAGAAGCGCACGATCTGATGGTTTCGAACCTTTCTGAGAGCATTACGGTCGAGCAAGCAGCAAAAGGTGCTGGCATGTCTCTTACGGCGTTCAAACAATGCTTCAGAGGCGTCTACGGCTCTTCTCCGGCAGCTTATGTGCGCACTGTCCGGATGGAGCTTGCGGCAAAGATGCTAAGAGAGACCGATGCCAACGTTTCCGAAATCGGCGCACAAGTTGGATATGAAAGCCCTTCCAAGTTCTCTGTCGCATTCAAAGGGTTTAGCGGCGTTACGCCCAGCGAGTACCGGCGGCGTGAGTAATGCATTCTGTCCAATCGGAACACTTCCGTCCGAACGGAGCTGATGCGACGCCCGTCGCATCAAATAATAAGCCAAGGTTAACAATTCCGGTGAAGAGCTTATGCGATTCGCCGATATTCCGTTGAAGGAAGTGATGCCATGTCGACAAACGAGGCTCTTTCGGAAAATGTTGAGGGAAGGTCGTGGGTTGGCACGCTCTTCTCTTACGCATTCCGCTGCAAGGGCAAAATGCTCTTTTCGCTCTTAGCGTCTGTCGCCAGCGTGGCTGCAGGCTTTGTCCCTTTTTACGCGGTGTACCGCATCATGGGAATGGCCATCGCCAAATCGCTGACTTGGGATGGCGCTTTGATTTGGATCGCCCTGGCGGCAGTTGCTTATATTCTGAGCAAGATTCTGTTTGGGATATCCACCCTTTTGTCTCATGTTTCGGCTTACACGATTCTTGAATCGCTTCGAAAGGACGTCGTGCGTAAGCTTATGCACGCCTCTTTGGGAACGGTTCAGACGAAGAGCATTGGGAATATAAAGAGCGTGTTCCTCGATCGAATCGAAAATATCGAGCCTCCTTTAGCCCATATGATTCCCGAACTGGGCGGTTCGCTCGTTCTTGCGGCAGGTTTGGCGGTTTGGCTTGTGCTAATTGACTGGCGCATGGCTCTCGCATGCCTTGTTTGCGTCCCTTTGGGCTTGATGGTGTTTGCGTCGAGCCTCAAGGAGTTTAATGCAAAGTACGCTGCATTTATGGCTGAGAGCAACCACGTGAACAGCGTCATCGTGGAATACGTGGAAGGCATCCAGGTGGTGAAGGCCTTCAATCAGGCAAGCGACTCCTATGAGAAATACTCAAATGCGGTCAAAGCCTTCAAGGATTTTACAATGGAGTGGTTCAAGTCTACTTGGCTAACCATGAACCTCATGTCAAGCATCATGCCGACAACGCTTCTTGGGGTGATGCCCGTTGGCTTGGCTCTCTACTTTAATGGGGCCCTGTCTCCGATTGACCTGGCGATGTGCGTGGTGCTGGCGCTTGCCATCGTTGATCCGATCGCTAGGTTCACCTCGTTCATTAATGAAATAAAGTCCATGGAATACGCTGTAGCCGATGCCGAGGAGTTTCTTGGCCTGCCAGAACTTCCCGAGGTGACTCGAAACGCAACTGGAGTTCAGGATTCGTCCATCGAGCTGAAAGACGTCCATTTCTCTTATAAGGAAGACGAAGAGGTTCTGCATGGAATATCTCTGAACATACCACGCGGGTCTTTCACCGCGCTCGTTGGCCCGTCTGGGTCTGGCAAGTCGACCCTAGCACGTCTTCTTGTGCGGCATTGGGATGTCGACGATGGAAGCATCGCTATCGGAGGCGTCGACGTGCGCGATATGCCGCTCGAGCAGCTTTCCGAGCTGGTGAGCTTTGTCGCCCAGGACAACTATCTTTTCGACGCAAGCATTCGGGACAATATCAGGCTTGGGAATCCTTCGGCAAGTGACGAAGAGGTGGAGGCGGCGGCTCGGGCGGCGTGCTGCGATGATTTTGTGTCGCGCCTGCCGCAAGGACTGGATACCCCAGCGGGATCGGCGGGGTTTGAGCTTTCAGGAGGAGAGAGGCAGCGCGTTTCCATCGCGCGCGCAATTTTGAAAGATGCTCCCGTAGTGGTTCTCGATGAGGCCACCGCCTTTACCGATCCCGAAAGCGAGGACAAGATTCAGAAGTCTATAGCTCATCTTTCATCAGGGAAGACATTGGTGGTCATTGCGCACCGACTTTCGACAATTGTGAACGCGGATCAGATAGCGGTAATCGATGGAGGGAACGTAATCGCGACGGGAAAGCACGACACGCTGATTTCAACCTGCCCTCTCTACGCGCGGATGTGGTCGGCTCATATAGGCGCGCGGATGTGGTCGGCAGGTTCTGGCGAGGAAAGGAGCAAGTAATGATAGACTCGCTTATCCGTATCATTCGATGGACCGGGCCTCATAAAAAGCGCCTTTTTCTCGGATGTGTTTGCTCCTTTCTTATGACATGGGCAACTGCAGCGCCTGTTGTAATTGGAGCTTGGCTTCTAGCCAGGGTGGTCGAGGATTCAAATGGCGATTCTCGACTCGACCCTTCTTGGGTGTGGCTTTCCTTTCTCGCAATAGTTGCCTGCGTCCTGCTGCGGTTTGTCTTCTCCTATGGGAAAAACAGGTTGCAGGAATCTATAGGCTACGAGGTGGCTCCAGAAGACCGCATAAGAATTGGCAATGTCCTCAAGAGGGTTCCGATGGGGTTCTTTTCGGAGGTGAACACGGGAGATATCCTCACTCTTGCAACGACCGAGCTAGGCGTCCTCGAGCTTCAGGGGATGAAAATGGTCGATGCGGTGATAAATGGTTACGTCAACCTAGTTGCGATAATCTGCTTCCTGCTTTTCGTAAGCCCGCCCGCTGCCCTTGCTGCGATTTTGGGCACGGCGATCTCGTGCTTTGCCCTCGCTTCGATTAACCGCACGTCAAAGCGGCTTACCCCTGTTGCACATGAAGCGACCGAAAAACTTGCTGAGGACATCATCGAATATGTTCGGGGGCTTGGAACCGCAAAATCGTATGGACAGAGTGGTGCTGCGGAGAAGCCCATCCTGCGCTCGGTGAAAGGATTGAAGGAAGCTCGCATTGCAATAGAGTTTGGGTTCACGCCGAAAAACGTCATCCACCTGATTGCGTTCAAGCTCGCTAGCGTGGGCGTGGTTGGATGCGCCGTGTGGGGCTTTGTGGCCGGATCTCTTCCCCTCTGGTCGTTTTTCGCCCTTCTGGCATTTTCGTTCACTATTTTTTCCGGAGTGGAGAAGGTCAACGACTCCGCGCATATGCTTGGTGATCTGGGCGACATTCTCGATAGGCTCGAAAAAGTCGAAAACGCGAAGCGAATCGACGAGAATGGCCAAGAGATAGCGCTTTCGGAATACGACATTGAGTTTCAAAATGTAACGTTTTCCTACGGTCAGGGCGAGAAGACGAGGAAAGTTCTCGACCAGGTGAACCTCAGCGTTCCTGAGGGGTCGACGTGCGCCATAGTGGGCCCGTCAGGCTCGGGCAAGACCACCATTGCCAACCTGATGATGAGATTCTGGGATGTCGATGCAGGGCGAATTCTTGTTGGAGGCAGGGACGTGAGGGAGCTGACATGCGATAGCCTTCTCCGAAACTTTTCTGCAGTGTTTCAAAGCGTCTACCTCTTCAACGATACCATCGAGAACAACATTCGTTTCGGAAAGCCGGGCGCAACAGAAGAGGAAGTCCGAAATGCAGCGCATCGTGCTAGGGTCGACGAATTTGCGGAGATGCTGCCTGATGGGTACAACACCATGGTGGGCGAAGGGGGCGCTGCGCTTTCGGGTGGCCAGAAGCAGCGAATCTCTATTGCGCGGGCATTGCTAAAAGACGCACCTATAGTGATTCTGGACGAAGCGACGGCAAGCATCGATCCTGAGAATGAATCTCTCATCCAAGCTGCGCTCACTGAACTGACCTACGGCAAAACCGTTGTAGTAATAGCTCATAGGCTTGCCACCATAGAGCATGCCGACCAGATACTTGTAGTGGATCGTGGAAGAATTGCTCAGCGAGGAACTCATCAAGAGCTTTTGGAACATGAGGGAATCTACCGTAGGTTTGTGGAAATAAGGAGTGAAGCAGAAGGATGGAGTTTCCGCCAATGATCTCAGCAGATTCATCTTTGGATCCCGCCGATGTCGAACGGGACTCTATTTCGCATACGAAAACAATGACGACCGAATCTTCCGAAGACTATCTCGAGGCGATCTTCGTCATCCGCGCCGAGCGTGGCTCCTGCCGCAACGTGGACATTGCGGAATACCTGGGCATAACGAAGCCGAGTGTTACTAAGGCGCTTTCAGGCCTTTCCTCCCAATCGCTTGTGGAGGTGGTCGATCGCGATGTGCGGCTCACTCAGAGGGGGCTTGGTATCGCCAAGGCAACTCTCGAGAAGCACGAGTTCTTCAGGCGGTTGCTCCGCGACGCTGGAGTCGATGACGAAGTGGCATCGAAAGAGGCCTGCCGTATGGAGCACTGTCTGTCGGCGGATTCGTTTGAGAAGTTTTCTGCTTACCTGAAGCCAAGGTAGCTTTTCCGGCAGCTCGATAATTGGAAAGAAGGCACGTCGACCCGAAAGCGGGGTCAGTTATTTGGCTCTGTCGTCTGAGGCTATGCGCTAAGCCGGGTTTGAGGTTGGCGGGGTCGTCCGGCAGCGACATAGCGCCCCTCAAGCAAGAAGGATACAAGGCAATGACCGTGGAAAAGGGGCGCTGATCACGAACCTTCGTCTTTGAAGTCGATAAAGGTTCTTAGCAGCTCGACGAATTCTTCCAAATCGGGTCCGTAGGATTTTCCCGTATTAAGGTCGACAACATAATATGAAGCAGTGCTGGGAACGTATTTGCTCCGTTGTCTGTACTCGAGAAGCTTTCGGTCGATTCCTTCATCGTGGCCAATCTCTTCAAGAGGGATAAACGAATAGCTGAAGCCGGGCTCGTGAATCTCTTCTTCATCCCTGATTATCATTTGCAAGACTTCGCAAAGCCTTTTGCTTGCCTCGTTAGCGGTAATGTCTTTCGCTTCGTACGGCAGAGAGAAGTCGTCGAAGACACTTGCCTGATCCGCGCTGACGATTATGGGCTCATCCTCGCTTGCCAGGGCATTGCTGAAATCGGCACCCGAGATGTTTGCGTAGGATAGATTTGCTCCTCCTAGTGCGGCACCCCTGAAATCGGCATAGCTAAGATCCGCAAATCTCAGGTCAGCTTCTCGCAAATCGGCGTTCCGGAAACACGCCGATCGCATCCTGCATTTGAAGAATCGGCAACGATGCAAACTGGCAGCGTAGAAATTCCTACGGCGCAAATCAAGGAAAGACAGGTTTTCGAGGCTCAGCACAAGGGGGAAATGCTGGTCTTCTCGAGCTAGGAGGAGATATCTCAAAAGGGATTTCTTCGATTCGAGGGTCTCGGTGTCTAGGACCGGCGTCGTGGTTTGGATGAACTTGATGAGGAGCCACAAGTTGACGACAACGCACTCGATTTTCTCTAGCGTGCAGTCGTTTGCCTCGTCGGCAAGCGAGGACACAACGCCGTTCTGGATGACCACGTGAATGAGCTTCTTTGTCAAGAACCTGGCTATATCTTCGGAAGAAGCGGAGCCGGAGTCTACTTCGGAGGCGAAGAACTGTTTAACCTCGTTCGTTAAGATGTGTCCGCTGAAGAAGTAGTCTGCCAGCTCGAACCACCCCTCTTCGCCTAGGGAGCCGTTTAGGCCGTCAACGACAAAGTGATAGACGTCTTCTGCCGCTAGAAACTCGCCGAACAAGCGGTGCAGAAAACCGGATGTGCCATAGAGGGTGTATAGGGAGAGAATGAAGGCCTGCTGCGCTTTATGAATCTCATCCTCGTTTATTCCGAGTCGACCAAGCCTGGCGGAAACCATGTCGACTCCTTGCTTATCGAGGGAAACGGCTCCTTTTCTCCGCATTTCGGTTGCGGCTGCTTTGGCGTACAGCCTAAGGTTTCGGATGAGGTCTTCGTTTGTATGCACGTCTAAGTTCGGGCGATTGTATGCACGTTTCTCCATTTCGGAGAAGATCTGTTTGTATAGCTCGCCTTTGTCTTTGGTGGCGCTCACATCGATTTCGAGTGCCGCGACGGTGTACAGAAGCAAAGGCACCGAAAGAAAGCCTAGCTGGGAATACATGTTTGAAATGGCAGTAATTGCGGGAGTGTTCAGCGAGCCGTGAATTATCGCAAGGTTGCGCACCATCTCGAGCGCGTCGGCCTCGTTCATTTCTTCGAGCTTTATGATCCGCACCTTGTGCCGTATTTCTTTGTCGAGCAGCTTTCTGTCTATATAGTTCGTTCTCGATGTAATAACGAATCTGCAGTTCTTTCGTTCCGAACACCGATAGACGAGCTTATTGAAGAAGTCCATGCTCGACCTCCCTGCGGGAAGGGCTAGGTACAGCTCGTCTAACCCATCGAGCAGGATTATGGATTTATCGAATTCGGACTCTTCTCTTCCTAGGGCGCGCCTTATGTATTCCACGGGATCGTTCTGATGAATGAACTCGTCGGCGTTCAATTCCGATAACGGTATACACATGACGCTGCGTTCCGTGCTTTTGTTTTTCGTCAGCGTGTAGCACAACGCTTTCAGCAGGCTCGTTTTCCCGCTTCCCGCATCGCTCAAAACGGTGAAGCAATTTTCCATGTCTCCTGGGTTTTGGGTTTCCGCTTCGCAATATCTTACAAGCTCTTCTAACGAGTCTTGAATCGGAGAGCAGCTGGAGGATACGGATAGGTCTAGTGCACGTGGTGTGACAAAGACGTTTTGTAGAGACGCCTTTTCCTCGAGGTCGTCCTCAAGATGGAGGGGCTCGGCGAATGCTTCCGCGTACTCTCGAGCGCGGTTGCGTACGACGCTGATGCCTTGCTGTCCTCTCTCCTCTTTCCATGGAAGAGAGGACAGCCTATTCTCAACCGCTTTCCTTAACGCGCGTTTCGATTTCCTGGACTTATCGACTAGAGACGAGAAGAGAGACTCCACGCAGGCGGAAAGGCATGCTGCAGTATCGTGTCTGTTGTTCGGTTCGAATATGCGATGGTCGATGGCGGGTATATCGCAGCCAAGTTCGTCGTGAAAAAGATCAATACTTTCTCCGCCGTGTTCTGCGGATTGAACTTCTTGGCGATCTTTCCTTCGAGCGCCAGGCGCGTGAGCCCCGCGACCATGACCACGGCGTCGGCGTTAACGGCGCAGCTGCCGCTGTTTGTCCGATTCCATAGCCAAGTTCTTGTGGGCGCGGCGTTGAAGCCTGCATCTAGCGCGTCCTGCGTGCTGAGCCCCCATTCTTCCCAGCTTCTTCTCGGCAGCGTCTTTTGCAGTACGCGATACATGTAGCTATTGAGAATAGCGTTTGCTTCGATATCTGTATCGACGGTGTCGCTCATATTGCATTCCTCCGTGATTAAAAGCGTTTCAAAACTTCGCGCAGGCACGCTACAACTCATCCAAAACCATCTGCTCGGTGATGCCTGGTAGCGTGAGATATGTTCTCGTACGGCTCCAATTATCTCATTCAGGAGGTGATGCACCTTGATTTAGATGGGGTTCGCATATTCAGACGGTGATCTGGCAAGACCCGATGAATGTCGTTTAAAAAAACGGCAAAATCGTCGGGCGTTCGAGCTGCCCGCGTTCTGCCGGGAAAGGCAAACGATGTGCGAGACGGCAGGAAACAACAAAATGCCAATACCTGATGGAAATAGCACCCTGCCGAGCATGGCAGAGTGCTATTTGGTCAAGAAGTTCAGAGAGTACGTCATCCCGCAAGACGTCTACTCCGTTGGCGAAGTCGCAAGGCTTTTGCATATCAGTCCCGATCGCGTGAGGAGCTTCGCGAAGCGCGACAACCACCCACTTCCCATCCGCCACTTCAAGGGAGGAGCGCGGGGCTCGTTCGTCCTGCGTGATGAGTTGATAGATTGGCTGGTCAAGAACACTATCAGCGCGGTGGACGAGGCGCGCGAACGTCGACGATCGAAATACGAGACCGAGTAGCCATCACGTCGGAAACTGGATTCTTGCCAGCAGCAAAGGAAGCGCCCGAACGGGCGCTTCCTTTATTAGTTCCTCCGATGCGAGGGCTTGCCGGGGTTCAAAACGCGAGCGTCAGCGAGCCGTTGTTCTCCAAATGCTACAAAGGGCAACGTCATCGACTGCTGTTGAGTGATGGCAGCTGAATGGCAGGCAAGGGAATCGAAATGATAGGAGCCAAGATGGGATACCTGAATCAGGATAGCTGCACGCCAAATTCCCCAGGCGAGCTGGTGCCACTGTACACCGTGAGCCAGGTGGCGGGTTATCTGGGAGTCCATCCTCACACGATCTACCGGTATTTACAGGAGGGACGCATCAGGGCGGTACGTATCGGGCAGACGTATCGCTTCACCGCCCAAGACATCAATGAGTACATAGCGGAGTGCTCAATCGACAATTCGTAGGAGCCCTTGATGGAGCAAGAGGGCAGAAGGGCTGGAGGTGACGCTTCGCGCCCTCTTCATAGTTATGTGAAGGTTTACGCCTTCATGGGATCGGCGCTTCGGCTCTCCGGGTTGGAATTGCTCGTCTTTGCCCGCATCTTCGGGTTCACGGTCAACGGTCTTCCGTTTTACGAGAGCCGCGCTAAAACGGCAGAGTTCTTCGGAAGTTCTCGTCGTGCTGTCATAGCTGCCGTGGGAAGGCTGGTTGAGAGGGGCTTGATCAAGGAGGTCAGCCAAAAGCACGGCGTCTGCGTCGGCAAGAGCAAGGCGTACGTTGCGGATCTTACGCGAGTGGCCGAAGTTGCGGGAGCCGATGTCGATGCCTCCCTTTTGCCCGTAGACGAAATACGCAGTGAAGAATCTTCACCATTCGACATGCATGAAGGTGAAGAAACGTCACCATCAAATAGTGAAGCGGCTTCACTCGGCGGGGTGAAGAATCTTCACCCTATACCAAAAAGGAAAGAAAACTGGCTATAGGAAACGCGCAATGGGAAATCAGGTTCATTTCTATACGTTGGAAGAGGCGGTAGAGGCCGGCATTCCGTACCAGGAGCAAAGCGAATTCGCATGCGAGTACTGCGCGAAACCGCTCGAGCAGCTCGGGATACTCGGGTGCGATGGCGTCGTTAGGTGGGTTATCCGCAAGGAATGCGGTTGCGAAGCCGCGCGCGAGCACCGCGAAGCGACGAAAAGGAAAGAGGAGCTAATCGAGCGCAAGGAGCAGGAATCGAGATTTCTGCGTGCGGGGATAGCCAAGCGCTATCTCTGCGCTTCGGTCAGCAATAGCGAATCCGTCCGCTACATCGAATCGTTCAGGGTGGGGATTGGGGCAGGGCTCTATTTCGTTGGGGGTGTCGGCTCTGGCAAGACCTATGAGGCAAGCGCGATCGCAAAGTCCTTCATATGGGCGGGATATTCGGTCGTCTTCACGACGACCCTCTCGATGCTTGACGCCATCAGGAAAAGCTACGACAGCAAGGGGGATGCGGGCATTGCCAAATTCGTTGGAGCCGATCTGCTCGTTCTCGACGACATGGGCAAGGAAAGCGCCAACAGCTGGGTGCTGACGACGCTCTTTCAGGTTCTGAACGCACGCTACGAAAACTTGCTTCCCACGGTCTTCACGTCTCAGTATCCGATCTCTGCATTGGAGCGGAGGATGTCTCGTGGCGGAGAGCGCGAAAGCGCGCAAGCGATAGCGTCGCGAATCTCTCAGATCAGCAAGGTCGTCGATCTCGGAAATGGTGATCGCAGACGCGGTGGTTAATGGATTCCTCCCCTACAAGGGCTTAGCGGGCAAGAACGCCTCTCTCGCGAAAAGCTTCGCTCGGATCGTCGAGACAATATAGAAGAGATTCAAATCGGGTGCGACGGCTTTGAGTCGTGGAGCTTCAGGAGGTTTGCCGTGACGGACATCCCTAGATTGCAAAGAGTCGACAAGGAAACCGCAGAAGGGCTTGTTGCCAAGTGCCAGGAGAACGGCTGGCTCAAGCGCGGCGGCTATGCCTGGCAGGACGACCCCTATCTTGAAGAATACCCATACGAATTCGCGAAAGCCGGCAGCGTTGAGGAGCTGCGCGGCTTTTTCGCGCAGGGAAACTTTGCACTCCGCCAGGGCGTGGTGTACGAGGACCTTGCCTTCGTGCAACAGGTCGACGGCGGAGACGAGTGGTGGACGCTTAAAAGTGACGGCTCGGATTGGATCGACTTCGAGAGCTGGTCCTTCGACGACATCGTGAAGGAGCCAGAGCGGTTCGCGCATGCGATCGAGTGCATGCATCGCGCAACTCCGGAGCAATGCAAGCGTCTCGACTACATGAGCGCTATCCCGAGCATCGAGGACGCGGCAAGACGCGCACGGGATTCCATCCCGCAATTGAATAAGACTGCGAACCCGCATTCGCGAAATGCGCGGGCGGAGGTTCGCTGATGCATCTGAGAAGGCGGGTTCATCCCGCCTTCTCTGTTTTGGGAAGGCGACTGGGACAGTTTGTCCCACTGGAAAGAAAGGAAAACCAATGACGAACGACTTCGGCGACGACTCCGGCGAGAAGCTCGTCGACTGGATGATCCGCATCGGCCAGGATGTTGGAGAGGCGGCGATGGTGGCGAGCGGCGAGCGATTGGCTTCGGCATTCAAGCGAGCCCGCGGCGATTGCGAAAACATATCCGGAGGGGAGATCGAGTCCTCTCCGGGCGCCCCGGAATGGGCGAAGCTCGACATGTCGGAGTTCACGGCCCTGCCCGAATACGAAACCATCCGCCAGATCATCGACGAGAAGCTGTCCCGCGAGGGCATCCGCCACGAGTTCGCGCCCATGCCCGAAGGCGAGCACCTCGTCTTCATGGTCGAGGACGCGCCTGCGGTGAACGATGCCTTCAAAGACCTCGAAAAGGCCACTCGGGCCTCTGCCCCGCGTGCGGGAAAAGAGCTCTCGAAGATGCGCGAGCGCGCCAAGGACGAGCCTATAGCCGAGAAGGCCGCGCATGCCAGGGAGGCGTCCTCTCGTCTCGAGGCAGCCAAGGGCAAGGCACGCGATATCTCGCGCGGCGTCGAGACGAGGGCGAAATGAGGCCGCTATCACAAGCTATCGCCGCGTCCGCGGCGAGCATCGCGTGCTTCTGCGCCGGCGACGCCCTTGCGAGCGCAGCGAGCGCATCGGGCTTCCCGAGGTGCGACGCTCTCGTCCTTCTGTCCGAAATGCTCGAAACGGGGCTCACGTCAGAGCCCATGGCGCTTGCCGTGGGGCTCATGGCAGCCTGCGTCCCCTGGGCGATCTGGGCACGCAGACTCGTGCGCGCGGGCACGTACCGACAGGGAGAGGAACACGGTTCGGCCCGCTGGGGAACACTCAAGGAGGGGCGCGCGTTCATGGACAGGAAGGATCCCGCCAACAACATCCTTCTCTCGAGGGACTTCGCTCTTGCCCTCAAGCCGAAGCGCTTCGACCTCAAGCACGACCGCAACCGCAACGTATGCGTTCTCGGCGGTCCCGGCTCGGGCAAGACGCGCTACTACGTCAAGCCGAACATAATGCAGAAGAACGCCGACTTCTTCGTGACGGACCCCAAGGGCACGCTTTTGGGCGAGGTCGGGTGGGCCCTCGAGGACGCCGGCTACGACATCCGGACCTTCGACACCACCGATTTCTCGCGCTCGATGCACTACAACCCGCTCGCCTACGTGAGCGACCAGGCGGACATCCTCGTCTTCGTCGAATGCCTGATCAAGAACACCACCGCCGAGGACCGCAAGGGCGCCGACCCGTTCTGGGAGAACTCGGAGCGCCTGCTCTACACGGCGCTCGTGGCGTATCTCGTGTACCACGCCAGACCCGAGGAAAGGGACCTCAACTCGCTCATGCTGCTTTTGAGCCTTGCCGAGGCGCGCGAAGAGGACGAGTCCTACATGAGCCCGCTGGACCTTATCTTCGAGGAGCTCGAGACGGGCATGCGCTTCATGGAGCGGGGGCGCGGGCAAAGCGCGCAAGGGGAACGCCCCTTCGACGACGGAGGCGACTGGGGATGGGTCCGGGTCGGCGAGCCCCGCAGCCCCGAAGAGGACTTCGCGCTCTCGAACTACCGCGCCTTCAAGGTGGCGGCGGGAAAGACGCTGAAATCGATCATCATCAGCTGCAACGTGCGCCTGAAGCCATTGTCCGTGGACGCGGTGTCCCAGCTGGTCTCGCGCGACGAGATGGCGCTCGACGAGCTGGGGTCGGGAGAGGGCAGGCACGCGATCTTCGCGAGTATGTCGGATTCCGACTCGACCTTCGACTTCCTGTTCGCGCTGCTCATGTGGCAGGCGAC
>OLRT01001144.1_pt1 | contig 19174 bp, 14 predicted proteins | sample 1672021 | NCBI WGS metagenome assembly OLRT01 (sample SAMEA3136637, study PRJEB25190) | human gut metagenome | reverse complement strand
AGATGAGCTGGTATTACGGCATCAATATGGACACACTTTTTGAAACATAACTCCATCAATTGACGACATCGATCACGATGTTCTCGACCGTTACAAGTCGCTGCTCGGCACCGAATCGTCAGACGAGCAGGTGCTTAAAAGCAGGCGGTTCATGCGCGATGGGAAACTGACCGTTGCTGGCGCTCTTCTGTTCGCGCAAGACCCCTCCGTCATGATGCCGCAGGCACGCGTCCGAGTCTTGCGATACGACGGCGTAAAGATGGAAACGGGCAAACGACTCAACATCACGAAAGCGCGAACGTTCTGCGACCCTTTGCCCAAAGTCATCCAAGATGTGCACCCGCTTATCTCAAGCATGCTGCGAGAGTTTCAATTTTTAGGACCCGATGGCACATTTCAAACAGTTCCCGAATACCCCGAGTTCGCTTGGTTTGAAGGTCTCGTTAATGCCGTAACGCACCGAGATTACTCTTTTCGGGGCGACTACATTCGCATCTCTATGTTCGATGACCGTCTTGAAATTACGAGCCCCGGGAAACTTCCCAACATCGTCACACTGGACAATATGAGAACGACCCGCTATTCGCGAAATACACGTATAGCCAGAACACTCATCGAGTTTGGCTGGGTTCGTGAGCTGAACGAAGGTGTGCAACGAATATACGGGGAAATGCAGAGAATGCTGCTGCACGATCCCACCTTCTCCGAGCCGGATGGCGTTCGTGTGCAGCTCACGCTTGAAAACAACATCGTCGCTCGCACCACAAGACGAAGAGAAGCTCTCGAGGACAAGCTTCCTAAAGGAGCCTTGTCCAAACTCAACGAATACGAACTGGCTGCTATTCGCCTAGCTTTCGCCAGCGGACGCGTCACAACAAAAGAACTTGCCGAAGAAATTGACAAGGGCTCTATGCTCTGTTCCAAGGTCTTGAGAGGGCTCGTTTAAAAAAGCCTTCTCGAATGGCATGGCACCTCTCCAAACGACCCTCGCCAGTATTATTCTTTGATGGAGTAGAACGGAGTAGAGCTCTCCATCGCATACGCGCAGTGCTCACCACAAGAATCGCGAGCACCCAAAAAGCGCCCCGGCCACTTGTGATCACGGTGCATCGCAGCACCTTTCGAGAGCCAAACCTTACGCGCCGATCTCTCTCAATACTAAGCGGCGGGCAAGGGATAATCTCTTGCCCGCCATTCGGAAAATACACCTATAGCTTAACTTTCACGCCTCGCTTCACCGGTCACGCCCTACGCATTCGCCAGCGGGGTGGGAACGGCGTAGACGCGAGCGGCGTTTTCCTGGTCGAGGTCGTACAGCGCCTTGGCATCGCTGCCGAACAGCCTCATGCGCGACACCTGCTTCTCGGCGTTGTCTTCTTCCTCCTGCTGCTCCTCGATGAACCAGTCGAGGAACTTCATGGTGCGGTAATCCTTCGCCTCAAGCGCGGCGGTGTAGATGTCGTTGATGGTGCTGGTGATGTACTTCTCATGCTCCAGCGCGGCCTCCAGCGGCTCCAGGTGGTTGCTGAAGGTCTTGTCGGGCTGGTCGATGGCCTGAAGCTTCACCTTGCAGCCGTTCTCATGCAGGTACTTGCGGAAGATGAGCGCATGGTCGCGCTCCTCCTGCGTCTGAATCTCGTACCAATGGGCGAAACCCTCCAGGCCCTCTTCCTGATAGTAATCGGCGAACGACAGGTACAGGTACGCCGAATACAGCTCCTTGCGAATCTGGTCGTTAATCAGCTCGTACACCTTTGCATCCATTACGAATCCTCCTTTGGGGACAAAGCCGGCAGGCGCCGGGTTTCTAGCTCCCTCATAGTAGCACCGCGATGCAAGCATCTTCACATTCCCATCGCTTGGCGGAATAAGGCGCGAGGCGCATGGGCAGGGTGCGCGAGGGAAACGCCCCGGCAGCCCGAGCGGCATCGGCGGGAGCGCCATGAGGGTGGCGTCCCGATGACGCATCAAGCCGCCGCACCAGCCGTGCTTCGCTGATACGTCAAGCAGCTGCGCGCCCGATGCAGCGCCAAGGCAGCCACCGGCGCTTCGCTGCCGGGAGTTCCGCTTACCGCCCACAGCGTCGCGTCGCAGACAAGCAGCACGACGTGAAGCGCCAGGATGCCCATGAAGTAGAGCGTCGCGCGATGGCGATGGCCCGCTTCCAGGAAGCATGCAATTAGCAGCAAGCCCACCACCAAGGCGGCGAACAGCTCCATACCCACGCTAAACGCAGAATGCGTATCGATTGAGTTCAGCAGCCCCCATGGGAACCTTCCCCGCGATTTCGACCAGCAACGCAGTCATTATATCCGAGGCAGATTGCATCACCTTTTCGCGGAACCTCACGTTGTCTTATTCCCTAGCAGGTTGTTGAAAACGGGTGCAGTTTTGGCAAGAATCCGGGATTCCTGCATGCCTGCGCCCCCATGACCTTCGTTGTGGCAATAATCTTGGGTTTCTGTAGCGGCAAACCACCCTTGGAGCCTGGAATTGGCAAGAATCTGGGATTCCTGTACCGCTCAAGCCTTTTCAAGGCTACAGAAAGCCGGGATTCTTGCCACGAGGCTGGCTTCTCGGGCCAGAAGCTACAGGAATCCGCTTTTCTTGACACAGCATCAGGCCCAACCCCGGCTCCAAGCACTCAGGGACGCTTGACACGTCCGCTGACGACGCCCAAACGATAACCACCGCGGCCGCTGGCGCCCGGCAAAGGAGCTCGCCTTTTCGCGAAAGCGCCCGGCTGGCGAAAGTGCGCGTATGACGGAGGCGGAGCCGGCGGAGATGGGGCTGGCTGAGGCGGGGCTGGCACCGTCAAAGAGCGCCAGACGCAGAAAGGCCGCTGCCCGGAAGGGTTTGGGCAGCGGCCAGAAGGGAAAGGCGGGGCCAGCGTTGGAAGAGGCCGGCCCCGCAAGGCGGCGCGGGAGGGAAGGCCCGCGCCTTAATTGGGGATGACGGCGCCTTGCGGCAGACGCCTGCGCGGCAGCGGGCGAATATGCTGCCGCGCCATACGAAACGAGCCAGGAAAATAGACCTCCCGGCCCAGATTCGCCACATAAAAGCGGGGCGAAGCGAACATCGCCTTCGCCCCAAGCGTGATTAAGCAAAAGCACGGAGAACGGGTCGTTGCCGCCAAGGTCCAAAGCGGGGAAGCAAGGTAACAGCCCTCACCCCATTTTTGCCTGGACGGTCAGCGCATGACAAACGACCTATCCCCTTGCCAGGTTCAAAGTGGGACAAAGGGACTGTCCCCTTGTCCCACTTTTCGGGCAGGTTACAGGACCCAAGCGACCGTCATGGTCACCGGCAGCGCGGCCAGCAGCACCAGAAGGCGCAGCACGAAGCCGCCAATCAGCACGCCGATGTCGGAGCAGGCGCTGATCATGTGGGCCTTGCGGGACTCCTCGAACTCCTTGGGGCTGAAGAACAGCATCTTGGTCTCCAGCACCGTCGGGATCACCAGGCCCACGGCGACGAACAGCACCCAGAAGACCACGGCGTACTTGCCGCACACCAGCGCCTGCACAGAGGCCAGGCCCGCGGTGGAGTTGGTCGCCGTGATGAACAGCAGCGCCGCCACCAGCAGCATCTCGATGCACGGGAAGCAGAAGTGGAACTTCTTGAGCACGCCCACGCGGTTGAACTCCTCGGGGCACTTGAACACGCCGGCCAGCAGCACGGCGGCCATGCCCGTGGACACGGCCGACACCAGGAACAGGACGGGCAGCAGCGCGTTGTTCCACAGCGGGAACGTCTTGCACACGCCCAGCAGGCAGCCGGTGTAGATGGCCACGCAGATGCCGAGCACGGCGCCGACGATCTCGAGGGCCATGGGCACGCGGCGCTTCGTCAGATCCATGACCAGCGCGACCAGCGCGACGACCACGAACGCGGCCAGGATGACGACGCCCCAGGTCATCACGGACCCGAAGTTGGTCAGCAGCAGGGCGAAGCGCAGCGGGTTGTGCAGGCCCGCCTTGGCGTCGAACATCAGCAGCAGGAGGCCGACGATGACGACAATCGGCGCGATCCAGTGGCCGAGCTTGCGCATGGTGACCGCTTCAGGATGACGCCAAGCCAGGAAGGCCGAGGTGGCGAACGCGCCGCCGCCCAGGCCGCCTAGGAACAGATAGCAGGCGATGATGCCGCTCCAAATAGGTGTGTACTCCATCTCAGCATCACCTCACGTAATAGACTTTGGACTTGGTAAGGTCGCCGGCGATGGGGGCCGCGTGCGTGGCGGCGATTTCCTTCACCAGCTCGCAGTCCGGGTCGTCCAGGTCGCCGAAGATGCGCGCGCCGGTCGGACAGGCCGTCACGCAGCTGCACATCTCGGTGCCGCTCGTGTAGTTGGACACGTTGCAGAAGCGGCACTTGTCGACGGCGCCGGTCTTCTCGTTGCGGTTGCGCACCTGGTAGGGGCAGGCGGCCATGCAGTACAGGCAGCCGATGCAGCGGCCCTGGTCGACCTCGACGATGCCGTCGGGGCCGATGTGGGCGGCGCCGGTCGGGCAGACGCTGGCGCACGGCGCGTCCTCGCAGTGCATGCACTGCAGCGGCACGTGCTCGACGCTCACGCTCGGGTACTCGCCGACCTCGCGCTCCTCGAAGCGGATGAACGAATCGGTCGGGTCCAAGCCGTTCTGGCGCTGGCACGCAGTGCGGCAGGCGTAGCAGCCGATGCACTTCTTAGTGTTGATAAGCATTCCATAGCGTGCCATATGCTATGCACCTACTTTCTTGACGGTGACGACGGCCTCCTGGGAGCAGATTCCGCCGTAACCGGGCTCGATGCGGAAGGGCACGTAGTCCATCTGGCGCAGACCGACGCCGTACGCCGTCTTCTCCTCCTTCGAGGAGCAGCCGTAGTGGCTGGGCATGTACAGCGCGTCGGGGTTGATGCGCTGGGTGACCTTCACCTGGACCTTGCCCGTATGCTGCTCGTTGGAGACCTCGACGGTGTCGCCGTCGGAGATGCCGAGCTCCTTAGCGCGGCCGGCGTTCATCCACACGCGCTCCAGGCCGTACTGCTTCGTGATGGCCATGAGCGGCTCGCTGTTGGCGGTCTGCGTGTGGGTGTGGATGGCCTGCTTGCCGCCGATCAGGCGGAAGGACTTGCCGTCCTCGGGCACGGCCACCGCGGGCTCGAGCCACTGCGGGGTGCGGGGCAGGCCCGCCTTCTCGCACGCCTCGGAGGCGAACTGGAACTTGCCGGAGGGCGTCTTCCACTTCGGGTACGAGCCGTACTTGAATGCCTTCTCAGGGAAGGTGCTCACGCCGCAGGCGCGCAGGCCGTCGAGGGACAGGCCCACGGTCTTGAGCTGTGCATCGGCGAGCTCCTCGACGGTGAAGTCGAAGTACTGGCCCACGCCGCACGCATCGGCCAGCTCGGAGAAGATCTGGTCGACGGGCTTGGTGTTGGGATGCACCTTCTCGATAACCTGGTCGCGGATGGCCACGGCCGGGATCTTACCACCATAGAACTCGGGGAGCTCGAGGCGCTCGAGGTAGCTGGTGTCAGGCAGGACGTAGTCGCACGCGTGGCACGTCTCGGTCATCTGGACGTCGATGCACACCGACAGCTCCAGGTTGGCCAGGCACTCCTGCAGGTAGGCCGGGTTGGAATAGCCCGCCACCATGTTGGAGTTGTAGAAGAACATGCCCTTCATCTTGCCTTCCTTGGCAAGCTGCGCGGCGTAGACGTTGACGCCCATGCCGGACAGGGACAGCGGGTACTCGGACTGGCCGGCGATCTTCGCCTCGACCTTGGGCACGGGCGGGAACTTGGCCTTGTCCACGTCGCCGGCCTTGACCGACGCGCTGAACAGGGCGCCGCCCTTCTGGTTCCAGCAGCCCAGAAGGCCGTTGAAGCAGGCCACGGCGCGGGCGGTCTCGCCGGAGTTGGCGTAGCTGCAGCCGTAGGCGCCGCGCCAGCTGGGCTCGATGCAGGCGGCCGGGGCGCACTCGGCGAACTTCACCGCGATGCGCTCGATGTCGGCGGCCTTCAGGCCGGTGATGCCGGCGGCCCACTCGGGCGTGTACTGTCCCAGGGTGGCGGCCCACTCGTCGAAGCCGACCGCCTGCTCGGACACGAACTTCTTGTCGTACAGGCCGCGGTCGACGAGCACGTGGCTCATGGCCAGCACCAGCGCCAGGTCGGTGCCCGGGTTGATGGGCAGCCACTCGTCGGCGAAGGCGATGGAGTTGTTCAGGCGCGGGTCGACCAGCACGATGTACGCGCCCCTCTCGTGCGCCTTTTCCAGGGCGTGCAGCTGGCTCGGGCGGATAGCGTCGGCGTAGCTGCGGCCGATGAACATGCAGGCCTTGGCGTTCTCGACGTCGGCCAGGTAGTCGCCCGCGCCGATGACCTGCGTGAAGCCCGCGTTCTTCGACATGTTGCAGGCCGCGCCGTGCGTATACACGTTGGCGCTGCCGAGCGCCTGCATGAAGCGCTTGGTGTAGTAGGAGCCGGACGGGCGCGGGTCCTGGACCATGGCCAGGGCCTCGGGGCCGTCGGAGCCGATGATGGACTTGACCTTCTCGGCGATCTCGGAGTAGGCCTGGTCCCAGCTGATCTTCTCGAACTCGCCCTTGGCGTTCTTCTTCAAGGGGTCGGTCAAGCGGTCCTCGGAGTAGGCGATGGACGCGTAGCCGTATGCGCGGCCGCACAGCGTGCCCTCGCAGTGGGGATGGCTGGGCTCGCCGATCATCTTGGTGAGCTTGCCATCGACCACGTACCCCTTGAACCCGCACTTGGAAGAGCAGGAGTTGCACAGCGAGTAAGCGGTGTGGGATTCCACATCCTTCGTCCCGCTCGCGTCAGCCTGCTCCCAGGCGCCGAAGCTCATGAAGCCCGCGCCGGCCGCAACTGCTGCGACCCCGGCGCTGCCGGCCAGAAAGCTTCGCCTGGTAATAGCGTTTTCTGACATTGCTGATTCCTCTCTATATGCATCCTGCGTCATCGTTTCATCCATGATGCGAACCGCCATCAAGCCGTCTGGTCGGACTCGGACTCCGCGCGCTGTTCCGCGCAAATGCCCAAGATCACGTCGACCAGGCTGATGTAGAATCGCGCGTCATCGTCAAGCTTCAGCAGCTTCAACCGGTAGTCGGTCAACCAATCGAAGCGCTCGGCCACAAACTGTCGAGCCTCGGCGTCCATGCCGCTTCGCAGCAGAACTGCCACCAGGTCAAGCTCCAATGCCAGGTGATCGGGGCAGTCGGCGTATTCCGCCGGCACCTCCAGGCCCAGCTGCTCGATCAATGCCCGCATGTAACGCGCCGAAGCGCCCAGGTACAGGCCCTTCTGCTTGCCGATGAGCGGATTCACGTTGCCGGGAGTGTTCCAATCCGTGTACAGCGATTCTACGGGAATCGCCGACTGGGGAAGCCCTCCGGTGAAGTGACGCGCCGCAAAACCCTGCTTCTCATCGAAAAGCGGAGGGCAGAACAGCTCGTCGACCTCGTTGGCGGAAAGGAATTCCTGCATGGGCACGCGCACATGCATGCACTCGATGAGGCTTGCCTGCTTGCCGAAACACGTGTCGTCTTGCAAAAGACGGCGAACGCCGTCCATGAACTCGGCCCAGGCCGCGCTGCGCGTCATCTGCTTCCATTCGTCCTTCTCAACGGAACCGAAGCACTTCGAAAGCACCGAGAACACCGCTGCGTCGTCCATCATCTCGCGCTCACTCCTTTCCTTGGTCGCGGTTATAAGGTCTTCGACCTTTCACATCCCGCGCTTGCCGCGCGGGCGTTCGCATCATGCGGGGTATATCGCCCCGAAACGATTACGCGGTGACCGCGGTCGTCGTGCGAACGATGCCCTCGTCGATGATCTTCTGCGCGATATCCTGCCAATCGATGAACTGGATGGCGCCGTTGGGGCACTGCTCTGCGCAGCGGCCGCAGGAGATGCACTTCGTGGACACGCCGGTCTCGGTGTCGACGCGGGGCATGTTCCAGGGGCAAGCCTGGCTGCACATGCCGCAGCCGATGCACTTCTTGGTGTCGACCGTGCGGGCGCCGGTCTTCTCGTCGGCGTAGATGGCATGGACCGGGCAGTACTTCACGCACTGCGGGTCGGCGCACTGCTTGCAGTGCTCGACGGTGAACTCGCAAGCACCCTTGCCGTCGCCGAAGGAGCCGTCGCCGGTGTCGGCGGACTTGCCCCAGTAATAGTTATCCCACACACGCACGCGGGCGATGTGCTGGCACACGCGGCCGTCGTTCTTCAGCGTGCACATCATCTCGCAGCGCTGGCAGCCCGAGCAACGGGCGCGATCGGTGACGATCATCTTGGTGGGCGTGGTGCGCAGCTCGATGCGGCCGGATGCGATGGACTCCTGGGTGACGCCCCAGCTGGCCAGCGCGCCGCCGACGACCAAACCCGCAACGCCGCAGCCGGCCATGGCCAGCACGTCGCGGCGGGTGATGTTCTTCTTAACCGGGGCGCTGCCGCTTGTATTCGTATCTGACATTCTCAGTACTCCCCCTCACATATATTGGTGAGTCGCTACCTTGCGCCGGTTCCTCCCTCAGCCGAGGCCTCGTCCGCCTCGTCCCTTCTGATTTCCGGCGCACACTCTTCGCCCTTTCCGGGTCACGCAACAGGAAGTAGTATGCGGCTCACCGCTTTTTCGGTATCCCCTCTTTGGGGGTCAATGCGGTCGAATTTGTCCCCTCATTCGCCGGAAAATCCCATCCGTTCGCCGTTTACCAGGCCATTTCCACAAATTACCCTCAAAGAGGGGATAGCCGATTCATAAGGTGCGCAACACTGCCCAGTGACGAATTGTCGTCTGCACCCGAATCGCCCGACATGTCACGCAACGCATGTATCGAGAAGAGATTTGGAGATGCAACATGGCTGACGAGAAGTCATACGGCTGGGCCGGCAAGATCCTGCGCGTCAATCTGACGACGGGCAGCATCACCACCGAGTCCACCGCACCTTATAAGGAATACATCGGCGGCATGGGCCTTGCTAACAAGATCATGTACGATGAGGTGCCCGCTGGCACCGATCCTCTGTCCGAGGAATCCAAGATCGTCTACGCCGTCGGTCCGCTGACCGCCTCCGGCGTGCCGCTGGCTGGTCGTACCACCATCAGCTTCCTGTCCACGTTCACCAAGGACCATCTGGTCGTCGACGCACACTGCGGCGGCATGATCGGCGCCCGCATCAAGCTGGCCGGTTACGACGCCATCATCGTCGAGGGCAAGTCCGACAAGCCGGTGTACCTGCACATCAAGGACGATCAGGTCGAGATCAAGGACGCCTCCTTCGTCTGGGGCATGGGCACCCGCGCCACCACCGAGGCCCTGAACACCATCGAGGGCAACCGCGCATGCGTGGCCACCATCGGCCCTGCCGGTGAGAACCTGCTGCCCTACGCCGTCATGATGAACTCCCGTAACCACTCCGCCGGCGCAGGCCTGGGCACCATCATGGGCTCCAAGAAGCTCAAGGCCCTGGTCGTCGAGGGCAACGGCAGCGTGAACGTCAAGGACCCGAAGGCCCTGGCCGATCTGTCCGACTACATGCTGCGCGAGATCGTCGGCTCCAACAACAACCATGTCGTGCCGTCTACCCAGCAGGAATGGGCAGAGTACTACGACAAGGGCACCCGTTGGACCGCTCGCAAGGGCCTGTACTGGGCCGACGCCGAGGGCGAGCCGATCGAGACCGGCGAGCCGAAGCCGGGCGAGATCAACACCGTCGGCTACCGCTGCATGAAGACCACCAAGGACGAGGGTCCCGAGGCCGAGAAGTACACCATCAAGATGAACGGCTGCCACAGCTGCCCGATTCACTGCTACTCCGACATGCGCGTGCCGAACGCCAAGAAGAACGGCGGCTTCGAGATCACCGGCAACACCTGCGTGCCGAACTTCCCGTTCTCCGTTTACATGGTGAAGATCCTGGGCGAGCACACCTCCGTCAAGGCTTCCACCGAGGACGGCCTGATCTGGGACCAGGTTGTTGGCGGCACGATGGACGACCTGGGCATGTGGTGCAACTACGCTCAGATTTACCGCGACATCGCGCACTGCGTGTCCAAGGGCATCTTCAAGAAGGTGCTGCCCGAGGCCGAGTACAACATGTTCGACTGGACCAAGTTCGAGAAGAACGACCCGACCATCATGGTGGAGCTGCTCAAGCACATCGCCCAGAACGACAACGAGATGTCCTACCTTGGCCACGGCCCGATCGTGTGGTGCCCGCGCTGGGACGACATGGAGTGGTTCGACACCACCGCTAGCTGCCTGATCAACTACCGCGGCTGGCCGGTGCACCATGCAATCGAGTCCTACGGCCAGGTCGGCGGTCTGCTGAACATGGTGTTCAACCGCGACCCCATGATCCACTCGCATCAGAACATGCTGCAGTGCGGCCTTCCGCACGAGCTGAAGCAGCAGATCGCTGCCGAGCTGTGGGGCGGCGAGGACGCTCTGGACGCCGAGAAGGACTACAAGCCGATGAACGAGCACAAGGCGAACTTCACGTGGTGGTCCATCGTTACCGACGTGCTGCATGACTCGCTGACGCTGTGCAACTGGGTGTGGCCGATGGCCCAGTCCCCGTCGAAGAGCCGCAACTACCGCGGCGACCTTGACCTGGAGGCCAAGTTCTACAAGGCCGTCACCGGCGAGGACATCACCACCGACGAGCTGTACAAGCGCGCCGCCAAGATCATGACGCTGCAGCGCGCCAACACCGTGCGCGGCATGACCGACAAGGACGGCAAGATCGGCTGCAACGACTGCCGCACCATCCACGACGTGATCACCGAGTGGCCGTTCACGAAGGATCCCGACAAGCAGCCGTTCACGCAGGGCACCGACAAGATGGAGAAGGAAGACTTCCAGAAGGGCCTGACCATGCTGTACGAGAAGTTCGGTTGGGATTCCGAGAAGGGCTGCCCGACGGCCGACTGCCTCGACTATTACGACATGCCCGATGTCAAGGCCGAGCTGCAAAGCCTGAACCTGCTGCCGTAAACGCTAAGCTGGCAAGCTAGACCGGCAAAGCAAGCCTGAATCGCTAACGCCCCCCGTTGCGCAGACAGCGGGGGGCGTTTTTGCGTTCAAGGGCGATTCCGACATGCGGGCTTCTGCGGTTATGAAACAAGGAGCACGTCCGCATTCGGCCGTTTTCCCAAGTCGGTCGGCATGAGCCAAGGAGAAACGATCGCGCTATCCCAAAGGCTGGCGCGATTTTCAGGAGACGCCCATTTGCAGGGACGCGAGAGAAGAGAAGATGCAACGAGCGGAATGACATCCCTTCGCAAAAAAAATGCGTCCCGGGCGAAACCGCTCGGGACGCATTGCGTTACGTATGGCCGCTACGCGCTAGACCTTCATCGGGCATTACACGTCGGCAGGACGCTCCACTGCGTCGTATTCCGCCAGCGATGCCGCGTAACCGGGCTCGAGGTACTGCGTAGAATAGTAGTACACGTCGCCGTTCGATGCCTCGGTGCGCTCGATGTCCGGATAGTTGCCGGAATCGCGCACAGCCTGCCACGTTTCCTCGATCTGCTCGTCGGTCATGCGGAAGGGCGGGTTCTTCAAGCACTCGGCGGCATAAGGGCGCGGGTACACGCGCGAATCCTCACGCACGCACTCGACGAACGTGACCACCGGGTTGTCCTCGGCGGCAAGGAACGCCCAACGCGCGTAATTGTCGGTCATGAGCGTCTCGTCGTACAGATAGTAGCTGTGCATGCCCATGAGCACCTTGATGCGGTTGCACTTGATTTCCTTGCGCACGGGCGCAGCATTCTCGTCCTGCACGAGCACCCATTCGCCCTCGATCTGCTCAAGGCGGTAGCCTTCGGGAATGCGCAGGCCGGCGAAGGGGCTCCTGTCGTCCTCGACGGGCTGCTCATCTTCGGCAGCTTGTCCGTCGCCACCCGCGTTATCGGAGGAAGCCGGGACGGGCTCGGACGTTGCGGGCGTTGCGGCGACGGCGGCGCTTTCAGCGGCTTCCGCAGCGTTGCCGGACTGTGTGGAGGCATCGACGCCCGCAGCGGATTCGACTTCAACGGAATCCCCAACGGCTTCCGGCGCCTTATCGGCGGCCTCGGCCGCCTTCGCCTCGTTGTCGGCCTCGATCTGCGCCAAGCGGCGGTTCGGGATCTTCGGGGGCACGCCCACCGCACGAGTGGCAGAACGCACCGCGGCGGCCTTCGCGCGCTCGGCGGCGCGCTCCGCCTCGATCTCGTCCTTGTGCTCGGCCAGATAGTCCTCAAGCCATTCGTACACGAACATCTCGAAGTCGTCAGGCGTCATATGATCGGGCACCAGGCCGATCTCGGCCCAGCGATCGGGCGTCACCAAGTGGCTGTCCGCCGACTGTTTGCGCACGTCGTCGAACACATCCGCCAGCGCGTTGTGCTCGGCCAGCTCGCGCGCCGCCGCAAGTTCTTCCTCGCTGGGAGCGTCCTGCGCAGCAGCACCTTCGGCACCTTCGGCACCTTCGGCCGCATCCGCGCCTTCACCCTGCGCGGCCGAACCCGCTGCATCCGCGTCATCTGCGGAAACGCCAGCAGCACCTTCTTCGCCATGCGCAAGCGCTCCTGGCGCAACAGCGGATTGCGATCCGTTCGCAAGCACGCCATCACTGCCCGCGCAACCTACCGCCGCACCGCTTTCGCCAGCCGATGATCCGACGGCATCGCCAGCGCCAGCAGCCGTACCAGCCTTCTCGCCAGCGTCTTCGCCAGGCGCAGCGCTCGCGGCATCCGTCGCCTCACCGGCCGCTTCCGCAACCTTCACGTCCTTGAACTCCGCGCTCATGCAACCTCGCCCGCCTTCTGCTGCGCCATGGCTTCGGCAACTACCATGTCCACGCGCGTGTCGCGCAGACTGCAGTGCTCGCACATCAGGCAGCTAACGGACAGCTCGTCGCACGGCAGCTTCTCGTTCATTTCCGCCAGCGACATACCGCAGCGGTACATCCAGTCGCCCACCAGCGCGCGCACGCCTTCGATAGCGAACACGAGCGTGTGCTTTTTGTCCTTCGGCACGCCGTCGACCGCGCGCTCCACATCCTCGGGCGTCAGCGCCAGCGCCTGCGAGAACGTTTTGCCCTCGATCATGGAGCAGATAGCGCTTGCGCACCCGGTCATTGCCAGGCAGCCGCGGCTTTTGAAGCCCACTTTCACGAACACGGGGTCGGCAACGGAATCGTCCACCACGGCGAACAGGCGCAGGGCCACCTCGCCGCGCTTCGACTTGCCCACCATGCTCTGCACGTTGAAGCCCTCGGGTTTGCCGGCGTTTTTGAAGTTCGCCACAATGGCCAGCAGCGTTTCGGAGTAGCCGTCCACGCCGTTGTCCAGTTCGGTTTGGTACACGTCCTTCGTGCGGATGAGCGCACGGTCGTCCGGCTCGTGATAGATGTCGCGCCCCTCGTCCGGCTCGTCGAACGTGATTTCCTGCTCGTTCACCATTTTGTCCCCCTTATTCGCATGAAGCTGAAGCGCACTTAAACGTTACAAAGTCTTAACTTCCCATATGCTATGATGGCTAATATTGCACGGCGCACATACCCTCTTTGAGGGAATTTTGCTCGCGTGAGCATAATCTCTTTAGGGGAAAGAGCGCTCACCAGGGCAAACGCGCTGAGGAAACCGGGAGGGATATTGAGCCGAACCGAACAGAGGAACCTTGGCGCTAACGCCAAGCAAGGGGGAAACTGCACCGATGGCGCGCCAAAGCACGAACGACGAGTGCCCGCGCCACCTGACGATGCGTCAACCCCCATGCCCACCGGCATGCGCCTTGTCGGCATGTACTTCCCGCTTATCCCCTCCATCCTGGGCCTTTGCTTCGCCCGCGCCGGTCTGATCGTGGCCAGCTACGGAAGTTACAACCACACTGACGAAGGCATATTTACCGATGGCGGCACGCTGGTGGCGTTATCGGTCATGGGTGTTATCTTCATCGCGATTGCCGTAGGAAAACTGCGGCTGAAAAGGCCGCTGACGAACCGCATCATGCGCGCATGTATCATCCTGGAAACCGCATGCATCATCGCACTCCCCTCGCTGCACCTGCTGGGAGCTCTTAACGACTCGACGCATTTCCTGCTGAGCGCCGCAACCATGTTCTTCGGCTCGTTCGCCATTTTCTATTGGCTGCGCCGCGCGCGAGGATGCGGCAGCACTACCGCCGTGTTGTACGTGTTCAGCGCCCTGGCCATCAGCGAAATCGAGATTTACGTCTGCTCGCTCATCGGCAATTTCGGGTTCTTCCTTGCCGGCGCGCTTGCCCTGGGACAACTTCCCTGCATGCTGTCGGCGCGCAAGAACAAGCTGGCGAACGACATCGACTCGTTCACGCCGCACGACGACTACTTCGGTTTCGCGAAAACGGCCTTGTCAAGCAAGCACTTTCTGTCAGCAAGCGCTATCAGCATCGGCTTTCTGTCCGTTGTCGATGGCTTTTTGCGCGGCTACCCCGACGGGCAGCCCATTGCGTTCCAGCCGGGAACGCGCGTGGCGTATTTCGTGCTGACCGTTGCCGTTTTCATCGCCGTTATCCTGCTGATGCTGAACAAGCGCCGCCGCGTCATGACGGTGGGCATGTTCATCCTCATGGAACTGCTGGCGTGCATCGCGCTGATTCTGTACGCCGCGTTCCCCGATATGCTGGACATCGGCGCCGTGTTCACCACCACGCTCAATGCATTGATGGTGGCGTTCACCTGGTACATCATCATCGCGTTAATGAGCTTCGGCTGGCGCGACCCGTATTACTACGCGCTGGCCGGCTGGATTGTGTGGCTGGGATGCCGCGCCATTTCGCGCGTGCTGTTGATAAGCAACACCGTGCTGACCTCGAATGATATCCTGACGAACGCCGTGATGGGCGCCAGCGTGGTCATTTCCACGCAGGTTGCGCTTGGCCAGTTCCTCAGCGTGTCTCAGGCCGAAGCGGACGAGCGCGACGAGGGATACGTGCATCAACTTGAGCAGTTGCAGAAGCAGCTGAACGATGCGCACGCCAACGTGGAGACCATGGCGTACCTGAACGTGAACGACCCCGCATACGCCGGATGCGCGACGTGCGCCGCCGCCGATGGCAACGGGCCTGCGCCCGGCAGCAACGCGCAGCAAACGCTTGACGCGCTGCGGTGCGCCGGCGTTGCACCGAAAGGTGCTGGCGAAGTTGCCGCGCCCATTGATGAACAAGATGGCGAAGGCGACGATGGCGGCCGTTCCGTTCGCGGCGCGCGACTTGCGCGCCTGATGGGCCTTGACGAGGGCGAATCCATCACGGATATCCGTAAAGCCACCATGCGCCAAAACGCCAAGCAGATGGGCAAGCAGTTCCTGCTGTCCGACCGCGAAATCGAGGTGTTGGCGCTCTACGCAATGGGCTGGACGCAGAAGCGCGTTGCCGAAGAGCTGTACATCAGCCCCAGCACCGCGCACGCGCATATCAAACGTATCTACGCGAAAACCGGCCTACACTCGCGCCAAGAGATTCTCGACTTCATGGACCAGTACACGTCATAAGGCAAGTGCGAGTCGAAGGTTGGCTTGCAATACAGCGTCTTGCCTGGTGGCAAGCCGTATTGAGGCATGGCGGCGCGAGCCAATTGCAGCCTACAGCCGGAAAACGTGGGGACGAGCGAAAGCTCGTCCCCAAATAGATAGCGCCGAAGGCGCGTCACTGCCCCTCCCCTAGAACGCGGCATCTACGGGGTCGCTGACCTCTACGTCTTCCTGGCCGCGTTCGAGGGCCGTCAGTGCATCGAGCAGCTGCTGCTGCGTGCCGTCGAGCATGCGCAGGTTGAGTGTGACCGCATCGGCGAAATCGCTGGAAAGCACCTTGGCCCCGTGGTCGGCAGCCAAACGCATCAGCTGTTCGTAACGCGGATAGGCAATGCGAATGCGCAGGTCGACGCAGCGCGACACCACCACCAGCTGGGCGGCGTCAATGCCCGCCTGCGTTGCCTGGGTGTAAGCACGCACCAAGCCGCCCGTGCCCAGCAGCACACCGCCGAAATAGCGCGTCACCACGCACGCGACGTCGGTCAGCCCCGCATGCTGCAGCACCTCAAGCGTGGGCAGGCCCGCCGTTTTCTGCGGTTCGCCGTCGTCGGAGTAGCGGGTGCGGCCGGCCGCGCCCGCACCGCCTTCGCGCAAGATGTACGCGTACACGTTGTGCCGCGCCATGCGGTTCGCCGCGCGAATCTCTTCCAAAAACGCCAGCGCTTCCTCTTCGGTTTCCACATGCGCCAAGCTGGCGATGAAGCGGCTTTTCTTCTCCTCGATTTCCGCGACCGCGCGACCTTCGATGGTGGTATATGAGCTCATGTTGCTACTCTCCTGTTGCCATTTGCAGCAGATACACTTCCTCGCGCAGCTCGCGCGCTGCATCGCGCGTCAGGCGGCCTTCATCGCGCATGGCCTGGATTTCCTCAAGCTCCAAGCGCAGTGCCTCGGCCTCGACGTCGGTGACGCGCGCCTTGATGACTTGGATTTTCTGCGTGTCCATGCTTTGCAGCGCCCCGCGCATGCCGCCGGCGTCCACGCCGATCACGCTGCCTGCCACGTTCGCCCGCGCCAGCACCGCCGGCTCGTTTGCCGCACGCAAAAACGACAGCGTGGAGCGGCACTCCGCCGCCAGCACGCCCGCGCCATCGGCCACTTCCAGATCGGCGTCGTCCATGCGACCCAGGTAGTAGTTGAGCGCGCACTCCTCAAGCTCGATGCGCAGCTGGCGGCTACGCTCAAGCTGCAGCTCGTCGTCCACCACATGGCGAACCATGCGGTCAAGGTTGCGGTGCGCGTGCATCACGCCAACCTTCACGCGGCTCCACACCTCGCCAAGTTTCTCGCGGCGCGTATGGGCGCGCATCAGCAGGCGGCGGGCGCTGTTCAGGCGCTCGAGTTCCCGCGAACCCTCTTCGCGCGTCAGGTCGCCCGACTGCATGCGCGCCTCGACCATGCGCGTTTGCGCAGCTAGCGCGCCCGCGCGCAGTTCAACCAGGCGCGGTGCCGACGTGTTCTGACGGCGCAAGCGCTTGATGCGCTCGCTGTACTGGCGAATGACGATCTGCGTGGACGACTCGTTCTGCGGCGTTTTCTGCTCGCGCAGCTGGCGAATGACGCGCTTCAGGATGTCAATGGTGACGGCGTTGACATCCTGCTCTTCCGTTTCGTCAGGCGAATCCTCCTTCGGCGCCAGCACCGGCACCACGAAGTTCGCCAGCAGCAACGTGCACAAAATGACGCCGGACGCCAGGAAGATGAGCGTGTCGCGCTGCGGGAACGCCTCGCCTGTGGACAGCGTGAACGGGATGGTCATGATAATGGACAGCGTGACGGCGCCCTTCGGGCCGGACAGCGTGGTGACCAGCGCGTCGCGCACCAGCTGCTTGCCCGTGCGGCGCTTCGCGCTGCTGTCGCAGCGTTCCATCACCAGCACCCAGATAAAGCGCACGCCCACTACCAGGGCCGTTACCAGCAGCACCAGGCCGCACAGCAAAAGCGAGCTCACCTCGTCGCTGCGCCACGACGGCATAATGGCCTTCGGCAGCTGCATACCCAACATCACGAACACAACGCCGTTGATGACGAACACCAGCGTCTCCCACACGCTGTTCGACGCGATTTTCAGGCGCGCGGCCACCGGCGTGGGCTTCTGCGGAAGCAGCGTGATAAGCAGACCGGCGGCCACTACCGCCAAGATGCCGCTGGTGCCGAAATGTTCGGCCGCCAGAAACACGATGAACGGCGTGAACACCTCGAACACCACGTGCACCGTGATGCTTTCGTAGCCGTACCCGCGGATGGCCTTCATAGCAAGCAACGCCAAAAAGCCCACGATCAAGCCGATGGCAATGCCGCCGAAAAAGCTGATAGCGAAGCTTTGCGCGGCGTCCACCAGGGAAAACGCACCAGTGACCGCGGCTGCGATGGCGAACTGGAACGACACGACGCCCGATGCGTCGTTGATAAGCGCCTCGCCCGACAGCAGCGATTTCTGGCGCCCCGTCAGTCGGATGTCCTTGCCCAACGCCGTAACGGCCACAGCATCGGTGGGGCCAAGCGCCGCGCCCAGCGCGAAGGCGGCGGCCAGCGGAATGGACGGCTCGATCCAGTTGAGCACGAAGCCGACCACCAACACGGTCACGATAACAAGCCCGATGGCAAGCGACACGATGGAGCCTTTGTTGTCCCACAACCCGCGTTTGCTTGCGTGCCGCGATTCGTCGAAGAGCAGCGGCGCGATGAACAGCACCAAGAACAGCTCAGGATCGATTGCCACATCAACCGGCGTGCCCACCAGCAGGATGACGATTGCGCCAATCGCGATCTGCACCAGCGGCAACGACACGCGCGGCATCATCTGGTCAAGCACCGCCGACACCAGCACCGCGGCCAACAGCAGCAACACGAACTCAAGCATTTCCATGGGCATTCATCCTTCAGCTATGCGTCCCCCAACGTTAGTGAACCCCCATGCTATCAAGCGCACGCCACGCCAAACCAGCGCGCCCGCCAAACGTCACCAAACAGCTAAACAACCCAACCGCAAGCCAGGCCAGCAGCAATTCGACGCCCAGTCGCCCACATGCCTTCGCCGCGCACCCGACCCCTTCGCCGCGTGCCTGGTAACTTGCCACCTACTTCCCACTTAACTTACCACGTGGGAAGTAGGTGGGAAGTTGCGGGGATGTGAGGAAGGCCTACATGGCGATAGGCTCCGCCATTACGTGAACCGCGTCTGTTTTGGCACGATTTTGAACTTTCCGAATCTCAATACAGTCCGAAAAACGCTCGCAGCTACGGAAAGTTACGAATCGTGCCAAAAACGAGCATACAGTTAGCAGAAGAGGCTCGGAAAGTTCGAAATCGTGCCAAAACGAAGACTCTCAATGTTTTTGCACACGGAAACTTCGATTTCGTGCCACGTCTATAGCGGCAAACAGCTTTAGGCGCCTTCCGATCGCGGCTTCAATTACCGTGGCTTTAATTGTCTTGACCCAATCGCCGTCAAGCGCGAGCTCAGAAGCCGCCTACCAAGTACGGCCGGTTGATGAGCCTGCAGCACCATTAAGGGGACCGAAAATGTTACCTCGGCGATGCGATGATTGAGTTATGTTTCAAAAAGTGTGTCCATATTGATGCCGTAATACCAGCTCATCTAT
>OLRT01001130.1_pt1 | contig 19325 bp, 16 predicted proteins | sample 1672021 | NCBI WGS metagenome assembly OLRT01 (sample SAMEA3136637, study PRJEB25190) | human gut metagenome | reverse complement strand
ATCGCCGCCGACGAGGCCATGGCGCAGGCGGGCGTCAACATGGACGACGAGGACCCCACGCGCTCCGCGGTGGTGTTCGGCGCGGGCATCGGCGGCATCGACGAGCTGCAAAAGGGCTTCCGCACGCTTGACGAGAAGGGTCCTAAGCGCGTGAACCCGCTGTTCATCCCCACGATGATCGGCAACATGGCCGCCGGCCACATCGCCATTCGCTACGGCATGCGCGGCGAGTGCATCGACGTGTCCACCGCGTGTGCCACCGGCGCGCACAACATCGGCTCGGCCGTGCGCTCCATCCGCCACGGCTATTGCGACCTGGCGCTTGCCGGCGGCTCCGAGGAATCGGTGAACCCCATCTGCATCGCGGGCTTCACGAACCTTGGTGCTCTGACGCATGCCGAGGACCCGCAGGCGGCGTCCATGCCGTTCGACGTGCGTCGCAGCGGTTTCGTGGCGGGCGAAGGCGGTGCGGTGCTGGTGCTGGAATCGCTGGAGCATGCGCTGGCGCGCGGTGCGAAGCCCATCGCCGAGATCACCGGTTTCGGCTCGACGGGCGACGCCTACCACATGACGGCGCCGAACCCCACTGGCGAGGGCATCCAGCGCGCCATGCAGCAGGCGCTTGACGAGGGCGGTTTCACCGTGGCCGACCTGGGTCACGTGAACGCGCATGGCACGTCCACGCATGCCAACGACGCCACCGAGGCTGCGGCGCTCATCGCGCTTGCCGGCGATGAACTGGGGCGCAAGATCCCCATCACGTCGGTGAAGGGCTCGCTGGGCCACACGCTGGGTGCCGCCGGCGCGGTTGAGGCCGTGGTCACTGCGCTTTCGGTGGCCAACCAGTGCGTGCCGCCCACGGCAGGTTTTGCCCAGCCCGACCCCGAGTGCCCCGTGAACGTGGTGTCCGAGCCGCTGCAGAACTACCCTCAGAAAGTAGCGCTGTCGAACTCGCTCGGCTTCGGCGGCCACAACGCCGTTTTGGCTGTTTCGCCTTACGGTGAATCTATCGATTAGGAATTCTTCTATGTTGGATATTTCTTATCCTTGTGGGCGCGATGTTGTCGAGCAGGTGCTGCCGCATCGCGATCCATTTGTGTGGGTGAGCCGCGTGGTTGCGTGCGAGCCGGGCGTTTCCATTACGGCCGAGCTTGACGTTGACCCTAAGCTGCCGCTGTTCGCCGGCCATTTCCCCGGCCATCCGGTGCTGCCCGGCGTCATCATCATGGAGGCGCTGGCGCAGACGGCGTCGTTTTGCGCGCTGGTGGGTCGCGACGAGCCGGGCGTGCTGGGATTTTTCGCTGGCATCGACAAGGCGAAGTTCCGCAACCAGGTGCAGCCGGGCGACACGCTGACGCTGAAGGCAACCATTATGCGCAACTCGTCGCGCATGGTGGTCGCCGACGTGGAGGCGCGCGTGGGCGATAAGGTGGCGGCCACGGCCACGCAGAAATACGTCATGGCGAAAGCCGAGCAATAGCAGGCAACGGGCGGGCTGCCGCCTTGAAGGATTTGATCATGAAACGCACGAAAACAGGGTACATCACGTTCGATAGCGAGGGCTCGTTCGTCAATTCGCGCACAGATGGCAGCGGCGCGCAACCGCACGATGCGGCTGTTGCGTACCGTTTGACGCGCATAGCCGTGGAGGCGCGCGCCCAGTCTGCCGTTGCTCCGAATGCGCTGGACGCTGCGGACATGTCCACGTACGTGGACGCCTCCGAAGTGGTTTCGCCCGTGCGTGAAGAAGCCGCCGATGCGCCTGTGGCGCTGGTGGTTTCCCGTGGCCGTGCCGTGAAGAAGATCCTGCTTGCGGTGCAAGATGCCGGCATGGTGGCCGCGGCGGCCTACACCGAGGAGCGCGCCGGCGATGCATACCTGCGCGCCGCCGATGTGCGCGCGTGCCTGCCTGGCAAAGGCGGCGACGCGCTGTTCGCCAACGGCTATGCCGTGCTTGAGGCTGCCCGCGCTTGCGGCGCTGCGGTGGTATTGCTGGGCGAGGAATCTCTGGCGCTTGCCGAGGTGGACACGTTTTTGGCGCGCGCCGCGGCCGATGGCATCCGCGTGTTTCGCCCGCTGGGCAATTCGCCGCAGTTCGGCTGGGTGCTGTGCGCCACGGACAAGCCGGCAAGCGTGTGTGGCACGTGGCGGACGTGTCCGAAGTGCGGCATGAAGTTCGACAGCACCAGTTTGGCCGCTTCGCACTTCGCCTGCCCGAATTGCGGCGGATACCTGCGCATGACGTCGTCGGAACGCATCGACGATCTGCTTGACGACGGATCGTTCATCGAATGGGACGAGGGGCTTCAGGAAACCGACCCGCTGAATTTCCCGGGTTACCTGGACAAACTTGCTGCCCAGCGCGAAAAGTCGGGCCTTGAGGAAGGCGTGCGCACGGGCGAGGGCTGCATCGCGGGCCTGCGCCTGGCCATCGGCATCATGGAGTCAACGTTTTTCATGGGCTCTATGGGCAACGTGGTGGGCGAGAAGGTCACGCGCCTGTTCGAGCGCGCCACGCGCCTGCATCTGCCCGTGGTCATATTCACTGCTTCGGGCGGCGCGCGCATGCAAGAGGGGCTTGTGTCGCTTATGCAGATGGCGAAGACGTCGTGCGCTATCCAGCGCCACGCCGAGGCGCATCTGCCGTACATCTCGGTGCTTACCGATCCCACTACCGGCGGCGTGACGGCTTCGTTTGCTATGGACGGCGACATCATCTTGGCCGAGCCGCACGCGCTTATCGGGTTTGCCGGCCAACGCGTCATCCGCGACACCATTCGGCAAGAGCTTCCCGAAGGGTTTCAGACGGCGGAGTTCGCGCTTGAGCACGGGCTTATCGACGCCATCGTGCCGCGCTCGGATTTGCGCGCCACGCTTGCGCATCTGCTGGCGCTGCATCTGTCCACATCGAAGCAGGCCACGGGCGCGGCGCATAATGCTGGCGACCGCGACATCCTTGTCAGCTATCAGGCCGTGTGCGACAACCTTCAAGCTGGCACCGGCACGTACAACACCGTGATGTATACCGATTTGAAGCCTGAACCCGCGTGCGTGGCCAAAGGGCGCGTGCGCGACCGGTTGTACGATGCGCTTCCGGCGGGTCTGCGTGCGGATGCGAACCGCACGTCGGTCAGCCGTCGCGTTGAGCGCGCTATCGCGAAGGGCGGCTTCGATGCCGAAGGCGGCTCGTCGCTTGACGCCGACGACGCTGCGCCCGTGGAGGATGCCGCCCCCGCGTCGGCGGAAAACCGCGCGTGGCAAAGCGTGCAGCTGGCGCGCAACGTGCATCGTCCCACGTCAGTTGCGTATATCAACGCAATGGTCGATGGGTTCATCGAACTGCACGGCGATCGCGGCTTCGCCGACGACGGCGCCATCATCGGCGGCGTCGGCTGGGTCGGCGGGCGCGCCGTCACCGTTATCGGCCAGGAAAAGGGCGCCGACCTCAAGCAGCGCATCGCGCGCAATTTCGGTTGCCCGCAGCCCGAGGGGTATCGTAAGGCGCTGCGCCTTATGCGCCAGGCTGAGAAGTTCCGCCGTCCTGTCGTGTGCTTAGTGGACACGCAGGGCGCTTTCTGCGGCACCGAGGCCGAGGAGCGTGGGCAGGGCAACGCCATCGCCGACAACCTGGTTGCCATGGCTGGCCTGAAGGTGCCGGTGGTTACCGTGCTTTTGGGCGAAGGCGGGTCGGGCGGCGCGCTGGCGCTGGCCGTCGCCAACCGCGTGGCCATGCAGGAGCACGCCGTGTATTCCGTGTTGTCGCCTGAAGGGTTCGCGTCCATCCTGTGGAAGGACCGCACGCGCGCGCCCGAGGCGGCGGCCGTCATGAAGATGAGCGCGCACGAGTCTTGCGAGCTGGGCATCATCGATGACGTGGTGTCCGAGGGTCCGCGCCCGGCGCACGAGAACCCCGAGGCGGCCGAGCGAAACGTGAGCGAATACGTGCGCGAAGCCCTTGACGAGCTGTGCGCCTTAAGCGAGCAAGAGCTGCTTGAACAGCGCCACCAGCGTTTCCGCAAGTTCTAGTTCGGCGAATGCGAAAAGAGCCGGTCCCTGTGGGGCCGGCTCTTTTGTTGCTGGCGGGCAGGACTGGTGGCAGCCTGCTATTCTCCCAGCAAGTCGATGAGCTCGTCGGTGCTCAAGCTTGCAAGCGACATGCCCGCCGCGCCGATGACCTGGTCGGCCAGCTTGCTCTTCTCTTCCTGCAGGTGCAGGATGCGCTCCTCGATGGTGCCTTTCGCGATAACCTTCTGCACGCTTACCACGCGCGTTTGCCCGATGCGGTGCGCGCGGTCCGTGGCCTGCTGCTGCGCGGCGGCGTTCCACCACGGATCGGCGTGGATGACCACGCTGGCGCCTGTTAGGTTCAGCCCCGTGCCGCCGGCTTTCAGCGACACCAGGAACACGGGCACGTCGTTTCCGTTGAACTCGTTGACCATGTCCACGCGGTCTTTCTTCGGCGTGGAGCCCGTGATGGTGTAGTACGCGATATCGGCCTCGTCAAGGCGCTGCGCGATTAGCTCCAAGAAGCTGGTGAACTGGCTGAATAGCAGCGTTTTCTCGCCGCCGTCGCGCGCCGAGGACACCAGCTCCATGATGGCGTCGAGCTTTGCGCCGTGCCCGCGGTAGTTCTCGAACACCAGGCGCGGGTCGCAGCACAGCTGTCGCAGGCGCATGAGCTCGGCCAGCACTTCCACGTTGGACACCTGCTCGCCGGCCGCGCGCTTGGCCTGGCGCTCCTTGCGCTCGCGGCGCTGGCGCGTCAGCTCTTCGCGCAGATGTTGCTCGTGGGCGCGGTACAGCTTCAGCTGCTGGTCCTCAAGCGGCGCGTACACCACGCTTTCCAGCTTGTCGGGCAGGTCGGTCAGCACGTCGGCCTTCTGGCGGCGTAGGATGAACGGCCCGGTTGCCGCCGTCAGGCGCGCGGCAACGTCTTCGTCGCCGCCGACGATGGGCAGCTCGAAGCGCTCGCGGAATCGCGCGTAGGGGCCAAGCAGCCCCGGCATCAGGAAGTCGAAGATGCTCCACAGCTCGGACAGGCGGTTCTCCATGGGCGTGCCCGTCAGCGCGAAGCGGTGCCGCGCGCCGAGGCGCTTGATGGCGCGCGTAGTCAGCGTTGCGGGGTTCTTGATGTATTGCGCCTCGTCAAGCGCGCACAGGTAGAACTCGCGCCCGGCGTAATCGGGCGAGTCGATGCGCGCGAGGTCGTACGACGTCACCAGCACATCAACCGGTGAAAGCTGGTCACCGGCATGAGGCGCGTTGCCGGAATCGGCCGTGCCTGCAGCGGCGGCCAGCTGTGCGTCGTACGCGGAAAACGCCCGGCCGCGGATAACCTTGCGCTCGGCGGCGTTGCCCACCACGGCGGCAACGGAAAGCCCCGGTGCGAATCGCTCGAACTCGGCCAGCCAGTTGTACACCAGCGACGAAGGGCACACGATCAAGCTGGGCCCCACGCCGCGCGCTTCCTGCGCCCGCGCTACCAGCAAGCTGATAAGCTGCACGGATTTGCCCAGGCCCATCTCGTCGGCCAGGATGCCGCCGAACCCTGCGTCCACGCGCGCCGAAAGCCAGCGGAAGCCTTCCACCTGGTAGGGGCGCAGCGTGGCCGTCAGCCCTTCGGGAACGCTGTAGTTCGTCTCGTTCACGCGATGGAAGTTCTCCAGGTACTGCGCGAAGCTGCGGTCGCGGTCAAGGTTTTGCTCCTCGTCCAGGTAAAACGCGCGAAACGACGGCAGCTCCACCACGCCGCTTGCAAGCTCTTTCTGCGTGATGCCCAGATCGGACGCCAGGCGGTCAAGCTGCGACAGGTCGAAGTCCTCCAGGTCCACGAACGCGCCGCCGCGCAAGCGGTGGTAGCGCTTCTTCTTGCGGTAGCTGGCCAGCATGGCCGCAAGCTCGGCAGGCGCCAAGTCGCCGGCATCCACCGTCAGGTTGATAAGGTTGCCCGACAGCGACACGCCCAGGCTCAACCGCGGCTTCTCGTCTTTGATAAGCCTGTCGAACGCCGGCGTGGTGAACACGTTGCCCAGCGCGCGGAACTCGGAAAGCCCCGTGAACACCAGGCGGGCCACGGCGTCTTCCTCGGACAGCGCGATGGATGCGCCTTCGGGACCGAAGAATCGCTCGATAAGCGCGGACGCCTTCGCCTCAACGCGCTGGTTGCGCAGCGGTGCCGGTCCCGTGGGTTTATCGCCTTCGGCCGCCTTCGGCACCTGCCCGCGCAGCGCGAAGCGGTGCTGGCCGTACACGGCTTGGGCACCGATGTGCACGTGCTTCGCCGATTTGTCGAAGTAGAACTCCAGCTTGCAGGGAACGGGGCGATAGGCGTTTATCTCGTCCGGCGCGCTGACCTGCAGTTGTGACTCGATAAGCGGCAGCGCCGCCGCGCAGAACAGCGGCATGTCCCCGTCGGCAATGAACAAGGTGTTCTCGTCGCTGTCGTACACGGTGCGCAAAAAGTCGGCGCAGCGCGCGAACGCCGCTGAGCAGCGGTGCACCACGTCGTTGCCAAGCCACACGTACAGCCGCCCCGCCTGCTCGGCGATGCGGATACGCTCGCCGCGTTCGATGGTCCAGCCGTGCTCGGCGCGCGCAAGGCCCAGCGAAATGGAGGGGTCCTCGCGCACCACGCGCACGCGCTCAACCGTTGGCGTGGCGAAATCGGCGCCGTGGATGGAGAACACGTCGCCCTCAAGCAGGTCGAACAGCTCCACGGCTTCGGCTTCCGAAAGCTGCAGCGTGCGTCCCACCTGGGCCGTTTGGCGGCGCAGCCATGCCGGGCCGTCGTCGGCCGCTTCGCGCATGGAGCACGCGCGCTCGATGAACTGCGCCACGGCGCGCGAGCGGTCGTCGAACAGGGCGGGGGCGTGCGTGAACGACAGCTTCTTGCCGTAAGCGTACGCTTCGCCGCGGCGCATGCGCTCGGCGAACTCGCTGAGCGACTTCACCACATACGGTGTGCCCGTCGGCCCCGAGATGCGAAACGCCGCCGACCACAGGCCGTAGCCGAACGACAGCTCGGCGTGCAGGCTCACCGAGCCGGCGGGCGTGTCCTCGGCGTCAAGCGCTTCGGTGCGCTTCATGAACTCGGCGATGCAGGCCGACGACTGCGCGGTGCGGTGCGCCTGGTAGCCCATGAACGTGTCGGGGCGCTCCGAAAACGTCAGCGCCAGCGCCACGCAGTGCTTGCACATGCCGTTGTATTCGCGAAACGCTGGGCACGTGCACGAGTAGTCCACCACGTCGCCGGCGTCCTCGTCGAGCGTCACCGACGTGCGGTAGCGGTCGTCCCATCCGCTGCTTGAGGCAACGAACGCGCTGATGATGGACTCGTCGGCGTCGTAGCGCACCTGCTTGGTCAGGATGTTGCGATCCGACGCGGCGATGGCGCGCCCACGCGCAAGCGCGCGCGGGTTGCATTGCGAAGCGATGGACTTTTCCAAGTTCATGACGGCTGGCTTCCTTCCTTACAACCTCATGTTGTGCAAACGTCTATTTTAGCGCACGTTGGCAAGCCCGCCGCCGGGCGGCGATGATTGCACAGCGTCTCCCCGAGGCCGCCAGCGGCTTCGAGTCTCGGCACGTAACCGACCGCGCTTTCGGAAGGCGGAAGGCGGACGGCGAAGGTGAATCGCGGTGATAGGTGCATCTCGGTGTGTTGGCCTCGTTGCATTGACAGTGGGGTTGCCGCCGTGTTCGTGCGGCGATGCGGCCCATTGGTGCCGTTGCCTGGTGCTGGCGTTGGCAGAGTGGCGAAGTGTGCGATAATCGCGCCATAAGCAAACGCGCGCGGCGCGTACGTTGAAAGGGGCTGCTATGAAGCTTGGCGAAGTGTTCGGCACGGTTGCGGCATGCGCGGCGGGAGCGGCGGTCGGCGCCGGCATCGGGCTGTACGGCCCGCGCGCCCACACGCTTTCGACGGTTCGCCAGATCACGCGAGCCGAGGGCGCGTACAACCTGTATGCCATGGACGTCACGTACCCCTACAACCTCGACCGTTTGATTGAGCGCGGCCTCGGCGGCGACCAGGACACGGTCGACGCCATTTTCCGCGAGGCGCTGCCGTTTCTGCCCGCGCACATGCAGGCGCCCGAATTCGGCTGCAGCGCGTTCACGTTGCGCGCCGGCAATCAAACGCTTATGGGCCGCAACTACGACTTCAAACTGGACACGTCGGCCATGCTTGTGCACTGCGCGCCGAAGGGCGGCTACGAGTCCATCGCGTTCGCCGCGCTTGACAACGTGCACGCCAACAATCCGTTCGCGGACGCGAAATCGCGCCTGGCATGCTTGGCTGCGCCGTTCGTGTGCCTTGACGGCGTGAACGAGAAGGGCGTTTCCATCGCCGTGCTGACGCTTGACAGCAAGCCCACGCACCGCGTCACCGGCAAGCCCGTGCTGTCAACACCGCTGGTCATTCGCCTGGTGCTTGACCGCGCTGCCACCACGCAGGAGGCCGTCGACCTGCTGCTTGCCCACGATATGTTCGCCACCAGCGGGCGCGACTACCATTACTACATCACGGACGCCTCAGGCGACGGTCGCGTGGTCGAATACGATTGCGACAGCCCCGAGCGCCTGCCGGTGGTCACACCGTGCCGCCAGGTCACGAACTTCTTCGTCATGCACGAAGGAATGGTGAAGCCGAACCAGAAAAACGGCCGCTACGGGCACGGGCGCGAGCGCTACGATGCCATCGAGGCGGTGCTTGACGGCGCACCGGTCGGCGAAGACGCGCAGGTAAACGGCCTGGCGCGCGTTGGCCGCCGCGGCGCAAGAGCCCAACCCGGAAGACGTCACCAGCAACACGCAGTGGTCGGTGGTCTTCGACAACACGAACCTCACGGCCGACATAGCCATCCGCCGCCGCTTCGAAGACGTCCACCATGCAGACATCCACGGCAACATCATCTGAATGTGCGAGGCGCTGCAAATTCCGGTTGATATCGGTGACCGGTTGTCTAGCTGATGGCGAACCTCGGCGCCAATTCGCGCGTTTTCGCAATGAGCTTGCGGTAGATGCGGTCGCGGATCCATGGTTCGGTTGATAGCGCAACGGCGTCGTCAAGCGGCACCCAGCGCACGCCGCTGTTCTCGTCGGCCTTGATGCGCACGTGCTCGGCCGGGTCTGCCACGGCCAGGTACGTGACGTTGAGGTGCAGATGCGAGCTGACGTAAGCGCCGTGCTTCTCGTGCCCATCGACGGTGAGCACCTCGCAGGACAGCAGGTTGCCCGGCCCGCACGGCACCAGTTTCGCGTGCGCAACGCCCGTTTCCTCGGCAAGCTCGCGCAGCGCCACGGCCGCAAGGTCGCGCTGCCCGTCGGCGTGCCCGCCGATCCAGCTCCACGAGTCGTAGATGTTGTGGTACACCAGCAGCGTTTGGGTGAACGTGGGGTTCACCGTCCATATGGAGCACGCCATGTGCGCCGGCGACGTGCGGTCGAACACCTCAGGGTCGCTGGCAAGGCGCTGCAATATGAAGTCGCGGTCGGCCGCTTCTTGTTCGCATGACGGTGAAAACGCGCGCAGATCTTCGGCAATTCCCATTGGTGCTCCCAACATGGTCTTGATACGGAAACGACCCGGCGCAGGCCGGGTCGCGGTTCGCTTGCTTGGATTATAAGGCAGTGATTGGCCGCTAGCGGCGCAACGCCGGACGTGCCCGGAACAACCGCTAGTGCTGGTGGTTGCAGGCGTTCTCAAGCACCATGCGCGGGCATTGCCCGGCAATGAACTTGTTCACCACGTCGCCCACGATCGGCGTTTGCTGCTCAAGGTACACCGCCACGCCGTACTGCGTGAAGCGCATGAACGGCGGGCGCCCCATGCCGGCGGTGATCATGGCGTCGATGCCCAGGCTGTGGGCGAACTCGATGACGCCGCCGCAGCCAACCTGGTCGTGGTCGACGTTCTTCACGGACTCGACCTTCACCACTTCGTCGTTTTCAATGGTGGCGATGGTGAACCACGGCGTGTGACCGAAATGCCCGCTGCGGACGCTGGTCAGGCCTTCGCCGGTTTCGCTGGGGATTGCAACTTTCATGACGTTTGCCCTTTCTTTTCGTGCTTTGCCGCGCTCCGTCCTCCCATGCCGTCGCGCCCTCACGTGGCCCAACTCTAGCACAAAGGCCGTGGTGCACCCAAAGATTTTTGAGAGTCTACAAGTAGCATTTCGCTAGGATTAAGGGCGGCATTCAGGGACTCGCGAGGTGAAAAGGCGCATGCCTGCGGAGCTGGACGTTCGCCATTTGACCTGGCGCGTTACAATGAAAGCATGAACGAAACGAATCTCGACATAACGCCCGTGGTGGCCGTCAGCGCCTGCCTGCTGGGCCGCCCATGCCGCTTCGACGGTGCGTCGAAGCCCTGTGAGCAGGCCATGCAGCTTGCCCGGTACTGCAAAGTGGTTCCCATCTGCCCTGAAGTGGCCGGCGGCTTTCCCATTCCGCACCCGCCGTGCGAGATCGAGGCGGGCACGCGCCCGGTGCGCGTCGTGGACGCCACCGGCGCCGACGTGACGCAGCGTTTTCATGCGGGCGCGTCGCGGTGTTTGGAGCAGCTGCGCGACGCGGATTGCCGCGTGGCCGTGCTGAAGTCGAAAAGCCCCTCGTGCGGCAGCGGCCAGGTGTACGACGGCTCGTTTACCGGCACGCTGGTAGAAGGTTGGGGCGTGGCCGCAGCGCTTCTGCGCGATGCGGGCGTCGACGTGCTCGACGAAACGCAGGTCGATCGGCTGCTGGAGCCGCTGCGTCGCGCTCGGGTGGCTCACAATGCAGGCGAGCAAGGCACGCAAGCGTAGCGCCGTTTCGCGGCTCAGGTAGTTGGGCGATTTGGGGGGGGGAGGGGACGGGCGTCAGGCATGCTCATCGCAATAAGTTCCCGTTGATGCACCCTTTACCCCGCTCGTTCATCAGCCGAAACGCTTCTGCCCATGAACAGCTCCTGTGCATGCCGTGGTGCGCTGTTTGCCGGCGCCGCCGCGCCGCTTGCGGGGTGTATACTCGCTCGTGCGAAACAACGCGGTGCCGAACGCGCCGCAACCCAATGAAAGGAACAACATGCTGGTAACGACTATCGACCACGCATCCGCACACGACTACCTCATCGAACGCTTCGCGAAGGCCTACGCGTTCTTGCAGCAGGACAACCTCTCCGAGCTGCCGCTCGGCCGTAACGACATCGACGGCGACGACGTGTTCGCCAACGTGCAGGAGTACGACACCGTGCCCGCTGCCGAAAAACAGCTTGAGGCGCATCGCCGCTACTACGACGTGCAGTTCGTGGTGTCCGGCGAAGAGCTGCTGCAGTATGCCCAGCTTGAAGGTCTTGACGAGGCGCAGCCGTTCGACGAAGGCAACGACTTCGGCTTGTACGCCACGCCCGAGCGCACCACCGACGTGGTGCTGCGCGCCGGCGACATGGCCGTGCTTGCTCCCGAAGACGCGCACAAGCCGGGCTGCACGCTTGGCGCCGAGCCGTGCCACGTGCGCAAGATCGTCGTGAAGGTGCGCTCATAGCTTATCGCGTGGTTTTTGGCACCTGGCAGCAGCCGGGCGCCCATTCGACTTGCATTTCACCAGGAAAAGCGCGTGTTTTGCGGTTGTGCTGCCTTACGGCACCCGCCGCGCTTTTCGCGAAAGGTAAGGACTCTCATGAGAAAACAAGATCGCAAATTCCTGAAATCGCTGCTGGAAACCCCGTCGCCGACGGGCTGCGAGCAGCGCATCGCCGCGCTGGTGCGCCAGCGTCTTGACGGCGTGGCCGACTGCGTGGAAACCGACGTCATGGGCTCGGTGCACGCAAGCCTCGCCGGCAGCGGCGTGGCGCCTTCGCTCATGCTTGCGGCGCACATGGACGAGATCGGCCTGATGGTGGTCAACGTTTCCGACGACGGCTTTCTGTCGGTGGCCGCCATCGGCGGCGTCGATGCGGCCATCCTGCCGGGTCTGCGCGTCGACGTGCACGCGTCGGGCGCCGCGGCTCCGCTGCGCGGCGTGGTGGGCCGCAAGCCCATCCACCTCATTTCCGCAGGCGAGCGCGACAAGGTCACGCCGTTGTCCGACCTGGTCATCGACCTGGGCCTTCCGGCGAAGAAGGTCAAGCGGCTTGTGGCCGTGGGCGACCCCATCACGTTCGGCGTGGGCTTCGAGCGCTTCGGCAAGCACATGGGCGTGTCGCGCGCGTTCGACGACAAGTGTGGCGTGTGGGTGATCACGCGCGTGCTTGAAGAGCTTGCGGCGGCCGGCGGCGCGCCGGGCACGGTCACGGCCGCGTGCACCACGCAGGAGGAAATCGGCACGCGCGGCGCCACCACCTCGGCGTTTGGCGTGGCCCCCGATGTTGCCGTGGCGTTCGACGTCACGCACGCAACCGATTACCCCGGCATCAGCCATGCGAAGTTCGGCGACATCAAGTGCGGCGGCGGCCCAGTCATCGGCCGCGGCCCGAACGTGAACCCGTACGTGTACGAGCGTCTGGTTGCCGCGGCGAAGGCGGCCGGCATCCCGTACCAGATCGAGGCGCTTCCCGGCCATTCGGGAACCGACGCCTGGCCCATCCAGGTGTCGCGTGCCGGCATCCCCACGGGCCTGGTGTCCGTGCCGCTGCGCTACATGCACACGCCCACCGAGGTCATCTGCCTTGACGACCTTGACGCGTGCGTGAAGCTGTTCGTGCAGTTCGCGCTTGACCTGTGCGACGCCGACACGTTCGTGCCGGGCCTTGCCGCCTCCAGTGACGCCGACGACGCGCCGGAGGGGGAGTAGCGCATGAAGAAGCAACCCAGCGACATCGCGCGCAACCGCAAGGCGCTTCACGACTACGAGGTGCTTGAAACGTACGAGGCCGGCATAGCGCTCACGGGCACGGAAGTGCGCTCGCTGCGCGACAACCATTGCCAGCTGACGGATTGCTTCGCGCTTATCCGCCACGGCGAAGTGTGGCTGCACGGCGCGCACATCCCGCCGTACGCGTTCGGCAACATCGCCAACCCCGACCCCGACCGCAAGCGCAAGCTGCTGCTGCACAAAAACGAGATTCGCAAGCTCGAGCAGCAAACGAAGGAAAAGGGCATGGCGCTGGTACCGCTGAAGATGTACTTCAACAACAAGTCGCTCGTGAAAGTTGAGCTGGCCGTTTGCCGCGGCAAGAAGAACTACGACAAGCGCGCCGCCATGGCCGAGCGCGATTCGAAGCGCGAGATCGAGCGCGCACTGAAGGAAAGGAGCCGTCGATGAGCGAGCAGGACGTAAACGCAAGCCAGGAAGAGCTTGAAGCCGCCGACGAGCAGGTCGAAGCTGCCGAGGGTACCGCGGCCGAGCCCGTTGCAACGCCCGAAGAGGCCGGTGTCGCCGAAGACGAGCAGGACGGTGCGGAAGCCGAAGACGCCGCTGAAGAGGAGGCCGATGCCGCCGAGGAAGACGCCGACGAGGACCTCGAGGTCGTTGAGCTGGAGCTTTCCGACGACGATATCGTGCGCTACCTGGAAGACGAGGACGGCAACCGCATCGGCTTCGTCATCATGGAAGACGGCGAAGAGGCCGAGTACCTATACGTGGAAGACGACGAAGACGACGAGCCGGAACACGACGTGTACGACGTGGTCGACGACGGCAGCCTTGGCATCACGCGCGACGGCGTGCAGCAGGCCACCGACGACATGAACGCCATCTTCAAGGACGGTGTGAAAATGGCGGCCGAGTTCAAGGGCGCGTTCGACGACATCAAAAGCGCATTGGACTTCAGCTCGCTTTTGAAGTAGCATATCAAGTTACGCGTAGGGCATACGTCCGCGCGGCACATTGACAACGGTGGACCGCAGCGTCCCGCCTCGGCAGAGCGCCGAACTTCACGGGGGCGACTGGTTTCGACATGGTATGTTTGAACTGAGGAGCAGGTCGTGGTCTCCTCGCCACGTAAAACAGGGGTACCGTCAAGTTAATTGGCAAGAACAACTCTCAGAGCGCTCCGGCGCTCGCCATGGCTGCTTAATTCGCACCTGGCACGTCAACCCCGGGTTGTCCCCGGCTCGGGCGCGACGTCATTTTAGGGGACTGCATCGAAGCACGTGGCCGGTATGGCTTCGATAAAGATTGAACCGACTAGAAGCCTCTACGTTTGTCCGTTGACCGCAAGGCTTCGAATCCCGACAACGGAATAAGCTTGTAGAGCCTCGGGGATTATGTAGTATGGACCGGAGTTCGATTCTCCGCGCCTCCACCAGTCTTTTCACGGCCGTCTGTTTTGTTTTCGCAGTTCAGGCGGCTTTTTTATGTTTGATTGACATTCTACATGTGGGGTATATCAAGGTAATTCGCGGTAAATTTCGCTATTTCGAGAAGGCATTAACGGACAAATAACGGACGAAACCGCAGGAAAACGGGGCGTTCGACGCATCCGTTAACGGATGCGGGCTGCAGACAGATTACCGACGACATGCCGCCGGCCCGCTTTCCTCATTCGGTAACGAACAAGCCCATCCGGTTCCCAATCGATGAATCGTATGAACGCGCTGTGTGCGCCTATCTTGCGTAGCCTTTGAGTTCGCTATAAATCTGTTTTTAGGTTGTATCGGCTCTATCGGGGGAGGAGGCGTCGCATTGCTTCGTCGACGGTTTTGCGTCTTGGCGCTTTGCGCGTGCTCGTCCGCGGCCATCTCGCTGCTTACTGGTTGCCAGCAGCGTGAGTCGGCGCCCGAACCTACCGAAACACTTACCATCGGTTATGACGAGTACCGCCCGTTTGCGTTCGTCGACGACAATGGCAACATGGCCGGGATCGACGTCGAAATCGCGCAAGAAGCGCCCGGCGCACGCACCGTGTACGAAGGCAGCGGCACGGGCCTGTCCATTGTGAAGAAGCTCGTCGAGGCCATGGGCGGCACCATCTCCTGGACGTCGGCGAAAGGGCAGGGCACCACGTTTCGCGTGACGCTGTTGTTTGCCATCGACACGGCCTGCCGCATCGACCGCTCCGATGTCGGCAACGTGCCCGACCCGCTGCGCGGCGCCAACGTGTTGCTGGTGGAAGACAACGAGATGAACATGGAGATAGCCGAATGCCTGCTTGTTGACCTGGGCGCACGTGTGACGCGGGCGTGGGACGGGCAGGAGGCGGTCGACATTTTCGCCGCTTCAAGCACCGGCACGTTCGATATCGTGTTCATGGACATCATGATGCCGCGCAAAAACGGCCTGGAGGCCACGCGCGCCATCCGCGCGCTTGACCGCCCAGACGCGAAAATGGTCCCTATCTGCGCCATGTCGGCAAACGCGTTCCACGACGACGTGCAGGCAAGCCTTGACGCTGGCACGAACGCGCACTTCGCGAAGCCCATTGATGTCGCCAACGTGCTGCCGGCTATCGCCAAGCTCGTGGGTTTTCACGGATAAGCCGTTCTATCCGTCGCAAGAGCGCAGCAGGGTTGGTACAATGACGCTAGTGCATCCTATGCAAAGAGATTGATATGAAGAACGAAAACGAAGCATCCCGCGGCCGCCACGTGGCCGCTGAAAACATCCCTCCCATTTTCCCTGATGGCAAGTCTGGTTTCGTGCCGCAGCAGCCGCGTGCTCAGCGTGGTGCCGGCTCGGCTCAGTATGGCCAGTTCGGATCAGCGGGCGTCTCTATGCCGCCTGTCGGCAACGGTCGTCCCAAGAAGAAGGTGGGGCGCGTGCTTGGCATCACGCTCGGCGTTGTCATAGCGCTGCTTGCCATCGCGTATTGCGGCGTCGCGCTGTTTTTCGGCTGCCATTTCATGCCGAACAGCGTTATCGGCAGCCTTGATACCTCGCTCATGTCTTCCGCCGAGGCGAAAAGCGCGCTTACCAGCAAGGTGAACGACTACGAGCTCAGCATCAAGGGCGACGGTTTCTCGCTGACGGTGTCCGCGAAGGATGCTGGCATCGCGTTCGATGCCGACGAGGTTGTCGAAGACGCGCTGTCGCAAACGAACGAATGGCTGTGGCCCGTTGAACTCACGCGCGCGCACGATGCCACGGCGTCAATGGTCAGCAGCTATAACGATGCCGGCTTAGAGCAAGTGGTCACCCAGGCGGTCGACGCCTTTAACGCAACGGCGAAACAGCCGGTCGACGCTGCAGTTTCCTTCGATGAGAAGCTCGGCAAATTCGCGGTGTCGAAAGAGTCGGTTGGCACGGCTATCGACTCCGCTAAGGTCATCGCTGCGGCCGACGCCGCGCTTGCCGATCTTACGCCGAAGGTTACGCTTGCGAATAGCGACTTGCTGCAGCCTACGGTGCTGTCAAGCGACCCGCGCCTGCAGCAGGCGGCCGACAAGGCGAACACCATGATCGGCGCCGACATCACGCTGACCATGGCGAAATCGGTGGCGGCCGAAGTGGACGCAACGCTTATCTCGCAGTGGGTCGTGCTCGACGAGAACCTTGACGCCACGCTTGACCGCGATGCCATGACGTCGTGGGTTGATGAGCTGGGCGATCAGTGCGACACGGTGGGCTCGACGCGCACGTACACGCGCGTTGACGGGAAAGTTTGCACGGTGTCGGGCGGCACGTACGGTTGGGAAATCGACCACGATGGCTTGATGGACCTGGTCACCGACGGGGTGGACAACGGCTTGGTCGAAACGGTCGAGGTGCCCTATGTGCGCAGCTGCGAAGTATACAACGGCGTAGGCGGGCGCGACTGGGGCAACCGTTACATCGATGTTGACCTTACCGAGCAGCATGCCTATATGTATGACGATTCCGGCAAAGTGGTGTGGGAAAGCGGCGTGGTCACCGGCATTCCCGATGAGAAGAAGTCCACGCCCGAAGGTGTGTACGTCATCAACCTGAAGAAAACCGACGAAACGCTGCACACGCTGCAAGACGATGGCGTTACGTACAAGGATACGGTCGTGAAGTATTGGATGCCGTTTGTGGGCAACACCGTTGGTCTGCACGATGCATGGTGGCAGCCTGATTCGGCGTTCGAAGATCCCGAGGCCTACGCCAACGGGTATGGCAGCCACGGGTGCGTGAATCTGCCAAGCGACAAGGCTGCCGAGCTGTACGACCTTGTGCAGCTCGCGGATGTGGTGGTTGTGCACCGATAGGCGTTGCGGCTTCAGCTTCCCTGCGTGGACGAAGCCGCCTTTTCGTTGCGGTCGCTTTGGCGCACGGTGCTACACCACGGTGATGTCGGCGCACTTCACGGGTACTACGCGCTGCAGCTCCGACAGCGGGGCCTCTATCTGGCATCCGATGCGCCCGCCGGAGAACATGATGCGGTCGTACAGCTCGGCCGTCTCGTCGATGAACGTGGGGAACAGCTTCTTCATGCCCACGGGGCTGCACCCGCCGTGGATATAGCCGGTCAGCGGCAGCAGTTCGCGCGACTTGATCATCGTGATGGCCTTTTCCCCGGCGGCTTGCGCGGCCTTCTTCAGGTCAAGCTCGCAGGCAACGGGAACCATGAACACGTAGTGCTGCCCCGATTTCGCCTGCGTCACCAGCGTTTTGAACACGCAATCGGGGTCTTGCCCCAGCGTGGCGGCCACTTCCATGCCGGACAGCGCCTCAGGGCACTCGAAATAGCGAACGGTGAAATCGGCGTGCGCCGCCTCCATCTCGCGCACGGCGTTGGTCTTATGCTCCTTTTCTTTCGACATGCAAAGCTCCTTTTGTCGAATGACTCGATTTTGATTCAGGTTAGCAGAAACTATGGCAGCTGGAGCGCATTCCAGACAAGTCGCGCGTATACGCTATACTGAAGCGCATGGATACCAAGGAAACATTCGATAACGCGCCTATCGGCGTGTTCGACTCCGGCTTCGGCGGGCTGACGGTGGCGCGTGAGATCGCCAAGGCGCTGCCGGACGAGTCCATCGTGTACGTGGGCGATTCGGCCCGCTGCCCATACGGCCCGCGCAGCCTCTCTGAGGTCGACGGCTTCGTGCAGCAGATCGCAAGCTGGCTGGTTGGCCGGGGCGTGAAGCTTATCGTCATCGCCTGCAACACGGCCACGGCGGCCGGCCTTGCGCGCGCGCAGCAGACGCTGCCCATCCCGGTCATCGGCGTGGTGGAGCCCGGCGCCCGCGCCGCGGCCCATGCCACGCGCAACAAGCGCGTCGGCGTCATCGCCACGAAGGCCACGGTGGAATCCGACGCCTACACGAAGGCCATTCGCCACATCGATGCCGGCATTACCGTGTTCTCCACGGCAACGCCGCGTTTCGTCGAGATCGCCGAGCAGGGCATCCGCATGGCGGAAGGCCCCATCGAGAATTACACGTCGCTTGCCTCGAAGGTCTACATCCGCCCGGCATTCCAGGAAATCGCGAAGGACTACCTTGAGCCGCTGCGCCGCTGCGAAATCGACACGCTTGTGCTCGGCTGCACGCACTTTCCGCTGCTGAAGGCCCTTATCGGCGGCGTGGTTGGCCACGACGTCACGCTCATCTCGTCGGCGAAGGAAGCTGCGCGTGACGTGTCCGAGATCCTTGACCGCCATCACCAGCGCGCGCAGGCAGGGCGCTTGGCAACGTACGAGTTTTACACCACCGGCAACGACATCGAGGAGTTCCAAAGCTTCGGCAGCCGCGCGTTCTGCAAACCCATCGAGCGCGTCAGGCACCTCGATTTGCCCGCATAGGAAGGAATAGCTTTGACTACCGTGCTTATCGCTAGCAATAACGCCCACAAGGCAAACGAGATTGCCGAGGCGCTTGATTTCCCGGGTTGGGAGTTCAAAACGCTCAAGCAGGTGGGCGTCAGCTCGGACCCGGCAGAAGATGCCGAAACGTTTCTGGGCAACGCGCGCATCAAGGCGCATGCGGCTCAACAGGCAAGCGGCGGCATGCCGGTGCTTGCCGACGACTCGGGGCTTGAAGTGGATGCGCTCGACGGTGCGCCCGGCGTGCACTCCGCGCGCTATGCGGGCGAGCCGTGCGACGACGCGGCGAACAACGCGAAGCTGCTCGATGCGCTCTCTGACGTTGCTGACGAGGCCCGTACGGCGCGTTTCGTGTGCCAGCTGGTGTTTCTGGACGAGAGCGGCAACGAAGTGGATGCGCGCGGCACGGTAGAGGGCCGCATCGCGCACGAGGCCCATGGTGAAAACGGCTTCGGCTATGACCCGCTGTTCCTGCCCGAGGTGTTCGGGTTCGAGCGCTCGCTCGGGGAGGCGAAACCCGAGGAGAAGAACGCCGTTTCGCACCGCGGCAACGCACTTCGTGAACTTCGAGCGAAATTGTCTGGCACGTGCTAGAAGTTCTGGTATACTAACCAAACTGTTTGGACGTCGGGACGTGGCGCAGTCTGGTAGCGCGCCTGCTTTGGGAGCAGGAGGCCGCAGGTT
>OLRT01001128.1_pt1 | contig 19338 bp, 17 predicted proteins | sample 1672021 | NCBI WGS metagenome assembly OLRT01 (sample SAMEA3136637, study PRJEB25190) | human gut metagenome | reverse complement strand
AGGGCGTGGGAATATATGTTTTGTGCAACTTTTATTTTTCAAACACGCTCTAGAGTGTGGTTAAAAAATATTTCTACAGAGATTTTTAAAATATATTCTTTTGCTATTGTATGAATATAGAAAATAAGAGGTGCATAAAGACAGAAAAATTGTGAAATATGCTTGTTTTTTTATGCAAATATGCTACAATATAGACAAAGGTATTCATAATTATACATGTCGATATTGAATCTGATTTACGATTAAAAGGGGTGATTTTTATGAAGAAAATTATAACGATCAGCAGAGAGTTTGGAAGTGGCGGTCACGACATTGGAATGGAAGTAGCAAAGCGTCTGGATATTCCATTTTATGATCATGAGATCGTAGATAAGGCAGTTGCAGAGAGTGGATTTACAAAGGAATTTGTAGAGGAACACGGTGAGTACAGCTCTCTTTCTTCTGTATTACTCGGAACATCGGCACCATTTGACAGTTATTATTATGCAGAGGACCCACAGGATAAGATTTTCAAGATTCAGCGTAGAATCATTACAAAGTTTGCACAGGAAGGTCCATGTGTTATCGTTGGAAGATGTGCGAATTACATTTTAGAGCAGGCAGATATCGACAGTTTTGATGTGTTTATCAGAGCCAATATTGAGAAGAGAATGGCGAATGTATCTGACAGAGTTGATCTTAAGGGAGATGAACTGGTTAAGTTCCTCCAGAAGAGAGACCACAAGAGAAGAGTATATTATCGCTTCTATACTAAGAGAAAATGGGGCGATTACCACGATTACAACATGATGTTAGATAGTGGAGCAATCGGCAAGGAGAATTGTATTAATTTGATTATCAAGGCGATTGGTGAATAGTGGATTATAATATCGTAATGATAATTTAAGGGTTGGTTCTTTGAAAGTCAGTTTTATAAGAAGTCATAATTTTCAGGGATTCTCTAAATTATTTTTAGACAAAGTATAGCCCTCTGGAAGATAAATAAAGCATATTTGTGGCCTCGAGCAAAGGCTGGATGCCACAAATATGCTTTATTTGCTCTCTTCTCGAGTGTCAGCTAGTTAATAAATTATATAGGAGACGAAAATGAAGATTACAAGATGTAAATATGGGCATTATTATGATAAAGCGTACTTTAGAGAATGTCCGCATTGCTGCAGGGCAAGAGGTGGCAGGGATGAGGATATTATAATAGGAAAGAACGAGTTATCTACAGATTTATCAGGGAAAAATAGCCTGCCGGGTAGAAACGTGAGAATAAATCAATTACAAGATGATAGCAATTACGGACAAGGCTCCAATAGGGACATAAGTCAGAAGGAGCAGGATAGGAAAAAAGCTGAACGATGGATTGGGGAAGCCTGGGATGAACTGGAAAAGGTAGCAAAAGAGAGTCCAAAAACAAAAGTAACAGAAAAAGCAGCTCAAAGAGAAAAACAAGAAGACAGGCAAGAAAAGATAACAGAAGAAAAGAATACTGTTTCAGTGAAAAAGAAGCATAGAAATTCGGAACAAAATTTAGGGAACTATATGCTTTTTGCCGCAATGCCTCTCAAAGTAATTAAAAACCAGGAATTCTGTATGGATTTTTGTATTTTCCCGGAAAAAGATTGGGAGACTGGGGCAAAGATGCTTAGTTTTAAGAGTCAGGAAAGTATAAGAGATTTAAAACCAGTGCAGATGGCGCTGCCAACAAAGGCTGTGCTGCACATTTTATATAAAGAGGAAGAGATTTTTCATAAAGATATAGAGTTGGAGGCAGAAAGGGAAAATGTATTTTGTACATTTCCTGTTACGGTAACGGATACGAGAGACCGACGTTTTCATATGATAAAGGCGGTTTTTGAGATAGAAGAGCAAAATATCGAGATTCCGCTGTATTTAATGCCTAATCCGTAGAAAAATACAGGCAGTTTTGGAAAACATTCGTGGAACTTTATTATTGCAGTTTTTGGGAAATACCTATATAATAAAGTATCATGTAATAATTTTGTAACAAATTCAATTCGTATGGATTTATAGACACAGGAATGAGACATAAATAAAAATAAAATATGAATAAAACAGGGATTGAATCGTTACGATAATTTGAAAAGATAAAATATGATTATAAAGGAGAAGTATAATGAGTGATATGACCCATCTTGATGAGTTAGAGGCAGAAGCGATATACATTATGCGTGAAGTAGTGGCAGAGTGTGAGAAGCCGGTAATGCTGTATTCTATCGGTAAAGACTCTTCTGTAATGCTTCATTTAGCATTGAAGGCTTTTTATCCTGAGAAGCCGCCGTTTCCATTTTTACATGTAAATACTACATGGAAGTTTAAGGAAATGATTGAGTTCAGAGATAAGATTGCTGAAAAATACGGACTTGATATGATTGAGTACATTAATGAGGACGGGGTTAAGAAGGGAATCAATCCATTTGACCACGGTTCATCTTATACAGATATTATGAAGACACAGGCATTAAAGCAGGCTCTTGATAAATATGGTTTTACTGCTGCATTTGGCGGTGGAAGACGTGATGAGGAGAAATCCAGAGCAAAGGAGAGAATTTTCTCTTTCCGTAATTCCAGCCATGCGTGGGATCCTAAAAATCAGCGTCCGGAGATGTGGAAGCTTTACAATACAAATATTCATCAGGGCGAAGAAATGCGTGTATTTCCTATTTCTAACTGGACGGAGAAAGATATCTGGCAGTACATTCAGCGTGAAAATATTGATATTGTTCCGCTGTACTTTGCAGCAGAGAGACCATTTGTCAGAAGAAATGGCAATATCATTATGGTAGATGATGACCGTATGAGATTAGAACCAGGAGAAAAGATTGAACATGGAAAGATTCGTTTCCGTACTCTTGGATGTTATCCATTAACTGGTGGTATTGAGAGTGATGCAGATACACTTGATGCAATTATTGATGAGACATTAAGTGCGGTATCTTCTGAACGTACTAGCCGTGTTATTGACAGTGATGGCGGAGCAGCCAGCATGGAAAAGAGAAAGAGGGAGGGTTATTTCTAATATGAACAGTCTTCTTAAATTTATTACCTGTGGTAGTGTAGATGATGGAAAGTCCACATTGATCGGACATATGCTTTATGATGCAAAGCTGCTTTTTGCAGATCAGAAAAGAGCGTTAGAGCTTGACAGTAAGGTTGGTTCTCGTGGTGGGGCAATTGACTATTCTCTCCTTCTTGACGGCCTGATGGCTGAGAGAGAGCAGGGAATCACAATTGACGTCGCTTACCGCTATTTTACAACAGAGAACCGTTCTTTTATCGTTGCAGATACCCCAGGTCATGAAGAATATACAAGAAACATGGCAGTAGGAGCATCCTTTGCGGAACTTGCCGTTATCCTTGTAGATGCGACACAGGGCGTTCTTGTACAGACAAGACGACATACAAGAATCTGCTCCCTTATGGGTATCGAGCATTTTGTATTTGCAATCAATAAGATGGATTTAATTAACTATGATGCCAACCGTTTTGAAAAGATTGAACGTGAAATTAGGATGATGGCAGCAGAGTACGACTATAAGTCTATCAAGATTCTTCCTGTTTCTGCGACAGAGGGAGATAATGTTACAGTGAAATCTACTAAGATGCCGTGGTATAAAGGAGAATCACTTCTCACATATCTTGAAAATATCCAGATACATGACGATTCTATTGAGAGTGGCTTTACTATGCCTGTTCAGAGAGTATGCCGTCCAGATAGAACTTTCCGTGGATTCCAGGGACAGATTGAATCTGGAAAGATTAAAGTTGGTGATGAGATTACCGCCTTACCATCTAATGAAAAGGCAGAGGTAAAAGGCATTATTGATGCAGGTAAGGAAGTAACAGAAAGCAGCCGCGGACACGCGGTAACAATTTCTCTTGACAGAGAAGTAGACGTTTCAAGAGGCTGTGTTCTCGTTAATAATGCAAAACCAAAGACCGGTAATTTATTTACTGCAAAGCTTTTATGGATGGATGACACACATCTTGTAGCAGGAAAGAATTACCTCTTAAAACTTGGAACAAAGCTGATTCCAGCCGTTGTCATGAATATCAAGTACAAGATTGATGTAAATACTGGAAATGAAGTACACGCAGATGCTATTTACAAGAATGAAATCGCAGCCTGTGATATTGCTGTTTCTGACAAGATTGTTTTTGAGAAGTTCAAGGACAACCATGCATTAGGTTCCATGATTCTCATTGACAGAATCACAAATATGACATCTGCCTGCGGTGTTATCATGCACGCATTAAGACGTACAGATAATCTCACATGGCATGAGATGGATATTACAAGAGACTTCCGCGCACAGCAAAAAGGACAGACACCTAAGACAATCTGGCTGACAGGACTTTCCGGTTCCGGTAAGTCTACACTTGCAAACGAATTAGAAAAACATCTTGCTGCCCTCGGAAAGCATACGATGCTTTTAGATGGGGATAATGTCCGTATGGGACTGAATAAGAACCTTGGATTTAAAGAGGCAGACCGTATTGAAAATATCCGCCGTATCGCAGAAGTAGCGAAGTTAATGAACGATGCAGGACTTATTGTAATCACATCCTTCATTTCTCCATATGTCCGTGACAGACGGAATGCAAGAGAGATTATCGGAGAGGACAGCTTCATCGAAGTTTATGTAAGTACACCGGTGGAAGAATGTGAAAAACGAGATGTTAAGGGACTTTACAAAAAAGCCCGTGCAGGCGAGATTCCAAACTTTACTGGAATTTCCAGTCCATATGAGACACCAGAACATCCGGAAGTTACGATTGATACAACTGGAAAGAGTCTTGCAGACAGCGTAGATTATGTGATGGCACAGTTGGAAGATTTGCTTAACTAAAACAATAAAATATAAGAGGAAATAAAAATGCGCACACTTTATGTACACATTGGAACGCCTAAAACTGCAACAACATCCATTCAGATGTTTTGTGTTGAGAATCAAAAAGTATTAAATAAACAAAGTTATAGCTATCCTCTTTTGGATTTTGTATATCCCCATGTTGCTCACCGCAGAAATGGACATTTCCTTGTAGGCTGGGTTTATAAACCGGGTGGTCAGGAAGACGTGGAAAAAGAGCAGGAACTGTGGGAAAAGGGATTTGCTATGATTCACCGAGAATTTGAAAAGTATGACAATGTTATACTTTCCGATGAAAATATCTGGCACTCTTCTAACGGAAGAAAGTTCCCTTTCTGGGCCAAACTCATGCAGGATGCAAAAGAGCATGACTATCAGGTTAAAGTTATTGTTTATATAAGAAGACAGGATGGACTTGCAAACTCATGGCTCAGCCAGCAGGTAAAAGAAGGATGGAATACCAATGCCACGATTAAGTGGGATTCGTTCCAGCGTAAAACAAGAAAAGTTGTTTTTAATTATTATCTTTTACTGGAAAAGATTGCAGAAGTGACAGGACGGGAAAATATTATTGTCCGTATTTTTGACAGGAAAAAATTCAAGGGAAAGGATCATACGATCTTTTCCGACTTTTTGGAGGCAATAGGCGTGGATTATACAGATGATTTTAAGATAACAGAAGAAGAAGCAAACCGTTCTCTGACAGGAAACAGTCAGGAGATTCTTCGTATTGTAAATACGGTACTTCCAGATGATGACAAGGTGAGAACATTAGTTAGACAGGCCGCACAGGACTGCGAAAACTATAAAGACCCACAGAATAACTTTGTCATGTTCTCAGAAGAAGAATTTAATAAATTTATGGGCCGCTATGAAAAATGGAATGAGGCTATCGCGAAAGATTATTTACATCAGGAAGAACCTCTTTTTGATATGAAAAGAAAAGAGGGAGAAAGATGGACTCCAGAGAACCGCTTTATGTATGAAGATATCGTTCGTTTCTTTGGTGGTGTAGTTATCAGACAGCAGAGATATATCGAAGCACTTCAAAAAGATATCAATACTCTGAAAGAAAGCCGTTTAGAAGCGGCAAAAGGCTTAGAAGATGCAAATGTGGACGAAGAGACAAAGAAGATTCTCCAGTCTCTCAGTGAGCAGATTATCAATCAGCAAAAAGACATTCAGCGTGCCCTTGAAAACTCAGAAAAAATTGATGCAGTCCGTGATAAAAATCAGGAAGTTAAAGTACGAAGCCTTACTGTTGGCAATGAATTAATTGACCTGCGCCAGGATTATGATGCACTGCAGAAAGAGACCAAGAAAGACAGCAAGGCAATCCGCCAGGAATCTAAGGAACGTGATAAGGAGTTAAAGGCTATGATTCGTGAATTAGAGCAAACATCTTTATGGTTCCGACTTCGTAGAAAATGGAGACATATAACAGGGAAGGATAAATAGATTTGCCACAGGCAAGGAAACGCCTTCTGTGAGAGATAAATAGACATCTGTGTGGATAAACAGACGAAAATAGAAGCCCCCTATAACCATATCTGTGACTTTAGTCACTACAGGTTGAATGTTCGCTTGAACGCTCGCATCCAACCTTTGCTCCGAGGTCACAGATATGGTTATAGGGGGCTTCTATTTTCTGATTTTGGCTGACTACAGAATGATTATTTATCTTCCAGAGGGCTGTGCTTTGGCAGGGAGTGAAAATCTATTTATCTTTGGAGAGATTTGGGGGAGTATTGGGAGGTTGCGGCTGGCTGTGGAGTTGGTTTTCGTCAGTTTAGATTAACCTACTTTTTCGTCTGTAAAATCAACTTAAAAAATATTTCCTATATTTCCTATTGAAATAATATGAAATATGATGTAATATAGAGAAAACGAATAAGACACATGAAAACCGAATGATATTTAACAAATTTTTACATTGCAGTTTTTTGAATATCCCTATATAATGAAAGGCAATATGATAATATGAGTGTAACAGCAGTACAGATATCAGAAAGAAGACAAAAAGTAAAAACAACAGTAAGTGATGAGAGTATAAAGATGAGAAAGTTTATTTCCATGACTATGACTATGTTAAAAATCGGTTTCATTGGTTTTGGTGGGGGAAGCGCACTGATTCCAGTAATTGAAGATGAGGTCGTAGAGAAGGATAAGATTGTATCAGAAGAAGAATTTAATGATGATGTAATGATTGCCAGTATAACTCCAGGAGCACTTCCTGTAGAGGTTGCTACAGGAATCGGAAGACAGGCTTCAGGATTAAAGGGAATGGCAGCAGCAGCGACAGCGATGGCATTACCGGGTGCTTTACTGACAGTATTATTACAGGCAGTTATTTCCAGTGCAGGAAGTGTGGTGAAGTCACAGATTAATTATCTTTCTATCGGAATCTCTGCGTTTATTATTTTAACTTTACTGGCTTATTCATTAGGAACAGTATGCCAGGCAGTGAATAAGAGAGAAGGACAATTGTATGGTCTGATTATTCTTGGAGTGTTTTTACTTTCAGGAGAGAAAAGCATTTATCAGTTATTCGGGCTTGATATTAAACCGATATTTGCACTGTCAACGATTCAGGTATTAGGAGCGGCATTCTTTGTAATCTTATTTACAAAAGGACATGTACGTTGTTTAAGAAGATCCATACCAGCAGCAATAATTACGGTATGCTATCTGCTTTGTGCCGGCAATGCACATATTATACCAGTTTCCGCGAAACCATTTATTCTCGCAGTTATGGCGGTATTATCAATTCTTGGCCTGGTACAGTCTATCGTAGAAAGTCCGCATAAGGAAGCATTTCCAGCAAAAAGACTTGCAACATCTGCAGGATTTTGGCTCTTATTCGTAGTAATCCTTTCTATTCCGGCAATGTTCCTCACAGCAAAGGCATTAAAGTTTATCGGAATGGGCTGTTTATCCTCTATTATGTCTTTTGGCGGCGGAGATGCGTATCTTTCTGTAGCACAGGGATTGTTCGTGGAAGGTGGAGTTATCAATAACGCAGATTTTTACGGTAATGTAGTAGCTGTAGCTAACGCACTTCCAGGTTCTATTTTATGTAAAATACTTACCGGAATTGCTTATGATGTAGGATATAACTTAAACGGTTCTGTAATAGAAGGATTTCTTGTAGCACTTTCCGGATTTGCCTGCAGCGTGGCAGCATCAGGAGCTATCTTTGAATTAGTATTCTGTGTCTATGAGAAATACGAGAGCCTTCAGATATTTTCCGTAGTAAAACATTTTATCCGCCCGATTATTTCCGGACTGCTCCTTACCGTAGCAGTATCTCTGTATACATCAGGAATCCGCGGTCAGGTACAGACAGGAAGTGGACATCCGGCACTTGTGATTACTCTTATTGTAATTGCGGTGAATCTTGTTTTAATGTGGCTGCAGAGAAGAGGAAAGAATATACATTTGATTTGGAAAATCGTTATTTCCGCAGGAATCTCCTTTGCGGGATGTAATTTATTCCTTTAAAATTTTGGTTAAGCTTACAGACGCCGCTGTAGGAGATGAGCAATAGATTTTCAATACACATTATTATGTATATGAATTCTGTTTTTTCCAGCAGCAAAAGCACAGCCCACAGTAAATAAAAGAAACTATATTTGTGACCTCGGAGCAAGGTTTGGATACGAGCGTGTAGAAGCGAGTATTCAAACCGCCGCGACTAAAGTCATAAATATAGTTTCTTTTATTTACTGTGGGCGTCTATTTTGCCTGCGGCAAATCAGAATTCATATTCATTTGGATTAGAGTATATAGCATCTCTGTCCAATTCTTTTAGGATTGCAGCCCGTCGATTGCCGACTAACAAGGTTTTATTATATTTGAAGTACCGTTCGCATCCATTTTCTGTAATAAACTGTGATGCCTCCGGATCCATTGTAAGTTCCGTGACAAATACAACCATTTCCTGGCCTTCATCGAAGGCTTCTTCCATGAAAGTGAAAGCATTTTCCAGCGCGGAGGATGCTTTTTTTATTGTATCTATGCGGGTTTGGCATTGTTTATCAAATCCAGATTTGGCGGTGAGGAAGGCTTCTTTTGGTGGAAGGCTGGAGTCTGGTGTCCAGACAGTAAGGAGTTCCAATAATTTTAATTGGAAGTTTTTATGTTCTGGAGAGGTGAGACCTGCTTTATTTTCCTGTTCATATTCTGCTGCTTTTTTCTGTAGAAGGACGCGGTAGAGTCCATTTTCAGTTGGGATACTGGATTTAGAATCAGGTGTACCACAATCTAAATGAGCCGTATTAGAAGTAGCAGCTATATTGCCATTTGAGTGATTCACTTTTGAGACAGTGGCAGATATATCCGAGCCTGGAGCTGCAGAATCTGAATCGGAAGAATTTTGAATCTGTTTTTTCAATTCAATCTGATAAGCTTTTAAGAAGGCATAGGCTTCTGTTGTCAGATTATCGGCAGTTAGAGCATCGGAGATATAGTTATGCAGTCCGCTGATGAGGAGTTCGACACAGCTTAAATGTTCGTCAAAAGAAGCGCGGAACAGTTTGGAATAGATGTCGGCTCCGGCCTGTCCTGTGAGGATGCGGCTGATATCGTAGTCATCTCTGTATTTTTGGTAGAGATCATAGTAGGCGGCAACGTCTTTTGCAATGTCCGCGTGCTGAATGAACTGGTGGATGATGTCTTCGTCTACTTTGATAGAAAGCTCTTCGTAAGTGTAGATAAGGCTGCTTAAATCTTCCCATCCTCTGGCGGTTACGAACTGAATGCCATCCACATCATTTTCTGTACGGTAAAAGTTCTGCGGGCGGAGTTCTAAATAGCTTAAAATGAATGGGTGCAAATGTCTTGCTCTGGCGTAGCCTTTGAAAACGTCAAGGTCTGCTTCAATATCAATTTTGCGTACACGGTCTAAGGTTACGAAGTCAAAGTCGTGGACGCTTCGGTTGTATTCTGGCGGGTTGCCTGCGGCAACGATAATCCAGCCTTCTGGAATAGCCTGATTTCCGAAAGTTTTGCATTGTAAAAATTGCAGCATTGTCGGAGCAAGTGTTTCGGAAACACAGTTAATTTCGTCGATAAAAAGAATACCTTCTTTTTTGCTGGATTCTTCCATGTACTGATAGATGCTGTAAATGATTTCACTCATTGTATATTCGGTGACGGAGTAAGATTTGCCATCAAATGTTTTTTCTTTAATAAATGGCAGTCCGACAGCACTTTGTCTGGTGTGGTGAGTGATGGTATATGCCACAAGGCCGATGTTACATTCCTGTGCAATTTGCTGCATAATCTGTGTTTTGCCGATTCCGGGAGGCCCCATTAATAACATGGGACGCTGGCGGATAGAGGGAATACTGTACTGTCCGTAATCATTTTTCTTCAGATAAGCCCGAACGGTATTTTTAATATCTTCTTTTGCTTTTTTTATATTCATAAGATTGAATCCTTTCGTTGTTGATAGATTTATAGAATGCTAAATATAATAACAGGTAATTTTTGGTCATATTCATAAAGTTGAATAAATATTTAAAGATCTTCCTCATGCAATATCAATTTCATCGCCCATGCTGGCACATCAGGATGTTCTTCTTCTCCTAAAAACAAAAAGGCGGTTTCATAAGGTGGTCTTTTTGCGGGATAAATGCCCTTTCCATCTGTAAAGTACAGAACGCCCTTTAAATTTTGAAATTCTCCATTTTCAAGTAATTTATTAATGTAAGAAAAGGCAGGACGGAAATCGGTACCCCCGCCACCGATTAATTCAAAGTTATGGAGCAGTTTTGGAATGTCTCTCTGTTCCTTAATAATGGTATCTGAGTGTACCTGATTGTCACATTGAATAATTCGAATCTGGCTTTTATGGAAAAAGCTGTCCCGCTCCTGAATAATCTGAAATGTTTCTTCAAGGAATTTCTGGACAAGTGGGCCATTGGTCGAATAGCTTGTGTCAATGACAATGACAAACTCAGAAATCTTAGTTACTTCCCGGCTTTCTAATGGTTCAATCAGCGGCATATTTTTATAAAGCCGCAGACCATAAGAGTAATAATTTAAGTCAAATTCATCATAGTCACAGTGAAGTTCTTCCTTAAGTACGGTGAATTTTCGAAGGAAGTCTTTATAGGAACGGCGGCTTTTTCCCTCTTTGATCTGCGTTTTCATAGCATCAATGCCGGAGGCGGAATCATCGCCACGAAGATTTAATTCCTGTTCCATGCGGCGGCTGATTTTATCCCATGATTGTCCTGCCTTTGCGGCGGAAGGCGAAGTTGACGGTTTTTTTGGCCAGAAATGGTGATCATCGGTAAAAAACTCCATCATAAGTTGATTTAATCGGTCTGGATTGTCAGCGATATCGGGTAAAAGATACCTGTAAATATTTGCGGCCGTGATGGGAATTTTATATTGACGAAAATCGTTATAAATATTTGTGCGTATTCCAGAGAGAGCACGCTTTACGCTTTTCTTCTCAAAAGAATCAATAATCCACTCTACAGCAATGTCGCAGGAAAGGTTCCACAAATCTGGATCGCGGCTTCCACGAATCCACAGATGCCGAAAAATACAGTGAAATACGCTGTGCAGTACAGCGCGATTTAAGAAAAGCGGGTTGGAGCGGAATACCCGAAGAATCTGTTCTGGCGGGAAAAAGAAGGAGATTCCATCAGTTGCTGTCGAACGAAGAGAATCATTTGGTGTTAAGGTAAGTGCGGAAACGGCAACATCAAGATAACGAAAATCCACATATAGTTCATTTTGAATAAGTTCGAGAATTTTAATACACATTTCATTTTCCCATTCAGTTTGTGTCATTGTATCACCTCCTAAAAATCCAGGTCAAAATCAAATGTTTTTTTAGAAAAAGACTTATGTTTTGCTTCTATTAAAAAAGCATTTCCCTCTCCCCATTCTTTTTCTATGCACTGGTCGATGGCAGAAGCGAGAGCGGATGCATCGGGAGAAAAATGCTCGCAGATAAATTGAAGCATCGGAAAGTCCTGATCTTTTACGGCAAGGGTAAAAGCAGTGCCCATATATTTTTTTATGACATTTTCATATTTTTCTCTAAAAATGTCTTCCAGCCGAGAAGGCCAGCGAAGGCGGTTTAAAGCAATTTTACATAAAGACTCCGGCGATTCGACCGTAAGAGCATTTTCAAGGCAGGAATCATACTTTCTGTAATTGAGAATACCGTTTTCAAAGCTCTTTCTCATGCGGAAGCCTTCACCATGAATACTTCTGCTAAAAATATGAGCCGGGGAAATCTCGTCTAACCATTCATAATATTCAGGGAAGAACACAATACTTTCTGGTGATGAGGAGGAATTCGGACAGAAAGAAACGGTAATATTTTCTGCGATTCGCTCCAAAATAAGAGGTAAACCGGTTGCTTCAGAATCTTTTCCACGAATGATCAGATGCTCCAGCTGGGAATCATTCATAAATTCATCGCTTCCAATGCCGGAAATTGCAGTTCCTACAGAAAGTTTTTTTAATTTACGGCAGTTATAAAATGCGGCATTGTGAAGTGTTGTTGCACAGTCAGGAAGAGTGATTTCTTCAAGAAAGGTACCATCAAGCTCTGTTCCAAAAGCTGAAAAATCAAAATCTTTCTGGTTAAAAGCCTGTCCGCTTTCCAGTGTAGTTTCCTGATTTTCTATATCTATAAAAATAGTTTTGTAAATTTTCTCAGGAAATCTGGGGCGAGAACGGGAAAAACAGTAAGCTCCCATTTCACTGACTGTCCGTCCGTCAATCATATCTGGAACATTCAATATGGGACTGTTGCCAAAACAGCGAAGCAGCCGACAGCCCGAATCGGCAGGTTCCCAGAGAATAGTCAGAGTGTCTGTAACAAAATGAAAAGAAGCATTATTTGTAAATGTTTTTTCGGCCGTACTATCGGATATTTTAGTAACAGATAGTTCATTGCCTGATGTTTTGTTTTCAGATATTTTCTCAATTGATAAATTTGTATTTTTTGTAAAATCCATAGTCAAAATCCTATTGTAATAAATTTGTAGTTCTAGAGTGTTTGAAAAATCATTCCTGCATAAAGACGCATTGTGTGATTGTAGTCAGCCCGTTGTTTTACGCAAACGATATGAGAAAAGAAACAAGGCTGTACAGTTTACAATTCATTTTTTGTTTCCTTTAGCATCATATCACAAAAACAGGAAAAAAGAGTGAGAGATAACAAAAAATATGGTAAACTATCTGCAAATAAAGTTCTGAGAGATTTTATTTCTTGGAATAAAGAAGCCATAGACAATACATTTTCATAATTTTATTTTAATATTGTGAAAGATATGTATATCTAAAATCATAGAATTGACAGACAGGAGGACAACATGAAAACATTAGGATTTATTGGAATGGGAAACATGGCAGGAGCAATAGCAGCAGGAATATTACAAAAAGGTTTAATGAAAAAAGAAGAAGTATTTGCCTACGCACCGCATTATGAAAAGCTTGAGGCAAATGCAGAAAAAATTGGTTTTGTTCCATGCAAGGATTTAAAAGGATTAACAGCAAAAGCAGATACTTTAGTGATGGCTTGTAAACCATATCAGATAGAAGGAGTTCTTTCTGAGATTAAGGAAGAGTTAAAAGGAAAGGCATTAATTTCTATCGCGGCAGGCTGGAATTATGACAAGTATGAGGAATATCTTGATAAAAGTACAAGATTTCAGTTTATCATGCCAAATACACCGGCAATGGTAGGAGAGGGTGTTCTTTTATTTGAAGAGAAAAATTCACTTTTACCAGAAGAAAGAGAAGAAATTAAAAAGTTATTTGAAGCATTGGGAATTGTAATTGAGCTGCCAGTTCATTTGATGGGAATTGGTGGAGCACTTACAGGCTGTGGCCCTGCTTTTGTAGATTTGATAATTGAAGCGTTAGGAGACGCCGGGGTAAAATATGGAGTGCCTAGAAAGCAGGCGTATGAAATGGTATCTCAGATGATAATTGGAAGTGCCAAATTGCAGCTTGAGACCGGCGAGCATCCAGGTGTGTTAAAGGATAATGTATGTTCACCGGCAGGAACAACAATCTGTGGTGTGGATGCATTAGAGCATGCAGGAATCAGGGCTGGATTTATTGATGCGATTGATGCAATTATGAATAAGTAGTATTTTACAAATAAAAAACCCCACGAAAAATTCCGTGGGGTTATATTTACTATATATAATCGGTTTTGAAATATTTAATCTAAATTATGTATGAAATATTAAAGTCCCTTAATTCGGATGATATAAGAAACAGTTTTAGAATTTAAATATCCCTGAGTTTTCTTTCCGATATTGTTAAAGCGGCTTCCTGAGTGGTGACCATATGTGGCAGCTTTACCAGCGTCAAACCATAAGCGTTCACCAGAAGAATTCTTACCAGCGTAAATGTTTGTGTGTCCAAGTCCGGACCAGAGAACAACGTCACCCTTCTTTAAGTTTACGCGGGAAGCACGTTTGTTAACTCTGATAACCTGTACTTTTTTCTTTTTCCAGTGTCCGAAGTTTTTTCTGATAGAAGAACTTCCACGGCGGATGTAGAATGTCTGACCTGAACCTAATGCGCCGTATTTCTGTAAGCACCAGGAAACATATAATGCACAGTTAGAACGTCTGCTTCTTTTAACTGCAGAGTTGTAAGTTCTTGCTGTTCCGCCATTGCTGTAAACGAAATGTTTCTTTTCGATATTGTCAGCCATGGAACTGCAAATGCTCATCCAGCGAGCCATCTTAGCAGAATCTGCATTACTGGCATGAACCTGTGCAGGCTTAGCCATACAGAAGCTTAATATTAATAAAGTTGCGAATAAACTAGTAAATAATTTTGATTTTAAATATTTCAAACGATATCTCCTTTTTAATAAATTGCGTGTTTTTCGATTTGCACAAGACCTATATTAATATAATTATTAAGAAATGTCAAGATAAAGTTAACAATTTTGTAACACTTATAGCGAAATGATGTTAAAAACCTTAATAATTAAGACTAAGCTAGTAACAACATGGAAGTTTATGGTATGATAAAAACAGGAGGAAAAATGGCATGAAATACGGAAAATTTTTACCAGAAAATGGTACAATAGGATTTGTTGCACCATCATTTGGATGTAACATAGAACCTTATAAAAGTGCATTTGAGAACGCACAGAAAGTATGGACAAAAGAGGGGTATTCTTTGAGTCTTGGCCCTAATGTTTATGAAGGATGCGGCATAGGAATCAGTAATACGCCGGAAAAATGCGCCCAAGAGTTCAATGAGTGGTATGAAAAAGAAGATGTAGATGTTCTTATTTCCTGTGGTGGCGGAGAATTGATGTGCGAAATTCTCCCATATGTAGACTTTGAAAAGATTCGACAGGAAGAGCCAAAATGGTTTATGGGTTATTCAGATAACACAAATCTCCTTTTTTTATTGGCAACTCTTTGTGATACCGCAGGCATTTATGGCCCGTGTGCAGCAGCTTTTGGCATGGAACCGTGGCATGAATCGTTAAAAAATTCGATGGAAATATTAACAGGAATGTGTAAAAAAGTACACAATTATGACAAATGGGAAAGGGAAGGTTTAAAGACAGAAGAGAATCCATTAGTACCATATAATGTGACGGAAAAATTTGAGCTTCGTACCTGGACGGCGGAGGATGGGCTTTCTACAGGAAAAGAACCAGAAGAAATTCAGAGTGTATCAGATTGTAATAAAATATCTCGTGATAAGGTATCGGCAGGTGAACCTCATAAAATTATAAATGAATGGGAAGAAATTGCTGTAAAAGGACGGCTTTTAGGAGGATGCCTCGATTGCCTTGCTACTTTATGTGGTACAAAGTTCGATAAAGTAGAAGAATTTAATGAAAAGTATAAGGAAGATGGTGTGCTCTGGTTCTTAGAAGCTTGTGATCTTAATGTAATGGGAATTCGCAGGGCATTATGGCAGCTTGATGAGTCAGGATGGTTTAAAAATACAAAAGGCTTTTTGATTGGAAGACCATACTGTCATGGAGAAGAATTCTTCGGTTTAGATCAGTACAAAGCAGTTATTGATATTTTATCAAAATATAACGTACCGATAATTATGGATCTGGATATCGGACATTTACCACCAATGATGCCGCTGGTATGTGGAAGCGTGGCTGAAGCGAAGGTAAAAGATAATTCGATAACAATAGATATGGAGTATAAGTAAGGCTTTGTCCTCTTCTAGCAAGCAGCCAGATCTGTTCTGTTTGTGGTTACAAAAATGCAAAAATGAAAAATCTTGCGTTAAGAGAGTGGGATTGTCCGCAGTGCGAGACTCGTCGAAAACTAAACTTGCCGAGGTGGGGGAGGATGTCACAATTAAGACAAGAGAAATAAGGAAAGGATTTATTTATGAAATTAATATCTTGGAACGTAAATGGACTTCGTGCCTGCGTAAAAAAAGGATTTGAAGACTTTTTCAAAGAGACGGATGCAGACATTTTCTGTGTACAGGAAACAAAGCTTCAAGAAGGACAGATTGACTTTGCACCAGAAGGGTATGAATGTTACTGGAACTATGCAGAGAAAAAAGGTTACTCTGGCACAGCCGTATTTACGAAGAAACACCCATTAAAAGTGTGGAATGGAATCGGAATGGAAGAACATGATCAGGAAGGCAGAGTTATCACATTAGAATTTGAAGATTTCTTCTTTGTAACTGTATACACACCAAATTCTCAGTCAGAATTGAAGCGTTTAGACTATCGCATGAAATGGGAAGATGATTTCAGAGAATATTTACAGGAACTTGATAAAGAAAAACCAGTCATTATGACGGGTGACCTTAATGTGGCACATGAAGAAATTGACCTTAAAAATCCAAAAACAAATAAAAAGAATGCCGGATTTACACAGGAAGAGAGGGATAAATTTACAGAACTCTTAGGTGCGGGATTTGTTGATAGTTTCCGTTATCTTAACCCAGAACTTGCAGGAGCTTATACATGGTGGTCTTATCGCTTCAAAGCAAGAGAAAAAGATGCTGGATGGCGTATTGATTACTTTGTAGTATCCGAACGATGGAAAGAAAAGATAGAAGATGCCATTATATATAAGACGGTCATGGGTTCTGACCACTGTCCGATAGGATTGCAGATGAAATAATAATTTGCAGCAGGCAAGGTTGATGCTCACCTCCCCATGTGAGAAGATATCTTCTCGCATGGGGAGCTGTCTTTGGCTGGAGAGAGTTATTATTTAAATTGTTATAATGGACTGAAAGGAAAAGATTATGGAAAAGATATTAATAATAGTAGATATGCAAAAAGACTTCGTGGATGGTTCTCTTGGGACAAAAGAAGCACAGGCGATTGTTCCAGCGGTGAAAGAGAAAATTGAGAATTTTAATGGAGATATTATCTTTACAAAGGATACACATGGGGAAGATTATATGAATACACAGGAAGGGCAGAATCTTCCGATTCCTCATTGTATTAAAGGAACACCAGGGCATGAGATTATAAATGAACTTCAGCCATATGTAAAAAAAGCACTTGCTGTTTTTGAAAAGGAAACGTTTGGTTCTCGTAAGCTGGCGAATTTCTTAAAAGAACTTCATAAAGAAAAAGAGATAGAGTCTATAGAACTTATTGGATTATGCACAGATATTTGCGTTGTGTCTAATGCATTACTTATAAAAGCATTTTTGCCGGAAGTACCGATTTTGGCAGATAGTAACTGTTGTGCGGGAGTAACACCGGAGAAGCATGAAAGTGCGTTGGAAACAATGAGGTCTTGCCAAATTCTGGTTTGTGAGGCTGCAAAGCAGACGAACTCCTGAAGCTAAATAAAGCATATTTGTGACTTTAGTCGCAGCGGTTTGGATGTTCGCTTAAAGCGCTCGCATCCAAACCTTGCTCCGAGGCCACAAATATGCTTTATTTAGAATATTTTGTGATTAAATCCATTATGATAGGAATCGCTCTATTAAGCTTACTTTCCTTCAATGTTTGGATATATTCCTCACGTTCATCATAAACATACTGTACAGCCTTCAACAAAGTATTGCTTGTAAGCTCCTCTTCCTGCAGTACATAGCTATAGCCAGATTTTTCGAAAGAAGCAGCATTTAAAAGCTGATCTCCACGGCTCTGGGAAGCTGGAAGTGGAATAAGGATGTTTGGTTTCTTGAGGGCGAGGAGTTCGCAGATTGCGTTAGCTCCGGCTCTTGAAATGATTAAGTCTGTTGCTGCAAATAAATGAGTTAATTCTTTCTTTGCGTATTCAAACTGTTTATAACCATTTTTTCCATCAAGGGAAGTGTCATAATGACCACGTCCACATAAATGGATAATCTGGAATTGCTTTAACAGTTCATCTAAGTTCTCTCGGATGGCGTTGTTAATAGCAACAGCACCAAGACTTCCGCCCATTACGAGAAGAACTGGTTTGGAATCATCGAATCCACAAAGACGAAGACCCTCTTCCTTTTTGCCGGAGAAAAGTTCCTGACGAATTGGGGAACCAGTTAAAACAGCCTTATTTTCTGGAAGGTGCTTCAATGTCTCCGGAAAGTTACAGCAGACCTTTGTTGCTGCTGGAATACAGATCTTATTAGCGAGACCTGGTGTAAGATCAGATTCATGAATAATAACTGGTACACGTCTTCTCTTTGCTGCAAGAACAACGGGAACGGATACAAAGCCGCCCTTGGAGAATACAATGTCTGGTTTTAACTTCCGAATCATGTGGGAAGCTTCAAGATAACCCTTCATAACTTTAAATGGATCAGAAAAGTTCTTAGGGTCAAAGTAACGGCGAAGCTTACCAGAGGAAATTCCGTGATAAGGAATACCCATTTCTTCAATCAATCTCTTTTCAATACCGTTATAAGAACCAATGTATTGAATATCATATCCGGCTTCTTTTAAGCTTGGAACCAGTGCCATATTTGGCGTAACATGACCGGCTGTTCCACCGCCGGTTAAAACGATTCGTTTCATACTTTTAAAACCCTCCTGAGGTAAGTGTGTGAACATCCTTATAGTAAATATAGATTATGCCTGCTGTTCTTTATATGCTATAAGGGCAAGTGCAAGCTGGTCAGGACAGGAAGTACCTCTGCCGCCACAGTCAATACCCTTTATCGTATTGATTACTTCATCAATATTACGTCCCTTAGCAAGGGCTGCAACGCCCTGAGTATTACCCATGCATCCGCCAATAAAACGGACTTCTTTAATAATATCATTTTCTACATCAAACTGAATTTCACGAGAACAAACTCCCTTTGTTTTATAACTGTACATCGATTTTCCTCCGCTATGTAAAAATACTTTTCCAAAATTGTAATGACAGTATATCACCTTTTTATCTAAAAAAATAGAGAAAAAATGCCTAATTTGAGGGGCCTGATAAAACGGACAAACGGACAAAATGCAAAAAACACGCTCTAGAGCGTGTTTGAAAAACATTTTAAGTTGTTCATTTTAACCAAA
>OLRT01001127.1_pt1 | contig 19340 bp, 12 predicted proteins | sample 1672021 | NCBI WGS metagenome assembly OLRT01 (sample SAMEA3136637, study PRJEB25190) | human gut metagenome | reverse complement strand
ATGCCACGAAAAAGGGGTTCGCTGCTGAGACGATGAGGCAAAGCGGGATGACCCAGCGCAGCGAAAGCAGCGTTGCGCGCAAGCCGCGACACACCACGGAGCAGGCAAGCGCACCCGCAAGCGACAAACAGGCGAATACAGGATGCATGCAGGCCATGGTAAGCGCAAGAGCGCAGGCCAGATAAACAAACGGCACAACGGGATGATAGAGGTGAAACACGTTTTGGTTCACGATATCGAAGCTCCGTTCACGAAAAAGCCGGGTGCCATCGAGCACCCGGCTTAAAATCTACCGATTAGCCAGCAACATAGTACCAAACGACGGAATCGCCGTCGGAAAGCACGTAATTGCTGCAAGCGGTCAGGGGCGTGTTGCCGTTGACGGAGTACATCCAGCCGGATTGGCTTCCGTGCTCCTTTTCCGCCAGCCCGCCGATTGCGGCCACGTACGTGCCGTATCCGGTGCTGCGCGCGTTCACGGACAGGCCGAGCGCGCACAGGGCATCGTACGGCGTGGCGCCCGGAGCGAACGAGAAGCTGCCGCTTGCGGAAACGCCGCCGCCGGCAGCGAAACTGTCAACGGACACGGAAACGTTCACGGCGTTTTGCGCAGGCGGCGCATCGGTTGACGGCTGCGAGCTGGAACCACTTGCAGTCGAGCCGGATACGGGCGCGTTACCAGCGGCGGGCGCCGATGCGGTTGCCCCGTTGTCGCCAAATGGCGAATCGGTGGGCTCGGTGGTGGCCGCCTGGCCAGCGCCTTCGCTTGTTTGCGAAGGCGCGTCTGCTTGCGCTTGGCTGGTGCCGCCCTCGGGCGAGTCCGCTGCTTGCGAATTAGCGTCCAATGCCGCGTCAGGCAAGCCGGTGCTGCCAGCCGTTGGCTGAACCGACAAGGATGCCGAATCCGAGCCGTCGACTTGCGCCGCCCCGTCAGGCGCGGAAAGCCCACCGGCAAGCGCGAATGCCGCGATGGCGATAAGCAGCAGCGAGGCGGCGGCGAGCACCGAAATGCCGACTTTCGTTTTGGTCGCAAGAGGCGCCTTGCCGGCAGCTGCTTTCACGCCATCTTCGCCTGCGCTGCCGACCGTTAGGGCCGCCGCCTCGGCCGAGGTGCGGGTAGCGTTGGAATCATCGCGATCAGCCATGCCGCTATGCCTTCTTCGAACGGGCGCTGCGCTTGGCGACAATGAGCCAGACACATGCGCCGATTGCGCCGGCCACGCCAACGCCAAGTACGATAAACGGCCACGAAGGAGCAGCGGGAGTCTGCTCGCCCTGGTCGGTTACCGCGCGAGACTCGCTGGTTGTCGCCGTTGCGGAATACTGCTCCGCACTGGCCTTACCTTCATCGGAAGCTTCGGCAGAAGCCTGGTCGACTGCAGACTGCGCGGTCTGCGCCGAAGTTGCAACGGGAGCACCTGCCAGCGGCAGCTGGGTGGGCGCAACAAGCCCGCCTTGAGGAATGGTGCTGTCGCCGGGGTCCGTTGCCGGCTTCGGCGTAGGCTTCGGTTCCGGGGAGGGATCCGGCTTAGGAGTGGGCTTAGGCGCGGGATCCGGAGTAGGGTCAGGCATCGGAGCGGGCGTGGTTCCGCCGCCGGCCAGCTTGAACAGCGTGCCGGAGTCGTTGATGTAGTACAGGTTGCCCGCTGCGTCGGCGATGACCGGCGAGTCGCAATAGTTGTTGTGACCCGCTGCATCGTATACCAGCTGCGCCTCGGATTCGCCAACCTTGTAGCGGTAGACGCCGCCACCGCCAATGCAGTTGCCATTATCGTCTAGTACACCGTAGTTCACCGTGAAGTATACGTACGTGGCACCGTTTTGCACGGACACGAGCGGGGCCGCCTTGATGCCGCCCATACCCGGATTGCCGCAGGGAATTGCTTTCCCATCAGCGTTGCAGATGGTCTTAACCGAAAGAGTTGCGAGGTCGACCATAGCAAGCACCGCGCCGGAACCGCTTTCGCCGCCAACATACATGACGCCATCTGCGACGGTAGGCGTGCAGGCGGAACCCGTAAGACCGAGATCGACTACCTTCTCCTCAGAAATGATTCCACCAGAAGCCATGGAGGCGTATGAAGCCACCCCGCTCCTGGAAGTAGCGCCAGTCTCAATCTTCAGTACATGCAGCTTGCCGTCGCGCGAGACTACGTAGATGGTGGAACCATCAGAGGACACCACGCAAGCGGAGTTCACCGACGCGCCGAGCGCAAGCGTACCTGCCACTGCGCCCGTTGAGCGGTTTAGCACCTCGACAGTGCCGGCGCTGGTGGACACAACGGCATAATCACCCGCGACTACTGCGCCGTTCCAGTAATACCCCTCGTCGGCATTGCGATGTTGCCAAGCAATAGCACCAGTAAGGATATTGATGCAGGTAAGATAGCCGTTATTGAAGGTACTTGCGCTCACATACTCGCCCGTACCGACATACACGTAATTGCCGTCCACGGTAATTTGCGAACTTGATTGGGCCTTTGAGCTGACTGCGTCGGTCAACCATACGGTGGTCAGGGTATCGGCGGTAAGCGCCTGCACGGCACCACCGTCGAGCGGAACCATGACGACGCCTTGCGCGTAGACCGGGCGCGTGGTGTAGCCGATGGAACCTGCCAGGGGTGCCTGCGCCAGCTTAACGCCGGTAGTAGCGTCGATTTTCAGCAAGCGCTTGTCAACGGCCAGATAAATATAGCCATTGACGATGATCGGCTCGCTAGCGTTGCTGTACGGATTCGTGCCGTAATCCTTCCAGTTGAAGGTCCACGAATTCTTAAGGAAGTCGGTGGGCGTAGCTGCGCTGGTCGGGCGCGACGCGTCCCCGGCCCAATCAGCCTTCCAGTTCGGGCGTTCGGCGGAGGGGTCGATCACGACTTCGTCAAGGTCGGGGACAGTTTCGCTGCCATACACGAACGCAATGCTGTCGCCAGACTTGAGCGCATAATCCCAATCGTTACCGAGGGTATCGAGAGCCTTACCGTTGACGAGAATATACCAGTCGCCCTGCAGCACACGATTGGCATCAAACGGCGACTTCAGTGACTTCAGAAGCCAGTAATTCCCATACGCGACCAACCGGGGGTCAAGGCCGCAATCGGTCAAGTACTGATCGACTATCTCTGAAAGCTTCGTGCCCTCGAGGAACACGTGGCGAGATTCATCGGCCCAGCGCTCGGCTTTGTCGTTCGCGTCCTGGCCGAAGACCTGCATAGCCACCGAGACTTGGCCCGGCATCACACCGTCGGCGCCGTAAACCCACGTCACGGTGTCGCCCGCTTGCAGCGTGTAGTTGCCAGCCATGACGTTGGCAATCTGGCCGTTGACGAAGAACTGCCAGTACTTCCACGTGCTTGCATCAACTTGCTCGGAGCTGAGCGTGGGACCGCCTTCAAACGGAGACGTCAGCGAATTGAGGTACCAGCCGTACGAGCCCGTACCCGTGTCAGCCTTGATGCCCGCCTGAGCAAACATCAGCTCCGACAGGTCGGCCGCGGTGGAGCCTTCCGGCATGCTGGCGGTTTGCGGGGCCGCCCACATCTGCTGAGCACCATCGGCGTCCTGGCCCACCACCTGGAAGGACACGGACAGCTTGTCGGAGGGTGCCGGGTCACCGTACGCGGAGTAGCACCAGATGACGGAGTCGCCCTCTTCAAGCTGGATGCCGCTTGCGCCGGCAGATACGGCCTTGCCGTTCACGAACAGTTGCCAATATTTGTACGTGGTCGCGTCATAGCCGAGCGTCAGGTTGCTATCAAACGGCGACGTGATGCTCTTCAGGTAGAAGCCGTACGCCGTGTCCGGATCGTAGTCGGCAACAAGACCGACTTGATTGAACAGCTTGATGGTCATGTCGGCAGCGGTGGAGCCGTTTGCCAGCTCGAAGGGCTGCGCGGCCGCCCAAGTCTGTTGGTTGCCCTGCGCGTCAACGCCGATAACCGAGCACGTGGCATTGACAATGGGGTTGACGATGCCGCTGGTGCCGATTACGGTGACCGTCGCCTCCACCTGCTGATTCGCCAGCTTTGCATACGTTGCGTTGTCGGGATAGCGCTGGGCGTAGCGGGCGAACTTCTCGCTGGAAAGCGAGGAGGTGATGGTTACCTTCGTGTTGTATTCCGGCTGTTTGACCAGCAGGTTTTCGGAGGCGATAACAGCACTGTTGCTGGATTTGAACAGGCGCCAATCGTTGCCCGACATGGAATCGTAGCCCGGCAGCTCCACCGGCACGATTCCCTCTCCAGCCGCATCGGTGGTCACACGGTCGTAGCTCCAAGCAAGGTTGCCGTCGGCATCAAGATAGGCCTTCTGGAAGGCATGTAGGTCGGAGGTGACCTTCGATGCGTCCTGGCCGTTCAGAATAGCCTGGGCATAGCCGGTCTTCGCCTGCTCCATGAGCGCCAGCTCGGCGTCAAGGTCGGCCTGCGAAAGCGAGGCCACCGCGTAGTCGAGCGTTTTCGAGGCCGTAATCTCGGGGTTGGACTTGTCGGTGACGGTCAGCGTGATTTTCGTATTCGCGGGCTGCTCGCCGGGCTGAGGTTGATACACCGTGCCCTTATAACCGTTGAACGTCACGTCATCGGTACTGGCCGCGTACTTCACCTCATAGTACTTGCCGTCGATGTCGAGGTTGCGCGTGGTCGGCATCTGCAGGTCGGACGTAAGGCCATCCTTGTTAGCAACGGTGTCGGTGCCGTAGTTCTTTACCTTGTCGTAGGTGAAACCGGCGTCAACCTTGGCTTGCAACGCGGCCTTTTCGACGGCCACCTTCTGGGGGTCGCCCTTGACCGTAATGGAGAAGGCGTGCGAACCCGTCGCGTCGGCGCCGTTGCCGCTGCCGCCAACGTTCGGCATGAGTTTGACCGTGGCAGTAAGCGTGACGGCGCGATCGGATGCAGCGCGCACCACCTTGCCGCTGTAGTTGCTCCAACCGTAGCCGGAAATATCGACCTGATTGCTATTCGATTCCCACGTAACCTCGAACTTGTTGTTGGAGCCGGCGCGGTACGGCAGCGAAAGGTTACCGGTGACCGCATCGGCCGTATCGCCCGATGCAAATCCAATAGCCAGATCCTGCGCAGCGTTGTCAAGCAGCTGCTCAAGCATGTCCTCGTTCCACGGCACGGTGATGTTGCCGGGCTTGTAGTCGATGGACTGGCCGTCCTTCGAAAGCGCGAAGGAAACGCTGGCCGAACGCAGGCTGTCGAAGGTGTAACCCGAGTAGTCGTTCGGGTCCATGAAGAAGTACGTGATGTTGCCGTTGGTGTCATCCTCGGCGGAGATGCCGACCGTGGCCTTGTCGTTAGAAGCGGTGAAGCTTACCGACTTGACCTTGACGGAAACGCCTTCGAAGCCGAGTTCGGCAATTTTGGCGGACAGCACGTCGTTGATGTTCGTGTCTTGGCCGTAGGTGGGCGTGGGCTTGAAGTTGGCAGCAGAAAGCTTCTGCGCCAAGGCCTCAAGCGAAGTGCGGTCGATAACCGGGTTGGCGAACACGGTTTCCACGCGCGAGGAACCGCTTTCGGCAACTACCTTGAGGTACTTGCCCGCGGCGGCGTCGGGAACGGAGATGCTTGCACCCGACACGCCTTCAAGCTGCGAAAACACGCCATCGGCGGAATCGGCGGCATACCAGGTGAACGTCACGCCGTCGGAGACGGTGATGCCCGTGTAGGAATTGCCGTCGGCACGGACGGCTTGCGCCTGCGCAGTGACGGTGTCGCCAGTGATGACGTGCGTGGAGGAGCTGATGGACTGCGGCGTGGTGGTCACGCGCAGCAGGTTGTACTGGCCGGCCGGGGAGACCGTGGTGCCCGACGCCCACTCGACGGTGTTGTCGAGCGAGTACGCCGTGACCTTGAGCGATTTGCCGACGAGCGCTTCCCCGATGGTGAGCGAGCCGTTGGCCGCAACCCCTTCGGTCACCTGCCGCCAATCGGCATCGCCTTCGCTCTTGGCGTACCAGGTGTAGGTGAGCTTGGCGTCCTCCGGGGCATCCTTGTCGTAATAGCCGCTGGCAACCTTGGCTTGCGGGGTGATGGTTGCACCTACCTGCAGCAAAGCCGAGTAAGCGTTCTGCAGCTCGACGGCGGAGAGCGTGTACTGGCCGGCGATGGTGACCGGGCCGAGCGGGTCGACGGCCGTGGTGCCCGAGCCGTAGGAGCCCGGCTTCTGCGTGCTGACCGCAATGCCGTCGCTTATGGCCTTGACGCGCAGGTACTTGCCCACCATGCTATCGGTGACCTGGTACGTTGCGCCCGTAGCGCCCGCGATGTCTTTAAACGCGGAATCCGCGGTGGTTTTGGTGTCGGCGTACTGCCACTGGTAGCTGACGCGGTCGGTCGAGGCGACCTGCGTGTGGCTGCTCTTGTAAGCGGTAGCGGTCAGCGTGGCGCCAACCTTGGCCGAGCCGGTGACCTCTACCTTATATAAGGTAACGGAGCCAGGCTGCACCGCGGGGCCAACGTACGAAGACGTGCAATCGCCGAAGCCGCCGTCGGCAACCGCGACGAGGTACTTGCCCTCGTAGGCATCGGTGACGGTGAAGCTGCGCGAGGCTGCGCCTTTGATCTTGTTCGTGCAGGTAGTGCCGGACTCGCCCCAATACCACTGCCAGGTCACACGATCGCTGTCGGATACATCGGTGCCCGAAGCGGTGGCCGTGGCAGTAATGGTGTCGCCCACGTTGACTTTGCCGGACGCGCTGAGCTTGACGCTGCTGACGTTGACCGAGCCGGGCGCGGCGATTTTGCTAGTTGGCTTGGTAGTGTAAGTGCTGCCGCCAACTTTCGCCGTGATGACGCACTTAACGAAATTGCCCTCGTAAGCGGAAAGCGGGAGCACCTGGTTGGTTGCGCCCTCGATGTTGGTATACGTGCCGTTCTTAGAATCGCTCACCTGCCACTGGTAGGTGAGCTTTTCGGAATCAATGTAGATGCCGCTAGCGGCACCCTGCTCCCTTGCAAGGGCACGAACCGTCTGGTCAGCCGTGTATATGTAGCCCGTCGAGCCGCTTTCGGCGTCGGCGAGCACTGCGGAGTAGATGTCGACCGCACCGGCAAGCTTGAACGGGCCGATGCCGTAGTCGGGGTAACTGCCGAAAGTAACGGTATTCGCGCCGGCCTTGGCCGACACGGTGATGTAGCAGCCGACGTAGTCGTCGGTCACCGTGAACGCGGGACCGGTGACGCCGGGAATGTCCGTCCACGTGGTGGAGGAGTTGGGCGCCGACGAGCCCTTATAGTACTTCCAGGTGTAGGTGACCTTGGAGTTGTCTACATCGGTGGGGCTGTAAGAAGAACCGGCGTATGCCGCCGCGGTAAGCGTGGCGCCGACTTCCTTGCTAGAAGCCGTCAGCTTAACACCGGCAAGTTTGACGGCGCCAGCGGCCATGACGGCTTCGGAGGTTTTCGCCTCGACGTCGTTGACGCCGGCGTTGGCGACAACCTTGATGTACTTGCCCTGCAGCGCATCGGTGAGCGTGAGCGTGGCGCCTGTTTCGCCTTCGATTTTGGTCCAGGTTCCGGAGGAAGAGTTCGAGGAATACCAGGTGAAAGTTACGTTGATGTCGGCAGAAGCCGGCGTGGAGTAGTCGGTGTAAGCCGTAGCGGTGAGCGCGTCACCGACCGACGGAGCGGAATTGCTTAGCTTGACGTTGTACAAGCTTGCCTGGCCGGCCGCCAAGACCGGGCCGGGAATGTAGTTCGCGTTGACGCCTTCGCCATAGCTTTTTGCCGGACCGTAGTAATCTTTACCGTTAGCAGTGACCTTGCAGATGAAGCACTTGCCCGCCATGTCGGACGTGACGGTGAGGCTTTGCTCGTGGCCGACTTCTTCGGTGAAGGAATCGATAGTGCCGGATTTTTCCGTGCCGGCCAGCCACGTGTACGTCCACGTACCGGGATTGGCGATGGATTTCGTCTCGGTGTCAGGGTCGCCCCAGTAGTCGGTGGTTTCCACGTCGTCGTACATGTTGGCCCACAGCACGTCGCCCGCGGAGAGTACACCGGATTTCGTGGAGTACGAATTGTCCTTGTCCTTTTTGTCCTGGATGTAGACCTTCGCAGACGAGGTCAGCGCAACGTCGGACTGCACGGCAGGCGCCGAGGCGTTGTCGGTGGCACCAGAGGCTTCGGCGGCTTGCGGAGAAGCTTGCGCCACGGGGGCAGCTGCGGAAGCCGATTCGTCGTTCGCCTTGCTTTCGGTGGGCTGCTGCGCCTGCTCGGTTTCATGTTGCTGCGAGCCAGACTGCTGGCTTGAGGCGGCCTGCTTGCTGGCAGCGCCGCTTGCCGCGTCGCTTGCGGCAGCGTCGGCGGCAGCGTTACCTGGTTGCTGCGCCTCCGAAAGCGCCTGCTCAGCATGCGCGCCGGCGGCCGCCTGGGCATCTGCCAAGGCGGTAGAAGGCGTCATGGAAACAGCAAGCGTTACTGCCAAGAACACAGAAAGCGCGCGCTGACCAGGTGATTTCATTGTTGGAATTTCATGATCCGCCTTGCCAGGTGGCAGGGCAGCCTTGCCTGCTTCGTTGCAGGCTTGCTCGCCGCGCACTACGCGCGAGAACAACGTGCCGATGTTCATCGGTACCTCGCTTCCAGGGCTTTCCCGCGATGGATGGGCATTCCGACTTTGCTTCGTTTGAACGGCCCGCATACCTGCGGCGGTGCTTGCCGAGAAACAGCACCCGCGCAGCGTTCGCGAGCGACCGATTCCCCAACCCGTTCATCAGCGTATACGGTTCCTGGTAGAGCGTGGGATTCGCACCCGCATTCCCCCAAGCGTCCGGAGTTTTCCGCACGCCCGCGCCGTGCCCGGCGCAACCATCTATGCCAATTTACAAACACGTTATTTTACCACACACGCAGAAAAAGAGACGAAGGGCCAGGACGACTGGCCGCCCTTCGCCCCGTTTATGAGAGGCCGCGCTTTTGCACGCTCTGCATTGTGCGTTCGTTTGCGCTTTGCTTTACGATTCTTGCGACGACGCGGGCTTTTGGCCGGGCTGCATGATTTGGTCAACGAGGGCGGCGGCCACGCGCAAGCCGTCGCAGGCGGCGGACATGATGCCGCCGGCGTAGCCGGCGCCTTCGCCGCAGGGGTAGAGGCCGGTTTCGGGTTCAGGGGCGTTTTGCGCATCGGGATTGGGGGCTTCGACGGCCAGCTGCGCTTGCAGGTTTTTCCCGCGCACGATGCGCACGGGGCTTGAGCTGCGGGTTTCCACGCCCATCATGACCGCTTGCGGATCGGCGAAACCGTGCAGGCGCCGGTCGAGCAGCGGCAGCGCCTCGGCCATGGCGTCGGCCACGAACGGCGGAAGCGCGCTGTGCAGGTCGCACCAAGCTACGCCGCGGGCGTAGGTGGGGCGCACGTTTTTGCTGGTGTTTCCCGCAGCGTGCGCAAGGAAATCGCCCACGGTTTGCGCCGGAGCCTGATAGGGCTTCCCACCTGCGGCGATGGCGGCTTCGTATGCTGCGCGTTCCATGTTTCGCTGCAGTTGCACGCCTGCAAGAGGATCGGCGCTTTCGAAATCTTCGGGGCCGACGCCCACCAGAAGCGCGCTGTTGGCGTTGCGCCCGTCGCGCGCGAAGCGGCTCATGCCGTTGACCACGACGCCGCCCGGCTCGCTGGCTGCGCACACCACTTCCCCGCCCGGGCACATGCAGAACGTGTACACGCCGCGACCCTGCTGGTCAGCGGCTTGCTGCGCCTTCTTCGCCTTCGGGCGCAGGTGCACCGACAGCTTGTAGTCGGCCGCGCCGAGAGCGGGGTGATCGGCGGCTTTGCCGTATTGCGCGCGGTTGATGAGCTGCTGCGGATGCTCGATGCGCACGCCGACCGAGAACGGTTTTTGCTCCATATGCACGCCGGCGTCGCGGATGAGCTCGAACGTGTCGCGGGCCGAATGGCCGCAGGCAAGGACGACGCGGCGCACGGGGATGCGCTCGACGGTGCCGGCTGCAACGTCGGTGAGCTCGGCGGCGGCAAGTTCGCCGTTTTCGAACCGCAAGCCCGTCAGTTGAGTTTCGAACCGCACCTGGCCGCCAGCGTCAGCGATCTGGTCGCGCATGGTGCGCACGACGTTGACAAGCAGGTCGGTGCCGATGTGGGGCTTGGCTTGCCAGAGGATTTCCTCGGGGGCGCCGGCTTCCACGAACAGGTGCAGCACGTGGCGCGACCAGGGGCTTTTGATGTTCGTGGTGAGTTTGCCGTCCGAGAACGTGCCCGCGCCGCCTTCGCCGAACTGGATGTTCGTGTGCGGGTTGAGTTCACCGCCGGCGTTGAATGCGTCGACGGCGGCCAGGCGATCGTCGACCGCAGCGCCGCGCTCGACGACAAGCGGGCGCAGGCCGGCGCGCGCCAGGTACAGCGCGCAAAACAGGCCCGCGGGGCCCGTGCCCACCACGATGGGGCACGGCTCGGCAGCGGCACGCGGCGCGGTTGCAGCTTGCGGAACCTGCAGCGGCTGGTAGGGCTGGTGCGCCTTCACGTTCGGCGCGCCTTTGCGGCCGGCAGCCGCTTCGATGGCGGCGGCTTCGGCTTGCGCGCCGGCGGCTAGCGTCACGCCGAGGGTGGCCACGAAGTGCACGTCGTGCTTCTTGCGCGCGTCGACGCTGCGCTTGAGCAAGCGGATTTCCGCGATATCGCGCGGCGGGACGTTGAGCGCGCGGGCGGCGGCGCGGCGCACGAGCTTTTCGGCTTGCGGGCCTTTAAGCCCGGCGTCAAGCGGCAAGGCGAGGTTTGAGATCTCGAGCATGGGTTCCTCCAGATTATCGGGCGCGGCGGCCGTTGCCGCCGGTGTTTTGACTGCAGTGGGCACGCGCGGCGGCATGACCGGCTAGCATACCACTTGACCAGGCCCAATGCAGGTTGTAACCGCCACACGGGGCGTCGACGTCAAGCGCTTCGCCCACAACGAACAGGCCCGGGTGCGCCTTGGATTCGCACGTTTCGGGGTTGAACGCGCCGGCGGAAAAGCCACCGCGGCGAACCTGGCACTGGCGTTCGTCGCCGATGCCTTCAACCGTGAGGGCAAACCCCTTAAGCGCCGCCGCCAAGCGCGTGGCATCGGTTTTCGCAAACTCGGCCGCAGGCGCAAGGCCCGCGCGTCGCAGCAGCACGCCGGCAACGGCCGGCAGCAGCAGGCCACTGAGGAACCGCTCGCACGTGGGCGCCGCGCCAAGGCAGCGCTGCATGCGCTTGCGGCGCGCCAGAAGGAAGTGCTCCATCTGCTGCGGCGGGATATCGGGAAGGAAATCGACGGCCAGCGTGTCGCCAGGGCGCGCCAAGCGCGAGAGGTTAAACACCGCCACGCCCGAGACGCCGTAGTCGCGGAACATCACCTCGCCGCGTTCGCGGGCGACTTGTTCCCCACCGCGCATGAGCGCGATGGCGCCGCGCACGCGGATGTTGTTGAGCTGGCGCGTGAGCTTGGCGTCCGCTTTCGTTACGCGCAGGGGCCCAAGCACGGGACGCAACGGTTGGCAAACCAGCGGCTCGGGCAGCTGCACACCCGCCGCCGCACGGCCGCCTACGGCCACGATGACCGCCGCGGCATGCCCCACGGAACGATCGGAGAAACGAATGTTGTAGCAGCCGCGTCCGTCGCGCGGCGCGTCTACACGCTCGACGCGCTTGCCGACCTGGACGCGCACGCCGAGCGCATCGGCGCCGGCGCGCAGCACGTCGAGCACGCTGGTGGCCTTGTTCGCTTGCGGGTACAAACGGCCTTCAGACTCTTCACGCACGCAAAGCCCCAGGTCAGCGAAGCGTTCGAGTACAGGATTCACCGTGGTTGCTTTGATGGTGGCCCCACCGCGTTCGCTGACGTAGCAGCCCTGGAGCACCATGAGCGCGTGGCCGACGAACTCGGCGTTGCGGTACACGTCGGCGCTGATTTCCGCGTTCGAGATGTTGCAGCGGCCGTTGCCCGTTGCCAAGATGGAGCGGCCAACGCGCTCGGCGTCGGCCTCGTATACGACGACGTTGCCGCGTGCACCCGCGGCACGCAGCGTCAGCGCGGCCTCGACGGCGGCCATAAGGCCCGCCGCGCCGCCTCCTATGATTGCGATAGTATCCATGCCTGCGATTATACGGCGAAGCGGCGACATACGACCCCGGCCTGCGCGCGGCTTTGGCAAGATTTCCGGATTCCTGCATGGCGGGAGCCCCGCGACCTTCGTCTTGGCGAGATTTCCGGATTCCTGTAGCGCCAAATCCCCTCGGAAGCCTGGAATTGGCAAGAATCCGGGGTTCCTGCACCGCTTGGGCCCCTTCGGCGCTACAGGAATCCCGGATTCTTGCCGCGAGGTCCGCTTCTCGGGCCGAAAGCTACAGGAATCCGCTTTTCTTGCCGCGACGCCAAGCGCAAGACGGCGCCCGCCGCAGCCGCAGGCGCCCATCAAGATAGCCTTGCAGCGGCTTTTCGATAAAGCGGGCAGGCGGCGGAGGGCCGGGCGGACGCAGCCGAAGATCGGGGCGAACGAGGCGAGCGCAGAAAGGCCGCCGCCCGAAAGTGGAACAAAGGGACTGTCCCTTTGTCATATTGTCAGGTTTCGATTACCCTGGCGATGACTTTGAAAGATCGGGCTACAGAAACATCGGATTGTTGCCAAACAACGACCGAACTTGCCGACAAGATACAGAACAAGGGAATTCTTGCCAAAGCGAACATGGAAACGTCCAAATACCTCCGAACAAGCCAGTCCGCATCGACACCCCATCCGTTTGCACGCTATGACGGCGGGAAGGGAAACGGGAGGTTGCGCATGAATTTGCTGATAGGAAGCCGCTTTTGGGATGTTGTTCGCGCTACGCTGGTGGCGGCGGCGCTTGTTGTTGCCGGATGTTTGGCCGGGTGCGCGCAGCCGGCGGCCGAACCTGCTGCGCAACCGGAAATGGTCGCGCAGCAGGGCGCACCTGTCGAGGGCGGCGGCGCCGAGGACGAAGCGCCCTCCCCAGCCGCGGGCGCTGTTGCCACGCCATCGAGCGCCGGAGCGCTGCAGGTGGTGGGCGCACGGCTGTGCGACCAGGCCGGCAACCCCGTGCAGCTGCGCGGGGTGTCCACGCACGGCCTTGCGTGGTACCCGGGCTACGTCAACCCCGACTTCTTCACCGAGCTGCGCCGCGATTGGAACGCGAACGTGGTGCACCTGGCCATGTACACCGCCGAAAACGGAGGCTGGTGCGAAGGCGGCAACCGCGACGAGCTGTACAGCCTGGTGCGCGACGGCGTTTCGTTCGCCACCGAAGCCGACCCGTACGCCATCGTGGACTGGCACGTGCTCAGCGACGCCAACCCGCTTGCGCACGCCGACGAGGCGGCGGAATTCTTCGGGCGCATCTCGGCCGACCTTTCGGCGAACAACAACGTCATCTACGAGATTTGCAACGAACCAAACAACGGCACCACCTGGGAAGACGTGAAGGCATATGCCGCGCGCATCATTCCCATCATCCGCGCGAACGACCCTGATGCCGTCATCATCGTGGGCACGCCGACGTGGTGCCAGGACGTGGACCAAGCGGCGGCCGCGCCGCTTGACGCGGGCAACGTCATGTACGCGCTGCACTTCTACGCCGCCACGCACCAGGCCGACTTGCGCGACCGCATGGCAGCGGCGGTGCGCGCCGGGCTTCCCGTGTTCGTCAGCGAATTCGGCATTTGCGACGCCAGCGGCAACGGCAGCATTGACCGCGCGTCGGCCGATGCCTGGGTAGCAACCATGAATGAACTGGGCATCAGCTACGCCTGCTGGAACCTGTCGAACAAAGACGAGGCATCGGCGCTGTTCAAAAGCACGTGCGGCAAAACGTCGGGCTTCACCGCCGACGACCTGTCCGAAGAAGGCACCTGGCTGTGGGACGTGCTTCATAGCAAAGGCGAAAGCGGCGCGAGCGCGATGAGCGCGGCAGCTGGCACGGAAAGCACGACGGCGGGGTCGGCCGCTTCCGCAAACGATTCGAGCGCTGCCGCGGCCGGCGGCGCGCTGCACGGCAGCACCGGCACGTTCGACTGGACCGCTACGGCGGCCGGCCGGTGGGAAACCGGCGGCCAGACGTTCTTCCGCTACGTGATTACCGTCACGAACAAAGGCGATAGCGCCGTGACCAGCTGGAACGCGCGACTGCCGCTAAGCGGAACCGTTACCATCAGCGACTCCTGGAACGCAATCGTTTCCATCGACGGCGCCGAGCTAACGCTAGATTCCGTCAGCTACAACGGCATGCTTGCCCCACAAGCCACCGCGCAAGACATCGGCTTCATTCTAAGCGGCAACGCCCTACCAAGATCCGGCCCCATAACGGGTTAGACAATCGTCATTTCCATAACACGCAACCTAAGCAACACCAAATCAGCCGCTGAGCCCGCCCCGCATCGACAGCGTATTTCACGATTGCAATGAAATATACTATTGAAATCATTACTATTTTCCGTTTAAGGAGGTTCGAATGAACGCCTCTAACAAATCCCGTTCTACCAACAGTATGTCTCGAGAAAAGAAGCTAGCCATATGCACCAGAGAGCTCTACTCTCATGAACAGTTCATTCAAAATTTCAACCAAGACTTAATAGAGTTATTATCCGCTCAGGATTTCATGAACATTGTGCGTTCAATCAGCACGGGAAAAGATTCGAGCGGGATGTTCTCGGGATATAGAAGTCCGGAGATTCAGCGATTCAAACAAACCCTGAACCAAGCAATGCGTGATGCGCAAGTCTACTTCAAATTTCCCGCCTATCATCGAATCGCAGACCGCATGCAGTCACTAGGAGCAACTCAAAAATCAACTGCTATTTCGGTTTTCTACGCAGTCTGGCTTCTATCTCTCAAAAGCGCTACCGACGGTATTAAAACGACCGCTACGTGTAATTCCCCTGCGAAGGATCACTCCGCAGCAGCTTTCGAGCAAAGCGATGAACTCGTTGATTTCAGGCTAAAATGGCCAGCTCAGTACCGATGCGAAGATGGACATTACGTCCGCTCGAAAAACGAGATGCTCGTTGACAATTGGCTATTCAGTCACGGAATTTGCCACGCTTACGAAAAAGCGGTCTTCTCAAGCTCTGATAGCACGAATTATTGCAGCGACTTCTTCATTCCGTCTCGCCAGCTATTTATCGAAATATGGGGACTAGGCACCCAGGAATATCTTCAGCGAAAAGAGCGCAAGATTCATTTCTATCAATCAAATGGCTACCAGCTTCTTTCGATAGAAGACAAGGATGTACGAAACCTCGATGACATTCTCTCTAGGACCTTCAGTAGATAGATGCGGGAGTGAAGCAACGCCATTGACGCTGCCCAATTCTCTTCTTGTACGAAGCCGAAAAATGTCGAAATCGAGCCGAATCCGAGGCCAAAGAAAGCAAGGACACCGCGCACAACAGCGTTTACTTTTTGTCGGCGCTTCCCTTAAACGATAGTCTTTCATTTAAACGACAATGCATTTTCGGCGCGCTACCACCTTCGTAAAATCCACCACCGAAAAACCGAGCAAATATCACTCAGCGGCCTTCGCCGAGTTACCTTCACGCGCCTTGTTGCCCAGCAACGTTGAGATGATCAGCGCCGTTAGCACGAGCGCGGCACCACACCAACCGAGCGGAGTCAGCTGTTCACCGAGAACCAGTACGCCAACTACCGAGGCACATGCCGGGTTCGTTGCACACGTCATGCCCGCCTGAACTGCGCTGATGTACTTTTGCGCCACCGGCTGAAACATGAAACCGAACACGCTGCACACCAGCACCAGCACAGCCAGGCAGCCCCATCCTGTGGCGCTTTGCGGCAGCGACGGGGTTTCCAGCGCGAACGTGGCCACTGCGCATACCGCGAACGCGCCGGCCATTTGAGCCACGCCGAGCAGGATGGGGTCGCACGCACGCGAGAACCGCGCCGTCACTACGATGAACAGCGCATACAGCACCGCAGCAGCCTTGGCGAACCCGTCTCCTGCGCCGATACTGGCATGCGTGCCACACACGGTCAGCAGCGCCACGCCACCAAGTGCCACAAGCGCGCAGCACATCGAGGACGCACGAAGCTTCACGCCGAATAGCGCGGCCGCCGCAAGCAGGACAAGCACCACCGCCGTGTTCTCGATGAATGAAACCACCGTGGTATCCGTGATTTTCAGCGCCAGCATCTCGCAGAACATGAGCGCCGCCAACAGCCCACCGAGGCCTAGGCCGCGCGCAAGCTCTGCACGCGACGCCGCCAGAAGCTGCTTGCGAAACATGATAGCTAGCAACGCGAATGCAAGCCCGAAACGCAGCGCCAGCAGGCACAATGGCGCCACCTCGCCCAGCAGCGTTTTCGAGAACAGATACGCGATGCTGCGCGCAAGCACCACCAATACCATCAACACTGATGCTTGCATGTGCGTCATGATTGCCCCTTTCCGTGCTTCGAAACTCTCTTTGACAGGTAAACCAGGACAAGGGTACGAAATCATTCGCTATGACAGAAGCGAATGATTGGTAATATGGTTATGTATGACGTTACATCATAGCAAATGGGTGCGCGCGCCGCTGAGGAAGCGCGAAGAGCGTTTGCATTGCACGGAGAACGCGCGCCGTGCATTTTGCAAGAGGCATTCACGCACGCCATAGCCTCGAGGGTGCAAGTAATCGCTCGCTTCCGCATACGCGCCCGCAAAAACTTTCGCCCCGCAACGAACGGCCGGGATATTTACCGGCAAAACCCTAGGAGGAAGACCGCTCATGGATAGCGAGAAATGTCGCGCGCTGGTGACTGCCGTGGAGTTGGGCAGCATGTCAGCCGCGGCGCAGCAACTTGGCTACACTGCATCGGGTATCACGCGCATGATCAACGCGCTTGAGGCCGAGTTGGGCATAACGCTTATCGCGCGCACCTCGCGCGGCGTGGCGTTAACGTCGGACGGAGTGGCACTTGAACCGTTCCTGCGCGAACTTGCGCTCACCGCCGAACGCGCCCGCCAGCAAGCCGCCGCTGCAAAAGGCCTGCTAGAAGGCGAGATTTCCGTAGCTTCCTACTCGAGCACCGCCGCAACGTGGCTTCCCAACATCCTTCGCGCCTTCCAAAGCAGCCACCCTGGCGTGCGCATGCGCACCATGGAAGCGGGCAACGAGCAGCTGGTCAGCTGGGTGGAGCAGCACACCATCGACTGCGCCATCTTCGCGAAGCGGCCGTTTCGCGGCGACCGGATTCCCCTGCGACAAGACCCGCTACCAGCAGCTACACCTCATACTGCATGGTGGAAGCGGGGCTGGGCATCAGCATCAACAACAAGCTGATGGCGCAAAACTGGCACGGCAGCGTGGTGGAATTGCCGTTCGACCCACCGCGCTTCGTGGAGCTGGGCATCGCCGTGCCCTCGCTTGCCCACGCGTCGCTGGCAACGCAAGAGTTCATAAGCTGCACGAAGCAAACGGTGAATGACCTGGGATTATAGGTGGCTTGCGCCATTGTTACCAGCATAAGCGACGGCGAGCGTTTCGCGCTGAGATAAAAGCATCAGAAAGCGAAATTCGCCCCCGAAAAGGAGGGCAGCTCGTTCCCAAAGTCCGCCTTCGTGTGGCGAATTCCGCCCCTACCCGATGCTCGGTGCCGCTTATGCCCGCATGTCGTTTGCGATGGCTGCGGCGGTTTGGGATTGTTGTTGGGCTGGCGAAATGCTTGCTTCGCCGTCGCCTGCTTGCGGGCCATAATCGGCGAAACCGGCGTGGTTGCCTCCCTCGATAACAAGCGTTTGCGCGCCCGCGGGAAGATTCGTCTCGTTCGTAGCCAGCTTACCGCGATTGAGCACGCCATCGACATCGCCGTATATCACCAGCGCTTTGAGGTTCGTGGACGACAAATCGCTGGCGGCATAAGCGCCCAGGAAAGCGACGCCTTCGAGCTTGTCGGCATTGCCGGCAGCGTACTGTGCGCCCATCGCGCCGCCAAGCGAATGGCCCGCAAGCCACCAATGCTGAACCTGCGGAGCGGCGTCCATAAGCGCATCTGCGGAATCAATGCCGAAAAACGCCAGGTTAAACGGCATGTTCGCGATAACGCAGTACACGCCGCGGTCGGCAAGCTGGCACGCCAGCGGCACGTAAGCCTGCGCGGCCACCTTCGCGCCCGGGTACAGCACCACACCGTATTCGGAAGCGGGATCGCCCACCGCGATGGATGAGCCATTGTCGACAATGCGCGCGTCTGCGGAATCTTCGCCGGCAGCAACAAGCGACTGCGCGTCCGAGCCCGCGTGATAGTAGTCGCTTACGTAAACGCCAAAGCCGACCGTGCACAACACGATCACCGCGACAAGCGCAATCGCAGCGCGCCGCGGCCACGCGCGGCCGTTTTTCGAATCCTTCGCCACAGCCATCCCCTTCGCCTTTCGCAATCCCCTGCATTGCCGTTCGATTAGTTATTTCTACCATTGACCGACAAGCACGATACCCCATTGCGAGATTGCGAAATGCACCGAAGCTGAAAAGACACCGACAGCCCACGCACGCGGAAGCATGGCGTTGTTTGCGGGAGGAGGAAATTGGTGGTGCGCCTTCGGCGCTTGTTATTTGGGCAGGAGCTTTCGCTCGCACCTACAAAGTGGGTGGTCCGATTGGCAGATGCGGGTAGTAGAAAAAACGTGATGCTGGTGAATTCGCTTGCTCTGGCGCTTGACCGGTTGTTACTACCGGAAGCTACGCTAAGGCCACAAGCGAGGGATCGGCGCACCGCGAATCGCGGCTGCGGGCCCTCAGCGCCAAGCCGCCGCAGGCGGCCCACACAACCACGCAACAGCACAAGGAGATGCATACGATTCCGTTCGATTACTCGTACCCCCCCCCGTCCACTTCGGCGAGGGCACGACCGCAAAGGCACTTGACGCCGAGATTGCCCGCATGGGCGACGTGGTGATGCTGTCGTTCGGCGGCGGTTCCATCAAGCCCAACGGCCTGCACGACCAGGTGCGCGGCTAACTGGAAGCGGCCGGCAAAACCGTCGTGGACTTCAGCGGCATCATGCCGAACCCCACGTACGCCAAGGCCCAGGAAGGCGCAAGGCTGGCGCGCGAGCACGGCGTCACCGATATCCTGGCCGTGGACGGCGGCTCGGTCATCGACTGCTGCAAGATTGTTGCCGTGCAGGCGCTGCTCGACGAGGACATCTGGCAGCTGGAGTACACCAAGAGCACGTTCCCCACAAAGGGCCTGGCGCTTGGCGCAGTGGTAACGACCTGTCCCCTTGTCAGCTTATGTCAGGTTTTACCGGCGCAACGCTGCTCGGGCTTGGATGCATTCGGCGGTAATGCTGATAGCGATTTCTTCGGGGGTTTCCGCACCGATGGCTAGGCCGATGGGCATGTGCACG
>OLRT01001125.1_pt1 | contig 19355 bp, 17 predicted proteins | sample 1672021 | NCBI WGS metagenome assembly OLRT01 (sample SAMEA3136637, study PRJEB25190) | human gut metagenome | reverse complement strand
AGCTTCTGACAAGGGGACAGGGCGTTTATCAGGATTTTGGCCTCTTGCGCGGCCTTGTTGTCGTCTCGTAACGCTTCAGCAACGGAAACTGGGACAAGGGGACTGTCCCTTTGTCCCATCGATGCGGAAACGGTGAAGATGGCGGTTGGGTGCGCACCGGTGCGGCGTCGTTGGGGTAAGGTACCTCTCCGCTATGAACAATCTCAGCATGACATATGCTTCTTTGCGTCGCCCGCTGGTGTGGGCTGGCGTTTCGGCGTGCGCTCAGGTTTGCCTGAACCAGCCGCTTTCTACGTGCCGCATCTGATTGCGGGCGCGGGCGCGATTGGCCGCCGCGCGCGACGACCGCTTATGGGCTGCGCTCGTAAGCACTGGGTCGTCTCTTTCTGAAATTTTCACTAACTAATCGAACATTTTGCAATGTGCTGTGCGTTGGTGCGGCGCCAGACTCGTCTGTCGATGGGCGGCGCGTGTGCCGACGGCGAACCGTTATCGATCGGTTGTTTCGCGCTAGCTCGGTTTGCCGGCTCGAATCGTTCGCGAAATGGCTGCCTGTTCAAGCGCTTGCGCATTGCCCTTGGTTGCTGCGCCATTGCTGCTGCGCAGCGCTAAGGTCTCACGATGGGAGTGCCTATGTCTTCAACTTCTTCAATCTCCGCTAGCGGGAAAATCACCGGCGTGCAGGTGCGCATTGTAGCCGTGGTGGTGCTCGGCGCGTTTTTGGCGCTGCTGAACCAAACCGTCATGTCGCCGGCGCTACCGGTCATCATGGCCGACTTCGGCATCGATGCGTCTACCGCGCAGTGGATCATGTCCATCTATCCGCTGGTCAGCGGCATCATGGTGCCGGTTTCCGCCTATTTGATCGACAAGTTCTCTACGCGCAAGCTGTTCTTTGGCGCGCTGGTGGCGTTTGCCGCGGGCACGCTGCTGTGCGCTGTGGCGCCCGACTTCTCGCTGCTGATCGTGGGCCGCGTACTGCAAGCGGCCGGATCCGGCGTGCTGATGCCGCTGGTTGCCGTTGTGCCCATGCTGGTGTTTCCCGTGGAGAAGCGCGGCACGGCCATGGGCATGGCCGGCATCGTCATGAGCGCAGGCCCCGCCGTGGGCCCCGTTGCCGGCGGCGCGGTCATCGACGCATTCGGTTGGCGCGCCATGGTGGGCGCCATCGTGCCGCTTTCGTTGATTGTGCTGGTCATGGGAGTATTCATGCTGAAGAACGTCGGCGAGCTGAAGAACCCCAAGCTTGACTTCGCTTCCGTGGCGCTGTCCACCGTGGCGTTCGGCGGTCTGCTGTACGGCTTCTCTACCGCTTCATCGCTTGGCTGGACCAGCCCTATGGTGCTGGGCTCGGTGGCTGCCGGCGTGGTGTGCCTCGTGCTGTTTGCGCGCCGTCAGGGCAAGCTTGAGCAGCCGCTGCTTGAGCTGGGTTGCCTGCGCACCCGCGAGTTCCGCGTGGCGGCTATCATCGTGACGCTTATCAACGCAGCGTGCCTGGTCACGAACACGTTGTTGCCGCTTCTGCTGCAGACCGCGCTGGGCGCTTCGGCGTTCGAAACGGGTATGGCCATGCTTCCCGCGGCGGCCGTGGGCATCATCATCAGCCCCATTTCTGGTGTGGTGTTCGACAAATTTGGCCCGCGCGTCATCTCCGTGGTGGGCTTGGCCCTGATGACGGGCGCGCTGTTCGCCCTGTCGCTGTCGTCTACCGCTACGCCCATTTTGGTGGTGGCTCTGTTCTGCATGCTGCAGGCGGCGGGTCAGGCGCTGGCGAACATGCCCGTAAACACGTGGGGCGTCAACGCCCTGCGTAACGAGATGATTGCGCACGGCAACGCCATTGCGAACACGGGTCGTCAGGTTGCCGGCGGCTTGTGCACGGCGCTTATCGTCACGGTTATGACGTCGGTGACCGCTGGTGGCACTGCGGCCGGCGCCACGCTCCAGGCGGCAACCGCCACCGGCGCGGGCGTGGCTTACAAGGTGTGCGCCGCCATCGGCCTGGTGTCGCTGGTGTACTGCATCGTTGCCGTGCGCCCCGCGAAGCGCAAAGCCGCCTCTTCGCCGGCTGCTGCGAACAGCGCCGCCAAGGGCTCTTCGGCTGCTTCATCTGCGGCGACTTCGCCTTCTGGTTCCGATGGCGTTGCTTCGGCTTCTGCCTTGGAGCACGCTGCTTCGCCCGTTGGAGCTGACACGCCGTCTGCCCCTTCGCCTTCCGCATCCGCAACTGCATCCGCTTCCGCTTCCGTAAAGGAGAACCGCTAATGTCCGAGATTGTTCCCGAGAGCATTCCGCTTGAAACCGCCGGCACGCCGGTGTCGGCGGTGATGATTGCCGATCCGTTCACGTGCCTGGCCAGCGCCACCATCGCTGACGTGGTGCGCATCATGACCGAGCGCGGCGTCAGCAGCCTGCCCGTGGTGGACGAGGGCGGTTTCGTGGTGGGCTTCATCAGCGACGGCGACATCATGGGCGCGGTGGCCCAGCATCGCGCGCACACGCTGTTCACCGGCGGTGACGCGTCTATGCTGTACTTCGATGACATGAGCTTCGAAGAGCGCGTTGGCCAGCTCAAAGAGCGTTGCGTCATGGATTTCGCCGTCCGCAAGGTGGTGTGCGCGAAGCCCGAGCAGTCTATCGCGCGCGTGGCGGCCATGCTGTCGAAGAAAAAGTTCAAGAAGCTGCCGGTGGTCAACGACGAAGGCGCGCTGGTGGGCGTGGTGCGTCGCACCGACATCGTGAAGCACATCTTCGCGAAGATGTTCGCGTAACGCGGTTGTTCTGCGGCTGCAAGGTAAACGCTGATGTGAAACGGCTTCGGAAGGATTGCATTTTGCGTCGGATTGGCGTTTTGTGCAAAGAATTCGAAGTAGAGGGGCGATTGACGCGGCACAAGACCTCGAATTGTCGAAATTCGAGGTCTTGTGGGTTTAATAAGCATCATATGGGTAACCGTCATCAGGTGAAACGATGATGAGATATGGACCCGATAACCATGCAGGCCTGAGGCGGTGCCCCTCTACTTCGAAAAAGGCGCAGAAAATGGCCTGTCGGAGCAAAAGGACGGCTGTCTACCATGCGAACTTGTTAGTGCGTTGCGGCTTGGCTTAGCGCTTTGTTCGCAGGGCCGCATCTACGACGCCGCCTGCTACGGCTAACAGGGCTGCAACCAGGGTGTATTTCGCCGTGGTCAGCCAGAATGGGATCGTTGAGTCAACGAATACGAACTTGACCCGCAAGAACACGTAGCTGGCGATGTTCAGGTCAACGAACGCCCCTGCGCCAGCGGCCGCAAGCCATACCGTCGCCGTCCGCGCCCTTCGGCGGGGATGGTGATGCATTTGGCCATTACAGCCCCAGCCCTGCTTGCCAGGTGTCAAGCTGGGAAAGCTGCGAGGACACGGCGTCGCCGTCAAGCGTGACGCTGCGCGTGAACGTGGCGCCCGGCGCGATGGCGCGCAGGCTGCCCAGACAGCTTTCGGCGCTGCTGCCGCCCGAAGTGCTGAACACGGCGACGGTTTTACCGGTGCAGTCGTGGGCGTTCATGAACGTCTTGATGATTTGCGGCGCATCGTACCACCACACGGGAAATCCCAGGTAGATGGTGCTATAGCTATCCCAATCCTCAACGGTTTGCGCCAGCGCGGGGCGGGCGTTGGCGTTTTGCTCGGCCTGAGCGACGTCGACCACCTCGTTGGAGTTCGTGGCATAGGGCTCGGCCGGTTCGATGCGGAAGAAGTCGGCGTCCACGATGTCGTTGAGGTGCTGCGCGGCGGTAAGGGTGTGGCCCGACCACGAGAACACTGTCGTTGGTGTGCTCTTGAAGTTGGTGTCGCGCTGCGCGCTCTTTTGGATTGGTTGAACTTTCGCTCAACGCTCAGCGCCATCGGAGCCTTTCGCGAGCCGCTTGTACGGCGGCGAGCATTTTCGCGGGGTCTTTCGTCCCGTTCGTTTCCAAGCTAGAGCTCATGTCAACGCCAAGAAACCGTTCGCCTGCAGTTGCGCCTGCTTGTTCGATGGCTTGCGCAAGGTTTTCGGGGCCTAAGCCGCCTGCCAGTAGGAATGGGCGAGGAAACCCGGTGAGCAGTCGCCAGTCGAAGGTTTGCCCCGTTCCCGCGCCGTTGTCGAGCAGCACCAGGTCAGCGGTGCTTACAGCAGCCCGGTACCGTTGCGGATGCGAAATGCCCGGATGATATGGGCATTTAGCGCGCTCGAGCACAAAGTCTTGCGCGCGTCGTTCGCTTCGGTAGCCGACGGTGCTTCGTCGTCTGCGTTCTGCCCGATGGTTGGCGATTGTAGGATGGTAAGGCCTGCTGCTTGGCGAAGGCTTGCGATGTACGTGGCGTCTTCTTCGCCATGCAGCTGAACTGCGGCGTTAGGGCCTCCGCAAGGAACCGGTTGACAATTTCAACCGGCGCGTTCACGAACACGCCGACAGGGCGGATGCGCTTGTCGAGCCGCTTCGCAAGCGCGATAGCTGCCTCAAGCGCCACGCTGCGGCGCTTGCCCGGCACCTCGATGACGAACCCGGCGAAATCGGGCAGCGCCGCATTGGCGGCTGCAACAAAAAAGCCGCAAAGTTTTTACCAGCAGGTGCTCCATGGCACGTTCGTCCTTTCCTTCGTTTCGCTATCGTTCCCCGCTAGGGCTTAGGCCTGCGCGAGTGCTTTCCCTTGGGCCACCCGCCAGGCGGCTATGTTTGGCGAACGCTTCGGCTGGCTACCTTGGCTGCCCGTCTCCTCGCAGCTCGGCGAGCTTGGCGCGCTTGTCGTCGGCGCGCATAAACGCTTCGCCCACCAGCACGGCGTCAGCGCGCATGGCTCGGGCCACCTCGACGTCGGCCGGCGTTGCGATACCGCCTTCGGACACGAACAGCGTGTGCGGCGGCACCAAGTCGCGCAGCGCGCGGGCGGCGTTCATGTCCACGTCGAATGTTTTCAGGTCGCGGTTGTTCACGCCGATCACGCGCGCCCCGCAGGCGACGGCGCGCTCAATCTCCTTGGCGGCATGAGCTTCCACCAGTGCAGACAGGCGAAGTTGGTCGCACAGCTGGCGGTAGGCGGCAAGCTGCGCATCGTCAAGGATGGCGCATATCAGCAGCACCGCCTGCGCGCCAAGCGCCTTCGCCTCGTAGACCATGTACTCGTCCACCACGAAGTCTTTGCGCAGCACCGGGATGCTTACCGCCTCGGCGATTTCGGCCAGGTACTCGTTGCGGCCTTGGAACCAGTACGGCTCGGTCAGGCATGAAATGGCCGCCGCACCTGTGGTTTCGTAATCACGTGCTATCTGCAGGTACGGGAAATCCGCCGCGATGAGGCCTTTCGAGGGGCTTGCCCGCTTCACCTCGGCGATGAACTGCACGCCGGGGCGCTCGAGTGCGCCTTCGAACGGGAAGCTGCCCGGCGCCGCGGCGTGGGCCGCCGCGAACGCCTCGCCGGACAGCGGCAACCCGTCGGGGCCGGGCTTTTCGGCAGCGCATCGCTCGCAATCGCGCGCCAACGCTTTATCGGCAGCCTGCTGCATGCTTGCAAGCGACCGCACACGCTTCTGCTCGGCAACGCGCTCCCGCGTGCGCTCAGCTATCTGATCAAGAATGTTCAACCGTGGTCCTTTCGTGTTTGGCGTGACAAGGCGCTATTGCGCCTTGCTGGCTTGGATGTAGGCGTTGAGCTTCACGGTTGCGGCGCCGGTATCGATGAGCTCGTTGGCCCGGGCCACGCCGTCGCGCAGCGAGGGCATCGCGCCTGCGATGTACAGGCCAGCTGCGGCGTTGAGTACGACGGTGTCGCGGCGGCATCCGTGTTCGGCTCCCGACAGAATATCGCGCGTGATCTGCGCGTTTTCCTCGGGCGAGCCGCCGCGCAGGTCATCGCGCGTGCAGCGGGCCATGCCGAACTGCTCGGGCGTCAGCTCGTAGGTGCGAAACGCCGGCGCGTGGAAGTCGCCGCCGCCGAACTCGCACACCTTCGTGGGGCCGGCGCACGAAAGCTCGTCGAGCACGCATTCGCCGTACACCACCATGCCGCGCTGCACGCCCAGGCTTACCAGCACGCGGGCAAGCGGCTCCACCAGCGTGCCGTCGTACACGCCCAGGATCATGTTCTTGGGGTTGGCCGGGTTGGTGAGCGGTCCCAAGATGTTGAACACGGTGCGGATGCCCAGCTCCTTGCGGATAGGGCCGACGTACTTCATGGCCGCGTGGTACTTTTGCGCGAACAGGAAGCAAATCCCCACGTCATCAAGCAGTTTGCAGCACAGCTCGGGGCTCTGCTCTATGTTGACGCCCAGTGCCTCCAGACAATCCGCGGCGCCCGAGCTTGACGACGCAGCGCGGTTTCCATGCTTGGCCACCTTCACGCCGCCGGCCGCGATGATCAGCGAAGTGGTGGTGGAAATGTTGAAGCTGTGCGCCTTGTCACCGCCGGTGCCTACGATTTCAAGCGTGGGCTCGGGGTAGTCGACGGGCGTGGCGAACGTGCGCATGGCGGTGGCGCAGCCGGCAATCTCGTCGATGGTCTCGGCTTTCGTTGACTTCGTGGACATCGCGGCCAAAAACGCGGCGGTCTGCACGGGCGTGGTGGCGCCGGACATGATCTCGCAGATGGTGTCGTAGGCTTCCTGGTACGTTAGGTCTTGCTTGTCGACCAGTTTATGGATGGCTTCGGTAATCATGAGGGTTCCTTTCTAAACCAGCGCTAGGAAGTTCGCGATGATGGCGGCTCCATCGGGCGTCATGACGCTTTCGGGATGAAATTGCACGCCGAACACGCGCGCAGCGGCGTCTTCGACGGCTATGACCTCGCCGTCGTCGGTGCGGGCCGTCACGCGCAGGCGGGCCGGCGGCGTTGCCTCGTCGGCGGCAAGCGAATGGTAGCGCGCCACGTTGAAGCGCTCGGGCAGGCCGGCGAACAGCATCAGGTCGACGTCGCGGAAGTCGCGGTCGGCAAGCTCGCCCTCGCGCAGGCGTGGCTCGGCGTACTTCACGTAGTCGTACGAGAAGTAGCCCACCCGGTCGGCAAGCAGTTCCATGCGCACCGGCACGCGGCGGTAGCGGCCCTCGGCTGCATACGCGCGCACCTCATCGAGCGTGGGGAACATGTGCAGCACCTCCTTTTGTGCTCGGGCCGGATGGGGCAGGGCCGACTCTGCGCTGCGGCGATAAGCATGCGCTTGCGGTATGTTTCCGCTTCTGACCTGCTGCTTCTTGGCTTCTTGCCAAGCTCGCTCGCCGATCGGTGCGGTTCGTGCCCTGCTTCTTCCGGCTGCCGGCGGGCACGAAAAAAGCCCGTCCCGGCAAACGATTACGCTTGACCAAGGACGGGCTTGACATGCTACCCGCGGTGCCACCTTGATTCCCGGAAGATGCCGGGCCCTTTGCGAAGCGCCATCACGCTTCCGGCAACTGACGTATGCACTCACGTCGCGAATACTTGGCAGCGGAGCTTGCCCCGCGTGCTGTTCACCGCGCCCTCAGCGGCCCATTTAGCAACTTGCGTTCGGCCCGGATTCCAGCACCCCGGGCTCTCTGTGCGTGCGCAGCTGCCTTGAACTTCCGCTTCAACGGTTTGTCGAACTGGTTTCGCATCCTAAGTGCAAGCACGAAAGTTCGTCAAGGAATAATTTGCGAACGGCGGTACGCGGCTATTCGTTTGGCGCCTTCCGGGTGGCACGGGCGAGCGTATCGCCGCGCAAAACGGTGACGCTCCAGGCGCGTCACCGTTTTGCATTTGGCAACAAAATAGCCCGTACCCTCGTAAGGTGCGGGCTATTCGTTACGCCCAGCTCAGAAGCTATTCAGCAGCTTCTTCGGACTTGTTGGCAGCTTCGACGATCTTGTCGATGATGATGTCGAGCTTGCCTTCCACGTCGTAATCCTCGACCTTTCCCTCGTCGCACAGGCGCGCGAAGTTCGGGTCGATGGGCAGCGTGGTGTATGCGGGGATGTTGTAGCGCTCGGCCACTTCCTTGCCCTGCGGCTCGCCGAAGATGTGGTGCTCCTTGCCGCACTCGTCGCACTTGAAGTACGCCATGTTCTCCACAAGGCCCAGCACTTCCACATCCATGTCGTGCGCTAGGTTCACGGCCTTGCCCACGATCATGGCCACCAGCTCCTGCGGAGCCGACACGGTGACGATGCCGTCGACGGGCAGCGACTGGAACACGGTCAGCAGCACGTCGGAGGTTCCCGGAGGCATGTCGACGAACAGGTAATCGATGTCGCCCCAGTTCGTTTCGCTCCAGAACTGGCGGATGGCGTTAGATACCACCGGGCCGCGCCATGCCACCGGCAGGTCGCCCTTCGGAAGCATGAGGTTCGTGGACATGATCTTGATGCCCGTTTGCGTCTGACCGGGCAGGATGCCGTCGGCGTCGGCCGTCAGCGGGTTGGTGACACCGAACGTCTTCGGGATGGACGGGCCGGTGATGTCGGCGTCCAGAATGCCGACCTTGTTGCCGCGCTTGTTCATTTCGCTGGCAAGCAGGCTGGTGACCAGGGATTTGCCCACACCGCCCTTGCCGGACACCACGCCGATGACGTGCTTGACGTTGCTGCGCTTGTTCGTTTCAAGCTTCGTCGGGCCGCCGGAAGTGCGCTCGCCGCACCCGGAAACGCCGCAGCTGCCGCACTCGTGCGAGCATTCTTCTGCCATTGGTTCCTTCTTTCTCATATAGCGCCGCGGAATGCCGGGCGCGTCACTCGTCCTTTGCGGCATGATAGCACAACGCGTGCTCGCGCGAGAAAAATAGCACCGCTTACGTGGCATTTGCATGCAGCGGCCGACTGGCGCCGCCGTGCGTGCGGGTGCATGCTACTATACACAGGTTATAGCAACTAGAAGAGAATCGATGTGTCCGTGAACGCTGATCTTGAAACGACCCCTGACGTCGCCGCCTGCGCGGACGAGGAGCGCGTGTTCACGTACGATGAGCCCGACGAGGACTTCTGCGCGCACTTGATGGAGTGCTACGAGTGGAAGACCACTGGGCAGCGTGGCGTCGATTGGGCGGACACGGTTGCGCGCTACCGGCTTTCGCACCCTATGGAATACGAGGCGCGCCCCACGCTTGCCGAGACAACGGGCCTGCTCACGGGTGCAATCGATGCAGGAATCAAGTTCAGCGTGGCCGTGCAGACGCTTTTCCCCGCAGGCACGTCCATCGAAGGCGACCGCGAGATTCGCGACTCGTTCGTGAAGGGCAAGGCGCGCCGCATCAAGCCGTCGCGCTATCTGGGCGGCCCGTCGGCGCTGGCCCTGTGGGCCGAAAACCCCGTGACGGTGCGCATCACGGCCGACGCCGCGCGTTTCGCGCGCGGCGCCGAGCTGCCCACGTCGCTTTCGCTCGATACGGTCATCGGCGTGATCACTGGGCATTGCGTGTGCGTTGACCTGCGGCAAGCCGACATCCCTTCGCCTTCCGAAGAGCTTCCCGTTGTCGGCGCCGTGCTGCATCTGACCACCATGTCGAAGTACCTGGTGGTGCTGTACAACATCCTTATGGAAAAAGGCGACCGCTTCGACATGGTCAGCGTGCCGCTGTATTACGCGGTGGGTTCCATTGAAGCGGGGCAGCGCAAGCGGCGCGAGGTGCTGGCGGCCACGCCGCTAAACGACCCGCCCGAGCCCGGCGCGTATGGCTGGATCAACGAGCGCGCATGGCAGGAAACGGCGCCGGTGCTCGATAAGCTGCTGGCGTTGTTTTTGACCGACGGGCTGGATGTTCGCGAAATCGAAGGTGCGCGGCGCACCACGTTCGTGGCGTTCGAGGAAGGCGAGCTTGAGCGCCGCGACGAGCAGGAGCGCGCCCGCAAGGCCGCCGAAGAGCGCCAGCGCGCCGCCGAGGAGCAAGCCGCCCGCGAGGCCGAGGCCCGCCGCGTGGCTGAGCAGGCCGAACGCGAACGCAAGCAGGCCGAACGCGAGGCTGAGCGCGCACGTCAACAGGCCGAGCAGCGCGAACGCGACATCAAGAACATCGATGCCATCAAAGAAGCCGCCATCCAGGCCGAAGCGCGCTGTCGCGCCATGAAAACGCGCATGGAAGCCATGGTTCAGGAGCAAAAAGACCTGACGGCGGCCTACAACGCGCAGGGTGCGCAGCTGGCAAAAGAGCAGAACATGATCGGCACCATGGTGTCGAAAACGGCCACGCTGCAGCACAACCTGCGGCTTGCCGAGGAAACGGCCCGCCGCGCGCAAGAGCAGGCCGCCGCCGTGCAGGCGCGCGCCGACCTGTTCAACACGCTGGAGTTCCCGCAAACGCCGCTGGGTGCGTTGTTGCTGGCCAAGCGCGCGTTCCCCGACCGGCTGTACGTGCACCCGAACGCCGAGAAAACGGCGCGCGAGTTCGCAATGGGCGACATGCGCGAAACATGGGCGGCCCTGCGCGACATGGCCGTCGTGCTGTACCCGCTGGTGTTCGGCGACGAATCGGTGGACATCCCGGCGCGTTTCGAGGAGCGTTCGACGCTGCGCTTGGCGCTGTCGGAAGGTCCCATGACCGCGAAGGACCCCGCCCTCATGCGCCTGCGCAAGCTAGATTACGACGGGCGCGTGGTGGACATGTCCGCCCACGTCAAAGGCCGCTCAATCGAGGGTCAATCACCCCTGCGCGTGCACTTCTATCCCGACCACGACAAGAAGCTGCTGGTCATCGGCCACTGCGGCAAGCACCTGCCCACGTACGCCTACAGCGGGAAATAGCGCCAACATTTGGGTGCCCCACAGGCTGAAGCTGGTGGGGCACTGCAACCCGGCAAGTGCTTTGCGTTTCGTTTGGAGCCTTTCAAGCCTATATAAAGGCCGCTTTCGGAAATTCCGCCTACTTTGCCACCTGCTGCACGTGGGTGCTTTCAAGGTCGAAGTCGGTGAACGCTGCGCTGACGTAGGCGGGCTGCTCGTAGGTGTTGTAATAGTAGCGGCCCTCGCGCGCCGAGAAGGCGCTGGTGAAAATGGTCAGCTCGTTGGCGCCGTCGTTCATCTCGGCGCATCCTTCCACCATGGCCACGCCGCCAAGCGTGCGGAACACGCGCGCCACGTTGGCCTGCTCGCCGGTTTTCGGCGCATGGTGAGCATTCAGGTACGCGGCGCGCACGAAACGCGACGGCGAGTACACGTCGCCGGGCAGCCCGCGCATGCCCGCACCGGCGCCGTATGGCGTGAGCTTGGCGTTTCCCCAGTTCACGGACGCAGGCGCTTCAGGCGTGACGTTCAGATAGCTGCGCAGGTTCTCCAGATGCCACGCCAATCCGGGCTGGTTTGCCAGCACGTCGGCCGGGTCGCGCATGACCTGCAGGCCCTCGGCGGTAGACTCCACCACAATGCAGCCCGTGGTGTCGGCGACGATCCAGTGCAGCAGAGAAACGGGGAAGCTGCCGAACCCCTTGTTCACCAGCGTAACGTCGGCCAGCGCGCGCTCCACATCGTCAACGCTTGCGAAGTTCGAGCACACCCACAGCGGGAACTCGTACGGCGCCACGGCGGTGGTGCCCGGGCGCGCCGTTTCGGGGAAGTGCGCGTAGCCGGGGAAGTTCAGGCCGGCGATGGCCAGGCCGTCCTCGTTGGCGCAGTCGAAGTACAGCGGGAAGTCGTCGGACGTGATGGCCATACCCATAATGGCGCGGTGCCCCGTGTTGGCGGGGTGGTTGCGCGGCGTGAACGTGATGGTTTCGCCGTAGCCGTACGCCCAGTCAAGGTTGCGGCCGAAATACAGGTTGCCGTCAGGGTCGGTGAATCGAATGGCTGTGCACATGGGTGCTTCCTTTCTGCTTGAAGGCGAAGGGGCGGGGCGGGCGTATGCCCGCGCAGCGTGGTTGCTGCTTCGCGTTCGTCAATTGTTCGGAAGGCATAGTACGCCAAATGCCTGCGCGCGCAGGGTAGAATCGCACGGTTGTCAACGATGCGTTGCGTGTTCGTTGAAGAATGGCAACGCGCGCATTGATTCTTCTTTGGTGGTGTAGCTTAGCTATTCTGCGACGTCACCCCTCCCTGAGCCACCTCTTTTGCGGTAAGGCTTCGCAACGCTGTCCTTAAAGTGCAGGTTCCTTATGTTCGAAAATGGGTTATTCTTAACGAAAGATATAACAGCACACAACGAAAACTGCTATGGAGGGCGAAACATGTTGAGGATATCAGATGCGCGCATTGACGGCTTTATTGCCGAGGACGTGCCGTATATCGATTTGACCAGCGAGATCCTGGGCATCGGCGACCAGCCGGGCGAGATGGAATACTTCACGCGCGAAGACTGCGTGCTGGCGGGCACGGACGTGGTTCGCCGCATTATGGAGAAGCTGGGATGCGACGCTGTGACGGCTGCGTCCGACGGGCAGCGCATCGAAGCCGGCAAGGCGTTCTTCACCGTGCGCGGCCGCGCGGGCGATTTGCATGCCGCCTGGAAGGTGTGCCTGAACGTGTTCGACCACCTGTCGGCCGTGGCCACTAAAACGCGCGCGATGGTGGATGCGGCCCATGCAGCGAACCCGCGCTGCGAGGTGCTGACAACGCGTAAAAGCATGCCGGGTGCAAAAGACCTGCTCACGTGCGCTGTTATGGCGGGTGGTGCTTTCCCTCACCGCTTGGGCCTGTCTGAAACCGTGCTGGTGTTCGAGCATCACCTTACGTTCTTCGGCGGGTTTGAGCGCTTCGTCGATGAGCTGCCCGCTATCAAGGCGAAGTGCATCGAGAAGAAGCTGTTCGTGGAAGCCGACGCCGAGCGCGCCATCACGCTGGCGCGCGTGAGCGCCAACAGCATCGGCGTTGACGGTATCCAGCTTGACAAGGTTCCGGTGGCTGAGCTGCAAGAACTGGTGAGCCGCCTGCGCGCCATCGACCCGCGCCTTACGCTTATCGCTGCTGGCGGCATCAACCCGCAAAACGCCGGCGCGTACGCGGCATGCGGCGTGGACGGGCTGGCAACCACGGCACCGTTCACGGCAAAGCCCATCGACATGAGCGTGCGCATGTGCCGCGCATAGTGCGATTAGGAGCGCGAAGGGATGCGCTTCGCAATTGTTCGCGCTTCGCTGCCCTCGCGTCTTGCGCCTTCTTGCGCGCGTGCCGGGAAACGCGGTTGTCGCCGCAGGCGCATTGGCCGCGCGCCGGGATACCCCGTTGCGTCACGCGCTCGTTCCATGCCCGCCTTGCATACTTATAAGGTAAAACGCGGCCACTGCGTTGGATGTGGCGAATACCGTGCCTGCAACAGCTGCGGGCACGGCGAACAAACCGAAAGGAACGATTCATGGTTGAAGCAACGTTGAAGGTGACGGGCATGCATTGCCCGAAGTGCGACGCGCGCGTGGAGAAGGCCGTGTTTGCCGTGGCGGGCGTTGCATCGGTGAAAGCCGATCACGAAGCGGACCTGGTGACGCTTACGTATGACGGCCAGCCGTCCACGCTCGATGCCGTGCGCGCGGCCATCACCGAACAGGATTTCGCGGTCGAAGACTAAGCGCGCTTGGTTGCGCTTAGCTGCAGCGTTTCATGTCGGGGGCTCGGCAGGTCTGAAAAGGCTTGCATGAGCTTCTTTTTGCTTGCTACGCCGATTTTCTCGTAGGCGTTCTTGCTGTGGAACTTCACCGTGCGCTCGGTGATGAACAGCTCCTCGGCAATGCCTTTCATGGTTTGCCCGTCAAGCAGCATAACCACGATTTGCGTCTCGCGCTCCGTCAGGCCGAACGGTACCAGCTGCTGCTGGCGGCGGCGCTGCACCTCGCGTTTGAGCTCCTCGTCGGAAAGCTGACGATGCGCGGGGGCGGTTTGCGTTTCGTCGGTTGGGCTGCTAGGGCTGCTTACTGAAGCGGTGAAGGCTCCCTGAGCGGCGCTTTTCCGGGTTGCCGCGGCATTTGCCGTTTGGACGGAACCTTGGGTGACAGCCGTCGGGCCAGCGAACTGACCGGCATCCGCCCCGTTCGCGGCGGTGCTACTTGTCTTGGAGCCGATTTCGACTGATGAGGACTGGCGAATAGCGTCTGCACCTGCAGCGGTCCTGCTGCGCGTGGTTGCGAAAAACGTTACGGATGCGATGGCGCACATGGCTACGCGCTGCTGCTCGACAGCGACGTGCTGTGCGTAGGGCGCGGCGCGCGATGTCCTGACGCCCAATCTGCTTGTGCAGCTGTACGGCGTGGACGTGGGCATCGGCACGGTGAAGGACGATCGAGGCCGCATTGCGCCGGCGTGCGCACCGTTTTTGCAGGATGAATGCCAGGAAGGTGATAACGATTATGAGCATTGTTAGCGCCAGGACGCTCGATAGGCGCACGTTTATGAAGCTTGCGGGCCTTTCGCTTTGCGTCGGCGGCTTTTTTGTCGCTTTCGGGCTGCGGGCTTGATTTCTCGAAGGGAAACCTGCGTTCGATTACCGATATGGGCGGGCGACGCGTGTCGCTTCCCGAGCAGGTGGACCGGGTATTCTGCACGAATCCCATCGGCACCGTCGACGTGTTCGGGCTTGCCCCCGAAAAGCTTGCCGGCTGGAATTTCCGCCCGGCAGGCGACAACAAGAAGTTCATTCCCGACGAGTGTTTCGCCTTGCCGTCGCTGGGCGTGTGGATGGGCGCCGGCGCCGTCCCGAATGCGGAGGAGATTGCCGCGCAAAACCCCGATGCGCTGCTATGCTTCTGGACGGCCGACGAAGTGGGAGCGAACATGGCCGACGAGGTGCAGAACCAAACGGGGCTTCCGGTGGTGCTGGTGGACTACGACGTGCGCAGCGCGCCCACAACGTTTCGCTTCCTTGGTGATTTGATGGGCTGCTCCGAGCGCGCTGAAGAGCTTGCGTCGTATTGCGAGGGCAAGCTGGCAACCATCCGCGCCGTGGCCGATGCGGTTCCCGAAAGCGAGCGAAAGCGCGTGTTCCTTGCGCAAGGCAACGATTGGCTTACCACCGACCCGGTTGGCAGCATGCACGTCACCGATGCGTTGGAGCTGATCAATACGGAAAACGTGGCGGATATGCCGGGCACGCAGGGGCAGGGCATGGGCATGCCCAGCGTGAACCTTGAGCAGATCATCAACTGGAACCCCGACGCTGTGCTTGTTGCCGAGTTCAGCATGAGCGACTCGGAAAGCTCTGATATCTACGGCGAAATTCAGCAGGATGCGCATTGGCAAAACGTGGCGTGCGTTGCATCCGGCGAACTGTACCGCATCCCTCAGTCGCCGTTCTCGTGGTTCGGGCGCCCGCCCTCGGCCGTGCGCATTCTTGGGTGCTTATGGTTGCTGAAAGTGCTGTACCCCGCCTATGCGTCCGGCATCAACATGCGCGATGAGACCATCGAGTTCTACCGCATGTTTTACCGTTACGATAAATTTGACGAATACACGCTGGATAACCTGCTGAGCGCGGCAGGCATCGATCCGGTGACGGGCGAGAAGGCTTAACGCGGCAAGGACGGTGTAAGCCGGTAACCGGATTGGGATGAAGCTGCAGGCGGGGCAGGGGGCAGTGCCACTAAGGTGGGTAAGGAGATGCTGCTTGCCGTCTTGATGGCACTGCCCTTTGGCCCTGTTTCGCCCGATATCGCCGGTTAATGTCGGTAACCGATAAGTGGAAACAGATGCAAAAAGGTCTGATGAAGTACTCTTCATCAGACCTTTTTGCTGAAAAGCAAGCGACGGGCTTATTTGCCGTTGCGCATTTTCTTTACACCGTCGGCTGCGATAGCAGCGCCGGCCCCGATGGTCAGCACGCCGGGCCCGGGCAGAATAAGCATGGGCACGCCAACGGCCATGACCGCCACACCCGCAATGGTTTGCACCGCGCCGCTTATACGACCGCCGCCTTTTTCGCGAACGGGGTTGCCGAAGCCATCGACGAACGTGGTGTGCAACGGCTCGTTGTCAACGGCCTGCTTCTGCTTGCCGAACGTTGGCGGCGTGAAGGCTTCCGCGGCGGTGTGCGCGGTCGCCCCTGCGGTTTGCGCTGCTCCGCGCGCCGCGTCGATGGGGGTGACGTCGATGATGGGGTGCCGGGGAAACGCCATGTGCTGCCTTCTTCCGTTGCCGTGCTTTGCGGTGACGCGGGGCTGTACCCCGCGCGAGTGTTTGTTGTGCGGGACGGGCATAGCAGCCTCGTTCCGCTTTCGGTACCATACCGCGCCGCGTGCCCGGCCTGTCAGCTGCGTGGCGAACCGTCACCAACGCGTAACGCGTTGCCCATATCGTCTCGATGGGTCTTGCGGTGTGCGGCGGCCTGGCGGACGCTGATGCATTGGCGCGCGCCGCGGGCTTCGCGCCTGATATCGTGAGCGCGCTACTCTTCTTTACCTGCTCATGTGCGGTGTATGCGAAAGTGCAACACGCTTTGAACAACCACCTGCCCGCTGTGGCATTCCCCGTCTTCTTGATGCGGGCGCGGCGACACGCCCCGGGGCGTGTCCATGCAGCAACGTTTACCCTGTTCGGCGGCCAAATTGCGCTACACTGTAGCCAACGCATTCTCGCGCCGATGGGACGGTGCTTCCGCTTGTTCTAGCTTCGGGGCTCTTCTGAAGCAATCGGCGCGCTGCAACACTGCGGTTCGTTTGCGCTCGCGCCTTTTGGGGATTTGGCGCGGTCGCCTTATTAGGGGAAGGTGATCTTATGGCAGCTCCTGCTACCGAACATGTTCGCAATATCGTGCTGGTGGGCCAAGACGGCGCCGGTAAAACGTCGCTGGCCGAAGCCATGCTGCACGTTTCGGGCCGCACGCCGCGCATGGGCACCACGCACGACGGCAAATCGTATCTGGATTACGATGAAGAGGAGATTCGCCGCAAGTTCACTATCGGCACGTCCATTGCGCCTATCCCGTACCACGACTACAAAATCAACCTGCTTGACACCTCGGGCCATCCCGATTTCATCGGCGACACGCTTGCCACCATGCAAGCTGCCGAAATGGCGCTGTTCGTGGTTGACGCCGTGGCAGGTCCACAAGTCATGACCACGAAACTGTGGCGCGAAGCCGAGGGTATGCGCCTGTCGCGCGCCGTGTTCATCAACCACATCGACCGCGAGCACGCCAACTTCGACACCATCATGGCGCAGCTGCACGCGCGTTTCGGCAGCCGCTTGGGGCCGGTCACCATTCCCATCGGCGTGGCGGAGAACTTCAAGGGCGTCATCGACGTGCTGCGCATGAAGGCGCGCTATTTCGACCAGGACGGCACCACCGACGACCGCATCGAGGACATTCCGCCCGAGTACGAGGAAGAAGCGCAGATTGCCCGCGACAAGCTGTGCGACCTCGTGGCCGAGGCCGACGACGAGCTTATGATGAAGTATCTCGAAGGCGAGGAGCAGCTCACGCAAGACGAGCTCGAGTCGCTGCTCGACAAGGCCATCGCGCAGGAGCTGTTCATTCCGGTGTACGTCGGCTCCACCATCATCGAACAGGGCATTCGCTGCGTGATGAAGGACATCTGCACGTATTTCCCGCACCCGCGCCATCACGGGGCGTTCCGCCTGGCCGACGGCAACGAGACGTTCGTGGACGCAAACGGCGAGCCGGCCGCGTTCGTGTTCAAAACCGTTGCCGACCCGTTTGTGGGACGCTTGAGCTACCTGAAAATCTTCAGCGGTACGCTTACGCCGGGCATGGAGCTCATCAACTCGCGGACGGGCAAGAAAGAGCGCCTGGGACACCTGTACGTCATGATGGGCAAAGAGGCCACGGACGTGAAATCGGCGAAGGCCGGCGACATCATTGTGGTGCCGAAGCTTGCCGACACGCGCGCGTCCGACACGCTGTCGCTGCTTGGCAGCACCGCAATCGACCCGCTGCCGCTTCCCGTGCCGCAGTATCCCGTTGCCATCGAGGCTGCGAACAAGAAGGAAGAGGACAAGGTGGGCGCGTTTTTGGCGCGCGCCGCCGAGAACGACCCCATGCTGCGCATCAGCCGCAACGAGGAAACGCACCAGACTATCGTCACTGCCATGGGCGAGGCGGCGGTGGAAACGCTGCTGGCGCGCATGAAGGAACAGGCCAAGGTTGAGGCGCGGCTTGTGCCGGTGCGCATCCCGTATCGCGAGACCATCCGCAAAACCGCCGAAGCGCAAGGGCGCCACAAGAAGCAGACGGGCGGCGCCGGGCAGTTCGGCGATTGCTGGCTGCGCATCAGCCCGAACCCGGGCGCGGGCTACGAATTCGTGGACGAGATCAAAGGCGGCGCCATCCCCGGCGGCCTTATTCCCGCAGTTGACAAGGGCGTGCAGGAGGCCATGGCTGAAGGGTTCTTGGCGGGATATCCCATGGTGGACATCAAGTGCGCCGTGTTCGACGGTTCGTATCATTCGGTCGATTCGAACGAGATGGCGTTCAAGACGGCCGCGCGCATCGGCTTCCGCGCGGCATGCGAGAAGGCCGAGCCCATTCTGCTTGAACCCATGGCGAACATGGACATCGTGGTAACCGAGGAGTACGCCGGCACCGTTATGGGCGACATCTCCACGCGTCGCGGCCGCATCGTGGGCACCGATTCCACCGATGAAGGCGAGACGGTCATCATGGTGCGCGTGCCGTATGCCGAGGTGGTCAGCTACACGAAGGATTTGCGCGCCATGACGCGCGGCTCGGGCTCGTACTTCATTCAGCTGGAAGGCTACGACCCCGCGCCCGCCGATGTTACGAAGAAGCTCGTCGCAGAATACCAGGCAGCCCGCGGATAGCGTTTCGCGGTAGTTGGCAATGTCCAAGGTGGGGCGCTTCATCGCGAAGCACCCCGCTGTGTTTTGCGTTAGGCCTGTAAACGGTGGCTCTGGAGCCGTTCGAGGGCAACGCGCGCACGGCGTTCCTCTCGTGCAAGAAGCGCCTCATCGATGAGCGTTTTGATGCAGGCTTGACGATTGATCCCCAGATATGCGGCTTCGGCGTCGATTTCATCAAGCTGGCGAAGCGTGAAGTCAACATTGACCTTTTTCGTATCGAGGTTTGGCCGCGTGGTTGTCTGTTCGGTGAACAGCTCGCTGATGTCTCCTCCGTCGTCGAAGTATTCATCGAACTCTTCTGCGCTCATGTTCTGCATAGGCTTTGTCATAGCGGGAAATCTCCTTTTGCGTTGCGCGCCGAACCGAGATGATCCTTATGGCGTAATCTCGTTTTGCATAGATTGCCGTCCAGTACGAGCCGCTCATTCTTCCTATTGCGGCCCATGTTTGCTCGCCGCATTTATTCGATGGGGCTTCGATGACGCTTGGGTCATCCTAAAGCGCTTTTGCCTCTTCGAAATCGATGCCGTGCTTTTCGTTGTTGAGTTCGCTCTTCCGAGGATCGTAAATCAATCTCATCGTAGCTACTTTCTGCATACTTACTATATACCTGAAAAATACCAATTGTTACATAGTTTTGCGAAGTGTCGGGGAACGTGGCGG
>OLRT01001124.1_pt1 | contig 19360 bp, 7 predicted proteins | sample 1672021 | NCBI WGS metagenome assembly OLRT01 (sample SAMEA3136637, study PRJEB25190) | human gut metagenome | reverse complement strand
CTAAGGATCTTGTGAGCATTGCGCTCGTGTGGGTTCAAGTCCCATCTTCCGCATGCAGAGCCCTTGATGATTCAAGGGCTTTTCTTTTTGCCCGTACAGGGCTTTTTGTTTTATGTGCACATCTCGAATTGTGTTTGCGAATGTCGAAAAAATTTATCTGCATGTTTTTTTTGAAAAAAAGAGGAATTTGCTGCTTGACACAGAATATAATTAATAAGAGGTATTTTGTCATTCTGTGGAGGGCGTGCCTATGAATATCAGAGAAAGTATGGAACAGAGAGAACTGGAACTTTTAAGTCCTTATGCGGCACACAGTGGTCATTCCAGAGGCAGAGAACGGCAGGAGGAAGAATGTGATGTCCGCACAGTCTATCAGAGAGACCGGGACAGAATTTTGCACTGTAAGGCATTTCGGAGAATGAAGGACAAGACACAGGTTTTTCTTGCACCACAGGGAGACCATTACAGAAACCGTCTTACACATACGCTTGAGGTATCTCAGATTGCAAGGACGATTGCGAAGGCATTGCGCCTGAATGAAGATCTGGTGGAAGCAATCGCACTGGGGCATGACCTGGGGCATACTCCGTTCGGACATGCCGGGGAGAAGGCACTGGATGAGATCCATCCGGGAGGTTTTGCACATTATCGACAAAGCATCCGGGTAGTGCAGGTGCTGGAGAAGAATGGTGAAGGACTGAATCTTACATGGGAAGTAAGGGATGGAATCCTGAATCACCGAATCAGTGGAAATCCGTCTACGATGGAAGGACAGGTGGTCCGCCTGGCGGATAAGCTTGCTTATATCCATCATGATATGGATGATGCGCAAAGAGCCGGCATTATTACAGAAGACGATATACCGGTGACACTTCGAATGCTGCTGGGGTATACAACGAGAGAACGTTTGAATACATTTGTACATGATATCATAGAGAGCAGCATGGAGAAGAATCATATTGAAATGTCTTCGGAGATTTATGAGGCAATGATGGATCTCAGGAAGATCATGTTTCAAAATGTCTATGATCATCCGGAGGCAAAAAAAGAAGAAAAAAAAGCAATCAAAATGCTGAAAAAGCTTTATACATATTATATAGAAAATCCAGATGAGATGTCAGCAGAATACCGGCAGCTGATGAAAAAAGGAGAATCGAAGACACAAGTGGTCTGCGATTATCTGGCCGGTATGACAGACCAGTATTCCATGGCAAAGTTTCGAAAGATCTATATACCAAAAGCATGGGAAGTTTACTGATAAAATGATAGAGGATTACTGTGAACGGAGTGAACAGTAATGACAGAGGAGGATGGGTATGCGTTATTCGGACGATATCATTGAGGAAGTCCGACAGAAAAATGATATTGTAGATGTAGTATCGCAATACGTGAAACTGACAAGAAAGGGAAGTTCCTATTTTGGACTGTGCCCTTTTCATAATGAGAAAACTCCTTCTTTTTCTGTAACACCCGGCAAGCAGATGTATTATTGCTTTGGCTGTGGTGCAGGAGGAAATGTATTTAATTTTATTATGGAATATGAAAATTATTCGTTCGGAGAAGCGTTGAAGCATCTTGCGGACAGAGCGGGAGTAGAACTTCCAAAGATTGAATATTCCAGAGAAGTGAGAGAAAAAGCAGAGCAGAAGGCAGAACTTCTGGAAATCAATAAGCAGGCGGCGCAGTATTATTATTATCAGCTCCGTACAGAAGGCGGCAGGCAGGGACATGAATACCTCGCAGGGCGTCAACTGAGTGAAGAGACGATGCGGAAATTTGGGCTTGGTTATTCGGACAAGTTTGGCAGCGGCCTGTATAAATACCTCAAATCCAAAGGATACAGTGATGAGAGGCTCCGTGAATCGGGACTGTTCAACGTGGATGAACGGCATGGAATGTATGATAAGTTCTGGAACAGGGTTATTTTTCCGATCATGGATGTCAATAATCGTGTGATCGGTTTTGGCGGCCGTGTTATGGGAGACGGCAAGCCCAAATATCTGAACTCACCGGAGACGAAGATTTTTGATAAAAGCCGGAATTTATATGGATTGAATATTGCCAGAACGACAAGAAAGAAATATCTGATCCTGTGTGAGGGATACATGGATGTGATCTCCATGCATCAGGCGGGATTTACCAATGCGGTGGCGTCGCTTGGAACTGCACTGACATCAGGCCATGCCAGTCTTTTGAAACGGTATACCCAGGAAGTATTGCTTCTGTATGACAGTGATGAGGCTGGCATTCGGGCGGCACTTCGTGGAATTCCGATTCTTCGGGAAGCGGGAGTGAATTCAAGAGTTGTTGATCTGAAACCCTACAAAGACCCGGATGAGTTTATCAAAAACATGGGAGCAGAGGCATTTGAAGAACGGCTGAACCAGGCATCCGACAGCTTTATGTTTCGTGTGAGTATTGCAGAAGGCGAGTTTCCGATGGAGGAACCACAGGGGCAGAATCGTTTCTTCGAGCGATGTGCAGAAATGCTTCTGGAACTGAAAGATGAACTGGAAAGGAATCTTTATATAGAAGCGATTGTCAAGAAGTATCGGGGACAATACGGTGTCAGCACAGAAGATCTGCGTAAGCGGGTGAATACGCTGGCGCTTAAAGGAACACCGGCCGAAAATCGGATACAGCCAAAGAGTGGCAGTCAGAATAAAAAGAAAAAAGAGACCGCTTCAGAGCAGGCACAGAAACTGATGCTGACCTGGCTGGTAACGTATCCGAATGTTTTTGATAAAGTTGCACAGTATCTGACACCGGAGGACTTTGTGGTCCCATTATACAGAGAAGTGGCGCAGATGCTGTTTCAGCAGAGGGAAGAGGGACAGGTTAATCCTGCGAAACTTCTGAATAGTTTTACAGACAGTGAAGAACAGCGGGAAGTGGCATCACTTTTTAATGCGACGATCCATCTGGAAAATCAACAGGAACAGGATCAGGCGTTTGCAGATACACTTCTCAGGATAAAATCCGAAAGCCTTGCGGAACGGAACCGTAACTGGGATCCTACGGATATGGCAGGATTGCAGCAGATAGTCAAAGCAAAAAAAGAATTGGAAGAACTTGGGCGAAAACGCCGGGAACTGCATATTTCTTTTGAATAAGGTTAAAATATAAACACTATATGGAGGGAATGAGCACCTATGGAAATGAATATGGGCAAATTCAGCGAGAAACTGGTAGAGCTTCTGGAGCTTGCAAAAAAGAAGAAAAATGTACTGGAATATCAGGAAATCAGCGATTTCTTTAAAGACCAGCCACTGGAAGTCGAGCAGATGGAAAAGGTTCTGGATTTTCTGGAAGCCAGTGGAGTGGATGTGCTTCGTATTTCAGGAAATGATGAAGAACTGATACTTGATGTGGATGACGATGCTGACATCGAAAAGATGGATGACGAGGAAGAAATCGAACTTGACAAGATCGATCTTTCTGTTCCGGAAGGTGTCAGCATTGAAGATCCGGTTCGTATGTATCTGAAAGAGATTGGTAAGGTAAGCCTTCTTACGGCAGATGAAGAAATTGAGCTTGCAAAGCGTATGGAACAGGGCGATGAGGATGCAAAGAAACGTCTGGCAGAAGCCAACCTCCGTCTGGTAGTCAGCATTGCCAAAAGATACGTGGGACGTGGTATGCTGTTCCTGGATCTGATTCAGGAAGGTAACCTTGGCCTGATCAAAGCTGTCGAGAAATTTGATTATCGTAAAGGTTACAAATTCAGTACCTATGCGACATGGTGGATCCGTCAGGCAATCACAAGAGCAATCGCCGATCAGGCGAGAACCATCCGTATTCCGGTTCATATGGTAGAGACGATCAACAAACTGATCCGCGTTTCCCGCCAGTTACTGCAGGAACTCGGACGTGAACCTACTCCGGAAGAAATCGCAGAAGAAATGAAGATGCCGGTAGAGCGTGTGCGTGAGATTCTCAAAATCTCCCAGGAACCGGTATCTCTGGAAACACCTATTGGCGAAGAAGAAGACAGCCATCTTGGAGATTTCATTCAGGATGATAATGTACCGGTACCGGCAGATGCAGCTGCATTTACACTTCTGAAAGAGCAGCTGATCGAAGTACTTGGTACACTGACCGAGAGAGAACAGAAAGTATTGAGACTTCGTTTTGGACTCGATGACGGACGTGCACGTACACTGGAAGAAGTTGGAAAAGAATTTAACGTTACCAGAGAGCGTATCCGTCAGATCGAGGCGAAAGCACTCCGTAAACTCCGCCATCCGAGCCGCAGCCGTAAACTTAAGGATTATCTGGATTGATGGCAGGCAAGGTGCAGCTGTCAGAGAGGCTGACAGCAATCGCGGAAATGGTAACAGAAGGAAACCGGCTGGTTGATGTGGGATGTGATCATGGATATCTGCCGGTGTACCTGATGCTTCAGCATAAGATTCCTAGAGCAATTGCCACAGATGTGGGCAAAGGTCCTCTGGCAAGAGCGCAGGCACACATCGCACAGTATCATATGGAAGCATACATAGAAACGAGATTGTGCAACGGTTTGTCCGAAATCCGGCCAGGTGAGGGAGACACCCTTGTGATCGCGGGAATGGGCGGACCACTGATGGAGCGAATCTTAAGTGAAGGCAGACATGCACTGCCGGGATTTCAGGAGCTGATTCTGCAGCCACAGTCGGATATTCCCCACTTCAGACGTTTTGTTATGCAGAACGGTTATCAGATCATTCAGGAAGAGATGATTCTCGAAGACGGCAAGTTTTATCCGATCATGAAAGTGGTTCAGCATGAAGGAGAACAGCCTGCTGTATGGAGTCGAGAAGAGGAAATGTTTGGACGCCTGCTTCTTGAGAGAAAACATCCGGTACTGAAATTATATCTGGAGCGTGAACTCCGCATCCGAAGTGAGATTTCGGCACAGCTGGAGTCGGCTTCCGGTGATGCAGCGATGAAGCGCAGAATGGAAGTAGAGGAGGAAAAGCAGTTGATTTTGACTGCTTTAAAACGATATGAAAGTTAAAGAACTGACCGGCTGGCTGGATGGCAGATATCCGTCATCCGCAGCAGAGCACTGGGATAATGTAGGACTTCTGGTCGGAGATGATGAAGAAGAGGTCAGTCATGTATTTCTGGCGCTTGACCTTACGGAGTCGACACTTGCGCAGGCAATAGATGCCGGAGCGGATATGATCATTACTCATCATCCGATGATCTTTGAAGGACAGAAAAAAATTAATAATCATACATTTACAGGACGCAGGATTCTTTCCCTTATAAAGCATAATATTCAGTATTATGCAATGCATACGAATTATGATATCCTCGGAATGGCAGATCTTAGTGCAGATTATCTCCGGCTGACAGACAGAGAAGTTCTTTCCGTGACCGCGGAGACGCAGGAGGGTCAGGATGGATTTGGCCGTGTAGGAGAACTGCCTCGCAAGATGTCATTAAAAGAATGTGGAGAATTTGTCAAGAATGCATTGTCTTTAAATGATGTAAAGATTTACGGAGATCCGGATACACAGGTCGAAAAGGCTGCCATCTGTACCGGAAGCGGCAAGAGTATGATTTCGGATGTTCTTGCAAAGGGTGCGCAGGTTTATGTCACAGGAGACATTGATCATCATACAGGAATTGATGCGGTAGCACAGGGTCTGACTATTGTAGATGCCGGTCATTACGGTACAGAATATATTTTTATGAAAGCGATGGAGAAAGTTCTGAAAGAACAGTATCCGAATCTTCAGATCACATGTGCAAAGGTGCAGAGTCCGTATATGATATTATAATAAAATAAAAGATGCCGTGAACAGGAGGTCTGTTTTATGGATAAAAAGATGTTTAAGGTCGTGATCGCCGGAGAGACAAGAATGTATCCGGAAGGAACCACATACAGAGAAATTGTTGACGAGAGCGATATACACACGGAGGCTCCGGTCATCCTCGTGATGGTAAACGGAAAACTCCGTGAACTTCAGAAGAGACTGAAATCAGACTGTACATTGGAATTTGTGACAACGAAAGACCATATCGGTTTTGAAACTTATAAGCGAAGTGTGTGTCTCGTGCTCCTGCGTGCAATATATGATGTGGCAGGCAGGGAAAACGTTGATAAAGTAATGATCCACTATTCAGTGGGAAATGGTTATTATTTTACAATGGAAGGAAAAGCAGCTCTTGATCAGGATTTTCTTGACAAAGTCAAGTTACAGATGCACAAACTGGTGGACGAATGTACTCCGATCGGGAAACGTTCTGTCAATACAGATGAGGCAGTAGCACTTTTTCATAAGCATCGGATGTATGATAAGGAAAAATTGTTCCGGTTTCGCCGTGTCTCAAAGGTAAACATCTACAATATCGGTTACTATGACGATTATTTTTATGGCTATATGGCAGACCATGCAGGATATGTACAGTATTTTGACTTGAAACTGTATGATGAGGGATTTGTTCTGGAACTTCCGGAGCGGAAGAACCCGTCCGTGATCCCACCGTTCCAGCCGCAGGATAAAATTTTCCATGTGCAGAAGGAATCGCAGGAATGGGCAGAAAAGATGGATATTTCGTATGTCGGCGATCTGAATGACCGAATTACGAAAGAAGGAATCAGCAATATTCTGCTTGTACAGGAAGCTTTGCAGGAAGCGAAAATTTCTGATATCGCACAGCGGATCGTATCAGAAGGAAATAAGAAGTTTATCATGATCGCAGGTCCGTCTTCATCAGGAAAGACCTCGTTTTCGCACAGACTTTCCATTCAGCTTACTGCACATGGCATGAAACCGCACCCTATCGGTGTGGACAATTATTTTAAAAACCGTGAAGACACTCCGTTTGATGAATTCGGTGAAAAAAATTATGAATGCCTCGAAGCAATCGATGTGGAGCAGTTCAATAAAGACATGCTGGCGCTTCTTAATGGAGAGCGTGTGGAACTCCCGGTATTTAATTTTAAGACAGGACTGAGAGAGTACAAAGGTGATTTCCTGCAGCTTGGCAAAGATGATGTACTGGTGATCGAGGGAATTCACGGACTGAATGATAAACTCAGTTATGCACTGCCGGCAGAAAGTAAATTCAAAATCTATATCAGCGCACTGACGCAGTTAAATATTGATGAGCATAATCGTATTCCGACAACGGACGGCCGTCTGATCCGCAGAATTGTACGTGATGCACGTACGAGAGGCACTTCAGCAAAGGAGACAATCGCAAGATGGCCTTCTGTCAGAAGAGGAGAAGAGGCAAATATTTTTCCGTATCAGGAAGAGGCAGATGTGATGTTTAACTCAGCACTTGTATATGAACTTGCCTGCCTGAAAGTATATGCCGAACCGCTTCTGTTTGGAATTGACAAGAGCGAGCCGGAATATCTGGAAGCGAAGCGTCTGTTGAAATTTTTGGATTATTTTATCTCCGTTCCAAGCGAAGATATTCCTCATAATTCTCTGCTGCGAGAATTTGTAGGCGGAAGCTGCTTTGATGTATAAAATATGAAAATATTTAAGAAGTGTATCTTTTAAAGGTACACTTCTTTTGTTATAATTTTGGTATAAAATCTTGTGAAAAACTGAATACAGGAGGAAGCGTATGAAAAAGAAACGTGTGACAGCACTCATGCTGGCTCTTTTTATGGTATTTAATGATACTGCCCACCCATTTGGGGCAGAAAATATTGCTGTAGAGAATCCTGCAGAAGAAGTTGTTGTGCAGGAAGAAGCAGGGATGGATTCTGCAGGTGAAGAAGAAAATGAAGAAGCGACAGAGTTGGAAATAACGGAAGCACCGGCAGAGGAGAATTCGACAGAAGTATTTGAGAATCCGTCCGAAGAAAAGAATGAAATTGATCTGCAGGAAGAAACAGAAGTATTTTCAGACTCTTCAGAGTCACAGGAAACAGGAGAAAATTCTGATTTTGTGATTGATGTAAGCGGAAAACTGACACAATATAATGGTTCGGATGCAGACGTAGTGATTCCTGACGGTGTGACCACGATAGGAAGTAATGTTTTTCAGAACAATACTACGATAGAATCAGTGACTTTTTCGGATAGTCTGAAAGAAATTGGAGATTATGCGTTCAATGGATGTACGAACCTTAAAGGAGAATTAATATTACCGGATAATCTGGAAACAATAGGAAGCTATGCGTTTTTCAATTGCAGTGGAATAACGGGAGAACTTGTAATACCGGATAAGGTTACGTACCTTCCACGAGGCACATTTGCCGGAATGAGCGGAGTTACTGCACTTACTATAGGAAGTAAGGTGAACTCCATCTATACAGATTCAGACTCATCGCATGCATTTTATGGTATGACGAAAGTGGAAACGGTAACTTTCCTTGGAGCAACACCGCCCAGTATAAATTATTCAGGTGTTTTTTATCATATGCTGAAACTGAAAACCGTGTATGTCCCTGAGGGAACCTATAAAGCATACAATAAAGCGTATAAAGACACGATGTTAGAGTCGGTATACTTAAAAGAAACCGGAGGCGGCGATTTCATCGTTTCAGACGGAGAACTGGTGGGATATACCGGTGAAGCTACAGACGTGACAATTCCGGAGAGTGTGACAAGAATCGGAGAACGTGCATTTTATAAGACGCAGGTACGAAAAGTAACGATTTCTCCGAAAGTAACAGAAATCGGGGAAAATGCATTTCAGGGCAGTACTGCATTGCAGGAAGTCGTATTTTCAGGAAAAAACAATGTTGCTGAGATCGGAAGCTACGCGTTTAGTGGATGTGGTGAGCTTACGGGCTTCAGCTTCGGAGAAAATCTGACAGAGATAAAGGATCATACCTTTGAATATTGTACGAAGCTGAGTGGAGAACTGAGGCTTCCGGAAAACCTGACAGTGATTGGAGCTTATGCGTTTGGCAGCTGCTCCGCTCTTAACGGAAATCTGAATATACCGGAAAATGTAACAAGTATCGGTGAATGTGCATTTATCGGCTGTAGTGGTCTGACAGGAAATCTGCAGCTGCCGGAGAAGATTACAAGTATCGGAACATATGCATTTAATGGCTGCAGTGGGTTTAATGGAAGCCTTACGCTTCCGTCCGGAATAACGGAAATTGCAGACTCTGTATTTGGAAACTGCAGTGGATTTACGGGAGAACTGACCATACCAGCGGGAGTGACGAGGATCGGAAGCTATGCGTTTGGGGGCTGCAGTGGATTCAGCGGTACATTAAAACTGCCGGAAAATCTTGAGAGTCTGTCTGACAGTGCTTTTTATGGCTGCAGCGGATTCACGGGAGAGCTGATAATACCGGATAAAGTTACAAATCTTCCAAGAGAAGTATTTGCCGGAATGACAGGAATCACAGCACTTACAGTAGGCAGGGGTGTAACTTCCGTATATACACGTTACAGTGATGAACTGCCGTTCTATGGTATGACGGGGGTAGAGACAGTAAGCTTCCTCGGAGAAACACCGCCATCCGCAAGCTATTCCTGGAATAATAATATTTTTGACGGTATGACAGCTCTTAAAACTGTTTATGTGCCAAAGGGAACTTATAAAGCATACAGCGACGCTTACAGGGAAAACCTTCCGGAGACAGTGCGCATCAAGGAAACGGGCGGCGATGATTTTATTGTTGTGGATGGAGAATTGCTTGGATATACAGGAGAAGACACAGAGATAACGGTGCCATCCGGAGTAACAAAGATCGGAGCTTCGGCTTTCAGAAAATTACAGATACAGAAAATCGTGATTTCACCGGAAGTAACAGAAATCGGAGAAAATGCATTCAAGGACTGTGCTTCACTGGAAGAAGTTGTATTTTCCGGTGAAAATAATATAAAGACTGTTGAAGAGGGTGCGTTTAGAAATTGTACGAAGCTTACCTCCTTTGAGTTTGGAGAGAAACTGACAGCTATTGGAAATTTTGCATTTGAAAATTGTACTGCGTTAAGCGGAGAATTGCGTTTTTCAGAAGGTCTGACAACGATTGGAGACAGTGCATTCTATAATTGCAGCAGTCTTACCGGGGAGTTGAAATTGCCGGAAACTCTTACCGGTATAGGAATAAATGCATTTTTTGGCTGCCGTGGATTTACAGGAGAACTGGCGATACCAGATAAGATTACCGAAATAAAACTTGGAACTTTTTCACGAATGACGGGAATCACTGCGGTTGTATTTGGCAGGAGTGTGAAATCCGTATATACGTATTATACAGATTTCGATCATGCGTTTTATAATATGTGGGGAATTGAAAAGGTAACATTTCTCGGAAAGACACCGCCGTCATATAGCAGGTATAGTATTTTTGACGGTATGTCGAATCTGAAAAAGATATATGTAACAGCAGATGTGCTGGAGACATATCAGACAGCGTATAAAGGTCAGGTGGCGGATTCGGTAGAGTGGTGTACCGATCTGTGGGAAATGCCTCCGTCGAATGCAAAAGCAGCGCATGTATACAGCCATTCGATATATCTTACATGGGATCCGGTACAGAATGAGCAGCTGGATGGATATCAGGTATATAGAGACGGAACAGAAGAGGAAAATCTTCTTACTGAAAAAGTATTAAAAGATGCTTCTTATACAGATGAACAGTTGGAGATTGGAGAGTCTCATACGTATTATGTCCGCGGCTGCCTGACAGATGGAAGAAAATCTGAATTTGCGCAGATAACTGCAGTTACGGCTGCTCCTGAAGTCAGACGAATTTATACAAATGATAAGACGGGCAGAGTCGGACGTTCCAGAAACACTGTTTATGCAGAAGTGACAAACAGCGGAAATCTGCAGTTGCTTGGTGCAAAAGAGACGACAGGTGTTTTCTATTACAAAAACAGTACGGGAAGAAAAATATTAATGGGTGTGGGAGAAATCACATCCACAAACAACAGCAGAAAAACCGCCAGATACAGCCTGAAATGGAATCTTGATGAGATGGAATCCGGGGAATATACAGTTGTATTTGTTCTTACGGACGGAGACGGTGAATCTGCGGAGACAGAACAGATTATAACGGTGGACAAATCAAGACCACATCAGATCGAGGGTGTTATGGCAGTCGGATCAACTGATGGGATTAACGTCAGCTGGCTGATGTCATCTGAGATTAACACAACCAAGTATCGTGTTTACCGTAAAGCACAGGGAGATTCTGATTTCAGAATTATTGGCTACATCAATGAAAGAGAAACTTTAAATTATATAGACGAATCTGTGAAAGCAGAACGTTCCTATCAGTATTATGTGACAGGTGTGAACGATTTGGGTGTAGAAAGTCAGCCATCTGAAATTGTGTCTGCAAGTCCTGTTTCTGATACAGAGCAACCACGAATTCTCAAAATGATTCCGGCATCAGGAAGCAGGATCAGTGGAAATATTTCTCTGGGTGTACAGGCAGAAGACAATGTAGCTGTCAGAGAAATACAGATTTATGCATCAGAGGATGGCGAAAACTGGACACTCATATCTTCTGTGAAGAAGGATTTTGCCAGTGCAGATTATGATACTTCAAAAACAGCCTCAGGAAAACTCTGGATAAAAGGACTTGCTGTTGATACGAGTGGAAATGAAAGTGATTCGTTTACCTGTCAGTATGAAATTGACAACGTGGGTCCGTCTGAGGTCGGATTAAGAGAAGAGGAATGCGTGACTACTTCTGTGACGGCAACACTTGTCTGGGATAATGTACCGGAGGAAGATGTCGCATTTTTCCGTGTTGAGCAGTTGATTGACGGTGAATGGAATGCCATCGGTGATGTGAATGATACGTTGGGCATGAATATTTATGGTCTGGTACCGGCAACTCCATATACATACAGAGTGATCGCATATGATCAGCTTGGAAACAGAGGTGCGGAACCGGAAAAAGGAATCACACTTCTTACAAAGGCAGATGACAACAATCCGGTGATCACGGAACTAAATCCAAAGCCGGGAACATACAGTCAGGAGATTCCTGTTTCGGCAACGGCAAAAGATGATTACGGAATCCAAAAGATTTCATTTCAGATTTCAGATGACGGTCAGGCCTGGCTTACACAGGAAGTAAAAGAATTTGATACACCACAGACGACTGTTACAGCGGAATGTACACTTATGGTCAAAGACCATGAAGATGGAATGATTTATTTCCGTGCAGTCGCAGAAGATTTCTCCGGACATGAAAGTGAGACTGGGGCGAAAGCACCATTTATCCAGTACAGTATTGACCATACTCCGCCGAAAGCACCGGAAATCAGTAGCGTGGAAGGAAATAATGGTTATATTGAAATAAACTGGAAACAGGGGCAGGAAGAAGACATTGATGCATATCAGGTTTTCCGCCAGGAAAATGATGGAGAATACAGCAAGATTGCAGAAGGTCTTTATCAGCTCAATTATATTGACAGAGACGTAAAAGAAAACACACAGTACAGATATCGTCTGAAAGTAACTGATCAGGCAGGAAATGTCAGTGAATTTTCGAAAGAAATGGAAGAGTCGGTCAGCGTTTTGGCGGATACAGAAAAACCGGAGATCGTAAGCTTCTATCCGGATAATAGTTCAAAAATTGGAGATGACTTTAAAAATATCAGTGTACTGGTGCAGGATAACCGGCTGCTTTCCTCAGTCAAGCTTGAGTGGAAACCCGAAAAAGATGAAACGTATCAGAAGCTGACAGAGAAAAAAGAAATAAATGACTGGAACGTAACGGTAAATGCAACACTTCCTGTAGAAAAAATGAACGACGGCGATGTGATCGAAGTAAGAGCAGGTGCAACGGATGCAGCAGGAAATACATGTGAACCGACAGTGGTGAAATACACAGTAGACCTGACTGCGCCGAAGCTGAATAAAGTATCAGCCGTATATCAGGAAGGAGAGGAAGAGAAGATAACCCTCAACTGGAATGCAGAACTTCCGGATGACCTGATCGGATTCCGAATTTACAGAAGAGAAGATAAGGCAGACTGGAATCTGATCGCACAGCGGCAGGTGGTAAGCGGTCAGAAAGATTATTCCTGCGATGACTGGAATCTTCCGTTAAACCGCACTGTTCTGGAGTACAAAGTTGAAGCTGTAGATGCAATCGGAAATACTTCATTCCGAACTGCAGATGAGCAGGTAATAATTCCGGACAGAAGCAGCCCGAAAGCAGTACTGAACTGTGAGAGCATTATGGAGCAGAATGTGGAGTATCTGTTTGATGCTTCCCTTTCATCAGATGATACAGGAATCATTTCATATGAAATAGATTTTGGAGATAATACTGAAAAGGCAGCAGGTGCGAAAGCAGTCCATAAATACAGCGAAGCAGGCACATATAAGGTCAGACTTATAGTTGTTGATAAAGATGGAAATTCGTCAGAGACTGAAAAAGAAATTACTGTAAAAGAAAGAAATATGCTGGGTACTCTTAAGGTAAAAGTCAGAAATGCAGATGGCCAGGCTTTAAGTGGTGCCGAAGTATATTTTGATCTCGGAAGTGAAAATCAGTTTGTACGAAGGACGAACGGAAGCGGAGAAGCTGTCATAACAGCAAATGCAGGAACACATGCAGTTGGCTGTATCAAAGGAAATAACGAATATCTTCCGGTCAAAAAAGAAGTTGTGATCACGGCGGCGCAGACAACAGAAGTTATTATGACTCTTGTAGAACAGCCGATCGTAGAAGGAAAATTTGACATCAGGAGAATGAACTTTGATGAAATCAAAGCGGCAGGAATTGAAATTTCTGCTCCTGAAAACCAGTACATGGTTACCGTGAATGTAAGGCTGAAATATGGCACGGAAACAGTGACTAATAAGATCATATTTAATCCGGTAACCGGTTGGGATAATGCAAAACCGGTGATCGTAGATACTTCGTCAGGAAAACGTGCGCTGATTCCTCATATTGTATGGTCAGGTTCCGGTGCAGGAAGCGGTGGCTCCGGCGGAGGCAGCTGGGGAGGCGGCACTGGGAGTGATGATGCCTCTTCTGTAAAGAAGCTGTCAGTGATCTATCTGGACATTCCGATTGGTGTGTCGGCACTGAAAGAGTTCTTTGATGTAAAACTTCATATTATGAATAATGCATTTTCAGAATTCAGCATGTTGGATAATGAAATTACATTGAATGTTCCAAAGGGACTTGCTATTGCCGGGACTACATCAGGCACTGAGAACAGTGCACATGTGTCTGTACCGGAGATACCTGGCCAGACAACGAAGACAATTGAATGGATCCTCCGCGGAGATGAGCTTGGTGAATATCAGCTGTCTGCGGATTATTCGGGAATTCTTTCTGAATTTAACCGGCCGGTCACTGCACATTTCGAGTCAGAAGATTCAATTAGAGTATATGGCCTGCAGGGAATGAAGCTGACTGCGCATGTGGCGAACAAATTAAAAGACGGAAGTTTTTATTATGATGTAGATCTTGAGAATAAGGCAAATGTGGAACGCTATCTTCCGAGAGTCAATACACCGGGGATTCTGAACAGCGTAATCTATTATAAGAATGGTTCAAAGAAGGGAGTTCCCATTACAGAAGACAGTCTGGAAGTTATGGCGATCGGGGACAAACTTGTATATCATTATGAAGATTCGGTTGATAATTATCTTAATGAAGATGAAGAGCTGGAAGACAGAAATGCGAAGCTTGAGGAAGCATTTTATGATGCGCAGCATACCTATGGACTGGAAGTAGAAATTATCAAAGAAAATCTGGATTATTTTGAAGAGGCGAGGGATACTGTTACTTATCGATTCGATTCAAGAGGCGGTTCTCCTGTGGCTTCAATGGTAGGCATCAAGAAAGGTAAGAGGATACAGCTTCCGGCAATTCCGACTAAAGACGGACAATATTTTAACGGATGGTTTGAAAATGAGGATGGAACAGGAACCCAGCTGACACATAGAACACTGGCATCGAAGAGCATGACCTGGTATGCATCCTGGAGTGATGAGCCGGGTGGTGCGGCGACTTTGCTTGTAAAACTGAAAACAGATGAATATGGTTTTCGCATTGTGGACAATGCCGGCAATCCAATCAAAGGTGCAAAAGTGACCAGAAAGGATACGACCGGATCTGAAACTGTAAAGACAGATGCAGACGGCGATGCTGTATTTAAGGCAGCTACAGTGGGAATGGTTGGTATCACGGTTGAGAAAAAGGGGTATGTGACATTCAAAAATCTCAATTATGATATAAGTAAGGCTGGGTACGACATTATCACGCTTTATAAAACTTCGCAGGAAGGCCATATGCTGACGAAAGCTTACTGCACCATAGATGGATATGAGGCTCTGCCATCGGCAAAAGTGGATCTTCTGAAGCATGCCAAACGGTTTTCATCAGATGCAAAGCTTGATTTTACGATTACATGCGAGACAGCATCCGGAAACCTGGATGGAGAAAGGCTGGAACTGTGGCAGAATACCACGAAGATTGCAGAGGCAGATCAAAAAGGTGTATTTAAACTGAGTCCTGGAAAGTTCGGAACAGGAAAGGGCATTCATGTACGAAATTATTATGATGCCAATGATAAGACAAAATATGTAAGAACGTTGCTCAACCTTGAAATTGTGGAAGCGCCATCTACAAACAATACACTCAGTCTGGGAAGAAAATCAGCTGTTACAGTGGATGATGATGTCCCGTTCCTGGGCGGTATGAATCTTTCATTGGGATTACCGACATTGCCGGTTGATTTTGAAGTTGATGCAGAAAAACAGACGATGCATCTTGGCATCAATGTGAAGAAAGGTGTTTTTTCAGCAGAGAAAGAGCGGGAGGCATTTAAGAAGTGGATTTCCTCAATGAAGGAGAACTATGAATTTGGTTCCAGGGATGTAGCGGATCTGAATGCTAAATATGATCAATATTGTAAGCAGAAAAACCGGATGTCTGTTGGCGGCTGGGACATAAAGAAACCAGAGCTTACTGCGATCGGATATTTTGAGGGAAAACTGTCTTCTGGCAATGTGACGCAGTTGAAAGGTTATTTGTGCGTTATGGTGAAAGCATCTGCACAATATGGCTGGACGATTCCTACGGCATTCAGTATTCCGATGGTAATAGAAATTAAATTCAGCGGAAGCGGAGAACTTTCTGCGACGGCAACATATAATATTGAGACGAGCAATCTCACAGGAACGCTGGCATTTGATTTTAAACCATCTGTGGATGCTCTGTTTGGTGTTGGATTCAGCGGTATCACAGCTGCCGGAGTTACAGGAAATGCATCCCTGGATCTGCAGTTTTATCTTGCAAGCACCAACGGGGATCCGGGACTGAATGCAGCGACTTTGACCGGTTCACTGGGCGTAAAAGCTTATTTTGGTTCTGCGGAGACGTCGAAAACATTCAAACAGAATACGTGGTATCTTTATACACGAAATAACCAGCAGAAAAGTGCGGCTGAGTGTTTGATGTACGCAGATGTTCTGTATGATGAAGACAGCTATTCAGAAACAGACAGATCGTATCTTAAAAAACAGTCACAGTGGAAAGGCAGTGAGGAATCTTCGGATGAGATCAAATCACTGTTGACAGACACCTATGGAGGAATGGCACCACAGATCGCGTCCGCCGGAGACACATCGGTGATGGTATTCAGATATGATGATGGTACGACAGATGTCTACAATATGGGAAGACTCATGTATTCTGTATGGAAGGAAGGAAAATGGCAGGAGCCGCGGCCGGTCGATGATAATGATCTGGCTGATATTGATTTTAACCTTTATTCAGATGGAAATGAGATTTATCTTACCTATCAGGAAGCAACTGAACAACTGACAAAGGAAACTGCAGCATTAAAAGAACTGACAAAACATACGGGGCTTAGAACTGCAAAATATGATGCAGAAACTGAGAAATTTACATCTGCAGAAGAAGTAACAGAGAAAAATTCTGATGTATATGCATTTCGTCCTAAGACAGGTATAGCCGGCGGACAGGAAGTAATTGCCTGGGTCGGAAACACAGACAGTAGCATTTTCGGCAGGAATAAAAATAATAAACTTCTCTGCCGTGTAAAGAACGGTAATCGGTGGAGTGAAGTAAAAACACTTCTCGATAACAGCAATTATATTTCAACGATCAGTATCGGAACTCTGGGAGACCAGGCGGTGATTCTCTGCTGTGTAGACGGAGATAATGATCCTGCAACGGTATCAGACGGAACGGTATACGGACTGGATCTGAAAGGAAATATTCTTTTCAACGAAGCCGGTGGCTGTTCACATGCGGTTTATGTGAATGAAGAGGTATCAGGAGGTCTGAAAGGCTTTGTATGGAATCAGAGTGGAACACTGAAACTTCGTGACTCTGTTGAAAATGAAAGCATTTCTCTTACAGGAGAAGAGACGATCACAAACAGTACATTTAAAGCGTGTGGAAACCGTATCTACTATCTGGGGGCAGATGAGAACAATGCACAGAATATTTTCTGTATTACAAAGCAGAATGGAGGATGGTCTTCACCTGTTCAGGTGACTGCACAGACAGAACAGATTACAAGTTTTGATGTATGCAGAATAGGTGGAGAAGATTATATTACCATGATGCAGAGTAATATGGATTTTGAGAATCCATCAGATAATCTGTGCTGGATGAAAGTTGGTACAGTACATGATCTTTCACTTGACGGAACTACTTTTGAACTGAAAGATGCAATGCCGGGAACAACTCTTCCGGTAACACTGAAAATTCGAAATGCAGGAAGCGAATCTGTAAGTCGGATCGGATATAAGGTGACAATGCAGAGCGCAGATCAGACAGAAAAGGTACTGGTAGAAGAGGAAAAAGATGTAACGATTACAGCCGGAGAAACAGTACCTGTTGTGATCAATGTTCCGATACCGGAAAATATTTCTTCCAGAAAATTGAAATTACAGATATGGGAGATGAAAGACGGTGCGGTGGTTGGTGAAGTCTCTGATAATAACAATTTCTCAGAGATCACAGTCGGGCTTACAGATCTTGAAGTGTCTGCAAAGCTTTATACGACAGCAGCAAAGAACAGCCTGGTTGTAACAGTAAAAAACAACAGTCAGGTGCCGGCAGCGGGAAGCCTTAAAATTTACGATGCCGCCCGCGCAGATGGCGTACTTCTTCAGGAGCATAAGACAGAGATTCTTGAAGCAGGACAGGAACAGTCCGTACGTCTGGAACTTTCAAATGACATTTTTAAAGAAGGAATTACAGAGTTGGAACTTACTGCAGAAGTGGAATCTGAGACCGCAGATTACGACTCAAGTAATAATCATGATGAAGTAATTGTAGATAAAAAAGTGAAAGTCAGCTTTTATTCTGAAGGAGAACTGCTTGAAGAAAATATTTATCAGGCAGGAGAAACTCTGGAATTACCTCAGACTCCACAGGGCAGCGGCGAATTTGCAGGATGGTTCTGCGACGGAAAAGAAGCGGAAGATGGACAGGTCCTGAAGGACGATATGGAATTCTATGCAGTGTTCCGACAGAACATCAAAGATGCTGAAATCAGTAAGATTCCTGCAAAATGTTATACAGGAGCAGAGATTCGTCCGGAATTTACCGTAACATATCAGGGTGCTGCTCTTTCGCAAAGTACTGATTATACAGTGACCTGGAGAAATAATGTCAAAGTCGGAACAGCAACAGCCGTACTTACGGGCATCGGCGATTATTTCGGAATGAAAGAAATTACTTTTGTAATTGAAAATCATAAGTGGGACGGATCGATGAAAACTGTTCAGGAAGCTACGGCACTGGCATATGGAAGTCAGGAGAGAACCTGCACACGGTGCGGCAAAAAAGAAACAAATCAGCTGGCCAAATTGCGTCCGACCATGTCTGTAAATGCATCGAGTATTGTCTTGAGAAGAGGTCAGAGTACGGCAAAACTGAAAGTGACCGGACTTGCAAAAGGAGACAGAATCGCATCCTGGACTTCCAGCAACAAGAAGATTGTGAACGTAAATTCTTCAGGAAAGATTAAAGCGGCGAAAAAAGATGGAAAAGCGACGATTACCATTACACTCCGAAGCGGATATAAGAAGAAAATATCTGTTAAGGTTCAGAAGACTGCAGTGAAAACCACGAAGATTCAGGGAATCCAGAAGAAACTTACCATTCGGAGAAAGAAATCATACACGCTTGTGCCTGAGATTCTTCCGATTACTTCGCTGGAAAAAGTAACGTTTACTTCTTCGAACAAAAAAGTGGCAACTGTTACAGCAAAGGGAAAAGTTACTGCGAAAAAGAAGGGAACTGCGGTTATTACGGTGAAAGCGGGAAGAATCAGAAAAAGATGTAAAATCACGGTACGCTGAAATTAAAACTTTACTTTAATACTACTTTTGTGTTAGAATAGCATTTGCGCAAGCAGACCAGGTGATCGCGGCTGTACAGACGAAAGGGTGCAGACGAGGAAAGTCCGGGCTT
>OLRT01001120.1_pt1 | contig 19385 bp, 18 predicted proteins | sample 1672021 | NCBI WGS metagenome assembly OLRT01 (sample SAMEA3136637, study PRJEB25190) | human gut metagenome | reverse complement strand
CGGGTTGCCTGTAGTATTAATATATGTGCTGCCGCTTCCCGACGTCACAACCGTATCCGCTCCTTTCAGCAGAACGACTGCGCCGGTCCGGTCACTGACAGCTTCCGCAGCCTCCACGCGTCCCATCACACTGACCGGCTCCAGGTCCAGCGCATCCAGCAGGCGATCACATTCGCCCGGGTGCGGCGTCAGTATGATATTGTCTTTTTTCTTCAGGATCCCCGTCTTTTTTCCGAACCTGCAAAGGTTAGTGATGCCGTCAGCATCGATAACGACAGGCCCGTCAAAAATACTAAGTATCTCTTCTATCAGCTGATATTTTTTCTCGCTCACTCCCATTCCCGGTCCGATTCCGATGGCATCATGCACTGATACCGACCGTAAGAACTCCCGGTCTGAAACATTGGTGCAGGTAGCCTGCGGCACTGCGATCTGCAGGATCGGAAAGATCTCCTCCGGCACCGCAGCTTTGACAAGACCCGCTCCCGAACGCAGTGCCGCACCGGTGCTGAGGACGCATGCTCCCGCCATTCCGACGGAACCGGCCACGATCAAAACTCTGCCGCACTGTCCTTTATGGATCTGCCTCGGTCGTTCTCTGATTACAGTATTGACATATGAAAGTGTTGTTAAACCTGTCTCACCCATTTTCTTTCCTCCTGCTTTTGCAGTTCTGCACGTTCCAGTGTTAAAAGCTGTCTTTTTTTCTCGATCCCGCCAGCATACCCGGTCAGGCTCCCATCTGTCCCGACAACACGGTGACACGGGATGATCAGTGAAACCGGATTATGTCCCACCGCACCTCCTACAGCCTGAGCAGACATGTGTGAAACGCCTTTTTTCACTGCGATCCGTTCTGCGATTTCTCCATAAGTCATAGTCTGTCCGTAAGGGATCGTCAGCAGTATCTCCCAGACCGCTCTGCGGAAGGGAGTCGTCTGCACTTCGATAGGCGGTAAAAATCCCGGGACCTCCCCGCTGAAATACAGATCCATCCAGTGAACTGTCTGTTCAAAAATCGGCAAATCTTTTTCCTTATATTCTTCCGGAAGCGTAGCTCCAAAATGTTTCTGACCATCGAACCATAATCCGATCAGTGCCATTTCATTGCCGGCAAGTGTGATCCCGCCCAGCGCTGATTCATAATGACTTGTATAAATCATACTGCACTCTCCTGTTTCATAGAAAAGAAAGGCTCCACATCATGCAGAGCCTCCACGTACTATTTCTTGTTCTTTCTCTTACGAGCCTTAGCTGCAGCTTCGATTCTGGCCGCTTTGATTTCCGCGTTGGTCCGGTCAGGTTTTACCGGCACATTACCGTCGAAAACACCCTGTCCAGGAGGCGGTACATCCAGTCTCTTGCGTCTCATAGCCTGATACAGCAGTTCCTTCGCCTTCATGGATGCATGCCGCGAAAAATTGACCTTCGTATATAAATCGAGGAGATTGTTCACGCCCATCATCCGCTTTACGTCAAAGGAAATGTTCATGATCTTGGCAAATGCGATAACATTATCGTCGATCACATTATTGTCCAGCTTTCTCCATGCACGTCTCATAACAATGACCGTAGTAAACAGATAAATGATCACACCTATCATGAGGAACGGCAGTGCCAGAATAACATTCGCCTTGATCGACCCATAAATTCCTTCACTCGGCATAACCAGATAAATGATGACTAAAATTGCAAACAGTAAGATAAATTTATTTCTGCTCATAAAACTCCTCCAGTCGTTCGTTCTTCTATTGTAATTGTACAACAATTCCGACAAAAAGAAAACTTAAATCAAGCTAAAATCGTATGCGTTGTCTTTGCAGGAGCAAATCCTTCTTCTTTTGCCGCCCTGTTCATCCAAGTCAAACTGCCCGATGACGGATCATCAGAATCCCGGACCTAACGATAAAACTTCTGAATCACGGACCTAACGATAAAACTTCTGAATCCCGGACAGCTTAGAATACCATGAATCCATTTCTAAAGGCTTCCCCGGATAATTTTCACTTCGCCACTCTTTTCCCGACAGCTAAAAATGCCCTGATTACGCTTCCGACAACCCTCTGCGGATAGTTCAGTCGTAAAACCCGATCATTTTTTCTTACATTTCACAAATTCATCCTTATGAAGTCCCATATTTTCCCTGCAAAGTATCCTCCGAAAGGCTATTCTCTTTCATTTAGGGTATTTTCCCCTTAACGCTTTCCCATCGTATCTTCCCTTTTACCCCAACTCGTGCTATGATAGTCAGGCATGGCATTTTGCAGGAATTTCTGCAAAGCTTAAAGCAGCATTTTTACGAGGAGGCATACTCATGAGTCATACAAATACGTTACAGCAGTTTTTTACAAAGAATACAGCGGGCATTCTGCTCTGCCTGGCCATCGCCATTCCGGCATGGTTTTTAGGCAAAGCCGTCCCTGTAGTCGGCGGGCCGGTCTTCTCCATCCTTATCGGCATGATCGTCACCCTGTTTTTAAAAAAGAAGGATCCGTTTAAAAGCGGTATCACCTTCGTTTCTAAAAAAGTGCTCCAGTGCGCAGTCGTTCTGCTGGGATTCGGTCTCAACCTGACCGTCATCCTGCAGACAGGGAAACAGTCCCTGCCGATCATCGTTGGAACCATCTGCACGGCACTGTTACTGGCAGCGATCCTGCGACGGGCGTTCAGGATCCCGGATAAAACTGCAACCCTCATTGGAGTAGGGTCTTCCATCTGCGGAGGATCTGCCATCGCAGCAGCAGCTCCGGTCATTGGCGCAGACGACGAGGAAGTAGCACAGTCCATTTCGGTCATTTTCTTTTTCAACGTGCTGGCAGCCCTGATTTTTCCGGCATTTGGAACATTCCTGGGATTTTCCACTACCAGCGGCGAAGCCTTCGGGATCTTCGCGGGAACAGCGGTCAACGACACTTCATCCGTAACGGCGACTGCGGCAACCTGGGACTCTCTCTATCATCTCGGATCGGCCACTCTGGACAAAGCCGTGACCGTAAAACTCACCCGAACTCTCGCTATCATCCCCATCACGCTGGGACTGGCGTTTTTACAGACGCGCAAAACAAAAACATCAGAAAAATCCATTTCCTTAAAAAAGATCTTTCCGATGTTCATTCTCTATTTTATTCTGGCTTCCGTGGCGACTACCATCGTCTCCGCTGCCGGGATCACCGCCGACATCTTCACACCTCTGAAAACTCTGAGCAAGTTCTTTATCGTCCTCGCCATGGCCGCCATCGGACTCAACACCAACATCGTCAAGCTGATCCGTACCGGCGCCAAACCGCTGCTTCTGGGCTTCTGCTGCTGGGTCGGTATCACAGGCGTCAGCCTTCTGCTGCAGCATGTGATGAATCTGTGGTAATCCCTACTCTTCTTCCCGTTTCTCGGCCTCTTTCTCTGCAATCATTTCTTCCAGCAGCTCGTGGTCGCCGTCTACGGATTCCAGAACGCGCTCGGCTTCTTCCAGCTGTCCTTCCTTTGCCAGTTCTTCGATATGCTTTTCATGGTCGAGAACGGAGATGCCGCCGTCTACGGCATCCACCAGAATAAAGTAGGTATATTCTTCTGGATCGCGCGCTTTGACCACATAGAACTTCTTATAAAAAATATCTTCCTCGATGATCTGCATTTCAGGAGTCATCATCAGCTTCGCCTTGCCGATATACTGCTTCAGCGCAAAGGAATGACCCGTGTCATAACATTCGTTGAGCGGCGTCTGGATCTCCAGCGCTTCATCCTCCGGAATTTCAACATAATCGAATTCCGGATCGCCTTCTGTCTCATATACAGAGCCTGAGACACGGTCGATGATGCAGTCACACAGCTTGTTCAGCTTTTTCATGATACGGCCTTTTCCCACTGTGATCAGATACCGCAGACGAACGTATGGATAGTAGACCTCATCGATGTCCAGCAGATCCAGCTTGGGGTCCGTGTTGAACAGCAGCACCAGCGCCTCTTTTTGTGTATATCCCGGTTTTAAAATTTTTGCTTCAATCATGTTTTGATTCCTTTCCCAAAGTTCCGTCAATCCGTTTCTGTCTAAATTCTATTCTTCATTTCTACATTTCTACATTCTTATTGTATAAAGAGAACAGACCTCCTGTCAATAGCATTGCAGAAGGTCTGTCGCATGATTTATCACTTTATTGCATCGGCATCATATGTATACCGTACTCTTTTCAAATCCTAGTTTGCCAGAGCAGCCTGCTTGCTGAATACAAACTGAGTGATAGCCTTGTTCTCTGTGGAGAGGTGTTTGGAAGAAGCAACCTGTACCTTCTTGGATACAGCGATCTTCTTGCCCTTTGCTCTTTCCATCAGGTCACACATTTCAGGGCTGGTCGGTTTACCGAAGTTGCTTCCGATGATCATAGCCAGCGCAGATGCGATAACGCCTACGAAGAACTGGTGACATCCTGTAGCAGCTGCCAGATCAGCCTGTGCCCAGATCTGAACAACTAGACCGCCGGCGATCATGGATGCTACGGAACCTGTTGCATTGGCCTTCTTCCACCATACAGCACATACATAGCTAGGCAGGAACGCGCAGCCCATAAAACTGAATGTATCTACGATTAAGTCAAATATGCCTGGCGGCTGCAAAATAGCGATAGTAACACCAATGATACCAACTACGACGATGGATCCCTTGGAAATGATTACTACGCTTCTGTCGCTTGCATCCGGTTTAAGCCATCTCTTGTAGAAGTCGATGGATACGATGGTTGCGATCAGCAGCATCAGAGCAGCTACTGTACTCATGATAGCAGACATGATAGCTGTCAGCATCAGACCGGAGAATACTCCAGGGAATTCCAGAGATGTCAGGGACGGAATTACCAGCTCAGGGTCATTGTTGATCAGACCTGCAGGGTTAGCTGTGAAGATTACCAGTCCAGCCAGTCCCAGGAAATAAGGGATGAAGCAGAACAGCTGAGTCCAGATAGTAGCGTATACTACGGAAGTCTTTGCTGTCTGCGGGCTGCCCATTGCCATGTGCTTGTTAACACTGTGCGGCAGACCCATGTAACCGATGAGGTAAATACCTACAGCCCCGGCGATTACACCATAACCGCCTTCATATACATTGCCACGTCCCCATACGCTCAGCAGAGTCGGGTCGATAGCAGCCAGTTTCTCGTTCAGACCGGTGAACCAGCCCATCTTCATCATAGTAGCAACGAATACGATGATCAGGGAACCGATCATGATGAATCCCTGGATTACGTCAGTCCATGCTACTGCGAAGTATCCGCCAACGAATGTGTAGAACAGGATTACTGCTACGCCGACGATGAGGCCGACAGAAAGAGGGAATCCGAACAGAGTAACCAGTGTTTTACCAGTTGCCATGAACTGTCCCAGAACGTAGCAGGAAAGTCCGAATACGGAGATGATACAAGCGATAACCTTTACAGGTACGGATTCGTATCTCTTTTCCAGATATTCGATCGGGGAGATAGCGTCCAGCAGCTGGGAGAGTCTTCTCATTCTTCTTCCCAGAACGGTCAGGTTGATCATGCCGCCTGCGCCGTCGCCTACTGCATAGAAAATTGCGAAATATCCGAGTGCATATGCTTCAGAAGGTCCACCCATGAACATGAATCCGCTCATTGCGGTAGTCTGCAAGGTCAGAGCTGTAACGAGAGGTCCCATGGATCTTCCGCCCAGCATGAAGTCTTCTGAGCTCTTGGCTTTCTTGTTCCAGTAAAGCCCCATTGCGATCATACCGATAAAGTAGACGCAAAGTACGATTACTTCAACTCTCATTCTTTAGTCGCCTCCTTCCCTGTATCCGCTACAAGGTGATCTTCGAATTCCGAATCGTCAACCTGTGCATCCTGCTTTGCCATGATACAGTAGTCGATGATGGCAGCCGTGATGTAGACGATCGGCCAGATCAGGATTGCTAAGAATGTACTGATAGGCATTCCTATAATCATAATACTTCCTCCTTACAAAATGTGAATCAATAAATGATCTTGTTATAAATTCCACAATCAGTGTAGCAAATTGTCAGACTTTTCTCAAGGAATCGACATTTTTTTTAATTTAATTTAAAAAGGGCTTAAGCTGATCTTAAACAGCCTAAACCCCGCTTTCATATTGCCGCTATAAACATTGAAATTCCAACGATTGCTCGGTTTAATAGTTTTTTAATTTATATTCTCTGCGATAAGTCTCTATCTTCTTATATACACGTATACGCGGCTTATCCGTCATCGCCATAATGATAAAAAAGAACAAATTTGCGATCAGACCGGCAATCGCACAGATGCTGGAATCCTGCCCGCCGCCTAAGACCAGACCTACCAGAAATGTCAGCTCGCCTGAAAGGATACCCATATAAGCAGCACTGGCTGTAGAACGCTTCCAGAAAAAAGCTCCTGCCACCGGTACGATGAGCTGTGCCTGCACTCCCAGAGCGATGATCCCCAGATCAAAGATGCTCTGAGGCACTATGATAATGAATACGTAGGAGACCAGAGCAACGATCAGCACCGTCCACTTGGCGATATCCACCAGCTTTCGTTCCGGAGTCTTCCGGTTGATATACCGTTTGTGAACGTCAATGGTATATACTGCCGCAATAGCGTGCACCTGAGAATTGGCAGTAGAAAAAATCGTCGCGTAGATTCCTATGATCACAAAAGTATAGAAAAACGGATTAGCATACTGATGCAGAAGCGTCAGCAGTATCGAATCCGGATTGTCCACATGATCGGTCAACACCAGCGCGGAGCTCCCTGCAAATAAGGTTCCGACACATATAATAGAGGACAGGCATAACAGCCACGGGATAACGTTGAAATTTCTCTCCGATTCCGCCGCGTAATTTCGGATCCAGATCTGAGGTCCCATAAAAGCTCCGATAGGAACGATGAAGAACAGGGATATCCACAGAACCACGCGATGACGCCCTTCCTCTCCCGGCATGGAGACATAAGAAGGATCCTTGGCGATCAGCTCAGGGAACACCTGTCCAGTCCCGCCGGCTACATGCATGAGATAAAGCCCTGACGACACAATAGCCAGAACGATCAAAATACCATAAAAAATGTCCGTCATTACAACCGCGCGAAGACCGCCGGCCCACAGATAAATAACCAAGATCGAGAAAAAAATGATGCCGCCTACATAAGAGGAAATGACACCGGCGGTCGCCACATTCATAACCAGTATTCCTCCTACGATCTGCACCTGCAGATACACCATCGTACTCAGGATGCTTACCACCGTTACCAGCACATTCAGCTTCTTCGAATCGTAAATGTCATCAAAAAAATCTGTCGGTGTCATATAGTTATGCACTTTGCCGTAATGCCAGATCCTGCGTCCCAGCAGGATAAAAAGTACGGCAAACAGCGCGTCCCATCCTACCGTCGTCATATAGATCGGTCCCTGCTCGTAAAAATATGCGATCGCGCCGATAAATGCGAATATGCTCATCCAGGTCGAAAAAATCGTCGCGTACATAGGCAACGTTTTCAGTTTTCGTCCCTGAAGAATAAAATCATTGGTATTGTTTACCGCCTTGTTGCGCGCGAATTCCCCTAAAAGAAGAGGGACAAACGCAAATACGCAGATAATCAGCAGCCTGACAGCGTTCGTGATCATTTCATTTTCTTACCTTCCCCGGGGTTTTCGCTTTATTCTACCATAATTTTAAGCTATAATAAACAACAGGGAGGATTTTATTATGTATTTCAGCTGGCTTGTATTCATTGCACTCTTTACCTTTGCAGCCTCGACTCTGTACTTTTATATTTTTTCCCGCAAGCAGGAGAAATTCATGCAGTACTGGGGATTTTCCTGGATCGCCTATTCCATGAGTCTGCTCTGCCTGCTTTGTTTTTTTGCATCCCCAAACGATTTGTTTCTGGAGCTTCGCAAGGTCGTAGACATGTTCAATCTGCTCCTGCTCCTGTTTGGATCTTATTCCTATACACATATCAAGGTGCCTACCTACTGGTACCGCTTTTCCTTGTATCTGCTGCTTCTTGCAGTGATCTGCATGATCTACAGCTTCGATCTTTTATCCTTTTATCTGCCGATTTCCATATATCAGCTTATCATTACCGCATTTCTCTGTTATAATATATGGCAGAAGTGGGACATCATCATGGCAGAGCGTATCATTGCGTCAGTGGTCTTCTTTTTATGGGGAGCGATCAAATCGGTATTTTCCATCGCGGAAACAGTAGTGCCGGTCACGTCCAGCTATTACGTTACAGAGATCCTGATGTCGAATCTGGTCAACTTCTGTATCCTGGTGATCTATGTCGTATACACCCAGCAGGAAAGAAGCCTGGCCAGCAGTCTCTACCGCACGGTTGTCGATAACTCCAAGGATGTTATCTTTTATTATAAACTGCAGCCGTACGAAGCTTTCGAGTATATCTCGCCTTCCATCCGGGAGGTCACAGGATATCCGCAGTCAGCGTTTTACGACAATCCGAACATGTTCCAGACTTTGACAAGCCATAGGCAGGCAGAAGAGATCCGCGATCTTTTTACTGCAAAATTCCCGGCACGGGATCGCATCGTCATAGAAATGACTAATAAAAACGGGGAATCCTTCTGGGGGGAATTCACCTGCACTATCATACGAAAAAAAACGACGAATGAACCCATTGCTCTGGAAGGATCTTTCCGTGATATCACTTCGATCAAATCGGCCGAGCTGAATCAGATCGAAGCCACAAAAAGCCACAATATGCTCCTGTCCTATATTTCACATGAGCTGCGGACACCGATCACATCCATCGCCGGTTATCTGACCGCGATCAGCGATGGAACGATCAGCAGCAAGGAAGAAAAGCACGAAGCGATGGAGATCATCACCGCCAAGACTTTGATCTTAAAAAAGCTGGTGGACGATCTGGGGCAGCTGTCAAAGATGCAGACTCATCAGTTCACCTTTGATTTTACCCTTTGCACCATAACCGATGCCGCAGATCTTCTGATCACCAGCAACATAGGCGATGCCAGGGCTGCCGGATTTGAGATTTCCATTGACTACGACGAGATCACGCTGTCTCACTACTGGGCTGTACTGGATCTTGACCGCATCAATCAGGTTTTTTCCAACCTGATCACAAATGCGATCAAATATTCCGATGCACATAAGGAAATGCACATCACGTTTAAAGTAGACGACGCCGCCGAGAACTTCATCGTGTCGGTATCAGACAAAGGGATGGGAATCCGTGAATCTCAGCTTGCCCATGTGTTCGATCAGTTCTATCGGGCAGAGAACAACCAGAAAAACGGTCATACCCAAATCGAAGGCCGCGGCCTTGGGCTGACTCTTTGCAAAGAGATCATGCTTGCCCATCAGGGCGATATTTACGCAGAAAGTACATTTGGAGAAGGAAGTACGTTTACATTCATCATCCCGCTCTATAAGGAGGTCTAATCATGGCAAAAGAAAAAATACTGGTAGTTGACGACGAAAAAGCGATCAACAAGCTGGTCTGCTCCTATCTGACCAAAGAACAGTTCCGTCCGTTCCCTGCTTATACTGGAGAAGAAGCGCTGGATCTGCTGAAAAAAGAAAACCCGGATCTTATCATCCTGGACATCATGCTGCCGGACACAGAGGGAACCGCACTTTCACTGGATATCCGGGAGCATTCCAATGCACCGATCATCTTTCTCAGCTGCAAGACCCAGGAAATCGATAAGATCATCGCGCTTTCTGCCGGCGGAGACGATTACATGACCAAGCCTTTCATGCCCGGCGAACTGATCGCACGGATCAAGGCTCATCTGCGCCGCCAGAATTCCCTTGCCCGCAAAGCAGCTGAAGCGGAAGCCAGTCTGTACGAATACGATGGGCTTAAAATCGACTTTGATACACACGACCTGTTTCTGGACGGAGAGCCAGTGAGTCTGACCTCAAAAGAGTTTGAGATCCTCAAACTGCTGATCCAGCATCCGCGCAAGGTATTCCCCGCCGCTCAGATATTTGAAACAGTCTGGAAGACCACCTGCATGGAAAACGACACAAAAACTGTCATGGTCTACATCAGCACCCTGCGAAAAAAACTGGAACGTAAAAATCATGACACCAACTACATCGTCAGCGTCCGCGGCGTAGGCTATAAATTTAACCAGATGCCAAAAAAGGACGAGTAGGATATGAGAGAGCACTGGTGCTCCTCGCGGGGTTTTCTCTCTACAAAAAAAGGATTCTGCAAATGCAGAATCCTTTTCTGTTTTCATTTCAAATTTCTATACGTAACGGATAAGCATGTATACCGAGCAGATCGCTACGGACAGGATCATCATCGGGAATCCGATCTTGAGGAACTGTACGTACGTGATCGGATATCCATGTCTTGCACTGATACCGGACAGCACTACATTTGCAGATGCACCAATCAGAGTTCCGTTTCCGCCCAGACATGCGCCCAGGGACAGTGCCCACCAGAGAGGCATAACGTCCATACCGCTCTCACCCATGGAGTGGATCAGCGGGATCATCGTTGCTACGAATGGAATATTGTCCAGTGTTGCAGACAGCAGTGCGGATACCCACAGAATGATCATCATCGTCAGGACAGCCTGACCGCCTGTTGCGTTCATGATGATGTCAGCCAGATTGTCGATCACACCTGTTTCTACCATACCGCCTACTACGATAAACAGCGCGGTAAAGAAGATGATCGTCGGCCATTCTACGTCTTCTACAATACCTTCCACATTCTGTTTGCCTATGATGATCATGATCACCGCTCCGGTCAGCGCGATGATGGAAGATTCCATATGAAGCACACCGTGAAGGGAGAAGCCTGCTACGATCAGTACGATCATGACAACACTCTTCGTCAGCAGAGACTTGTCCTTGATCAAAGCCTTTTCATCCATATCCATAACTGCCTTCATCGCTTCCGGCGTTGCGATCAGCTTCTTTTTGTAAATCAGCTTGAAGGCGAAAATCGTTGCGATCATTACAACGATAACGATCAGACCGTCGTTTACCAGGAAGTCTACAAATGACAGGCCGGTTGCACTACCGATCATGATATTCGGAGGGTCGCCGATCAGGGTCGCCGTACCACCGATATTGGATGCCAGGATCTGCGTCATGATATAAGGCACCGGATTGAGATCCATCGCCTTGGTAATAGCAAATGTCATCGGGCCAACGAGAAGTACCGTTGTAACGTTATCCAGCAGAGCCGACAGCAGAGCGGTGATGATAATGAAAACGATCATCATCTTCCAAGGATCACCCTTGGCGATCTTCGCCGACTTGACAGCCAAATACTCAAAAATTCCCGAATGTTTTACAACTGCTACGAACAGCATCATGCCGATCAGCAGTCCAATGGTGTTGTAATCGATGTAGGATACACCCGTTTCGATATCAAGCACTCCTAAAATAATGAGCAGTACCGCACCTCCTACGGCAACGACTGCTCTGTGGACTTTCTCTGAAATGATTACGATCATTACCAGAACGAATACGACCACGGATAATGTTGCGTGAGACATTCTTTCATTCCTTTCTTCCCATGAATTCCATTTTCCAATTACCTTGATACTTTAATACAAAACACGCAAAAAATCAACTAAATTTTTATTAAAGAATATCCCTCGTAAATTTTAAGAAAAAACAGAAAAAAGCGGGTGCATATCTGCCCTCGCTTTTTTCTGTTATGTTGTTGTATGTTCTATGATTTTGATCTTGCGATCTATATGATTTCTATGCGTAGCGGATCAGCATGTATACTGAGCAGATCGCTATGGACAGGATCATCATCGGGAATCCGATCTTCAGGAACTGCATGTATGTAACCGGATGACCGTTCTTGGCACTGATACCAGTCAGTACTACATTTGCAGAAGCTCCGATCAGTGTTCCGTTTCCGCCCAGACATGCACCAAGTGACAGTGCCCACCACAGAGGCATAACATCCATACCGTCGTTGCCCATAGCCGTGATCAGCGGGATCATCGTTGCTACAAACGGGATATTGTCCAGTGTAGAGGACAGGAGTGCCGATACCCACAGAATGATCATCATCGTCATAACAGGTTTTCCGCCTGTTACACCCATGATCAGGTCAGCCAGCTTGTCGATCACGCCTGTTTCCACCATACCGCCTACTACGATAAACAATGCGGTAAAGAAGATGATCGTCGGCCATTCTACGTCGGAAACGACTTCTTCAATGTTCTGTCTTCCGATGATCATCATGATAACAGCTCCCGACAGTGCTATGATGGAGGATTCCATGTGCAGCACGCTGTGAAGCATAAATCCTGCTACGATCAGAACGATCATGACAATGCTCTTGATCAGCAGCTTCTTGTCACGGATCAGGGATTTTTCATCCATCGCCATGACCTTGGCCATAGCTTCCGGTGTTGCGTTCAGCTTCTTGCCATAGATGAAGTAGAATGCGGCGATGGTTGCTGCCAGCACCACGATAACGATAAGACCATCGTTTACCAGGAAGTCTCCAAACGTAAGACCTGTAGCGCTTCCGATCATAATGTTTGGCGGATCACCGATCAGCGTGCCCGTACCGCCGATATTAGACGCCAGTATCTGCGTCATGATATAAGGAACAGGATTCAGATCCATTTCCTTCGTGATCGCGAATGTCATCGGTCCTACCAGAAGAACCGTGGTTACATTATCCAGAAGTCCCGACAGAACCGCTGTGATAATGATAAAGAAGATCATCATCTTCCACGGGTCGCCTTTAGCGACCTTTGCAGATTTTACTGCCAGGTACTCAAACATCCCGGAATGCTTTACGACTGCGACAAACATCATCATGCCGATCAGCAGCCCGATGGTGTTGTAGTCGATATACGATACTCCGGTGCCTATGTCCAGCACCCCTAAGATGATCAAAAGAACTGCACCGCCTACAGCACAAACTGCTCGGTGAACTTTTTCTGATATGATCACGACCATTACAAGAACGAATATGATCACTGACAAAGTTGCATCTGACATTTCATTCACCCTTTTTCAACCCTTCTCATAAATTATTTTTTAAAAAAGGACTGTTTCCCCCAAGATGTCCGGCAGGCATAAAACAGCACGCTGCACATATATACCCAACAACAAAGTATATATCCGTACAGGAAAGGCAGTCCCAGAACAAAGGGATAGATCCTCTCCCGCACCAGAAGAATTCCCGGAAACTCCATGGCCAGAAAACCTACTCCCAATAAAATGCCAATGATCCATCTCCGTATTTTGATCTTCTTTTTCGTACCTGCTTTTTTCATCTTGAAAAGTACCTTTCGTCCGACACACACTCTAATACATATATAGGAAAAAAACAACTGATTATTTTGCTGAAACCCTTGAAACATGCGAACTCATACTAAAGTATTAGCTAAAGTGACAGCCCGAGGATAAGGGTTGCCATCAGTAAATAAGTCAAAGTAGAAACCGTATCCGTGATCGATGAGATCATCGGAGTTGCCATGAGAGCCGGGTCTATGCCTATCCTCTTGGCAGCCATCGGCAGAAGTCCGCCTAAAAGTTTAGCGAAAATAATGACCAGTATCATCGAAATCGACACCGTCAGTGCGATCATCGGCGTGTTGCCGTCGATCAGAATGATCTTCCCGAAATTGATGGCACTGAGAACCAGCCCTAAAATAATGCTCACCCGGAATTCCTTCCACATCACACGCAAGGCATCTTTGACGTCGATCTCGTCGGTGGACATTCCGCGAATGATCAGGGAAGCGGCCTGGGTTCCCGCATTTCCTCCTGTACCCGACAAAAGCGGGATATAAGCCACCAGTGCGATCACCTGCGCAAGCACATCCTGGAATGTTGAAATGACCACGCCTGTGATCATCAGTGCCACCATCATGATCGCCAGCCACGGAAGCCGGTTCTTCACATGACGGAATACGCCCATGTCCAGATATTCCTGGTCAGAATCATCCATGACGCCGGCCATTCTCTCGATATCCTCGGTAGTTTCCTCTTCTATAACGTCTAAAATATCATCGAATGTAATGATCCCCACCAGCCTGTGTTCATTGTCTACTACCGGTATTGCCAGAAAGCCGTACTTCTTAAAAGTCTCGGCGACTTCTTCCTGGTCATCGTGTACGCTTACGTACACATATTCCGTATTCATCAGTTCCGATACCTGTACATCATCATCGGCAATGACAAGCGCACGAAGAGAAACGATCCCTTCAAGCTTCCGACCGCCCTTCTTCACATAACAGGTGTAGACTGTTTCACTGTCCATCCCTACATCCCGTATGTGCTGCAGAGCCTGTCCTACCGTCATGGTCTCCTGCAGGCTGATATACTCAGGCGTCATCAGGCTTCCCGCACACGTGTCCGGATAATTCAGAAATGTATTGATCAGCTTTCGCTCTTCCTTCGGTGTTTTTTCCAGAATCTTATCGACGATATTTGCCGGCAGTTCTTCCAGCACGTCTATCATATCATCGAAGTCCAGTTCTCCCATGATGTAAGAAACTTCTCGATCGGTGATGCCCTGGATGATCTCCCTCTGGTCATCCGAAGGCAGATAAGAAAACACCTCCGCCGAAATATCCTTCGGCAGCATACGGTAAATGATGATGGTTTTGTCAATACCGGACTCTTCCAGGATCTCCTCCAGGATCTCCGCGATATCGACTTCATTATGTTTTAAAATCTCATCTCTCGCCCGGAAATACGCTTTTTCCTCCAGAAGATCCAGAATTTGTTCGATTTCCTCATCGAACTTCTGCATCTTGGTATCCATATCCATTGATTCAGTCATGCGATTCCCTCCCCTTTAATTGGTTTCGTATTTGATCGGCAAACGCCGCAGCTTTCTCTTCGATCCCCGGTATCTGCAAAATTTCCCCGGGGCTGTTAGCTGTTTCAAGTATAGCAAATTTCCCTGGCAAAGCAAAGGTTTTATTCATGTTGAGCCCGCTGATCAGCTGCTCTGCAACGATATCTCCGCCGCTGTAACCGGAAACGATCACGCCGAACAATGCTTTGTCGTAAAACCGGTGCGTAGTAAAAAGCGCTGTCATCCGATTGATAAAAGCCGTCAGGTTGGCGCTTAAAGCATCGTTGTAATTAGGACAGATCATGACCAGCCCGTCGCAGTCGAGGATCGCCGGATATACTTCCTCCGCGATCGGTCCTCCGTAAAAACAGCTGCCTTCCTCGCCAAAATGATGACACACATCATAGGCACATCCTCTGCAGTCCCGGATGAATCCATCCACCTTCTGGAGGATCCGCCAGTTTGTCCAGAACCGGTTCAACAGCCTGAACCATACCAGCCGCCGTAAAATCTTTTTCACGAGCCAGTTCTGTCAGCCGTCTGCGCCAGCCTGCCGATGAGAGGAGTTTGATCATATCTTTCTTTTCCATCTTGAGATTTCGAAGAAATCTTCTGCTCATGATTTTATGCTCTGCCATTTTCTCTAATGTATGGATCATCCTGTTCCACCTCGCTTTGTATCTGTTTTATACTATATCATACCACATTTTCCAGCTTTTTTTAAGCACTATCCTTCCTGAGATCCTGATCCATTCTGCTATTTTGCAAAGGTTTTACACGCCTTTCACAAGGTATTTGATTTTGCATAAAAAGTATTCATTTTCGTAACATTTATCTGAAAATTACAACATTTGGCAACTTACGATTAAATCCATTGACTGTATCATGCGCGAGTGCTATATTTAACTTAACAAGGCATTACTAACTTTGTAATATTGAAATAGGAGAGAAATAGAAATGTCAAATTATGTTGAAAGATGTATTGAACTTTGTAAGCAGAAGAACCCTGGCGAAGTAGAATTTCACCAGACAGTTGAAGAAGTCCTGTCTTCTCTGACTCCGGTTATCGAACAGCATCCGGAATATGAAGAAGCAGCTCTTCTCGAAAGATTGACTGAACCTGAAAGAGGAGTTACTTTCAGAGTAGTATGGGTTGACGACGCTGGTAAAGTACAGGTTAACAAGGGTTACAGATATCAGTTCAACAGCGCAATCGGACCTTACAAAGGCGGTCTGAGATTCGCACCGAACGTATATCCTGGAATCATCAAGTTCTTAGGATTCGAACAGATCTTCAAGAACAGTCTGACTGGACTTCCTATCGGCGGCGGCAAGGGCGGTTCTGACTTCGATCCGAACGGCAAATCCGACGCAGAAGTAATGAGATTCTGCCAGGCATTCATGACTGAGCTGTACAGACACATCGGACCTAACACTGACGTTCCTGCTGGAGACCTGGGTGTAGGCGGCAGAGAAATCGGCTACCTCTTCGGCCAGTACAAGAGAATCGTTGACAAGTATGAAGGCGTTCTGACTGGTAAGGGCATCCCGTTCGGCGGACTGCTGGGAAGATCTGAAGCTACTGGATTCGGTATCGTATGGTACGCAGAAGAAATGCTGAAGGCTAACGGCGAAGACATGAAGGGCAAAGTTGTTGGTATTTCCGGATTTGGTAACGTAGCATGGGGTGCTGCCTGGAAACTGCAGCAGTTAGGCGCTAAGTGCGTAACGATCTCCGGACCGGACGGATACATCTACGATCCTGAAGGAATCAGCACTGATGAAAAGGTTGCATTCCTCCTCGAACTGAGAGGATCTGGCAAGAACATCTGCGCTCCTTACGCAGAAAAGTTCCCAGAAGCTAAGTTCGTTGCCGGCAAGAAGCCTTGGGGCGTATGTCAGGACTTCGACGTTAAGGTTGACCTGTTCATCCCTTGCGCTATGCAGAACGACGTACACATGGCAGACGCTGAGAACATCGTAGCTTCCGGCTGCAAGTTCTACTGCGAAGGTGCTAACATGCCTACAACTAACGAAGCTCTCGTTTACCTGATGGACAAAATGACAGCTGTTGGTCCTGCTAAGGCAGCTAATGCTGGCGGCGTTGCTTGCTCCTGCATCGAAATGGGACAGAACGCTGGTCACACTGTATATCAGCACGAAGACGTTTACACTCAGCTGCACCAGATCATGAGAAACATCTACAATGCATGTGCAGGTGCTGGTGAAAAGTACTATGGCGACAAGAACGCTCTGGTACAGGGTGCTAACATCGCTGGTTTCGAAAAGGTTGCTGAAGCTATGATGGCTCAGGGTTTAGTATAAACATTGATTTGCATATTAAATAGAAACCTATAAAAAAAAAGAATCCTCGTCCTGAGGGTTCTTTTTTTATGGATTCTGTCTTATACTTAATACGACAACTATTATACATATCGCAAGGAGGATTTACTATGACAGCTCTTACAATGCTAGTAACATATAAAGCAAAACCAGGTATGCGTCAGACATACGTTCAGCAACTGCGCAGCAGCGGTATCCTGAAAAAAATCCGTGAAGAAAACGGATGTCTCAGTTACGACTTTTATTTTTCAGAAGAAGATGAAAACACCCTGCTTCTGGTAGAACAGTGGCAGGATGCAGATTGCCAGAAAATCCATTTAGAACAGCCTCATATGAAGGAAGCCATGGCTGTTAAAGAACAATATATCGATCAGACATCGGTAGTCAAAGCCAGTACATTATAATGGCTTTACCAGGCTCTTAAACACGACGGTGCTGTCCGAAAGTTCCCCGACCACATGCTGGCTGGTTCCACCGTCAGCATAGTCTGCAGCTTTCGGATCAGCTTTTTCAGCATCCGTATAAAGCAGGATCTCATCACCCAGCACGGTTTCCTTCGCAAAATGTATCGTCACTTCTCTGTGTGCAGAAGTTCCCAGAGTTTCATCGATCATGACCGCATAGCGTGCATTGTTGACGTGCTGGTTTTTATCCAGATCATCTTCTGTCACATGATACAGCATCTGCGGATCATCCCCCTCTTCCGGCATCCACCGGATCTTTTCGATCCCCGCATCAAAAGGTTCGTGATTGATGCATTCACCCGGCACCTCGATATCCGTGCGCTCAGGACGCCGCGTTTTGAAATTGAGGATACACCACTGGCTGGTCGCTGCCGCAACCACATCTCCATTCTTATCCCACAGATAATAATCCCGATAAAACAGGAACCCTTTTTTCGGACGCGGATAAGTTCCCAGATGATATGATTCCCCGGGATCCACCCGTTTATAGACCACGTATTTGATCTTCGTCATGACCCAGATACGATTCTGGGCGATCATCTGTTCAAATCCCATATCCAGACTGTCTACATGAGCCGATGCGATCGTTTCAAATGCATGCAAAAGACTGTCCCCACGGATACATCCATGTTCTTCCACATCCTGCTCAGTCAATGTAATATCCCATTCGTAGCCGCTTACCTGCAGCTTTCGATTTTCTTCCTGTATTTCCTGCATCATTTCTGTATGTTCCTTGTCCATGTCCCTTACCATGTTTCTATTCGATGGATTTAAGTGCTTCCGCCATGTTGATCCGGCGCATCTTACGTCTCAGGATCAGATCCACGATCACGGAGAATCCGATGACCGTCAGTACCGTAAAGACATAACTTGCCGGTTCAATGATTTCATTAAACGACACCGCATCTACGACGATCCTGGACATGATGAACTTGTGAAGCACATAACCTGTCGGCAGCCCTGCAACGATACCGATCAGCACCAGGATAAAGTTTTCACGGAACACGTAAGACCCCATCTCGCGCGGATAAAACCCCAGCACTTCTATGGTAGCGATCTCCCGCACACGCTCTGTCAAATTGATATTACCCAGGTTAAAAAGAACGATAAATGCCAGTGCTCCCGCACATCCAATTACCAGAATAACGATATAATTCAGACTCACCATCATATCGCTTACCCGCTTCTCGATATCTTTATTTATAGAAATCGCAATGATATCGTCGTATTTATTGAGATTTTCCGACAGCTTATAGACCCCGGTACCCTTTGCAGCCGTCAAAAATGCTGCCGTCGGGTCATAAGTCTTTCCAAAGTCATCCTCGTAAGTCTGCCCGTTGATATAAATATAATTGGAAACGTAGTTCCAGTAAATCCCGGAAACCGTCAGCTGTACCGATTTCGTATCGTCGTATTTTACAGTCAGCTGATCTCCTTTTTTTAGACTCAGCATCTCAGCCAGTTTATTGTTGATGACCGCTTCTCCTGTTTTCGGATAAGCGATCTTCCTGCCGTCCTTCGTCCGGAAAGATACAGCCTTCGTAATGCGGTCGTCATCGGAAATCATCAGGTTGCACGATTTGTTCACGCCGCCGCCTTCAGCGTCCACAGAAGACTGCTGCAGCACCGCCATATTGGAGATCTGATCTCCATACTGACTTTCGATCTTCGCCTGCTCCTCCTCATCCAGCGTCTTGGAAAACGCTGCTGCCATATCATATTTTTCGATCTGAGAATACTGATGCTGGGCGATCCCTCCCACAGAATCATAAATGCCGAATCC
>OLRT01001113.1_pt1 | contig 19486 bp, 16 predicted proteins | sample 1672021 | NCBI WGS metagenome assembly OLRT01 (sample SAMEA3136637, study PRJEB25190) | human gut metagenome | reverse complement strand
GGCGGGAATCCGCCGGGGTTTTTGTGTGATATGACGAGCAGGAAAGCTCCGGCATGTTTTTATGGTTTTTTGATAGAAGTCGCATAATCTCCATAGTGCCGGTGGATCTGATATGACAGACATTTGCATTTAAGCCGAATAATTCCATATAAAATCATCTAAAGGCAGGTTCCTTTGCCCAGTATTCCCAGAATCACCTCGAATTATACGGATCTGGAGAACCGAGCGTGACCGCTGGATCAAAACCAGTCCGGTTGAGTCTTTGCAATACATAAAATTATGGATTTATCACCAAAATCAAGCCGAAAAGCCAAATGCCAAAATATGTATGCTCGTACAAACGCAGTATTTAAATACAACATACAAATACGATTCTTAGAAGCAGCCTGTAAACGCGATCCGCAGAAGCAACTTTTCTATATCGCACGTGGCAGAATAAAAAACTCGATAATTTCACGCAAAATCTGTGGATCCCGTATATCCTCTTCAAATGTGCAGATGAGATTGCGCCACTGCCGCCAGCCGTTTTTGCGGTAATCCTCCATTCGAATCAACGCTTTTTTGTGGTAATCCTCATACGTGTCTATCAGTCCGAAATGTTCCCAGATTATAATACTGCCATCACGACAGTGAATCGTAAAATCCGCATAATAAAAATAGCCCTCCACTCGCCGGTCATAATCATAATCCAGTCCGTATTCCTCCAGCATATCGCCGATGCTCCGCTCGGATTTCGAGCGGACCACCTCGCCGCCGTTGGTCACATAGAGAAGATGTTCCGGGTGAGACGTATTCTTATCATAATCATGCGTAACCCGCTTCTTGTAAAAATACTGCCGTGGAAGCTGGCGGACCCTGAGAGGGATTCTTTGGAGGATCGCATCTAAACTGTAAGATTCGCATACGGACAGCGTTTTCTTGATCTGTGCAAGATTGTTCTGTATGATTTTTCGCTCTTCCATCAGATAACGCTTTCGTGCCAGCTTTCTCACCAGCTCCGGATTCCGGGTGATCCCGCGCCGTTTTGACTGTCCCCGCTGATAGTAATAAGTCCGATTTTTCATCTGCAAAGCTTCCAGCCGTCCCGGCGGCAACGATTTCAGCTCGCTTCGTATTTTTTGAAGTCGTTCGGCGTGCTCCCGTTCCGACTGTTGCAGCAAAGCCTTTAAATCTCTCATTTCATAACCTCCTGCCCTTGTTGCAAATACCATATACTGGGAAACGTTCCCTGTCAAGCCTATCTTATGCAAAATCATATTCTCGTCACCATAACTTCCACAAAATGACATATTATTTTAATGCTGGTTGTTATGGATTTATCACAAAAATCAAACTGAAAAGTCAAATTCCAAAATAGGGATCCGCAGAATGCCCCCGTAAATAGAACTAAAATGCGAAACATAAAAGACACTCAATTCAACTTGACTTATAAGGGGGAGGGCGTGTAGAATATAACTGTAATTTCAAAATAGGGGAATTTTATACTGAAGATGTTTTGGGGCATCGTTAGGACATGAGTAACCATGAAAAAGAATGAAGCTAACAATATACAATATTCCAGATCTGCTAAGATCATGAAACGCATCATATGGATGCTTTGCATCCTGCTGATTTTAAGCGGCGCAGGACTGGCGATCGTTTCGGCTGCACCGCAGGATGACAGCCCTTCGCTGGAACTTTATAAAAACCATGCGGAGGACAATAAACCGTTCCAGGTCAGCAACATGGTGCCGGGAGACAAAGTGTCCCGGGATTTTACCGTACGGATCCATCATAAGGATCAGGTCACACTGTACTTTAAAGGTCTGGTCACAAAGCAGAGTAAAGACCTGGGCGATGTCCTGCAGGTACGCGTTACGGATAAAAATTCCGGCAAGGTCATCTGTCAGGGCACATTCAATACGATCAATAATAAAGAATACTCCCAGGAAATCGCCCAGTCAGGCAGCGGACAGACTGATGTGACATATCAGGTGGATGCATGGCTTGACACCAGTGTAGGAAATGCATATCAAAAGGCATTTTTAGATGCAGATTTCCAGTGGTACGTCAAGGATGACGGCAATACAGAACCGACACAGCCATCGGATAATCCGACGACTCCGACCGATCCAACCAAACCGAGCCAGTCTGGTGGCGGCAGTGGATCAGGATCTCATGGCGGACTGACAGCCAGGACAGGAGATACAGCGCACATCGTTCTATGGTGCGTCTTTGCGATCTGCGCACTGGCGATCATCATCCTTCTCATCAAATCCCGCAGAGACAAGAAACTGGCAGGAGAAAATCTGGATGACTCTGATTCCGAAACACATAAGAAGCTCCGCAGAAGTATGTTCATCGCTGTTTTACTGGCACTGATGCTGGGCGTGACCACCTTTGCACTGATCACATCCATGGTAGAAGTAAAAGATAACCACTTTGACACTGGCGTCGTGAAGATCAATCTCAACGACGGTAAACCGGTGATCAGCGAAGACGAATACCTCTTCGAACCGGGCATGCGCGTAGTGAAGGACTTCTTCATAGAAAATGAAGGATCCATCGACGCTTACTATAAGATTTATCTGGAAGATGTGAAGGGCGACCTGGCAGATGTGCTGCAGCTGACGATTCGCGAGAAAGGAACTGACAAAATCCTGTATCAGGGAACTGCAAAGGATCTGACCCGGGGTTCTGCTGCAGTAGACGAGGCTGTATTGTCGGCCGGGGAGCGTAAGGATCTGACTATCCGTTTCCACTTCCCGAAAGAGCGGGGAAACGAAGCGCAGGACAAGACCTTATCCTTTAAAATGGGAGCAACAGCTACCCAGGTACGGAATAATCCGGATCGCAGTTTTGAGTAACACATAAAGCATATCATTCAACGAAGGAGAACTCTTTTCAATGAAAAAAGCGTGGAATATTATCAGAAAAATCATCGTGTGGGCGATCGTCGTGTTCTCGCTGGGAATGATGGCATTCACCATTATTTCCGTCACGACATTTGACCGGGCAGACCGCAGCGTGTTCGGCTACAGCGCGTTCATCGTACTGTCCGACTCCATGAAAGCGACGGACTTTGACGCAGGAGATCTGGTCATCATCAAACAGACCGATCCAAGCACGTTAAAGGAAGGTGACATCATTTCTTTCCAGTCGCCGGACGAATCCAATTATGGAGAAATCGTGACTCATAAAATCCGTGAAGTCACAACGGATGACGAAGGGAATCCGGGATTCATCACTTACGGAACGACGACCGATTCCAATGACCAGGGAATCGTAACCTATAATCTGGTGATCGGTAAATATCAGGGACATATTCCTAAAGTCGGGACATTCTTCAACTTCCTGAAGTCAGTTCCGGGATACTTCATCTGTATCTTCACTCCGTTCTTTATATTGATCCTTGTTCAGGCGCGCAACAGCATCAAACTGTTCCGCAAATACAAGAAGGAACAGATGGAAGAGATCCAGGCAGAGAAGAAATCACTGGAGGAAGAACGGGTCAAATCGCAGGAGATGATGGAACAGCTGATGCGGATGCAGCAGGCAATGGAGAAAAACGGTGGACAGCTTCCACCGGAATATCTGGCACAGATGCAGGCAGCTCAATCTGCAAAGGCCGCAGCGGACGCTTCGCAGCCTGAGCCTCAGAATCCGGCTCCGGCAGACGTTACGAAAGCTGCGCCGCAGCCAGTGTCACATGAAGCAACGATGCCTCAGCAGCCGATACAGCCGCAGCATGCAGCAACTCAGCAGCATGCAGCACCGGTAAAGCCGAAAGCACCGACACGACCGGTACAGCCGCAGCAGGTTCGACCGGAAGCCGCGGTGCAGTCGACACAGTATCGACCGCAAGAGCCTGCACCGCAGAGGTCAAAGCCATCGCAGTCAGCACCGCAGCAGGCACGTCCGGTACAAAGACCGGCACAGCCACAGCCGCAGTCAAGCCCTGCACCTCGCGCTCACGACAGAGCAGGCTTTGATATTAGAACTATTGTTGGAGAAGCCAATGACTCCGAAGACAGACAGAAATAGAAACAGGCTTTAGGTATTATAAATCATATCATCATTTACGAGAAAGGAAAAACTATGAACGAGAGCACGAAAACAAAAAAAGCGCTCCGCGGCAGTCTCTTTGCATTATTCTTATGCATTGTACTGCTGATCGGAACAACATTCGCCTGGTTTACAGACAGTGTGACAAGTGGTATGAACCAGATCAAATCTGGCAACCTGAAAGTAGAACTTCAGTACAGCCATGATGGCGGAACAAACTGGAGGAAGGTAACAGAAAAGACAGATGATATTTTTGCTAAAGATGCACTGTGGGAACCGGGACACGTAGAATATGCCAATCTGAAGGTTGCTAACTTAGGTACATTAGCATTGAAGTATCAGCTAGGAATAAATATCGGGGACGAAACCCAGGGAACGAATGTAGCTGGAGAAGAGCTCAAGCTGTCAGACTACCTGAATATAGCGGTAGTGGACGGTGCGAATACATATGCGACTCGTGCGGATGCCTTAGCGGCAGCTGCTGATGGTGCTCCTTTAGCAAGTTATACGAAGACTGGTGAATTAACACCTGCAAGCACAGACAATAGTAATGAAGCTGTGACAGTAATCGTATATATGCCAGAAACAGTTGGCAATGAAGCAAACTATAAGACTGGCACGGAAGCTCCGACTATTGATTTAGGTGTCAAGCTGACGGCTACACAGACTCCATATGAAAACGACAGCTTTGATAATCAGTATGATAAAAATGCAGCTTCGTTTGATGAATTAAAGGATGCCTTTGCAAATGGCGGCACTATCAAAGTTTCTAAGGATATCAATACAAATAATAGTGATGATACGGCAAATGCTCGTATGATTATTTCGAAGAAAACTACATTGAATCTTGATGCGAAGATCATCAGCCCAGATAATATGGGAAATAATAATACGAATTTCTGTGCATTAATTGTTGATGCAGATACAACAATTAACGCATCTGATAATGGTGGTATTGACACTGGTAAGAATGGTGGCTATGCTCTTAATGTTCGTAATGGTGCCACATTAACGATCAATGGTGGAGATTACTATGGCGGTGGTACTGCAGTTCAGGTTCAGAAAGGCACACTGGTTATCAATGGTGGTAAATTTGCCTGTGAACCATATAGTGATCCTAAATATGGAAACAAATTCTTAATTAATTGTATTGATGCGGCTTATAAAGATGGATCTGCAAAAATTATTATCAAAGGCGGTACTTTTGTGAACTTTGATCCATCAGACAGTGCATCTGAGAATCCACATGGAAACTTCGTAGCAGATGGTTATAAGGTGGTTTCGGAAACTCAGTCCAATGGAGACATCTGGTACACAGTAGTTCCTGAATAAGATGACAACGATTAAGTCATAAATTTTCATGTTTCCACCCGCCTTTTGGCGGGCGGGAATCAAAGGGTACAGAGAATAATATTGTGTGCCTTTTGATTTCTGAAAACAGGCAGAAGGAGATTCTGATATGAAACGGAGCAGTACAACGAAAAAAGCTCTTTTTATAAGCACGTGTGCGCTGTTGTTCAGCATGTTGATGATGGCTGGAAGTACTTTCGCATGGTTCACCGACAGCGTCAGCAGCGGCACTAACACCATCACGACCGGCAAGCTGGACGTGCAGCTTTTGCATACAAATCAATATGTGACAACTGCAAAGGAAGTGGGGCAGAATACGCTACTGTTTACGGATGAAAAGGGAAAATCCATAGACTGGGAGCCAGGTGCAGTGGCGTATGAAAATTTCACCGTAAAAAACAGTGGGGATCTGGCACTGAACTACAGACTGGCACTGAACCTCAACAACGCCAACACCATTGCGGACACAAATAAATCCTTAAAAGATGTACTGAAAGTTAAAGTCGTAAAAGGAGACGTGACGGCAGACGATGTGTCGAAGGACGCTTTGCAGAATGCAAAGGACTTTGTATCAGTAACAGACGGACAGATCAGCATCCCTGAACAGGCAAGCGATCCTGCGGAGCAGAAACTTTTGCAGAAGGTACCGAAAGGAGCTTCTAGTAAAACTTACGGAGTCATCGTTTACTGGCAGCCGGATCCGAAAAAGGATTATGAGTATAATCTCTCCAATTATCCGGACAAGGACGCTGCCGGGAAGCCGATTGATAAGACGAGTGACGGCAAGACGGAGCTTTCCATTGATTTGGGCGTAAGCCTGGGAGCTACGCAGGCACCTGAAGAATCCGACAGTAATGGAAGCGATTATGATACAAATGCTATTTGCCCGGTATCCAATGAGAGTGAGCTGATACAGGCGTTACAGAACGCAAACAAAGATGATGTGGTCGAACTGACCGGAAATATTGCACTGACTGAGCCGCTGTCGATAACGAAGGATGTAACGATCCGAAGCATCGGTGGTGCTGAGATTTCCGGCGGGGCTTTTGAGGTCAGCTCGTCTGCCGACGTGACTTTGCAGGGTGTGAACTTTAAAGCGCCGAGAACATCGGACAATCAGGGCGTTAGTCTGAAGGCTTCTGCATATGCGGGCAAACTGATCTTACAGGATTGTACCTTTGAGGAACCGCAGTGGAGCAGCGTGGTTATTACGGCGACGGCGTCTGCGGATATCACGATCAAGGACTGTACCTTTGATGCAAAGTCATCAGCGGGGCATAATGACAAGTCGGCTGATTCTTCTGCGCTGACTGAGGGCGCTCATCAGATTATGAAGATAACGGGTGAGTCAGGAACGAAGCTGGCTTTGACGGGCAATACGTTTACTGGATTAAACAAGTGTCATGCTTCGTCATCGGTAGTTGTCAGCGGGATTTCAGCGAATGAAATGACCTGTGAGAAGAATACAGCAGACGAAACAGCGAAAATCAGCATTGAGAATAACGGCAGCCTGAAAGGCTTTGCAAAAAAATAACGAGAGGACGTGTTACTGTTGAAAAGACGACAGAACAATTTCATAAAAGGCGAGGCGGCGGCAGAGTCTTCTGTCTGGAAGATGTTGCTTCCATCGTTTCTGGGGATCATCGTTTGTACCATCTGCCTTGCGGGTATGACCTGGGCGTGGTTCACCAGTGGGGTGCAGTCTCAGTCGACTATCAGTGCGAAAGAGTATTCGCTGAATGAAACGATTACTGTACAGAACGCCAAATCGGGGGCTCTTGAAAAATCGGCTGACGGAAATTATACATTGGCTGAAAACACCACGTATGTTGTCAAGCTGACACCGCGTGTGACTCCGAAAAGCGGTGGATACTGCATGCTGAAAATCACTCCTGCAGACGGAAGTGAAGCGGTGTATTATACGAAGTCATTGGAAGCCACACATGAGGTTAGTTTTACGATTTCCAATGGAGATGGAGCTGCGACTTGCCAGTTGATTGCAGCCTGGGGAGTGCCGGATGTATCGAAAACGGCAAACAAAAAGCTGATTGTCTCCGGTGATACGATCAAAATCAACGGCGGTGCCTCATCGGATGCTTCAACGTCGGAACCAGCTGACAGCAACCAGTTCGCTCCGGCCACGAAAGACAATAAGGACGGTTCTTCCGGTGGCAGCTTGGTAGACGGCACTTCCGGACAGGACGGTGCTAACAGCCAGAACCAGACGGACAAAGCTTCCGGCAGCGATAAAGCCGGTAACAAAACCAACGAAATTCAATAAAGAACGACCATCAACTTCCCTGCTGCGAAGAATGACCCGAACAATAGGATTCGCCGCCGACTGTGACCAGTCGGTGGGGAGTTTCATCTTGCAGGCAAATTCGGGGGAGTTATCTGCCCCGCAGAACGGGGCGGAGATCAAAGGGCACGGGGAGCCGGAGACTTTGCAGGAATATGCAGACCTCGCAGAGCCGTCGGCAGAGGAAAAGACCGCGCGCCTTTTGATCTCCGAGAGGGAGAAGCTCCTCTCCTCGAATCTCTGGAAAAATTTCGAGGGGGAGGTGTACATCATACATCATTATTAAAAATGGAGGAACAAATTATGAATGAAAGCGTAAAGACAAAAAAAGCGCTCCGCGGCAGTCTTTTTGCACTATTCCTGTGCATCGTACTGCTGATCGGAACGACCTTTGCCTGGTTCACCGACACCGCGTCCACCGGTGTCAACAAAATCCAGGCAGGAAATCTTGATGTAGAATTAGAGTACAGCAAAGATTGTACTAACTGGGAAAAGGTGAAGGATACAACCAAGCTCTTCGAGGACAGTACATTGTGGGAGCCCGGTCGTACGGAAGTTGTATATCTTCGTGTTAAGAACGCAGGAACGCTTGCACTGAAGTATACGCTCGGTATTTATAACCTTTACAATAGCACCGGCAAAAATGTTTTGGGTAACAAATACAGTCTCAGCGACTATGTGAAGCTGGGGGTAGCGGAAACCAAGGGTGAATATGCAGACCGTGCGGCGGCTATCAGTGCTGTGCAAGACAGTGCCAAAACGCTTAATAGCATTGGGGATACCGGCGTTGTCGGTGCAGACCTTGCTCCCAACCAGATAAAGGTCTATGCAATGGTTCTTTATATGCCTACGGAAGTCGGAAACGAAGCTAACCCGAAAAATAATGATCCGTATTGGGCGGCAAAGGTTTCCTTCGGTATCAGTGTAAACGCTACACAGGCAATGTCTGAATCGGATTCGTTTGGCAATACATACGATGAAGATGCTGCCGTCATTCTGTCTGCAATCAGCTTTTCTTCCGGAAAGCACGAAATCACACAGAATATGCAGGCGAACGGACGCTTTGGCGCAGTGCAGGCCGAAAAGAACGCTAAGTTTACGATCAACGCCGATGTGTATGCCGTGTACACTAAGGATACAAGCGGTACTACCGGCGGAGCCATGGCCGTGTCCGCTGACGGTAACAGCAAGGTTACCATCAACGGCGGTGATTTCCGTCAGGTCGGTGTGCCTGCCGATGACCCTGTATGCGATCTGATTTACGCTCTGGGCAATGCTCAAATCGAAATCAATGGCGGTACCTTCAAGGCTGTTCTTCCCGAACGCACCCTGAACTGCCTGGACGGCTCCAATGCGAAGATCACCGTTAAGGGCGGTAGCTTCTATAAGTATGACCCGTCTAACCCGACCCTTGGAGACAACGAAGTTGTCGTTGCTGCAGGATACCATGTAGTGAAGGACGGCGACTGGTACAAAGTTGTTCCCAATAACTAAAAATCACTAAGAGCTCAAGTCCTCTCCACCTCCGGGTGGAGAGGCAATCAAAGGACATAAGACTATCTTGTGTCCTTTGATTGCCTTGATGTGACTGCGGCATTGACCGCGTTTACATATTGTCATTGAAAAAACAGAATAAGGAGGTAAAACACAATGACAAATGTAGAGGGGGTGCGGACAAAAACCTGGACCTAGATTAATCCAGTCAGGAGGTTGTAGATGTACTCATAAGAAGTGATACAACCGTGATAACACTGAAAGCCGCCGGAACGGCAGGCACAACAGGCTATTGCAGTATAACGGTCGATGGAAAGACCTACTACATCGAGCAGCACTCCTGCAAAGAGTGAAACCACCACACCCGAACCCTCGGCAACCAACCCAACTCCGACACAGCCCGAACTCACCGACACAGAGCTAACTCCTGCGCCGGAGGATACAACTACATCTGAGGATACAGACAAAACGGAATAAAGCATACTCATACGAAACAGTTTGACCCACACGGCGGCTATCGGAAACGGTGCCGCTTTTTTTATTATGATAAAGGCGCGCCGTGAAAATAACCTAAAGTACAAATTAGTATATCCGTAAACGGTAAATAGCTCGTGCCTCGATTTTTGACACAAAAAGTACTAAAATTCCTTTAAAGGTTTTTAGTACTTTTTAGGTCTTTGAGGAGGATCATATGAACATCAATGAAGAAATGAAATTGGATAAATGGGCTCAGGATATGGCTGAACAGCAGGGCAGCGGTCTATCGCAGATCCAGTGGTGCAGAATGAAAGGAATTCCTAAAACCACATTCCAGTATCGCTGCAGGAAAGTACATCTGGCAATGAAAGAAAAACTGCGGAAAAGCGAGTCAGATAATACTGCTATCATTCCCGCCGATCATACACTAAAACCAGTAAATGATTTGCAGCATGAACCATTCTTTGCAAAGGTAGCCCTTTCGCCGCAATCACAGCCTGCATCCGGAATCAGCATAAAATTCCAGGACACTCTGATCAACATCGCTGCGGATGCATCTACAGACCATCTAAAGATCGTGCTGGAGGTACTTGCCCATGCTCGGTGAATCAAAATTTGAAGAAATATATATCGCCTGTGGATATACGGATCTTCGATACGGTATCGATGGGCTTGTCACTACTGTGAAAGAAAACTTTGGATTAAACCCGTTTTCACCAAACACCATCTTCCTTTTTTTTCTGAGATCTTTAATGAAGCAGAAAGTCTGATCGATGGACAGTTATTCATAGAACCTTCTATGAGCGAAGTCATCGTTCCTGCACACAAAAGACGCAAGCGTAAAGGCAAGCTCGATGAAGACCTGATGGATCTTGACACCAGGATCATTGAACATACGCTGAGTGACGCACAGCTGCAGGAGCACTTTCCGCAAGGATACAAAAGGCTTCCTGATGAAGTATATAAAAAGCTGGAACTGATTCCTGCAGTATTCGAAGTACACGAACACCATATCGCTGTCTACAAAGGCAGGAACGGGAAAATCGTAAAGGCTGAGCATCCGAAAGAAATGCTGAACGGAAGTATTGCAACACCATCTATCGTATCAGCAGTGATCCATGGCAAATATACGAACGCAGTTCCTCTGTACAGACAGGAACAGGAATTCACCAGAAATGATGTGAATATTTCCAGGCAGACCATGGCAAACTGGGTGATCAAAAGTGCGAAACGGTATTTTCCACTGGTGTATGATCGCATGAAAGAAGAACTCTTGAACAGTCCGATCATCCATGCAGATGAAACACCGGTGATGGTCAGCAAAGATGGTCGTGAAGGTATGCACAGGAATTACATGTGGGTATACCGCAGTGGCAGTATGTGCAAAGCGAATCAGGCAGTTCTTTATGAATATCAGAAGACAAGAAACGCCGATGCGCCCCGAAGATTCCTTTCAGGCTTTGATGGGAAAATGATCTGCGATGGATATCAGGTATATCATGCTCTGGAAAATCGTGAAGGTACCAGATTCAAAGTTGCCGGATGCTGGGCACATGCAAGAAGGCCCTTTGCACAGGTCTACAAGGGTCTTGGTGAAGAAAAGGCAGCTGGTACTGCTGCTGCAGAAGCTCTGATACAGATCCAGAATATCTACCACACCGATAACGGTTTGTTGAAACTGCTGCCATCAGAACGGAAGAAACGCAGAAAGACTCTTGTGAAGCCTTTAGTCGATACTTTCTTTGAATGGTGTAGAAAAAGTATCGATCGAGTGCCGCCTTCTTCAGAAACAGCAGATGGCATCAAATACTGCATCAATCAGGAAAAATACCTGAGAGTATTCCTTGATGATCCGCAGATACCGCTTGATAACAACCTGGCAGAACAGGCAATCAGGCCGTTTTGTGTTGGAAAGAAAAACTGGAAGCTGATCGATACGGTCCATGGAGCTCAGGCCAGTGCCATTATATACAGCATCGTAGAAACAGCGAAGGCAAATGATCTGAATATCTACAATTACTTCAAACACCTGCTTACCGAGATACCAAAGCACATGGATGATACCGATCGCAGTTTTCTCGACCCACTGCTGCCGTGGTCAAAACAGCTGCCAGCAGAATGCAGAAAAAAGAAGAAAACAAAATCCAGATAACAGTAACGCCTCCAAGTGGCAGAACCTGGAGACGATTTTAATCGTTAGATGGCTCACATTCAAGTGAGCATTTTTTATGATTTCAAGGCACGAGTTATTTACCGTTTACCTTTTTCAGGTCCTTTGTAATACGATTCAACGATTCCATGTGCCCGTTGGAAAGTCTGCTGAGATGGAGCCCGTCAGCATTCATCCTAACTGCCTCGTAATCCAAGATTAACGATGAAACGCCCTCTGATTCATGCTCCTTACAAAGGCGTTCATCCTTATTTTGAGATATTGCGATTTCAGGATGAAAAACCGCCTAAAGATTTCCATTTTTTCATCCTGACTCGCACCAGATATATCACGGGATCAAAAATCAATTTGTTTTTTATCGGTCTACTTGACAGTGAGCTGTTCAAGGGAGCAGCTCACACGTTAATGCGACAGCCTCTTTTACATAAGGAAAAACATTGTGCTACTAGGGTGTTGTTGGTCACGCATTTTTACCGTAAACCACCACTGGAGGAGGGATATGCCGGTGAAATTGCCGTTACGGGTGGTTTGATTGATAGATTTCGGCTCGCAGATCAGTGAAGTATAGTCCGGACAACAAAATGGCAAAATATTCCACGAAATAAATTGACACAAACTGGAAGCGGGTATATAATATGAATTACCATAATATGGATGACGCGTCAGTACCGTCGATCCGGTTTATGGCAATGCATGCAACTAATAAGTTAATTGTTTCCGGAGGCAAGGGGTAGTATAATGAAAGAGAGAATTAATGAGCTACAAAAAAACATTACAAGAGATGAACCTGCTGGATCGCTTTCTGTTTGCAGAGGTCATGGAGGATAACGAGACACTGGAGAATGTGCTGGAGATCATCCAGGGATATCCTGTACCGCTGGAAGACAAGGCGCAGGCAGAGAAAGAACTTCGAAGAACGCCACGAAACAAGCGGGTCTTCTTCGATGTGTACGGAGAAGATCTCAGGAATGCCGTATATGATGTGGAGGCCCAGAAGGAGAATACGCATGATTTCCCCAAGAGAACCAGGTATTACAACGGGATGGTGGATCTGAACATGCTGCGTCCGGGTGAGGATTACAATAAGCTGAAGGACGTATATATCATCATGATCATGCCCTTTGATCTGTTTGGTGAGGGACGGTACCGGTATACGTTCCATATGACTTGTGATGAGATCCCGGGACTGAAGCTTGGGGACAGAGTGACGCGGATCTTTCTCAACACGCAGGGGAGAATCAAAGATGGCGTCAGTGAAGAACTGATCCAGATGCTGAAGTATTTTGAGAACACAACAAAGGAGACTGCAGCGGAAAGTCAGAGTGAGAAGATCAGACAGCTGGAGAAAAGAGTAGAGGAAACCAAAGCAAACGAGGAGGTGGGAATCCGATTTATGAATGCATTTGAAGAGAAAATGAGAGAGCGGCAGGAAGGCCGTGAAGAAGGCGAGCGGATTGGTGAGACTCGAGGAAAGTCACTGGGCGAAGCTGCCAAGCAGCAGGAGATTGCCCGAAAGATGCTGGAGGAAGGATTGGATCTGACATTGATTCAGAAAATAACAGGACTGACCCGGAAGAAGATTCAATCATTGTAAACGAAAAGGGGATGTTGCTCGAACGAATCAGATTCGTTAACGCAACATCCCCTTCATTTTATAGTTGACTGCCATCCTATACCCGCGGCAGCCTTTGCAGGATCAGCCAGGAGATGATGCCGATGGCTGCGCCGCTGGCGACGCCGGAGAAGATAAGCACCGGGAAGTAGGCAAACATTTTAAGATTAGATACTAAAAAGGAAGCAACCAGGATCTGCCCCAGGTTATGAGCCACGCCTCCTGCGATGGAGACGCCGGTGATAGAGAACAAGCCGGTCTTTTTTAGCAGAACCATGACCAGGAAACTGAGAAGCGCACCCGCCATGGAGTAAGCCGCTCCGAAAACGCCGCTGAAAAGCAGTCCGGCGATCAGGACCCGCACGATGTTGACCGTCAGTGCATAGCGCGGCCCCAGATAATACAGGGACACGATGATCACCAGGTTAGCGATCCCCAGCTTGATGCCGGGAATAGCTGGCGTGAAAGGAATCAAAAATTCAATGTATGAAAAAATCAGCGCCAGTGAGACCATGAGTGCGGTCAAGGCTGTGCGCCGCGCGTGGCTGTCGTGTTGAGTTGTCGGCACCTGCTGCAGTTTTGTGTGGTTGTTTTTCATACATGCCCCTTCTATCGTGCTATTGAGTCATATTCCGACTTGCCGCCCTGGATTTCCAGCATGACTTTATTGGGCAGGCATACGATGCTCTCGCCTGTCCGGGAGATAGAATGCTGCTGGACGCAATCCTGTCCGTGGCAATCAGAAAAACTCATTGAAACATGACCGTTCTTTATGGTAATCTTATTTATGTGAGAATCCTGTTTCACCTCGATCGTGCGGTCTTCTGCGAGGGAATAGGTCCCGAAGACCTTCCCGCCTCTGGTAATGACCAGTTCGCTTCCCGCCGCCTGACCGAAGGAAAAAAACCAGGACATGGCCAGCCCGATGACGATCAGGGCAAGAGCCAGTATCACATCCGCTTTTTTTATCATGAAAATACCTCCGGAGGTATAAGAAATATGCATATAACATCTCGAGCCGGCGCATGGGTGAAACTCTTGCCGGCAATACTGATAACAGTACTCATCATTATAACACAAACCGGGTGCGGTGAAAAAGACCCTGTTTCCAAATCTGACTTTTGTCTGGACACCACCTGCGATATCAAGATCTACGACATGAAGACCGGCGAGGCCAGCGAGATCCTGGACGGCGCGTTCGAGGAGATCGACAGGTATGAAAACCTCATGAGCAAAACCATCGAAGGCAGCGATGTCTACAAGATCAACCACGCTCAGGGGCAGCCTGTGGAAGTCTCAAAAGACACTTTAAAAGTCATTGAACTGGGAATCGAAATGGGGGATCTTTCCGGTGGCATGTTCGACATCACCATAGGGAAAGTCTCGTCCCTATGGAACTTCACCGGAGACGACCCGAAAGTCCCGGAGCAGGCGGATCTCACAGAAGCTCTCAAGACCGTAAACTACAAACAGATCGCTATCGATGACAGTGCCGTAAGCATGAAGGATCCGCAGGCACAGCTTGATCTGGGAGGCGTGGCCAAGGGCTATATCGCAGATCGCATCTGTGACTATCTGAAAAACCAGGGCGTAGAAAAAGCCGTGATAAACCTGGGCGGCAATGTAGCCGTACTGGGAGAAAAGGCGAAGGACACTCCGTGGAACATCGCCATCGAGCGGCCGTACAGCGACAGGACCGAGATGATGGGTTATGTTTCGGTCAAAGACGCAACGGTTGTGACTTCCGGTATCTATGAACGGAAATTCGAACAGGACGGAGTGCTGTATCACCATGTGCTGGATCCTCGTAGCGGATATCCGGTCGATACAGATCTGGAAGCAGTGACGATTCGCGCGGCACGGGGCAATTCAGGCTTCTGCGACGGACTTTCCACCGTGTGTCTGATGTTGGGGCGTGATAAGGCGAAGGCGCTGATCCAGACTTTGCAGGAGGAGCATCCGGAGATGAAACTGGAAGCCGCCTTTATAGACAAAAACGACGCCATGACCCAGACTGACGGCATGGATGTCAAGAAGGATGAATGATATGATAAAACACATTGATGTGATCGTACCCTGCTACAATGAGGAAAGCAGCCTGGATCGTTTCTGGAAAGAATCCGGCGAGGCGTTTTCTGCCATCGAGGGATACGAATTCCGCTATATATTCATAGACGACGGCAGCAGCGATGAAACTCTGCAAAAGATCCGCCGGCTGGCGGCTTTGCAGGATTCTGCAAAGGCAGATGCGTCCGATGCTCCGGGTCCTGACACGATCCTCGGAGCAACCGGTGATCCGGCTCCCGGAAATCCCGGAGCATGCCCGCAGGTTTCCTACATTTCCTTCAGCAGGAACTTCGGCAAGGAAGCCGCCATGTATGCCGGACTGCAGGCATCTGACGGAGACTTTGCAGTGATCATGGACGCAGATCTGCAGCATCCCCCGCAGCTTGTGGCGGAAATGATCCGGATCGTGGAAGAGACTGGATGCGACAGCTGCGCTGCACGGCGCGTGAGCCGCAAGGGAGAACCGAAGATCCGAAGTGCTTTGGCTAGAGCGTTTTATAAATTGATGAACCGGTACAGTGACATCGAGATCGTGGACGGAGCGGTGGATTTCCGGCTTATGAACCGAAAAATGGTGAAAGCCATCGTGGGTATGCCGGGGAATCAGCGCTTTTCCAAGGGGATCTTCGCCTGGGTCGGATTCAACACGGAATGGATCGAATTCGAGAACGTGAGACGGATCGCAGGAGAAAGTAAATGGACCATGTGGGGACTGATGAAATACGCACTGGACGGATTTATAGATTTCGCAGAAGCACCGCTGAAATTTGTAGGAGTCCTGGGAGGATTGACCACCCTATGCTCCGCCGTTTACTTTATCATTGAATTTTTAAAGACAGTGATCGTCGGTAAGGATACACCGGGATACGCGTCGACCATTTGCCTGATACTGTTTTTTGGCGGGTTGATCATTGCCATACTCAGTTTGATCGCAGAGTATATCGGAAGAATGTATATGGAGACGAAAGGAAGACCGATTTACATCGAAAAGGAAAGCAACATAGATGAAGACAAGGAAAGAAAAGCCGATTAAGATCGGCACATCCTGCAGGGAAATTTTACAACGAAACAAACTGATCCTGGCAGCGTTCTGTCTGCCGGTGATTTTAATGCTTCTGGCATTTCTGGTGATGGGGATCTATCCGGCAGGGGAAAATCAGATCGCAGTCATCGATATGTATCATCAGTATGTCCCGTTCCTGGGAGAACTGCAGTCCAAACTGCAGAGCGGCGGCAGCCTGTTTTACACCTGGAACGGTGCCGGAGGGAGCAATTTCTGGAATCTGCTGGCATATTACGGTGCCAGTCCTCTGAATCTGATCCTGGTACTTTTTCCGAAAAAGTTTCTAATGGAAGGGGTCACGCTGATCCTGCTTTTGAAGATCGGACTTGCCGGAAGTACGATGGCGGTGTATCTGCGTGCCATCGTCTGGGAAAAGGACAAGCGCAGTGCGGATATCTCCCTGGTGGGATTCGCGACTCTGTATGCGCTGTGCTCGTATGTGATGGCATACTACTGGTGCATCATGTGGATGGATGCAGTGGCACTGCTGCCACTTTGCATACTGGGACTTCATAAGATCCTGGACGGACGCAGCGGCGTGTTTTACACCGTATGCCTGGCACTGGTGGTTTTTATCAACTACTATATGGCTATCATGGTCTGTATTTTTATTCTGTTTTATTATCCTGTGCTGTATTTCATCAAGGTGCAGGGAGAGAGTGCGGGACATTTTTTTAAGACGACTGGCCGGGCTGTCGGGTATTCCCTGCTGGGAGTGCTTATGTCTGCTGTCATGCTGCTTCCGACCTGGATGAGCATGCAGTCCACATATTATATTTCAGCAGATATGCCGGAAAAAACGGAACTGTATAATGACCTTCTGGATATTTTGAACCAGATGCTGCCCAATGCGGAGCTGACCTATCGTGAGGGACTGCCGAATCTGTACTGCGGTATGTTCGTAGTGATCCTCCTGGTGTTTTACTGGATCAGCAGAACGATCCCGCTGCGGGAAAAATTACTTAACGGAGCCTTTCTGGTGTTCCTGATCTTCAGCCTCAACATCAATAAGCTGGATTTCATCTGGCATGGATTTCATTTCCCGAATCAGCTGCCGTATCGCTATACTTTTATGATCTGTTTTCTGCTCATCGCAATGGCGTATCAAGTATTCCAGCGGGTGGATGAGATCAGGGTCAATCATCTCTGGATCCTGCTGGCAGCCGGTGGGGGATACTATTTGCTGGCGCAGAAGATTTTGACGGAGCATATTAAAGATCTGGATCTGTTTGTCTACAGCGGTCTGGCGTGGCTGGCGCTGTACGTCGCGATCCTGCTCCTGTACAAGAAGGGAAGACTGCCAAAGAATCTTCTGCTGATCCTGACCGTTATTTTACTGACATGTGAGATGGCGTCTAACACCTGCACTTCCATCGATCAGGTCGGGACCACGCAGCGCAGCAATTATTATGCTAATGAGGCGGACATCGCGAAGCTGGTGAAGAAGACGGAAGGCACGGATGGTCGATTCGGCCGCACCGAAATGAACGACAACTATATTTTAAACTGCCCTGCCATGTACCACTATAAAGGGATATCTCAGTTTTCATCTTCTCTGAATGCCAATGCGACTGCCTTGATGGAGCACATCGGTGTGGAGGGAGCACCGGACAAGAATCGATTCAATTATAATCAGACAGATCCGGTAACCAATGCGATGCTGAACATCCGCTACCTGATAGGAAAAAACCTGCCGATCGACGATAGTGATTTTAAACAGATCGCAAAATCGGGGAATTCCAGGCTCTATGAGAGCATATATCCCCTGTCCATCGGATATATGACGGCAGACACCATCAGGACGTGGAACTACGAGCAGGAAAATCCTTTCATGGTGCTTGATGATTACGTGCGTGCAGTGACTCAGAACAAATACACAAGTGTGTTTACAGAAATCGAACCAGTCGATGTATCTGCTGCGAACATAGAGCTGTCGAGTACAGGAGACGGCATGTGGGACAGCACCCTGAAAAACGAAACGAAAAAAAGCAAGACCATCTTGACCTACCAGGCACAGCAGACCGGAAAACAGTACCTGTTTATCGAAGCAGATGATGCGGATGCTATCACCGTCAGCCAGGAGAAAAAGGATGACAAGATCGAGATCCGAAACGACTGCGGCTCTATAGTCAATCTGGGCGAAATGGATAGCGGAACGGAATTTACCGTGACCATCGAATACAAGGAAGGAAAGGGCGGCAGTGTTGTCAGCCATGTCTGCACCATGGACGAGGCCGTGTGGCAGGATGCATATAAGATGCTGTCCGCCAGCATGCTGGATGTGACGGACTATGGAGATTCCTGTCTGAAAGGAACCATTAATGTACAGGAAGACGGTGTGTTTGTCACGTCGGTGCCGTATGAAGCGGGTTGGAAGCTGAAAGTAGACGGTCACACCCGCGAAATCAACGAGCTGATAGGCGGAGCATGGATATCCACCAGTTTATCTGCCGGGGAGCATCAGATCGAACTCAGTTTCCGGCCGCCGGGACTGATCGCAGGTCTTTTGATCACGCTGGCCAGCATCGGGCTTCTCATCGCAGCAGAATGGTGGCGGAGAAGGCGTATGCTCCGGAAGCTGCAAAGCGTGCTGCCGGCGATCTTCGCGGACATGGAGGCTGTCGGCGAAGCGGGATTGACAGAAAGCCTGGATATTCCGGAGCACGCAGAATCATATGATATTTCATCAGCTTCGCCACTTTTCGATGAGAGTTCGGAAGAGGCGAGGGATCTCCACTAGCGGGATCTGATTATAATACAGAGCGAGAAGTCCTTCTTTAGGATGAGGGACTGCAGGGATGCCGAGTTGTTCGGCATCCTTTTTTAATTCTTCCGTGGTTTTACGGGATTTCACATTGAGGATGACGCTGATCCCCGAGGATGTGTTTTTTACCGTGACGAAATCCGACG